>CAJDVP010000136.1_pt1 | contig 17581 bp, 14 predicted proteins | sample 7391311 | NCBI WGS metagenome assembly CAJDVP01 (sample SAMEA7055711, study PRJEB34461) | soil metagenome | biome: terrestrial ecosystem; feature: Peninsula; material: soil | place: Antarctica | collected 2016
CGGGCCAGCGCGCAGCGTGCTCAATCCAGACCGCGCACGACGTCCATCGCCTGCTCGATGCGCTCCACCGGGTGGATCATCAAGCCTTCGATAGCTTTTTTCGGCATGTTCGCCTTGGGCACCACCGCCACGCTGAAACCGAGCTTGGCCGCCTCGCGCAGTCGCTCCTGGCCACGCGGCGCCGGCCGCACCTCGCCGGCCAGGCCGACTTCGCCAAACGCAAAGAATCCCTTGGGCAATGGCTTTGCGCGCAGGCTCGAGGTGATCGCGAGCATCACCGCCAGGTCGGCCGCCGGCTCGCTGATGCGCACCCCACCGACCGCGTTGACGAACACATCCTGGTCCGCGCAAGCCACGCCCGCATGCCGGTGCAACACTGCCAGCAACATCGCCAGCCGGTCGCGCTCCAATCCCACCGACAACCGGCGCGGACTGGGACCACCGCCATCGACCAGCGCCTGGATCTCGACCAGCAAGGGCCGGCTGCCCTCGAGCGTGACCATCACGCAACTGCCCGGTACCGGCGCGGCATGCTGACTCAGGAAAATCGCGCTCGGATTGCTGACACCCTTGAGTCCGCGTTCGGTCATGGCAAAAACGCCGATCTCGTTGACCGCGCCAAAGCGGTTCTTGATGGCGCGCACGAGCCGATAACTGGAGTGGGTATCGCCTTCGAAATACAGCACCGTGTCAACCATGTGCTCGAGCACCCGCGGCCCGGCCAAGGCGCCTTCCTTGGTGACATGGCCCACCAGCACGATGCAGGTGCCGCTGGCCTTGGCCGCACGCGTGAGGTGGGCCGCGCATTCACGCACCTGCGCCACCGAGCCGGGTGCGGAGGTCAGCTGGTCGGAATACACGGTCTGGATCGAATCGATGACAGCGATCTCGGGTTGCACCGCATCGAGCGTGGCCAGGATCTTCTCGAGCCCGATCTCGGCCAGCACTTGCACCCGGGAGTTGTCCAGCCCCAGCCGGCGCGCGCGCAACGCGACCTGGGCGCCACTTTCTTCGCCGGTCACGTACAAGGTCCGTTTTCCGGCGACCTGCAGGGAGTGCAGGGCCTGCAGCAGGAGCGTCGATTTGCCGATACCCGGATCACCGCCAATCAGCACCACGCCGCCATCGACGATACCGCCGCCGAGCACCCGGTCGAGTTCCTCGTGGCCGGTGGGTGTGCGCGCCATGTCGACCGCTTCAATATCCCCCAGCGTGGCAACCTGGGCGGTGCGGGCCAGGGACGCAAACCGGTTGCGCACCGCAGACGGGGCCGGTGCGGACGATTCGATCAAGGTGTTCCACGCGCCGCATGCTGGACATTTACCGAGCCATTTCGGGCTGCTGTCGCCGCAATCGCTGCACACGTAACTGCTCTTGTCTTTGGCCATTGCCGGATGTTACTGTATATACCCACAGTCATCAGCCAGGTTTGTCGTCCAATGCGTGGAGGCCAGTGCCAGACACCAGCGACGGGCGAACAAATTAAGGCCACGACGCATGCACGCCTCGACACTTGATCGCAATGGCACAACGTGAGCACAATCGCTGGGACAGTCCCTTGCGAACGGCGCAGAGGTCACACTGCCAGCATGGGCTGAAACTGTTTTCGTGACACTTGACCGCACACGCAAACCCGGCACCCCAAACCACCTGGAGCCCCATTGGATGCAAACCCCCATCAACACCTTCAAGCAGGCGCTACGCCAGCGGCGCGCCCAGATCGGCCTGTGGATGGGCATGGCCAGTGAGTTGAGCACCGAGATCTGCGCCGGTGCCGGTTTCGACTGGTTGTTGCTGGACGGTGAACACACGCCGAACGACCTGCACAGCATGCTGACGCAACTGCAGACGATTGCCGGCTACAACAGCCAGCCGGTGTGCCGGATACCGGTGGGCGAAACCGCGCTGATCAAGCAGTACCTGGATCTGGGCGTGCCCAATCTGCTGGTGCCGATGGTCGACACACCCGAGCAGGCACACGCGCTGGTGCAGGCCTGCCGGTATCCGCCGCAAGGCATCCGCGGCATGGCGGGGGCGCGCGCATCGCGCTGGGGTCGCTACCCGCGTTATGCACATGAGGCGAACGAACAGATCTGCCTGCTGGTACAGGTCGAAACCCGGCTGGCCCTGTCCAACCTGGATGCGATTGCGGCCATCGACGGTATCGACGGTGTCTTCATCGGCCCGTCCGACCTGTCGGCATCGATGGGCCATGTCGGCAATCCCGCCCACCCTGAAGTGCAGTCGGCGATCGAAGACGCATTCGCACGTATCCTGCAGGCCGGCAAGGCGCCTGGCATCCTGACAAACGACGCGGCGCTGAACAAGCGCTACCTGGAGCTGGGCGCATTGTTCGTCGCCGTGGGCATCGATACCCAGATCCTGATGCACGGCATCACCGCCCTCATCGACCAGTTCAAACCACCCGCTACGCCCGCTGCCGCATCCACCGACAAGACTTATGGATAAGTCCAGCACCATTGCCAACCCCACGCCACCAGCAGGAACCGTTCCCGATGTCGCATGACCCAATCCATCCATCAGCCACTCCCGCTTTCCGCACCGTTTGTGTCGTTGGCGCCGGCGCTATTGGCGGCTGGCTCGCGGCCGGCCTGACGCGTGCCGGTAGCCAGGTCAGCCTGCTGGCCCGGGGTCCGACGCTGGCGGCGCTGCAGGCAAACGACCTGCAGTTGCTAAGCGGTAGCGGCGAGGCCCGACAGACCGAACGTGTCAACGTACGCGCCAGTGACGATGCGGGCGAACTGGGTCCACAGGATCTGGTCGTGATCGCGGTCAAGGCGCCGTCACTCAAGGCGGTTGCGCAACAGATCGGTCCCTTGCTTCGACCCGATACCACCGTGCTGACCGCGATGAACGGCGTGCCCTGGTGGTTCCTGCATGGTTTTGGTGGACCGCTACAAGGTCGTGACCTGGAATCGGTTGACCCTGGCGGTGCGATTGGCTTAGCGATTGGCGCCGAACATGTAGTCGGCGGCGTGGTGCACGCCAGTTGCTCCGTTGCCAGCCCCGGCGTCATCCGCCACGGCTTCGGCAACAAGATCATCCTGGGGGAACCTTCGGGCGAGCGCAGCGCGCGGGTGCTGGCCTTGTCGGCCTTGCTGCAAGACGGCGGGTTTGACGCGCCGGTGTCGGACCAGATCCAGCGCGACATCTGGTACAAGCTCTGGGGCAACATGACGGTGAACCCGGTCAGCGCTTTCACCGGCGCCACCTCGACCGAGCTGATGGACGATCCGCTGGTGTTGGCGTTCAGCTCCCGGGTGATGCTCGAAGCGCGTGCCATCGGCGCCGGCTTCGGCGTCACGATCGATCAGGCCCCGGCAGATCGGCACGCCATCACCCGCAAGCTCGGTGCTTTCAAGTCGTCGATGTTGCAGGACGTCGAGGCCGGCAAACCGGTCGAACTCGATGCATTGGTGGCGTCGGTACGTGAACTCGGCGAGCTGGTCGGTGTGCCAACACCAGAGATCGACACCTTGTTCGGGCTGGCACGGCTGCACGCACGGGTGCACGGCTTGTACTAACTATGACTTCCTGCAGGAGATCGCGCGCCCTTTGTCATGAAGGGATTGGGTTTCTTGTTCTGATGGAACACCTACTCATTGATCGCGGCCTCCACATCAGGCCCTTTGGTGCCTGGCCACTACGCCTTGCCAAGCCTCTGCAGCAGCGCGATGGCTGCGGCGGGCGCACGTTCCTTGGCACCATTGATAAAGAACACCAACACCTCGCGCTGCGCGGCCGGGAGATCGCGCTGGGTGATGCGTGGCAATGTTGCGGGCGTCGCGCCACAGGCCCAGTCACGCGCCGTCTGAGCCCATTGGTCCAGTGCCTTGGGCGGGTAACCCGCCTTGAACCGGCTCTGTGCGTTCATGAGCCTCGCATAGACCAGGCCAGTGGGCAGGTCGGCGAACGAGGGGAACTTGGCAGAGTCGGTGAACACACTGGCGCAGTGGTAATGGCGCAGCAGCGCAACGAACTCCGGCACCATGAAACTGGCGTGCCGCACATCGACCACATGGCGCAGCCGGTGCGATCCCTCTTTGCGTGGCAGCAGCGCAAGAAAGGCTTCGAAGTCCTCGGCATCGAAGGTCTTGGTCGGCATGAACTGCCACAGGATAGGCCCCAGCTTGGAACCCAATTCGGTAACACCGCTGTCAATGAATCGCCGAATCGATGGGCCGGCTTGCGCCAGCACCCGTCGATTCGAGGCGAAGCGGTTGGCCTTCAACGAGAACACAAAACCGTCGGGCACCGCATCGCGCCAGCCGGCAAAAATGGCCGGCTTGAACGTACTGTAGTAGGTGCCGTTCACCTCGATGGCGGTGAGGTGTTGGCTGGCGTATTCGAGCTCGGCGCGCTGCGGCAGGTCTGCCGGGTAGAAGGTGTTGCGCCAGGGTGCAAAGGTCCAGCCGCCGATGCCGACGCGGATCGAGGGGCTGCGGGCCAGAGGCTTGGGGCGTGCCATGGTTTTCTTGGATGCCGATGTGATGGACCTTGAAACGATAGTAGGTTATCTTTGCCGCCAAATCGCACCACCATGAACCGATTGCAATCAGAGCTGAGCCGCCTGTACCTCCCGCTGCCCCGCACTCGCGCGCAAGCCGAGGCGCAGCCATCGGCGTTGATAGACCCATCGGACAGAGTGCGTGCCATGGTGATGGAACTGAGCAGCCCGCCGGGCTGGGGTGCGCTGTCTCAAGTCTGGCACGGGGTGCAGGCCGAGCTTGAACTTCCGGCTCCGGCCATTGCGGTGTCCGGCATCAGCGGTCTGCAGCTTTGGTTCTCGCTCGCGGAGCCGGTTGCTGTCACGCGTGCGCATGCGTTTCTGGAGTGCTTGCGGAGGCGGTTTCTGACCGATATCGAACCTGGCCGCGTTCGCCTGATGCCAGGCGCGGATGCTTCGTCGCTACGTCAGGATCTCCACGCCGCCCTGATACCTGCGCTTCAGATGCACACCGGCAACTGGTCCGCGTTCCTGGCGCCCGACCTGGTGCCAGTGTTTGCCGATACACCGTGGCTGGACATTCCCCCCAATGAAGAAGGTCAGGCCAGCTTGTTGCGCGGGATCGCGGTGATGGAAACGGCCGCGTTCGAGGCGGCATTCGAGAAGCTGGTGCCAGTCGCGCAGGAAGTGCAATCCATCGCGGCGGTTGCCGACAGCGCAGGTGACCCTCTTGCGCCCGAGCGATCCGCGCCTGCGGATACGGCTGCAGACGCTAAACGATTTCTGCTCCAGATCATGCATGACGCCACGGTCGCGCTTGCCCTTCGGATAGAAGCGGCCAAGGCGCTGCTGCAGCACGCAAGCGATAGCCGATAGTAATTGGCAATAGGCAATTCGCTTGGCGCTTGCTTGGTGGCCGCTGGCACTACCCACTCAGGACCGTAGCAGGGCGACCTCGCGCAGTCGCCTGTGTGCCGGGCCTTCCCAGGCAACGGGCAGCTGGTTCCTCGCCTGCAGATAGTGGTGTGTGAAAACGTCCAGGTACGCGCTGAGTGTTTGCGCGGCCAAGTGTTCACCCGCCAGTGCAAGGCACAAGGCTGCGACCTCACTGGTGCACAAATGGCCGATGCGGCGCGATCTGCGCAGCTTGTATTCCGACAACCGCTCCGGTTGCAGGCTGAGCACGGGCAGGGCGGCGAGGTAGGGGCTGCGTGCGAACATCTTGCGGGCCTCTGACCAGGTTCCGTCCAGCAGAACGAATAGCGGGCGCTTGCCCGCGCCTTCGCCGGGTGGGCCAGCCGGTTGCACAGTGCGCACCACCCGATCAGGTGATGCATATTCCCCGGGAAACACCACATAGGCTTGCCATTGCGGATCACCCAGCAGGCTCAGGAGTGCGAGGTCCGTTTCGGTGCGTGCCCAGCCAAAGGCAAAGGTGTCTGCCACCACGTCGGCCACCAGCCAGCCGGTGTTGCTCGGCTTGAGCGGCTCGATGTCGGCCATCAGCAGGCACACGGCTGCATGCGTGGGCACTGAAGGCCGCTGCGTGCACATGCAGTGGGTTGGCACCAGCCGGCAGCCCGCACAGCGCTCGTGCTTGAACCCGCCCCGGGCAAGAAAGGGCTTGCTACTGCGCGCAAGTCGCGCCGCGCGCAGGAGGGAGACAGCGTGGGGCATGGGGCGATTGTCACGCTGGCGGCAACACGATCATCCTGGGGGAGCCTTCGGGCGAACGCTGTGCGCGGGTGCAAGCGCTGTCGACCCTGCTGCAACGAGGTGGGTTTGACGCGCTGCTGTCGGACCACACGCGCAAGCCCAGTGCATCGGCGGGTATATTGCGGCATGCAACCTCGACAACACAACCGCGCCGACCTGGCACGTATCGCCGCCGACGCCATGCAGGAACGCGGCCTGGAGCCAGACTTTTCGAGCGCGGTAATGGCACAGGTGCAGGCCCTCGACGGGCCGGCACCGACCGATGGCGATGGCATCAGCGACCTGCGGCAACTGCTCTGGTGCTCGATCGACAATGACGACTCGCGCGATCTGGACCAGTTGAGTGCCTGCGAAGTGCTGGACGGCGGTGCGGTCAAGATATATGTTGCGGTCGCCGACGTGGACGCGTTGGTGCATAAAGGCAGCGCCATCGACGCACATGCCCACCAGAACACCACGTCGGTCTATACCGGCGCACGCATCTTCCCGATGCTGCCCGAGCGCCTGTCTTACGATCTGACCTCGCTGAACCCGGACGAGGATCGGCTGGCGGTGGTCACGGCGATGGTTTTCAATCCGGACGCCAGCCTGGCCGGCTCTACCGTGCTGCGCGCCTGCGTGCGCAACAAGGCGCAACTGGCCTACGACGCGGTGTCGGCTTGGCTCAATGGCAAGGCTGAGCTGCCAGCTGCCGCGGCCGCAATCGCCGGCATGGCAGAGCAGTTGCGCACCCAGGACGCGGTCGCCCAGCAATTACGGACACGGCGGCACGCACAGGGCGCACTGGAATTCGAAACCCTGCAGCCGCGCGCGGTGTTCGACGGCGAGCAGGTCGTCGACATCGTGCAGCAGCCTCACAACCGGGCGCGCCAGCTGATCGAGGAGCTGATGATCGCAACCAACGGCTGCAACGCGCACTTCCTGGCCGAGACCGGCGCCGTCGCATTGCGACGGGTGGTGCGTTCGCCCGAGCGCTGGCAACGCATCGTCGACGTCGCGCGCGACAAGGGCGTCGACCTGCCGGCCGAACCCGACGCCCGTGCATTGGAGGGCTTCCTGGCGCGCGAACGCCGGCGCGATCCACTGCGTTTCCCCGATCTGTCACTGGTGATCGTCAAGCTGATGGGACGTGGCGAATATGTGGTTGAGCGACCCGATGGCGCGCCCATCGGCCACTTCGGGCTCGCGGTGCGCGATTACACCCATTCGACCGCGCCGAACCGGCGTTATCCGGACCTGATCACCTCACGCCTGATCAAGGCCGCGCTGGCACATGCACAAGCGCCCTACAGCCCGGCCGCACTCGCAGAACTCGCCTTGCATTGCACCCGGCAGGAAGATGCGGCGCAAAAGGTGGAGCGGCGGGTGCGCAAGTCGGAGGCGGCACTGGTGCTGGAAAAACGCATCGGCCAGACCTTTGATGGCATCGTCACCGGCGCCGACGCACAGTCCACCTGGGTGCGCGGCAACCCACCCCGCCTGAACATTGGCCAGCGACTGAAGTTGCGCCTCATCGTGGCCGACGTGGAGCACGGTTTCATCGATTTCGTGCTTTCCTGAGACATTGCGGGACAGACCGCAGCTACGCGAAGCGAGCAAGCTCTGTCCCCAACACTTCGTCAGATGTCCGGCTGTCCACATTGCGGGACAGACCGCAGCGGCTGTCCATCTACCGGACGCTCTTCAGAGCCTGGCTCCCATAGCGCGCAGCCGTGCGCGCAAGTCATCCAGTTCTTCCATCAGCTGCAGCGCCAATGCTGCGCCGGCAGGATTCACGCCCAGATCGCGCTCCAGTCGTACGGCCACCCGCACCCGGCGCAACTGCACACCGGTAAAGCGCCAACCGGCTGGCTCGGCACCAAAGGGGGATATGACCCCTTCATCCACGAGGGCCAGCAGCTGCTCGATCTCGGCGCTGCTGACACGGCACACTTCGTCCAATGTCAGGTCCTGTTGTTCTTCCAGGATCAGGACCTCGGTCACTGTTTGTCGTTTGTCGGTGTTCATGACGAGCCCTCCAGTCTGGCGCGTGGCTTGAAGTCCTTGAACTGCGAACGCATGGCGGCGTACGCCGCCTGCTCGGCATCCGAATGCGCCGGCGGCAAGGCGATCTGCAGAACGAAATAGAAATCACCGGGCGTCGCACCCGGAATGCCGCGCCCACGTAACCGCAGCTTGCGCCCGGCGCTCGACCCCGGTGGAATCGTCAGCTCGACTGAACCGGCCGGTGTCGGCACTTCAATTTGCGCGCCAAGCGCGGCCTCCCATGGCGCCACGGCCAGATCCAGGTAGACATCGCGATGCTCGATGCGGTAATGTGCGTGCGGGCGGAACTCCACCTCCAGATACAGATCGCCGGCTTTGCCCTGGCCGATCGCCGGCCCGCCTTGTCCAGCCAGACGGATATGCTGGCCGGCGCGCACGCCTTTGGGCACCGTGAATTCGATCGTGCGCTCGCGCATCGTTGTCCGACCTTCGGCGTCCATCTGCGGCAACCGCAAGTTCAGGCTGCGGGTGGCGCCGCGATAGGCATCCTCCACTTCGATCTGGATCCGTGCATGGTGGTCTTGGCCATGCGCATGGAACTGGCCGCGCGCACCTTGTTCGCCACGTCCGGCGCCGGTATTGGCGAAACCCTGCCGAAACAAGGTCTCGAAAAAGTCGCTGTAGTCGTCCTGGCCCGGACCCTGGCCACTGAAACCACGCCCCGGCGACTCGAAGCCGGCGTTCCAGTCGGGCGGCGGCTGGAAGTCCTGACCCGCACGCCAGTTGGCGCCCAGGCGGTCGTACGCGGCGCGCTTTTCCGGATCCTTGAGCACCTCGTAGGCTTCGCCGATTTCCTTGAAACGGGCCTCTGCCTGCGGCTCCTTGCTCACGTCCGGATGGTATTTGCGCGCGAGTTTGCGGTACGCCTTCTTGATGTCGTCGGCTTTGGCGTCGCGCGCCAGCCCCAGCAGTTGGTAATAGTCCTTGAACTCCATGGTCTCCCCAGACAAGCCGTCAATCTACTCCCAATCCGTTTCCCCTCGCTGGATCGATGGCGTGCAATGCACACACAGCCATCTGAACCAGCCCCGTGGGTTCAATCCACCAGCACCGGCACACGCTGTGCCAGCGCGCACATCAACTCATAACCAACGGTGCGCGCCGCTTGTGCCACCGCGTCGATCGACAGCACCGCATTGCCGGATTGGCCCCAGAGTACCACCTCGCTTCCGATACCCGCCTGCGGCACCGGCGCCAGATCGACGGTCAGCATGTCCATGCTGACCCGACCGACGGTGCGGCTGCGCACCCCGTCCAACAGCACCGGCGTGCCGGTCGGACAAACGCGCGGATATCCATCGGCATACCCGCACGCCACCACGCCGATGCGCATCGGCTGTTCAGCGACGAAAGCCCCACCGTAGCCGACCGCGGCGCCGGGTTCGAGGTGCTGTACTGCGATGATGCGCGCCGACAAAGTCATCGCCGCACGCAGACCCCAGTGGGCCGCATCGTGCTGCGGATAGTCCGGCGCACTGCCATAGGTCGCAATGCCGGAACGAATCCAGTCGGAGGCGGCGGCGACACCGTGGCCGGCCGGCGACACGGCCATGTGGCGCAAGGTCGCCGCACTGTTGCCAACGCTACGCTCGCCCGGGAGATCCTGCGTCGCCTGCAGGAATACCGCCATTTGCGCAGCCACGCCGGCAAGTCCGTCGGCCCCGGCAAAATGGGTCATCAGCGTGATCTCCTGCACCTGCGGCAAGGCATCCAGACGCGACCAGGCGCCACGGTAGACCGCTGGCTTGAAGCCCAGCCGGTTCATGCCGGAGTTCATCTTCAGGAAGACACGGTGCGGCACATGGGTCTTGTGCATCGCCAGCATGTCGATCTGATCGTCGTTATGCACCGTGTGCCACAACCCCAGGCGCGAACACAATTCCAGGTCGCGTGGCTCGAACACACCCTCCAGCAGCAGGATGGGCCCGCGCCAGCCCAGGTCGCGAACCCGCTGGGCCTCGTCCAGATCGAGCAATGCAAATCCGTCCGCCCCCCGCAACGCCTCGAACACCCGCTCGATGCCATGCCCGTAGGCATTGGCCTTGACCACCGCCCAGACCTTGGCATCGGGTGCACACTGTCGGCAGCGCGCCAGGTTCTCGCGCAAAGATGCGGTATGAATGGTGGCCAAAACAGGGCGCGGCATGGCCCATGATATAACCGTGCCCACCTTGGAGACAGCATCGACAAATACCGGCATCAGAACCCCTGATCGCCCCGACGACACGGCATGAAGCGCGGGTTCTACATCATCATGTCAGCGCAGTTTTTCAGCTCGCTGGCAGACAACGCATTGTTTGTCACTGCGGTGCAACTGTTGCGCACGGAACAAGCCGGCGAATGGCAGCAGGCGGCACTGGTGCCGATGTTCGCACTGTTTTATGTCTTGCTGGCGCCGTTCGTCGGCGCATACGCCGATTCGCGCCCGAAGGGCATGGTGATGTTGTACAGCAACTTCATCAAGATTGGAGGCTGCCTGGCCATGCTGTTCGGCAGCCACCCGTTATTGGCCTACGCCATCGTCGGGCTCGGCGCAGCGGCCTATTCACCGGCGAAATACGGCATCCTGACCGAGTTGTTGCCAGCCTCCCAACTTGTCAAGGCCAATGGCTGGATCGAAGGCCTGACGATCGGCTCGATCATCCTGGGCGTGTTGCTCGGTGGCCAGCTGGTCGGGACGACCGTCTCCCACCTCCTGCTGAAAGTCAACATACCCTTTATCGACACCGGCATCCGCACCGCTCCGGAGGCGGCCATTGCCGTGCTGATCCTGATTTACCTGGTGGCGGCCTGGTTCAACACCCACATACCTGAAACCGGCGTCGAGATGCGGCCGATGCCGCGCAAGATGACCTCGCTGCTACCTGATTTCTGGACCTGCAACATGCGCCTGTGGCGCGACAAGCTGGGCCAGATCTCGCTGGCCTCAACAACTTTGATCTGGGGCGTCGCCGGCAACCTGAGGTTCATCGTGTTGTCCTGGGCCGCAGCAGCGCTTGGCTATTCGGTGACCCAGGCATCCACGCTGCAAGGAGTCGTGGCCATCGGCATGGCGGCGGGCGCCATCCTCGCGTCCATGCGCATGCGGCTCGAAGACGGCCCGCGGGTGATCTCGCTGGGCATCGTCATGGGTGGCCTGATCATCCTGCTGATCTTCATCGACAACGTCTGGATCGCCGCCCCGTTCCTGATCCTGCTTGGTGCCATCGGCGGTTTTCTCGTGGTGCCGATGAATGCCTTGCTGCAACACCGCGGCCACAATCTGATGGGCGCCGGTCGCTCGATCGCCGTGCAGAACTTCAACGAACAGGCCTGCATCCTTGCGCTGGGCGCGGCCTACAGCCTGTCGGCCGGACTGGGCGTGCATACCTTTGGTGCGATCACCGGGTTCGGCGTCGTGGTGATGCTGGTGATGTGGGGCATCCAGCGCTGGCACGCCAGCAACTGTGTGCGGCATCGCACCGAGGTCGAGCATCTGCTGGCCCTCGCGCGCAACGACAAATCCCACGGACGCTGAACGCCCATCAGAGGTTTCTTGCGGCGGACGTATGGGGGGGGCGAGACGCCCTCAGCGACGCATACGCTGGAAATCGGACGGGGTCAACGATGCATCGGGCTCGACACGCTCGACACGATCGCGCCCCAGGCGCTTGGCATCGTACAAGGCCTTGTCGGCCGCAGCATACAAGGACGCCACCGATCCCAGGTTACCCCCCGGCAGGCTTCCGACGCCAAAACTGGCGGTCACCGGAATCTGCATCTCGCGTCTGATGGCGGGCGGCGAGGCACGCAACAAGCCCCGCAGCTTGTAAGCGAGACCGACCGCAGCGTCGATGTCGGTCTGCGGCAGCAACACCATGAACTCCTCGCCCCCGATCCGCGCCACCAGATCGGTGTTGCGCACACCGCCCAACAGACACTGGCCCACGTGGGCCAGAACCTTATCGCCAGCCGGATGGCCGTGTTCATCGTTGATGGCCTTGAAGTGGTCGAGGTCGATCACGATGGCACTGGTGAAACCGCCCTGGCGCTGCGCGCGTTTGAGTTCCAGTTCGGCCAGACGCATGAATTCGCGCCGGTTGTACAGGCTGGTCAACGCGTCGCGCGTGGCCAGCCAGACCAACTCATCCTGCTGCTTTTCCAGCGTGGCATTACGCAATGTGAGTTCGCGCTGCAACAACAGATAACGGGCGTTGCTGCGCCACTGGCCAACGGACAACATCAGTCCCAGCACGGTGGCGCCAAAACCATTGACCCGGTTGGAAAAGAGCATCGCCGCGTCTGTCTGGGTCAGCCCGAGGCCTGCAAAAAGAAATGCATACGCAATGACAAACAGCCAAAGTGCCGTCGTCGGCGGCAGCAAGAGCAAAAGGCTGACCGACATGCAGCCAAGCAAATAAGGGCTGATATTGGGCGTGACCCATTGATCGATGACCGCCAACACGCCCATCGCAAGCAAGAACCCCAACGCGGCGGCCACCTGGACAAGACGCATTGCTGCCTCGCCCCGTTGATTGCGCAGCACATGCCAGTTTCCCAGCAACAAGACCACCAGCCCAGCGCCAATGCCGAGGTACACCTGCATCACCGCGCGCCGCCAGGCTTGTTGTGCCGACGCGCCAGGCTCCGGTTCGAGCGAGAAGGTGGCCAGCAGCAACAGCGTCAGGACCAGCAGGATTGGCAACAACCAGCGCAGCCGACGCATATTGCCCAATGCCAGTTCATGCGCAACCTGGGCGTCGTCTGCGTCCTTGGAGTGCAACCAGCGAGCGATACGGTCTGGCACAAGCGTCATGGCGATCGAGTATCGCAGGGTCGCGCGGGAATAGACGCAGGCTGCGCATGCCTGGCGCGATTGCTGTTAAATTCGTCCGGCATTCATCACCGGCCTGCGATCCAGACTGCTCTGCGGGAAAAAACCATGACGTCCATCTACGAATTTTCCGCCCAGCAAATGAACGGCAAAGCGCTGGCGCTGCATAAATTTAAGGGTAAACCCCTGTTGTTGGTAAACACCGCCAGCCAATGCGGATTCACGCCACAGTTCGCCGGGCTCGAAGAGTTGCACCAGCGTTACGGCAAACAGGGTCTGGTGGTGCTCGGATTTCCATGCAACCAGTTCGGCTCGCAGGATCCGGGCAGCAACGAGGAAATTGCCTCGTTCTGCCAGACCAACTACGGTGTGACTTTCCCGATGATGGCCAAGGTCGACGTCCAATGGCGCGCAGGCTGCGCCGCTCTGGAAATGGTTGGCCGAGCAGGCGCCGGGGTTGCTGGGCAGCAAGGCCATCAAATGGAACTTCACCAAGTTTCTGGTTGGCCGGGACGGCACCACCATCAAGCGGTATGCGCCGACCGACACCCCCGAGAGTCTGACCAGCGATATTGCAGCCGCGCTGGTGAAGTGAGTCGCCGGGCCGCTCCCAAGGCTCACAGCACCGCAGCGCAGCGCAGCGCGCGAAGGTTATTCTTATGAGTCGCCGGGCCGCTCCCAAGGCGCACAGCACCGCAGCGCACTGCGCGCAGGTTATCCTTATGCGCATCGTTAAAGCTAAAACCGCCAGGGTGTCGTGGTTGAAGGCTTGACGCAAACAGAGAGTGATCAGCGGCAGATTCGTTAGCCTCAACCCATGTCTGGTCAGGATTTCTCAACACTGTTTGACCTGTTGCCGATTGGCGCCTACCGATCTACCACGGATGGTCGCCAGTTACGGGCCAACGCTGCCCTCGTTCGCATGAACGGTTATGTGTGCGAGGCTGAGATGCTCGCCGCGGTGACCGACATCTCGCGCGAGTTTTATGTGCAAACCGAGCAGCGCCAGCGTTTCCTGGACCTGATGACGCGTCACGGGCAAGTCGTCGACTTTCGCTCGCAAGTCTATCGGCACAAGACACGTGAACCGATCTGGGTCTGTGAAAACGCACATCTGGTGCGTGACGCCAACGGCGAGCCGGTGTTCTTCGAAGGCACGGTAGAGGACATCACCGCCTCATACCAGGCGATGCAAGCCTTGACCAACAGCGAACGTCGTTTCCGCGCATTGACGGAAAAAGCACAGGTCCTCACCCTGGTCTGCGACGCGCAAGGATCCATCACCTACGCCAGCGCGGCAGCGCAAAGCATGCTGGGGCACATGGCCGAACGCATGGTTGGCAGCCAGCTATCCGACTGGCTCCATCCACAAGAGCTGGCGCGATGCCAACACGAACTCGACACCATCGTCCAAGGCCAGGTGCCCGATCAGGAAAAGATCTATCGATTTCGCCATGCCGATGGCAGCTGGCGTCAGCTCGCGTCGTTGGCAAGCAACTTCCTGCACGAGGACACGATCCGCGGCATCGTGCTCAATTGCCGCGATGCCACCGAGCGATTGCGCGCGGAAGGCGCGGAGCGGGCCCTGGTTGAAAACGAGGCGCGCTGGAAGTTGGCGCTGGAGAGCGTGGGCGATGGTGTCTGGGACTTCAATCTGCTGAGCGGTGCTGCGGTGTTTTCGCACCATTTCCTGCAAATGCACGGCCTGAGCGAACATGACCAGGGCACGGGAGTCGAACGGATAAGGCAGCACATCCATCCAGACGACCTGACGCAACAGAACCAGGCGATGCAGGACCATTTCAAAGGCCTGAGCCGCACCTATGTCAGCGAGCACCGTGTCCGTAACCAGGACGGCGGCTGGAAATGGGTCTTGTCCCGTGGCATGGTGATCAGCCGAAGCGATGAAGGCAAGCCGCTGCGCATGATCGGCACCCACACCGACATCACCGACCGCAAGAACGCCGAGGCGCAGATCTGGCAACAGGCCAATTTCGACCCACTGACCGGATTGCCAAACCGGCGCATGCTGCGCGACCGGTTGGCGCAGGAGATCAAGAGGACCGCACGCGATGGCAAGCAGCTCGCAATCCTGTTCGTGGACCTGGACCATTTCAAAGAGGTCAATGACACGCTGGGCCATGACGCCGGCGACCTGCTGCTGGTCGAGGCGGCAAGGCGTATCGCCGGTTGCGTGCGCGATTCGGACACGGTGGCCCGCATGGGCGGTGACGAATTCACGCTGGTGCTGTCGGACCTGCAAAATGAAGAACGACTCGACCGCATCCTGCACGCTGTACTGCAGGCCATGGCGACCCATTTCCAGATCGGCCACGAGCAGGTGTACATCTCGGCCAGCATCGGCATCACCATCTATCCCGCGGACGGCCTGGAAGTCGAGACCTTGTTCAAGAACGCGGATCAGGCGCTGTACGTGGCCAAGGGCGCGGGCCGCAACCGGTTCAGCTTCTTCACGCCCTCGTTGCAAGAGGCGGCACAGGCGCGCGTGCGCCTGGCCACCGACTTGCGCGCCGGTGTGGCGTCAGGACAATTTCACCTCGTCTACCAGCCCATCGTCTCGTTGGCGGATGGGCAGGTGCGCAAGGCCGAGGCCCTGCTGCGCTGGCAGCATCCGACACGCGGCGCCGTGGATCCGACCGAATTCATTCCGATCGCCGAAGCCACCGGGCTGATCATCGAACTGGGCGAGTGGGTTTTCCGCCAGGCGGCTGCGCAATCGCTGCAGTGGCGCAAGAAGCACCATCCGCAGTTCCAGGTCAGCATCAACAAATCGCCGGTGCAGTTTCACAATGATGCCGGCCGTCAGAAACGGTGGAGCACGCACATGGCGTCGATCGGTTTGCCGGGCGACGCCATCGTGGTCGAAATCACCGAAGGGCTGCTGCTGGACACCAGCGCGACGGTGACCGAGCAATTGAAGCAGCTGCACGAGGCCGGCATCCAGGTATCGCTCGACGACTTCGGAACCGGTTATTCGTCGCTCACCTACCTGCAGCGGTTCGACATCGACACGATCAAGATCGACCAGTCGTTCGTGCGCCATCTTGCACCCGACGCCACCGAACTGGCCTTGTGCAAGGCCATCATCTTGATGGCGCATGAGTTGGGCATGCAGGTCGTCGCCGAGGGCGTCGAGACGGCGCAGCAGCTCGCCCTGTTGACGGCAGCCGGTTGCGATTTTGGTCAGGGCTATCTGTTCGCCAGGCCGCTGGCCGCGCCAGATTTCGATACCTTCATGGAAAAGGTCAATATGGATCCGAAGGCGCTGATGCGCCGCTGATCACACCGGTCACTCCGGCGTCAGAGCCTGATCCAGCACCTCGACCCAATGCCGAACCGGCGTGTCGGTGCCACTTTGCAGATGGGTGATGCAGCCGATATTGGCGGACACGATGACGGTCGGCGCCAGGGCCTGCAGGTGACCGAGCTTGCGATCGCGCAAGGGCAGCGCCAGTTCCGGATACAACACCGAATAGGTGCCGGCAGAGCCGCAGCACAGATGGGCTTCGCTCGCGGGCAGTTGCAGATCGAAACCCAGCGCGCGAAGATGTTGCTCGACACCGCCACGCAGCTGCTGACCATGCTGCAGCGTACACGGGGGATGAAACGCCAGCCGCGGTGGTGTGTCGGCAGCATGCCCCGCACCGACCCGCCGCACATCAACACGCCCGGCCAGCGCCGGCGCCAGTTCGGACAGCAATTCGCTCAGGTCGCGCGTCAATGCGCTGACCCGAGCGGCCTTTTCGGCGTACCGACCATCGTCCTGCAGGAGATGGCCGTAGTCCTTGACGGTGACGCCGCAGCCGGACGCATTCATGACGATCGCCTCCACCGTGGCCTGCGATCCATCGATGAATGGCCACCATGCGTCGATGTTGGCCCGCATCTGCTGTTTGCCACCTTCCTGGTCGTTGAGATGGAATTTCACCGCCCCGCAACAGCCGGCAGCGGGTGCCAGCAAGGTCTGGATGCCGGCGGCATCAAGCACCCGCGCAGTCGCACTGTTGATGTTGGGCATCATCGACGGCTGCACGCAGCCAGCCAGCATCAACACGCGCCGGTCATGGGTGCGGGTTGGCCAGCGACCTGCGTCCTGGCGCGCCGGCACCTTGGCCCGCAGCGTGGGCGGCAGCAGCGGGCGCACCATCTGACCGAGTCGCATGGCCGGGCCGAACAGCGGCGACGTCATGCCCTCTTTCAATGCCCAGCGCACGGCCTGTTCACCAGCGGGCCGTGGCACTTTGGCATCGACCAGCCTGCGCCCGATATCGACCAGTTGACCGTAGGCCACACCGCTGGGGCAGGTGGTCTCGCAGTTGCGGCAGGTCAGGCAGCGGTCCAGATGCAACTGTGTTCTGCGTGTCGGGGTCTGGCCTTCGAGCACCTGCTTCATCAGGTAGATACGGCCGCGCGGACCATCAAGCTCGTCGCCCAGCAATTGGTAGGTCGGGCAGGTCGCATTGCAAAACCCGCAATGCACACATTTGCGCAGGATGGCCTCGGCCGCGTCACCGTCG
>CAJDVP010000055.1_pt1 | contig 17187 bp, 16 predicted proteins | sample 7391311 | NCBI WGS metagenome assembly CAJDVP01 (sample SAMEA7055711, study PRJEB34461) | soil metagenome | biome: terrestrial ecosystem; feature: Peninsula; material: soil | place: Antarctica | collected 2016
TCGACGGTGGGTGCCTTCCTGGACGGCGCCGGCTGCTCATCGCGGCCCTTGCGGAACTTGAATAAAGCCATGGCTGGGGGGTTACGGGTTCAGGTGTTTGGCGGCAAGGCGCGGAACGCCGTCCTTCAACACGCCACCCACGGTGTGGAACGATCCAAAGACGACGATTCTATCAGCCGGGTCTGCTTGCGCGACCGCGGCGTTCAGGGCTTGCAGCGGGTCCGCGAACTGCGCGGCGGTCGTGTCCGCACGGCTGTTCGTCGCCTGCCAACGCGCCATCAGCCGCGCGGCCGTTTCAGCCCGCTCCAGCGGCAGATCAGTGAAATACCAGCGGTCGACAATCGGGTTCAGGCGTTCGAACATCGGCACCAGGTCCTTGTCGGCCATGGCGCCGAAAACCGCGTGCGTGGTCGGAAAAAATCCCATCGCATCGAGGTTCACCGCCAGCGCGGAAGCGGCATGCGGGTTGTGTGCCACATCGAGCACCAGGGTGGGTTGCCCGGGAACGATCTGGAACCGCCCCGGCAGTGCCACCAACGCCAGCCCGTTGCGTACCGCTTGCGCTGTCACCGGCAGGCGTTCGCGCAGAGCGGTCAGCGCGGCCAGCGCTCCGCTGGCGTTGAGCAACTGATTGGCACCGCGCAACGCAGGGTACGCCAAGCCTGCATACCGCCGGCCGCGCCCGCTCCAGGCCCACTGCTGCTTGTCGCCGGTGTAATTGAAGTCAACTCCCAGGCGCCAGAGATCGGCGCCGATCTCCAACGCATGGTCGAGCACGCTTTGTGTCGGCACCGGGTCGCTGACGATCACCGGCCTGCCGGCGCGCATCACGCCCGCCTTTTCGCGTCCGATGCTCTCGCGGTCCGAACCGAGCAGCTCAATGTGATCGAGATCGACGCTGGTGATCACCGCGCAGTCAGGGTCGATGATGTTGACCGCATCCAGACGACCACCCAGGCCGACTTCCAGGATGACTACATCCAGATCGGCGCGGGCCATCAGGTCGAGAATAGCCAGGGTCGAGAATTCGAAATAGGTCAGCGAGACGTCCGGCGGCGCCTGGCAACGGGCCCGCTCCACCCGGGCGAAGGCTTCAACCAGCGGATCGATCTCCACCGCCTGTCCCCTTAGCCGCAGGCGCTCCTGAAAATGCACCAGGTGCGGCGAGGTGTAGACGCCGGTGCGGTAACCACTTTCACCAAGAATCGCCTCGAGCATGGCGCAGGTCGAGCCCTTGCCATTGGTGCCCGCAACCGTGATCACCGGGCAGTTGAAGCGGATGCCCATACGCTCAGCCACCAGTTGCACCCGCTCCAGCCCCATGTCGATGGTAGTGGGGTGCAAGCGCTCGCAATGGTCGAGCCATTGCGCGAGTGTCTTGAAGGTGGCTGGTTCGGGTGTCAATCAGGACTCCTGGTTGCCGGTGCGCTCGCAATGGTCGAGCCATTGCGCGAGTGTCTTGAAGGTGGCTGGTTCGGGTGTCAATCAGGACTCCTGGTTGCCGGTGTTGGCGTGTGAGGCGCATTGTCGCGCAGCGATTTGCGGCATGATGGCGTCATGAAAAGCACCTCCGTCACGGTTTATGGCATTCGCAACTGCGATACCGTCAAGAAGTCGCGCCAGTGGCTAGACGACCACGGGCAGCCGCACCAGTTCCACGATTTCAAGGCCGACGGCGTCCCGCCCGATCTGCTCGACCACTGGTTGCGGCAAGTCGGTTGGGAAGCCTTGGTGAACCGCAAGAGCACGACCTGGCGCCGGCTCGACGAACCCACCCGCGCCGGCGTGGTCGATGAAGCCAGTGCGCGTGTGCTCTTGCTGGCCCACCCCAGCGTGATCAAACGACCCGTGGTCGCCTGGGGAGGCCCACGGACGAAGAACGTCAGCGTCGGATTCAAGACAGAATTCTGGAACAAATGGCTCGTCGGGGCCGGTCGACAGCGTGCGGATCAAACTTGAGCGTAGCCTAAAATTCGCGGCTGCCACGGCCTCGCGTGCGCGCGAACGCCCATTTCGACCTCCGCGTGACTGAACCCCACCACTGCATCTGCCACTACGCCTGAACCAGGAACACGATCCATGGCCACCATTCTTCAAAACCTGCCGCTGCAACAGAAGGTCGGCATCGCTTTTTCCGGCGGTCTGGACACCAGTGCTGCATTGCACTGGATGAAACTCAAGGGTGCAATTCCCTACGCCTACACCGCCAACCTCGGCCAGCCGGACGAGCCGGACTACGAAGATATCCCGCGCAAGGCGATGCAATACGGTGCCGAGAAGGCGCGCCTGATCGACTGCCGCACCCAGCTGGCGCATGAAGGCATCGCCGCGCTGCAGGCCGGTGCGTTTCACGTCAGCACGGCCGGTATCACCTACTTCAACACGACCCCGCTGGGGCGCGCGGTGACCGGCACCATGCTGGTGGCTGCGATGAAGGACGATGACGTCCACATCTGGGGCGATGGCAGCACCTTCAAGGGCAACGACATCGAACGCTTCTATCGTTACGGTCTGCTGACCAACCCCAACCTGAAGATCTACAAACCCTGGCTGGACCAGGCCTTCATCGACGAGCTCGGGGGGCGCGCCGAAATGTCGGCGTTCATGACGAAGGCCGGCTTCGGCTACAAGATGTCAGCTGAAAAGGCCTACTCGACCGACTCCAACATGTTGGGCGCGACCCACGAAGCCAAGGACCTGGAACACCTGAGCAGCGGCATCAAGATCGTCAACCCGATCATGGGCGTGGCGTTCTGGCGCGACGATGTCGAGGTCAAGCGCGAAGAAGTCACGGTGCGGTTCGAGGAAGGCCAGCCGGTGGCGCTCAACGGCGTTCAGTTCAGCGATCCGGTCGCATTTTTCCTGGAAGCCAACCGCATCGGCGGGCGCCACGGACTGGGCATGAGTGACCAGATCGAGAACCGCATCATCGAAGCCAAGAGCCGCGGCATCTACGAGGCCCCCGGCCTGGCGCTGCTGTTCATCGCCTACGAACGCCTGGTCACCGGCATCCACAACGAAGACACGATCGAGCAATACCGCGACCACGGCCGCAAGCTCGGCCGCCTGCTCTACCAGGGCCGCTGGTTCGACCCGCAGGCCATCATGCTGCGCGAGACCGCGCAACGCTGGGTGGCCCGCGCGATCACCGGCGAAGTCACGATCGAACTGCGCCGCGGCAACGATTATTCGCTGCTCAATACCGAGTCGCCCAATCTGACCTACCACCCGGACCGCCTGACGATGGAAAAAGGCGAATCCATGTTCTCGCCGCAAGACCGCATCGGCCAGCTCACGATGCGCAACCTGGACATCGTCGACACCCGCGCCAAGCTGGGCATTTACGCCAAGACCGGGCTGCTCAGCATGGGCGACGGCGTCGGCCTGCCGAATCTGGGGTACGACGGCGACAAGTAGTCCAGACGGACTGAGGGCGAACTGATTCGCGGCGAAAGTGCCGAGGGATAACGTTCACATGGACGAGCCTGGACCAACGACGCGGCACATTGGAGCGTAGCTGCCCGCTCCCTCTTTTGATCGCGTATTGCGTCGGCGGTGACTTTCCGGTCGAACGGATACTGCTTATTTCTTGGCCGCCTTCTTGGGCATCTTCTTGGCCGCTTTCATTGGCGCCTTCTTGGCGGCTTTCGTTGGCGCCTTCTTGGCCGCCTTCGTGGGTGCCTTCTTGGCCGCTTTCGTTGGCGCCTTCTTGGCCGCCTTCGTGGGCGCCTTCTTGGCCGCCTTCGTGGGTGCCTTCTTGGCCGCTTTCTTAGCCACTTTCTTGGCCGCTTTCGTTGGCGCCTTTTTGGCCACCGCTTTGGCCGCTGCCTTGCGAGCCGGCTTTACGGCCGCCTTCGCGGATTTGCTCACGGGCGCCTTGGCAGCCCGGCGGGCGCCGGCCTTCTTGGTCGCGGCGGGTTTTTTCCTTGGCCGCGCAACGCGGCCTTGGGCGCCAGCCGCTTCGACTCCGTCCTCGACACCCCGCGCGACGCCGACCAGGACGTCCTCAACCCTGCGCACGCTCTTGCTGCCGAGTCGGCCTGCCGCCTTCATGGCACTCTTGATCGCCGCCTTGGCAATGCGGCGGACATCGGCACCCGTTTCGGTCGCGGCTTCCACGACGCCATCGACGGCGCGCCGGGCCACTGAGCCGACGTCCACACCCACCGCCATGGCGTGCTTGACAACGGTCTTCACCGTCTCCGCTGCGGCCTTGGCAATGTCGCCGCCGACCTCATTGACGCCGAGCACGACGCCCTTGGCAATGCTCTTGGCACTATCCGCCAGTCCGGAGCCCACCTGTTCGCCGGCCTGCATCGCGCCAGCGACGACGTCGCGCACCACGATAACCACCTCGCTGGCGACAGTTCCGACGGCGCTGAGGGCGCTGGACACGGCGGTCTTGACCAGCACGACCATTTCGCCCTCGGCCCGGTTCATCGTCGTCAAGCTGACGACGATTCCGTCTCTGACTGCGCTTCCGGCCCGGCCGAGCGGCGCGGCCACTTCAGCCGCCGGTTTCTTGCGCGCCCGCGACTTGGGCGGCACAGCCGTCGATGGTTTGCGCGCCTTCACGGCGCTCGTGCGCAAGGCGCGGGAGGTGTCTTTCTTGGTTGCCATCGGGGGCCTCGCTTTCGTCGTTGTTAATCTGCTCAGCTGCATCGTGCCATTGAAGGTTTCGACGTTGATCTCGGCGCTATCAGCAAAGTGATTCCCAAGCTCATGGCATGTCCTCCTTCTGTGTCTTGCCCCGTCGCGTGTGCCGGCAGCTCGCTCACGACATCACGGACCGCAGTCACCCGCACTCCTGTACAGAGCATAGTGGAGACTGCACTTGGAGACCAACGATCGGACTGAGCTGGATCAATTCAGGTTCCGAAATCGGGCCGTCGTTCATGAACGAGGACCGGCGCTGACCCTCCTCCTCCTGCTCGACGAGCACGCCACGCCGGGTCAGCAGCTGCATCAGCCGCTACACCACGACCGGCTCGGGCTCGAGCTGGATACCAAACCGTTCGTACACGCTGGTCTGGATCGCCCGCGCCAGTGTCATCACCTCGCCGCCGGTGGCATTACCACGGTTCACCAGCACCAGTGCCTGGCGCTCGTATACCGCCGCGTTACCGATCGACTTGCCCTTCCAGCCACAGGCATCAATCAGCCAACCGGCGGCCAGCTTGATCGCGCCGTTGGCCATTGGGTAATGCACGATACGCGGCTCGCGCTGGATGATGTCGTCGCATTGCTCGCGTGTCACCGAGGGATTCTTGAAGAAGCTGCCGGCGTTGCCCAGCACCGACGGATCCGGCAGTTTTGCGCTGCGGATAGCGCAGACCCAATCGAAAATCTGCCGCGCGTCGGGCGCCGTGATGCCGGTCTCCAGCATCTTGCGCTCCAGGTCGGCATAGCCGAGCACCGGCTTCCAGGGTTTGGGCAGAAACAGCCGCACATGGGTGATCATCACCCGGTCGCGCAGGCCGATGCCGGCGACCGCCGCGCCGTCCGGGGTTGAGGCCGGCCCGGATGGCTCAGGCGCCGCGTGTTTGAAAACGGAGTCGCGGTAACCGAATCCACACTGGGCGGCATTGAGCGTATACAGCGCGCCAGTGGCCAGATCAATGGCATCGAGCGAGGCGAACCGATCCTGCAACTCCAGGCCGTACGCACCGATGTTCTGCACTGGCGAACCGCCCACGGTGCCGGGAATCATCGCCAGGTTTTCCAGCCCCGGAAAACCCTGGTCCAAGGTCCACTTCACCAGCGCATGCCAGTCCTCGCCGGCGCCAACCTCGATGAGGGTGCCTTTGTCGGTTTCCTGCACCACCCGCTTGCCCATGATTTCCACCTTGAGTACCAGTGGCTTGACGTCGCCGGTCAGCACGATATTGCTGCCGCCGCCGAGGATGAATGTCGGTTGCGCGGCCAACTCCGGGTCGGCAATGACCCGCATCAGGTCGTCCACGCAAGTCACACGTACCAGCGAATATGCCTTTGCCACGATACGGAACGTGTTGTAAGGTTGGAGCGGAACGTTTTTCTCGACTAACATGCCGGGATTGTCGCATCGCCTCCTGCTGCGACGCCCACTGCCATTGGTGACAACATGCCCTCATTCGACACCATCTGCGAGGCCGATCTCGTGGAAGTCCGCAACGCGGTGGACAACACCGTGAAGGAAATCGGCACCCGGTTTGACTTCAAGGGAACCGCAGCCGCCATCGAGCTCAAGGACAAGGACATCACGCTGATCGGCGACGCCGAGTTCCAGCTGGCTCAGATCGAGGACGTGTTGCGCAACAAGATGACCAAACGCGGCGTCGACATCCGTTTCCTGGACCGCGGCGACGTGCAGAAGATGGGTGGCGACAAGGTCAAGCAGGTGATCAAGGTGCGCAACGGCATCGAGACCGAGGTGTCCAAGAAGATCCAGCGCCTGATCAAGGACAGCAAGCTCAAGCTGCAAGCGTCCATCCAGGGCGACGCGGTGCGCGTCAGCGGCACCAAACGCGACGACCTGCAGTCCGCGATGGCGCTGATCCGCAAAGACATCCCCGACCTGCCGCTGAGTTTCAACAACTTTCGCGACTGAAAGACACATGCTGTTGGTAATGCGCCGATCCGCAACCTGCGCGTTCTTGACCCTGGTCCTGAGCGGCGCGGCTTCTCTGGCCCAGGCCCAGGCCGTCAATCTGTCGGGCATGCTGGGCAACAAGGCCTTGCTCGTGGTCGACGGCAGCGCGCCCAAGCTGGTGGCGCCGGGTGAGCGTTTTCACGGCGTGCGTGTGGTGTCGACCCAGGGCCAGTCAGCCGTGCTCGAGATCGCCGGCCATCGCCAGACGCTGCGCATCGGTGATGCGCCCATCAGCGTCGGGCAACCGGCGGCCCCGAGCGACGGCGCACGTATCGTGTTGGCCGCAGACTCAAGCGGTCACTTCATCACCCAGGGTCTGCTCAATTCCAAACCGGTCCAGTTCCTGATCGACACCGGCGCCACGACGATCGGCGTCAGCGTGTCGGACGCCGATCGCATCGGGCTTGAGTACAAACAAGGTCAGCCAGTGCAGGTCGCGACCGCCAACGGCACCGTGCCCGGCTGGAAGATTCGACTGAAGTCAGTGCGCATGAACGACGTCGAGGTGCGCGAGGTCGACGCCGTCGTCACCCCGATTGCGATGCCTTTCGTGTTGCTGGGCAACAGCTTTCTGTCCCGCTTCCAGATGTCGCGCAACAACACGCAGATGGTGCTGGAGAAGCGTTACTGATGCCTGTTGCCCTCCCCTTTCACCGTATCGATCGCCCGTGACTGTCAACATCGACAGCGAAACCGAATACGAGAACTTGCTGGGCCTGTGGTCCGACCTCGAGGCCGGCCTGGGCATCATCCTGGGCAGTTCGTCCAGCGTACAGGAGTTCGAGCAGCGGGTATGGCAATACGACCGCTGGATGCAGGCGCTGCTGGAGCGAGACACCGATGTTGGCCTGTACCTGCTGTTTCAGCTGGCGACCAATTCGCCGGTCGGCTACAGCGCCTCGCATGCACTGGTGTGTGCGGTGCTGGCGCATCTGATCGGCGCCGAACTCCAGTTGCCACAGGACGAGCGCGACAGCATGGTGCATGCCGCGCTGACGATGAACATCGCGATGACGGCATTGCAAGACATATTGGCCAGCCAGCTGGATCGGCCCTCGCCCAGCCAGCAGGCGGACATCGACGGCCATACCCAGGTGGGTCGCGCGATGTTGACCGAGCTCGGCATCCGGGACCCCTTGTGGCTCGATATCGTCTCGCACCACCATGACGAGATCACCGAAAACAGGCCGCTTGCGTCATTGACCGCCGTCGGTCGGCTGGCGCGGATCGTGCGCACCGTTGACCGGTATGGCGCGATGATCTCGCCGCGCAAGTCGCGCTCCGGCCGCAGCGCCACCGACTCGGTGCGCTCGATCATCCAGAACGGCGGGGAACAGACGGACGAAATCGGCCATGCACTGGTGCGGGCGGTGGGCCTGTGTCCGCCGGGCACCTTCGTGCGACTGGACAACGACGAGGTGGCAGTGGTGATGCGTCGTTCGGCCAAGGCCAATCACCCGCATGTGGCCATCGTGCTCAATGAAGAGGGGTTGGTGGTAGGCCAGCCACGCCTGCATCGCACAGCACATGGCAGCCCGCAGATCCGATCGGCGCTGGCCACCGCCCTGGTGCGCGTGCGTCTGAACCACCACCTGATCCTGCGCCTGGGCGCCTACGCTGCGCAGCAGGCCTGAGAGCGCTTCGCGACCAAAGAGCTGCAAGCGTGATTCAGGCCAGGCCGGTCACAGGCCGTTGCGCCGCGCCCGCCGGCACCCGGGGCGGGCGGCGTATGTATCAGCGCTTTTTTTTGCGACCCAGCCGCGATTCCGTGCCCTTGAACAGGCGGTTGATGTTGGCCGCGTGGCGCCAGGCCAGCAACAAGGCTATCACCGCCATCGCCAGCAGCAGATTGTTGTCCTTGTACCAGGCCACACCATCACCCAGGATGTAGTACACCGGTGCGAACACCGCAGCGACCAGCGAAGCCAGTGACGCATACCGGAAGAAGAAGGCGATGATCAGCCAGCTCGCCGCCGCCGCCAGGCCCAGTATCCAGTTGAAACCGAGCAACACCCCCAGGGCCGTTGCCACGCCCTTGCCACCCTGGAAACGAAAAAACACCGGGAACAGATGCCCGAGAAATGCCGCCAGGCCGGCCATCGCCATGGTTCCTTCGTGCATGCCGTAGGGCTTGCCATACCAGGCTATCAGTGCCACTGGCAACCAGCCCTTGGCGCCGTCGAGCAACAAGGTCACGATCGCGGCGACCTTGCTGCCCGAACGCAACACGTTGGTGGCGCCGGGGTTCTTGCTGCCATAGGTGCGCGGATCGTGCAAACCCATGACACGGCTGACGATGACGGCGAACGACAGGGAACCCATCAGGTAGGCTGCCAGCGCGGCCAGCAAGGGCAACAGGGGATTGGAAGGGTTCATCTACACACGCTCCAGCGCGCCGGGATTGGCACTGTCATCGCCTCATTCTGCCAGCGCGCACGATACCGGCCGGGCATTGAGCAGTGCCAGGCACACCTGCGGCGCCAATCCGACCAGGTAGCCACGGCGTCCACCGTTGATCAGGATACGTGGCAAGTCCAGAATGGTCAGTTCGACATACACCGGCATCACCTTGCGGGTGCCAAACGGCGATGTTCCGCCGACCAGGTAACCACTGTGCCGGTTAGCCACCTCGGGCTGACACGGCTCGATCGACTTGCAGCCGATCTCGCGGGCCAGCGTGCGGGTGCTGACCTTGCGGTTACCGTGCATCAGCACCAGCAGCGGCCGCGCGTGTTCATCCTGCATCACCAGCGTCTTGACCACTGTATACGGATCTACGCCCAGCACTTCGGCGCTGTGCTGTGCGCCGCCGTGTTCAAGGTACGGGTAGGGATGCTCAGTGAAGGCCACGCCCTGCCCCCGCAACCAGGTGGTGGCCGGGGTTTCGCTGACGTGGGTCTTCCTGGCCATCAGTGTGCCGCTTCGCGCAGGCTCCAACGGATCGCCTCGATGCCGGTCAGCGTGATTTTTTTCATACCTTGGCCGCCCACGCCTCTTCCTGCAACCGCAACACGCGCCGCTGCACCTTGCCGGTGGTGGTCATCGGCAATTCGGCAACGAACGCAATCTCCTTGGGGTACTCGTACGGCGCCAGCTTGCCGCGCACATGTTCCTGCAGTTCGGCAGTGAGCGCCACATCGAACGCTTCCGGCGCGTGCGCAGCCTGGCGACGCTGCACGTAGACCGGCGACAACACCACATAGGCCTTGACCAGTGCGCCACGCTGGGCATCGGGCTTGGGCACCACGGCGGCATTGAGCACCGCCGGGTGCTTGACCAGACAATTTTCGATCTCGCCCGGTCCAATCCGGTAACCCGCAGACTTGAAGACATCATCGGCACGCCCCTGGTACCAGAGGTAGCCGTCGGCGTCGCGGGTGGCCAGATCGCCGGTGCGGCACCAGTCGCCGGTGAAACGGGCCGCAGTGGCGGCCGGGTTCTTCCAGTAACCCAGGAAAAACACCGGGTCCGGATGGCCATGCACATCAAAACGGTTCACCGCCACATCGCCCGGCACGCCGACGGCGCACTCCTGCCCGTTCTCATCGATGACCATCACCCGATGCCCCGGATACCCCTTGCCCATGCTGCCCGGCTTGGCCGGCCAGCCGACACCATTGGCGCGCTGACCATTCAGGGCGCAGTTGCCTACGATGTAGTTGATCTCGGTCTGGCCGAACATCTCGTTGACGGTGACTCCCAACTGCTGCTCGCAATAGGCGAACACCGCATCACCCACCGCTTCGCCAGCGCTCATGATGGCTTGCAACACGAGATTGAACTGTTGCCGCGGCTGCGGATACGCCTTCATCATCGCCTTGAGCGCGGTGGGGAACAGGAAGGTATGCGTGACAGCGTACCGGTCCATCAACTCGAACGCGGTCTGCGGGCTGAATCGCCCGTTCCAGGCCACGATCGGACGGCCGAAATACAGTGTCGGCAACAAGGCGTCCATCAGGCCGCCGGTCCAGGCCCAATCGGCCGGCGACCAGAATATCGCCTGCGATGGCGACCCTGCCCGCAGCGGGTCGAAGCCGAACCAGTTATGGCTGCAGACGAAACCGCTCAGGTTGCCGATCAGGCCCCGGTGCGCAATCACGGCGCCCTTGGGCTGCCCGGTCGTGCCACTGGTGTAGATCAACACGGCGGCTTCTTCCGCCAAGGTGTCACACGGGGTGAATCGGGGCGACGCCTGCGCCAGCACGGCCGCATATTCCGGATTGTGGTCATCGGCAGATGCGCCGACCCGGATCACGGTGCGCAACATCGGACAATGCACACGCACCGACTCCAATGTGGTGATGGCCTGTGCATCGCAAATCGCCACCACCGACTCGCTGTCGTACAGGCGGAACTCCAGCGCCTGCGGACCGAACAACATCGACAGCGGCATCGCCACCGCGCCCAGCTGCAATACCGCCATGTAGGCCACAGCCGTCTCGAACCGTTGCGGCATCACGATGGCGACCCGGTCGCCGCGTTGCACGCCCAGTAATACCAGCGCATTGGCCAGCCGGTTACTGGCTTCCTGCAGTTGCGCGTACGACCAGCTCGTCGGCGCCAGGCCGGTGCCATCGGCCAGCACGGCCACCCGGCTGGCCGCATCGGACGCCCCAGCCCAGCGGCCGCAACAGGCCTGCGCCATGTTGAAACGTCGCGGCACCTTCCAGCCGAAACGGCGGTGCATGGTGGCGTAGTGGTCTTGCTCCAACGTCGCAGAAACCCTGTCATCCACTTGACTGCGTGCCATGCCCGACCTCCTTATGATCGACATAATGTACCAAGTCAAAAGACATTCGCACAGCGTGCACGTGCCCATTCGCGGCCTTCAGTACCATGTTCGCTGCTGGGGCGAACCGCGCCCCGGCATACCGCCCCTGGTGATGGTGCATGGCTGGATGGACGTGGCCGCATCGTTCCAGTTCGTCGTCGATGCATTGTCCGACGCCTTCATGCAGGGCCGTCTTGTCATTGCACCCGACTGGCGTGGCTATGGCGAGACCAGCGGCGGCAATGTCGATAACTACTGGTTTGCCGACTACATCGCCGATCTTGACGGCCTGATTGCGCATTTTTCACCCGACGCACCGGTCGACCTGGTCGGCCACAGCCTGGGTGGCAACGTGGTGATGTTCTACGGCGGCATTCGTCCCGACCGTGTCCGGCGCCTGGTCAATCTGGAGGGTTTCGGCGGCCCCGTTTCCACGCCGGACCAGGCTCCTGCGCGTTATGCCAAATGGCTGGGGGAACTCGCGCACCATCAGCGTGGCGAGCTGGCGTTGCGAGCTTACGAGACGGTGGACGGCGTTGCAAAGCGCCTGGCCAAGAATAATCCGCGGCTGGCGCACGGCCAGGCGGGCCGCGACAAGGCCGATTGGCTGGCGCCGCGTTGGTCACGCCAGAATGCGCAGGGCGTATGGGAGATCCTGGCGGATCCGGCGCACAAGATCATCAGCGCGCATCTGCTGCGGATCGATGAAATGTGCGAAGTCTACAAATGCATCACGATGCCGCTGTTGGCAGTGGAGGCATCCGACGACGACATGTGGAAATTCTGGAAGGGTGAGTTCACCCGTGAGATGTACCACGAGCGGCTTACCCTGGTGCCCAATTGCCGTATTGCCGTAGTGCAGGATGCCGGCCACATGCTGCACCATGACCAGCCTGAGCAACTCGCCGCATTGCTCGAGTCATTCCTGGCGCTTTGACAATCATGCGGACATGAGAAAATGCCCGGTTGATCGACTTCTCCTCAACCAGGACACACACCATGGACGCAGTACAGACCAACCACATCGAAAACCAAATCGAAGACCTGGCCGAAAGGGCGCAGTCGTTACGGGGGTATCTTTGACTACGATGCCAAAGCCGAACGCCTGAGGACGGTCAACGCCTCGCTGGAAGACCCGGCGGTCTGGAACGACCCGAAAAAGGCACAGGAACTCGGGCGCGAGAAAAAATCGCTCGACAACGTCGTGGTGTCGCTGGGCCGGCTCACCACCGAGCTGGCAGACAACGCCGAGTTGTTTGAAATGAGCAAGGACGAAGGCGACGAAGACAGCCTGCTGCAGATCGAACGCGATACCGCCAAGCTGCAGGCGGAAATCGAGAAACTCGAATTCCTGCGGATGTTCAACAATCCGGCCGACTCGTTGAATTGTTTCATCGACATTCAAGCCGGCGCCGGAGGCACCGAAGCCTGCGACTGGGCCAGCATGTTGATGCGCCAATACCTGCGGTATGCCGAACGCAAGGGTTTCTCGACCACCATTGAGGACGAAACTCCCGGCGACACGGCCGGCATCAAGGGCGCAACGATCAAGGTCGACGGTGAATACGCGTTCGGCCTGCTGCGCACCGAAACTGGCGTGCACCGGCTGGTGACTCCTCGGGTGGTCGCCACACCAGTTTTGCGAGCATTTTTGTTTATCCGGAGGTCGACGATTCGATCGAGATCGACATCGACCCGTCCGACGTGCGCGTGGACACCTTCCGCGCCAGCGGCGCTGGTGGACAACACATCAACAAAACCGACTCGGCGGTGCGGCTTACCCACATACCCACCAACATCGTCGTGCAGTGCCAGGACGGCCGAAGTCAGCACAGCAACCGCGACGTGGCCTGGAAGCGGCTGCGCTCGCGGCTGTACGACCATGAGATGCGCAAGCGCCAGGAAGAACAGCAAAAACTCGAAGACAGCAAGACCGACGTCGGCTGGGGTCACCAGATTCGCAGCTACGTGCTCGACAACAGCCGCATCAAGGACTTGCGCACCAACGTCGAGGTCTCGGCCACGCAGAAGGTGCTCGACGGCGATCTCGACGTTCGTTGAAGCAGGGCGTGTAGTGCGCGTGCAAGGACTGATCTTCGACATGGATGGCACCATGATCGACTCCATGCCCTACCATGCGCAAAGCTGGATCGCATTCGCGCGCAAGCACAATCTGGAGATCGACGTGGCTGAGTTGCTGCGCCGCACCACCGGCCGCACCGGCGCCGAGTGCATGGAATTGTTGTTCAACCGCCCGATGGACAGGCAGGAGAGCTGGGACCTGATCCACCAGAAGGAGCAGATCTACCGCGAGCTGTTCGCGCCGGCATTCGCCGAAGTGCCGGGTTTCAAGGCCTTCAGCGCGCTGGCCCATGCGCGCGGCTTGCGCATCGGCGTGGGCACCGCGGGTGACAAACACAACATCGCGTTTACCATGGGCCATCTGAAATTGAACCCGATTCCGCACGCGATGGTCGGCGGCGACGAAGGCTTGCCCGGCAAACCCGATCCGGCAATCTTCCTGGAGGCCGCGCGGCGCATCGGCGCCGACCCGAAAGCCTGTATCGTGTTCGAGGACGCACCGTTCGGCATCGAGGCGGCCCGGCGCGCCGGCATGCGCGCCGTGGCGGTGTGTTCCAGCCACACGGCCGATCAGTTGGTGGGTGACCATGTGATCGCGCACATCACCAGCTATCACGACCTGATCCACAACAACTTTCTGGAGACATACCATGCTTGATAACCGCAATGGCCAAGGGCCGGCAGTGAGCGTGCAGCGCACTGATTACACCGCGCCGCCATTCTGGATCGACACCGTCGATCTGACTTTGGACCTCGACCCGGCCAAGACTCGGGTGCTGAGCAAGATGCGGCTGCGCCGCAACCCGGACGTACCGGTGCAGGCCTTGCGCCTGGATGGCGAGGACCTGAACCTCGCCCGCGTGCTGGTCAACGGCGCCAGCGCTACCTTCAAGATCGAAGGCAACAAGCTGGTGCTGGAAAACCTGCCAACGGCCGAGGCTGGCGCCTTCGACCTGGAGATCTTCACCACCTGCGAGCCTGCCAAGAACACCAAGCTGATGGGCCTGTACGTCAGCAACGATTCCTTCTTCACACAATGCGAAGCCGAGGGTTTCCGACGCATCACCTACTTCCTGGACCGGCCCGATGTGATGTCGACCTACTCGGTCCTGTTGCGTGCCAACAAGGCTGCGTATCCGGTGCTGTTGTCCAACGGCAACCTGGAGGACAGTGGTGATCTGACCGGCGATGGCAACGCCGGCCGGCACTTCGCGCGCTGGGTCGACCCGCATCGCAAGCCCTGTTATCTGTTCGCGCTCGTGGCCGGACAACTGGAGTCACGCCAGCAGCGCATCCTCTCGCGCTCCGGCAAGGAGCATCTGCTCGAAATCTACGTGCGCCGCGGCGACCTGGGCAAAACCGAACACGCGATGAACTCCCTGATGGCCTCCATCGCCTGGGACGAAGCCCGTTTCGGCCTGACGCTGGACCTGGAGCGTTTCATGATCGTGGCCACCAGCGACTTCAACATGGGTGCGATGGAGAACAAGGGCCTGAACATCTTCAACACCAAATATGTGCTGGCGACCCAGGCCACCGCGACCGACACCGACTTTTCAGCCATCGAATCGGTCGTGGGCCACGAATATTTCCATAACTGGACCGGCAATCGGGTCACCTGCCGCGACTGGTTCCAGCTCAGCCTCAAGGAAGGGTTGACCGTATTCCGCGACCAGGAGTTCTCGCAGGACCTGTGTGCCGAGTCTTCCGCCCGGGCCGTGAAGCGCATCGAGGACGTGCGAGTGCTGCGCACCGCGCAGTTTCCGGAAGACGCCGGCCCGATGGCGCACCCGGTGCGGCCCGACAGCTACGTGGAGATCAACAATTTCTACACCGTCACCATCTACGAAAAAGGCGCCGAGGTGGTGCGCATGATGCAGACCCTGGTCGGGCGCGCCGGCTTTGCCAAGGGTTTGACACTGTATTTCGAACGCCATGACGGCCAGGCGGTGACCTGCGACGATTTCGCGCAGGCCCAGGCTGACGCCAACCCCGACTCCGAACTGGCCACCTTGTTGCCGCAATTCAAACGCTGGTACAGCCAGGCCGGCACGCCGCAGATCCGCGCAGTCGGCCAATACGATGCGGCCAGCGCCAGCTACACACTGACACTCACGCAAAGCTGCAAGGCCACACCGGGACAAGAGAACAAGTTGCCGTTCGTGATACCGGTCACCATCGGTCTGGTCGGCCCCCAGGGTGGCGACCTGCCGCTGCAGTTGGACCATGAGGCGGCGCCAACGATGGTTCCACGTACCTTTGTGCTCAGCGAGCCCACGCAGACGTTCAACTTCACCCATGTTGCCGCCGAGCCGGTGCCGTCCATCCTGCGCGGTTTCAGCGCACCGGTGGTGTTGTCGTTCGACTACAGCGATGCGCAATTGCTGCATTTACTGGCGCACGACAGCGATCCTTTCAACCGCTGGGAGGCCGGCCAACGACTGGCCTTGCGTTGCGCACTGGCCGCGCTGGCGCAACCGGCCGATGCCATGACGCCGGTCGAGGTGCTCGACGCCGCCACTCTGGAGGCGATGCGCGGGATCCTGCGCCACGACACGCTGGACGCCGCATTCAAGGAACTGGTGCTGACCCTGCCCTCCGAAACCTATATCGCCGAGCAACTGGAGATAGTTGATCCGCAGCGTATCCATGCAGTTCGCGAAGCCATGCGGATGCAGTTGGCCACCGCGTTGTTTGACGACTGGCAACAGGCGTTCGAGGCCAACAGCCACACTGGCGCCTATCGTCCGGACCCGGTGTCCAGCGGCAAACGCGCGCTGGCGGGCCTGGCGCTACGCATGCTGTGCCTGGGCTGCACCACCAATACCTGGCCGGGCAAGACTTTCGAGCGGTTCAAGCAGGCCGGCAACATGACCGACCGGCTGGCAGCCTTGTCCGCGCTGGTCGCCTGTGCGCACCCGCTGGCGGGCGAGGCGCTGACGCGTTTCCACGCGATGTTCAAGGGCGACGAGCTGGTGCTGGACAAATGGTTTGCGTTGCAGGCCAGCGCCAGCGACCGTGACGGCCATATCCTGCCACTGGTAGACAAACTGATGTCGCACCCTGACTTCCATCTCAAGAACCCGAACCGGGCACGTAGCCTGTTATTTGCCTACTGCAGTGGCAACCCGGCTGCGTTCCACCGCGTGGACGGGGCTGGTTACCAGTTCTGGAGCGTGCGTGTGCTGGAGATCGACGCCTTCAACCCGCAACTGGCCGCGCGTCTGGCGCGCGCGCTCGACCGCTGGAGCCGGCTGGCAGAACCTTACCGCAGCGCGGCCCGCGAGGCCATCGCCAAGGTGGCCGCCAAGCCCGACCTGAGCAAAGACGTGCGCGAGGTGGTAAGCCGCGCGCTGGCAGACTGACACCGACTGAAAGGGCAAGAAGACATGGCACCGACAAAAATTTCCCTGACCCGCTACCTGGTGGAGCAGCAGCGTGTGCACAACCTGATTCCGTCCGACCTGCGGCTGCTGCTGGAGGTGGTGGCCCGCGCCTGCAAGGGCATCAGCCAGGCCGTGAACAAGGGCGCGCTGGGAGGCGTACTGGGTACGGCAGAGACGGAAAACGTGCAGGGCGAGATCCAGAAACAACTCGACATCATCGCCAACGCGGTGCTGATCGAGGCCAACGAATGGGGCGGTCACCTGGCGGCAATGGCCAGCGAGGAGATGGACGGCATCTACGTCGTCCCGCACCGTTA
>CAJDVP010000041.1_pt1 | contig 16900 bp, 15 predicted proteins | sample 7391311 | NCBI WGS metagenome assembly CAJDVP01 (sample SAMEA7055711, study PRJEB34461) | soil metagenome | biome: terrestrial ecosystem; feature: Peninsula; material: soil | place: Antarctica | collected 2016
AGCACGTGGCCCGCTGGATGCAGTGACAGACGCACGCCGCGCTGCACGATGCTTTGTCCGTATTCCAGGGTTTGCAACACGATGTCTGAGCCAAGCCGGTGCCGCAATGTGCCTTCACTGAGCGTATGGGCCAGGTAATGCGCGCTGCCGGCACGCGCATGGTCAGAATGGGCATGCGTGATGACAGCGCGATCCACGGGTCGTACGGGATCAATGTAGAAGTCGCCGGCCTGGCAAAAAAGGCCTTCGGGGCGGGATACAAGCAGGTCAGTTGATTCGCTCAGCATGGTGGGATTCCGGTGGCAGATCGGGTTCTGCACAGTCATTCGGGGGATGATGACGCATGGGATGCGTGTCGCTTGTAAGAATTCTGGCGAATAGCGGGTAGGTCCAGCAGCACACAGGTAAGCTGCTGGAGGCTTGCCGGTCGGTATCATGATGGTTGCCCGGTATCGGGACGAGGCCACGATCTACCGGGCGGCTTCGGCCTTGGAGCAATCCGGTGACTGGAGGTCATGGTGAGAACCAATCCGTTTTCCAGCTTTCAAAGCGGTGATGACGCGGTGTCACGCCGACCCATCGGCGGCTGCGCACATGTCAAGGGACCGACGTCGCCGGCGCTGGTCGACCTGACCATCGGCCAGTTGCTGGATGCCACGGTGGCATCCGATGGAGACCGCGACGCCTTCGTGTTCGTCGAGCAAGGCGTGCGCTGGACCTGGAGCCAGTTTCGGGAGGCGGTCGACAACCTCGTTTGCGGCCTGCTGAGCCTGGGTGTGGAGCGGGGTGATCGCGTAGGGATCTGGTCGCCGAACCGGCCAGAGTGGGTGCTGGTCCAGTTCGCCACCGCCCGCATCGGTGCGGTCATGGTCAACATCAACCCGGCTTACCGTGTCAGCGAACTGGAATATGCGTTGCACAAGGTGGGCGTGAAGGTGCTGTTCACCGCCGTCGGGCTCAAGTCGAGCGACTACCTGGCCATGCTGGACGAGGTCATACCGGAGATGGCGCATAACCTGCCCGGTCAGATCGCCAGCAAGCGGCTGCCCGCGCTCAAGACCGTGGTGCATTTCGGCGACTTTTACCGCGCCGGCATGTTCAATTTCACGCAGATCACGGGCATGGGCGGGCCGGCACAACAATCCTATGCAGCGTCTTTGCAGCAGTTGCTGGACCCGCACGATCCCATCAACGTCCAGTTCACCAGCGGCACAACGGGTCTTCCCAAGGGCGCGACCCTGACCCACCACAACATCGTCAACAACGCGCGTTTTGTCGCGAAAGCCATGCGCCTGACCGCACAGGATCGGTTGTGCGTGCCGGTTCCGCTGTACCACTGTTTCGGCATGGTGCTGGCTGTGCTCGCAGGCACGACGACCGCCAGTTGCCTGGTCTTTCCCGGAGAGGCGTTCGACCCTGTCGCCACGCTGCGCGCCGCAGCGACGGAGCAATGTACCGCGCTGCATGGTGTTCCCACGATGTTCGTCGCGATGCTGGGCGCGCCCGAGTTCGGCGAGTTCGACCTGTCGCGCCTGCGCACCGGCATCATGGCGGGTTCTCCTTGTCCGGTCGAGACCATGAAACGCGTTGTCTCCGACATGCACATGGGCGAAGTCACGATCGCCTACGGGATGACCGAGACCTCACCGGTATCGTTCCAGAGCGCGGTCGACGACCCGATGGAACACCGTGTCTCGACCGTTGGGCGCGTGCAACCGCATCTGGAGGTCAAGCTGGTCGATGGCAACGGTGACACCGTCGGTATTGGCCAATCCGGCGAGTTGTGGACCAAGGGTTACTCGGTGATGCGCGGTTACTGGGGCGACGACGCTCGCACCCGCGAGGCGATCGTCGACGGCTGGATGCGCACCGGCGATCTTGCCACCATCGACGCGGACGGTTACTGCAACATCGTCGGGCGACTCAAGGACATGCTGATTCGTGGTGGCGAAAACATCTATCCGCGCGAGATTGAAGAGTTTTTGTACCGCCATCCGGCGATCGCCGAGGTGCAGGTTTTCGGTGTGCCCGACAAGCGGTATGGCGAGGAAATCTGCGCCTGGGTTGTTGTCAAATCAGGCGCGTCGATCACGGATACCGAGCTGCGTGATTTCTGTCGTGGCCAGATTGCGCATTTCAAGGTGCCACGGCACATCCGGTTTGTCGATGCCTTGCCGATGACGGTGACCGGCAAGGCGCAAAAGTTCGTGATGCGGGAGGTGATGGTCAAGGAGTTGGCGGTGGAGCAGGACAAGACGGCCTGAGATGCGTGCGGCGGGTTTTGCCTCGGTTATGCCATTGGGTTGCCTTCAAGAGACTGGGAGACAATCAGCGCCGGACTTGGACGCTCCCTTGCGCACCATCGATCACGCCTGAAATTTGTCGTGCGCCCAGGTTGATTTGATGGCAGCAGCGCGTTGGGCGTAGAACAACCATGCAATTTCACCTGAACGGTGTTCACACCGGAGACCCGGGCATCGCCGAAGCGGCGTTTGATTCGCCGTCCAACGGAGATGCCGACCCCTTTTCTGGCTCGGTCGACGTGCTCATCATCGGGTGCGGTCCCGCCGGCTTGACGCTGGCGACGCAGCTGGCGGCTTTCCCTTCGATTCGCACCCGTATCGTCGAGCAGAAATCAGGGCCGTTGCAAGTCGGGCAGGCTGACGGTGTGGCCTGCCGATCCATGGAGATGTTCGAGGCCTTCGGTTTTGCCGATAAGGTGCTCAAGGAGTCGTATTGGGTCAGCGAGACGAGTTTCTGGCGCCCTGATCCGGCCGATGGCAGCCGTATCGCGCGCGCCAGCCGCATCCAGGATGTCGAGGACGGCTTGTCGGAAATGCCGCACACCATCCTGAATCAGGCCCGCATCCATGACTTTTATCTGCAAGCCATGCTCCAATCGCCTACGCGGCTGACTCCAGACTACAACCGCCGTCTGCGTGACCTGGTGGTCGATACCGACGGTCTCGCAAGCCACCCGGTGCGGGTGACGCTGGAGCGGACCGACGAAGCGCATACTGGCGAGTCCGAAACGGTGCGGGCGCGTTACCTGGTCGGATGCGACGGCGCGCGCAGCGTGGTGCGTACCTCACTTGGCCACGCCTTGCGCGGTGACAGCGCCAACAAGGTCTGGGGCGTGATGGACGTGCTGGCCATCACCGATTTCCCTGATGTGCGCCTCAAATGTGCCATCCAGTCGGGGCAAGCTGGCAGCATGCTGATCATTCCGCGCGAAGGCGGATATCTGGTGCGGATGTACATCGAGATGGACTCGCTGGATCCATCCGAGCGGGTGGCCGATCGCCACTTCACGGTGGAACAACTCATCGATGCGGCGCAGCGCATCCTGCACCCGTATGTGCTGGAGGTAAAAGAAGTCGCCTGGTGGTCAGCGTATGAGATCGGTCAACGCGTCAGTGACAGCTTTGATGATGTTTCAGATGACTCGCGAGAACGCCGCACGCCGCATGTGTTCATCGCCGGTGACGCCTGCCACACCCACAGCCCGAAAGCCGGGCAGGGCATGAATGTCTCGATGGCCGACGCCTTCAATCTGGGCTGGAAGCTGGCCGCGGTGCTGCAGGGGCGCGCCGACCCGAAACTGCTGCACACGTATTCCGAAGAACGCAGAGCCAAGGCAATCGAACTGATCGACTTCGACCGCGACATGGCCAGGCTGTTCAGCGCCAGGCCGGCGGCTGATGGTACTGGCGCCGACCCGGCCCGCTTTCAGCAGTATTTCGCACAACACGGCCGTTACACCGCCGGTGTCGAGACGCGCTACGACGCCTCCTTGATCACCGGGGCGGCAACCCATCAGCAACTGGCAACCGGGCTGGTTATCGGCAAACGTTTCCACTCCGCCTTGGTGACCCGGCTGGCCGATGCCAGGCCGGTGCAACTGGGGCATACCGTCAAGGCCGATGGATGTTGGCGCTTGTTCGTTTTTGCCGGCAAGGGCGATATTGCTGGCGCGCGATCGCGTGTGGCCGCGGTGTGTGATTTTCTTGGCCAGTCTCCCGATTCACCGGTGCTGCGATACACGCCCGACGGGGCGGACATCGACTCCGTCATCGACGTGCGCGCTGTGTTCCAGCAGGGCCACCGTGACCTCGATCTGCTCGCGATGCCAGCGTTGCTCAAACCGCGCAAGGGCCGGTATGGACTGATCGATTACGAGAAGATCTTTTGCGCTGACAACAAGCCGGGTCAGGACATCTTCGACATGCGTGGTATCGATCGCACACAGGGTTGTCTGGTGGTGGTGCGCCCCGACCAGTTCGTGGCGCATGTTTTGCATCTGGATGGCATGGCGGAGCTGAGTGCATTTTTCGGGCGATTCATGCGGCCACAGCGCTGACACTCCCAGACGCGGCTGGTGCGTGCCTTGGTTCTACTTGGGTGTAACGGGGGTCATTCCGAGCCAGGCGCCGTCGGCCTGCAGCCGCTCCTGCAGTGGCGCAATCGCCAGTTCGCGGGGCGTACATCCGGCGCTCAAGGCCATGGCCGCTGCGGTACCCGCTGCCTGTCCCATGACGAAACAGGCCCCTGACACCCTTGCTGCCGACTGCCCCATATGGGTCATCGATGCGCAGCGCCCGGCTACCAGCAGGTTGTCCATCTCGCGCACCAGCAACATGCGGTAAGGCAGGTGGTTGTAGCCGCGGCAATTCGGAATATCCTGCCACTTCAGTGCGACGTTGCCGGCGACATGTTCCTCGATCATCCAGCCGTTGACGCCGATGTTGTCGTCGAAGCTGGCGCACTGCAATACATCGTGTTCGGTCAACTGGTAGTCGCCCAACACACGGCGCGTCTCGCGCACACCGACCTGCGGCGCAATTTCCAGCAGATACGCCTGCTCGAATCCGGGGACGGCCTCACGCAGGAAGCCGTAGAAGTCGACGATCTGACGTCGCCCCTGGATCTCGGCTGCGCTCAGTTGCAAGGCGTTGGTGCCATCCACCGGGCTACCGTCCGGATTCGCCAGTTGGGTGACGTTGACGCGCCACTCGGCCGGATTCTTCTGCGGCCGCACGATCGGACTCTTGCGCGCGAACTGCCGTCCTGCTGCTTGCGCCTGCTCCATCAAGGGGCCTATGGCTTTGGGTGTATCGGCCGCGCGGACCGGGTCCACGCCGTTGACACGAAACATCGTGGACGGGTACATCATGCTCTGGCCGTCCGTGCCTTTTTCGAATGCGGCACCGGCATGGTTTGCCAGGTCGCCATCGCCGGAACAATCGATGAAGATTTTGCCCAGCACCGCCTGGCGGCCGGACTTGGTCTCGATCAGCACGGCGTGCACCTTGCGCGCCGAATTCATGATGACACCGACCGCCAGCGCATGGAACAGGATCTGCGCGCCGCTGCCCAGCACCAGCTCGTCGGCGGCGACCTTGAACGCCGCGTTGTCATAGGCCTGGGCGGCAATACGATCGCCGAACACCCGGTGCGGTTCGTTCAGACCTCCGAGCGCGCGCATGTGCGCCAGCAGATCATCGGCAACGCCATGCACCACCTGCTCGATCGTGCCGAACACATTCGCGTGCAGGCCGCAGAAATTGGTTACGCCGGCTGCCGTTCCCATGCCGCCTAGAAAACCGTAGGACTCGATCAGCAGCGTGCGGGCGCCGGTGCGCGCCGCGGCTGTCGCCGCAGTGATGCCGGCCGGACCACCGCCAAGCACGACGATGTCATAACTGCCCAGGACGGGAGTCTCGCGGCGCGGTTCGGAAATTGTCTGTTGCATGGTTTTCAGTTCATCGGGCGGCCGCATGCACGCGGCACGCAGTGGTGGTCAGAACGGGGCGTCGGTAGCGTCGGGGGGATCGGGGGGCATTTCGACCGGCGTATCGTCCACCGGCGCTGATGCATGCCTGGCCGGTGCGCCGGATCTGGCGCCACCGGACAACTGCAACTTGCCGCGAACCTCGGCCTTTTCGCCGGCGCTGGCGAATTTGCTGTATTTGCCCAGGATGGATACCAGCTGCGCGTAGATCTTGGGACTGCCGGCCAGGCACTCTTTCTGATCCATGAAGTTGGAGTCACCACTGAAATTGCCGATCAGGCCGCCAGCCTCGGTCACCAGCAACGAACCGGCGGCCACGTCCCAGGGTTGCAATCCGGCCTCGAAGAACCCTTCCGTGAAGCCGGCGGCGACGTAGGCCAGGTCAAGCGCGGCCGCGCCGGGTCGGCGCAGTCCCGCGGTGCGCGGCATGAGGTCGCCCATCATCGACAGGTAGGTCGGGAAATCATCGCCGGGACGAAACGGAAAACCGGTGGAGATCAGGCTCTCATGGAGGCGGATGCGTTTGGAGACCCGCAGACGCCGGTCATTGAGAAATGCGCCACGCCCCTTGGTGGAGGTGAACAGGTCGTTACGGGTCGGATCAAAGATCACCGCGTGTTCGATTCTGCCCTTGACCGAGAGCGCAATGCTGACGCAGTACACCGGAAAGCCGTGGATGAAGTTGGTGGTTCCGTCCAGCGGATCGATGATCCAGACGAATTCGGAGTCGCGCGCGCCGTGCTCTTTGCCCGACTCCTCGGCCAGGATGCCGTGACCCGGATAGGCGCCCAGCAAGGTCTCGATGATGGCAGCCTCGCTGGCCTGGTCGACTTCAGTGACGAAATCATTGACCTGCTTTTGCGAGATACGCACCGACTCGATATCGAGCGCAGCCCGGTTGATGATGGAACCCGCGATGCGGGCGGCCTTGACGGCGACATTGACCATCGGATGGAGATTGGGGGACGACATGATTTTTATAAGGCAGGAGCATCGATCCGCGGCGCGATGGCGACGGGCAAGGAGGCATTTTCCCACGAAACTCCGGCCGCTCCCGGCGCTGGCGAGGGGGCGGCCATGGCGCTGAGACAATCGTCACCATGCAGACCCGATTCATTCTGATCAACACCAGCCATGCTGGCAACGTTGGCGCCAGTGCGCGTGCGATGAAGGTCATGGGGTTCAACGACCTTGTACTGGTCGCACCCCGGTGGCCCAACGTGTTGCGACGCGAGGAGACGATCCAGCGTGCCAGCGGCGCGCTGGATGTGCTCACTGGCGCGCGTATCGTCGAGACGCTGGACGAAGCGTTGGACGGCATGACCCACCTGCTTGCCACCGCAATGACGCCGCGCGACTTCGGCCCGCCGACGATGAGCCCGCGCGACTGTTTTACGCGCCTGACCAGCGGGAGTCCTTTGCTACGTGCATCGGATGCAACGGGGCCTGTTGCGCGCGTCGATCCGCCGCAGGGTGTTGCCTTCCTGTTCGGCTCCGAGCGTTTTGGCATGCGCAACGAAGACGTCTATCGGTGCCATGCGGCGCTCAGCATTCCGACCAATCCGGATTTCGGCTCGCTCAATCTGGGTGCGGCAGTGCAGGTGATTGCGTATGAGTGGCGCCAGGCCCTGGCAGGTTATCCGGTGCAATCGGTGGGGGTTGCGCCGCAGGCAGCCGATGCGCAGGAATTGGCGGGCCTGCTGGCCCATTGGGAACAGGCGTTGACCGCTGTCGGTTACCTGGACCCGGAAGCGCCACGCAAACTGATGCCGCGCCTGAACCAGTTGTTCAACCGCGCCCACGTGACGCAGGACGAAGTCCATATTCTTCGCGGTGTCGCCAAGGCGATGCTGCTGACAGCGGCGCGTGCAAAACGCTAGACTCAAGCCATGTTTGCCCGCTTGCGTTCCGACATCCAGTGCATCCTCGACCGTGATCCTGCCGCGCGCAGCAAATGGGAGGTGCTGACCTGTTACCCGGGCCTGCACGCGCTCATCATGCATCGTCCGGCCCACTGGCTCTGGAACCATGGTTTCACCTGGCTGGGTCGATTCACCTCGCATATCGCGCGTTGGCTCACCGGTGTTGAGATCCATCCCGGCGCCAAGATCGGGCAACGCGTGTTTTTCGACCATGCGATGGGTGTGGTGGTCGGCGAGACCGCCGAGATCGGCGACGGCTGCACCATCTACCACGGTGTCACGCTGGGCGGCACATCCCTGTACAAGGGCGTCAAGCGGCATCCAACCATCGGCCAGAATGTGGTCATCGGCGCCGGTGCTCAGGTGCTCGGTGGCTTCACCGTGGGAGACGGCGCCAAGATCGGCTCCAACGCCGTGGTCACCAAGCCGGTCCCCGCGGGCGCCACAGCGGTGGGCAACCCGGCACGGATCATCCAGGCCAACGCCGACGCCAAACGCGAGGCAGCTGCTTCGAAGATGGGGTTTTCAGCCTACGGCGTGACGCAAAGCGACGACCCGCTCAGCCTGGCGATGCGGGGTCTGATCGACAACGCCACTTCGCAGGAACATCAGATTGCATTGTTGTGGCAAGCCATCGGCACATTGTCTGAAGGCGCTGGCGCCGATGGGTGTGTGCCCGACGATGCGGCGCACGATGGGACCTTCGAAGGCGAGAAGCTCTCGCAGATGGTGGGCAGATAGACGCGTGCTCTGCAGTGCGTGGGTCAGGCCGATGGCGCAGGTCGCTGCGCCGACTTGGGCCGAAACGCCTTGCACACGGCGTCCACCGTCTCCAGGTACGGTCCGCCGATGAGGTCCATGCAGTAGGGCACCGCGGCAAAGATGCCGGTGACCACCGACGCACCGTCTTGATCCCGCAGTCCTTCGAGCGTCTCCGCGATCGCCTTGGGTTGTCCGGGCAGGTTGATGATCAGGCACTGGCCACGGATCACCGCCACCTGGCGCGACAGGATCGCGGTGGGCACGAAACGCAGGCTGATCTGCCGCATCTGTTCGCCGAAGCCGGGCATCTCCTTGTCGGCCACCGCCAGCGTGGCCTCGGGTGTCACGTCACGTAGCGCCGGGCCGGTGCCACCGGTGGTCAGAACCAGCGAACAACCGCTATCGACCAGCCCGATCAGGGCCTGGCTGATCTGGGCTTGGTCGTCCGGGAGAAGCCGTTCGTCGAAGCTGATCGGGTTGCGGAGCGCGCGAGCCAGCCAATCCTTGAGGGCGGGCAACCCCTTGTCTTCATAGACGCCACCGGAGGCACGGTCGCTGACCGAGACGATGCCGATACGAACGGGTTCACAGATCAGGTCGGTGGCTGGCATGGCTGGGGATCTCCTCGTTGTCCTGGGGTTCGTGCAATTGCGTGCGGACCAGCTGAAACAGATCGCGGTAGGCTTTGCCGTGGCGCGGGGTTTCGCCCGCCAGGGTCGGCTTGACGTCGCGCCGCGCCTGTCGGATCAAGGCGCGTACCTGCTGACTGTCCGATTGCGGATACTGCTGCACCCAATCCGACAACGCCGTGTCGTCGTCGATCAGCCGATTGCGCCACTGCTCGACCTGGTGCAGCGCCAGTGCGTCACTGGCCGATCCACGCTGTTGTTCGCCCAGGACCGTCCGCACAGCGTCCAGGGTTGCCGGTTCGAGTTGGCGCATCAGTTTGCCGATGAACTGCATCTGGCGCCGCTTGCCTTCGAAGTTGCTGATCCGTTTGGCTTGATCGATCGCGTCGACGAGTTTTTCGGGCAAGGCCAAGCGATCCATCAGTTCGGAGCGCAATGTCAACAGTTCCTCGCCGAGTTTCTGCAACTCGGTGCTTTCGCGCTTGCGGTCGGTACGGCTGGGTTCGTCGCCGCCCTTGAGTTCACGTTTGAGTTCGAGGTCCAGTTCGCTGCCTTCTGCAACGAACTGGCCGGAGACGAAATAGCCTTTTTTGGGTTTGCGGGGCATGGGCGGGGGCGGGCTTTTTGGCCCTTGCGCTCCGGTGGTCTGACAGCCAAGTATCATAGTCGCCCACGTCAGCGAGCCACAATGAAACAACCTAAGACGACCCGGGCCGACAGCGGCTTCAGCTACAACCAGGCATTTTTCGAAGAACTGGTGGACACCGCCTTGCGCCATGCGCACACCGTTGGCGCCACCGATGCAGCGGCAGAGGCCTCGGAGGCCTGTGGACTGGGCGTATCCGTGCGCAAGGGTGAACTCGAGAATGTCGAACGCAACCGCGACAAGTCGCTGTCGATCTCGGTTTACGTCGGAAAACGCCGGGGCAATGCCAACACCTCCGACTTCTCCACCGCAGCGATCCGACAGACGGTGCAAGCCGCCTACGACATTGCCCGTTTCACCGCCGAGGACCCGATGGCCGGCCTGCCCGACGAGGCCGACATTGAAACCGCGCCCGACAAGGCAGCCGAACTGGAGTTGTTTTTCCCGTGGCCGGTGACCAGCGAGCAAGCCGCGCAGATGGCGCAGGAATGCGAAGCGGCGGCACTCGATACCGACAAACGTATCACCAACAGCGAAGGCGCGGCGGTGTCCGCCCAGCAGTCGCATTTCTTCAGCGCGCACACCCACGGTTTCCGCGGCGGTTACGCGAGCTCGCGGCACTCGATTTCGGTGTCGCCGATTGCATCTGTCGGTGACGACATGCAGCGCGACGCCTGGTACAGCTCGATGCGTGACGCCACTGAATTGGCCAGCGGTGCGCGCGTGGGCCGGTATGCCGCGGAGCGGGCGCTGAGCCGGCTCGGCGCACGTAAAATCTCCACCCGAAACTGCCCGGTGCTGTTCGAGTCGCCGCTGGCCGCCGGCCTGCTGGGCGCTTTCGTGCAGGCCATCAGCGGCGGCGCGTTGTACCGCAAAAGTTCGTTCCTGCTCGATTCGCTGGGCAAGCGGGTGCTCCCCAAACACATCGACATACTGGAAGACCCGTTCATCAAACGTGGCAAGGGCAGTTCGCCGTTCGACGAAGAGGGCGTGCGGGTCTCGCCCCGTTCGGTGGTCGAGGCGGGCCGGGTGAATGGTTATTTCCTGAGCAGTTACACCGCGCGCAAGCTGGGCATGCGCACCACCGGTAATGCGGGTGGGTCGCACAACCTGACGCTCTCCTCACGCCTGACGCAGCCCGGTGACGACCTCGACGAGATGCTGCGCAAGCTGGGCCGGGGCCTGTTCGTGACCGAACTCATGGGCCAGGGTGTGAACTACGTCACCGGCGACTATTCGCGTGGTGCCAGCGGTTTCTGGGTCGAGGGCGGCCGTATTGCATACCCGGTGCACGAGATCACCATCGCCGGCAACATGAAGGCCATATTGCGCGACATCGAGGCGGTGGGCGCAGATGCCTACAACTTCGGCGCCAAGACGGTCGGCTCCATCCTGATCGGCAAGATGAAGATCGCCGGAAACTGAGCGCTCCGATGCATGCGCTGCCGTCGTCGCGGCAGCTTGCTGGACGGTCAGCCTGCCAGCGCTGCCTTGACCGCCGCCGACACCTGCCCCATCTCGGCTTTGCCCGCCAGCCGGGTTTTGGCCACGCCCATGACACGGCCCATGTCGCCGGCCGCTGGTTTGCGGCCGAGTTCGGCTGCCAGTTCGGCGACGATGGTGTCGATCGCTGCGCGCACCGTGTCGGCGTCCATACGCTCGGGCAGGTAGGCGACCAATACGGCCAACTCGGCAGTCTCCTTGTCAGCCAGATCCTGGCGGCCAGCGCTGGTGAAGGCCGAGATCGAATCCTTGCGCTGCTTGACCAGCTTGTCGATGATGCCGGTCACCGCCACATCGTCAAGCGTGACCCGTTCATCGACCTCTTTTTGTTTGCATGCGGCCAATAGCAGCCGGATCGTGCCCAGGCGGACACTGTCCCTGGCACGCATCGCCGTCTTCATGTCCTCGGTGATCTGGTCTTTGAGTAGCATGGTGTTATCCCTCTTTTGCCAAAAACGCAAAAACCCGCGCCCGGATGACCCGGCGCGGGTTACGCTGCTGGCGCAGGCCCGTGGTGGGCGAGCGCCGGTCAGTACATCTTCTTGGGCAACTGCATCGAGCGGATACGTTTGTAGTTGCGCTTGACCGCCGCTGCCTTCTTGCGCTTGCGCTCGGCAGTGGGCTTTTCGTAGAACTCGCGGGCGCGCAAGTCGGTCAGCAGACCCAGCTTCTCGATGGTGCGCTTGAAACGGCGCAGCGCCACGTCAAAAGGTTCGTTTTCTTTTACACGGATGGTGGTCATTGATATTCGGGTTCCAAAATGTGCCTGGGCAAGATCGCAGACCCGGGCGGAAGTCTGCTGGCAACTGCGTCAGGTTTGGCCCTTGTTGCTTCGAACACAGGGCCGGCTGTCGCCAGCAAAGCCGCAAATTATAGTGCCATTGCATCGGAGTCCAGCAGACGATCTGCCAGACCCTGGGCACAGGCATGGGCGCTGGCCCAGGCCCACTGGAAGTTGTAGCCGCCGAGCCAGCCGGTGACGTCGACCACCTCGCCGATGAAATACAAGCCTTGTTGGCGCGATTCCATGGTCTGGCTGGACAGGATCCGGGTGTCCACACCGCCGGCAGTGACCTCCGCCTTGGCATAACCTTCCGAGCCGGTAGGCGTGAGTTCCCAGCCTGCAATCTGGCCGGCCAGTGCGGCCAACGCCTTGTCGCCGGTCTGGTCGATCGGACGATGCCAGTCCTGCCCCAGACGTGCGTCCTGCGCAATCCAGGTATCGGCCAGCCGGGCCGGTACCAGGGTTGCCAGTTCGTTGGACAGGAGTCTGCGCGACAGGCCCTTGGCGCGCACCAGGGTCTGCTGGATCTGTATGTCGGGCGCCAGATCGATCCGGATCGGGGTGTCGTTGCGCCAATAACTGGAGATCTGCAGCACCGCCGGCCCGCTCAGGCCGCGGTGGGTGAACAGCAGGTCTTCGCGAAAACGCGCACGTTCGCGTTTGCTTCCGGTCTCGATCGCCACCGGCAGCGAGAGGCCCGACAACTCGGCGAACGGTGTCCATTGCGCTGGATCGAACACCAGCGGCACCAGCGCAGGCCGGGTTTCCACCACTGGTAAAGCGAACTGGCGTGCGATCCGGTAACCGAAGTCGCTCGCACCGATTTTGGGTATGGACAAGCCGCCAGTGGCCACCACGACGGCACGGCTGCGGATTGCCCCCTGCGCGCTGCCCAACAGATAACCGTCGGCGTCAGTTGCCAGCGTGTGGATCGGACAGTTCTGCCAATGCACGACACCACCGGCGCCGCACTCGGTGAGCAGCATCGTGATCAGGTCTTGCGCCGAATGGTCGCAAAACATCTGACCCTTGTGTTTCTCGTGGTAGCCGATCCCGTGCCGGCGTAGCAGGTCGATGAAATCGCCCGGTGGATAGCCGGCCAGCGCCGAGCGGCAGAACTTCGGATTCTGTCCCAGGAAGTTGTCCGGGCCGGTGGTCAGGTTGGTGAAGTTGCAGCGACCACCTCCCGAGATCCGGATCTTCTCCGCGATCTTGTCGGTATGGTCAACCAGCAAAACGGTGAGTCCCAACTGGCCAGCGATACCGGCGCAGAACAGGCCGGCGGCACCGGCGCCGATGACGACGACATCGAAACTGTGCATGGCAGCGAGTGTAGGCTGCGCTCCGCATGCCCCGGATCGTTGATGACGTTGGGCAATTGGCTTGTCCGACCGGCTCGATGCAAGGGCCGCGATGGCAGCAGGCTCTAAACTGCGGGCCTGATGAAAACCGCAAGCGAACCATTGTTGGTACTCGGAATCGAATCCTCGTGTGACGAGACTGGCGTCGCGCTGGTCCAGAGTGCGCCTGCGCCACAGGTGCCGCGTCTGTTGGCGCATGCCTTGCACAGCCAGATCGACATGCACCAGGCGTATGGCGGCGTGGTGCCCGAGTTGGCCAGCCGCGACCATATCCGGCGTGTGATTCCGCTGATACGTCAGGTGCTTGCCGCCGCCGACCGCAGTTTGACCGAGGTGGATGTGGTTGCCTACACCCGGGGTCCGGGCCTCGCGGGTGCTTTGCTGGTGGGCGCCGGCGTGGCCTGCGCGTTGGGTGCGTCGCTGGGAAGGCCGGTGCTGGGTATTCACCATCTTGAAGGCCATTTGTTGTCGCCCTTCATCAGCGCTGATCCGCCGGAGTTTCCCTTCGTCGCCTTGCTGGTATCGGGCGGGCACACGCAACTGATGCGGGTCGACGGTGTTGGCCGTTATCAATTGCTGGGCGAGACCATCGACGACGCGGCCGGCGAGGCGTTTGACAAGTCGGCCAAGTTGATGGGGTTGCCGTACCCGGGTGGGCCGGCCTTGTCGCGGCTGGCCGAGAGCGGCAATGCCAGCGCCTACCGGTTGCCGCGGCCCTTGTTGCACAGTGGCAATCTCGATTTTTCGTTTGCCGGCCTCAAGACCGCGGTGATGGTTCAGGCGCGCAAGTTGGTTGCAGCGCACGCGCAACCCACGGCGCTTGCAGCGATACCTGCTTTCTCAGATGTACCGGCAGCAGTGCAGGCGGATCTTGCCGCTTCAACGGAGGCCGCGATCGTCGACGTGCTGGTGAAAAAGTCGGTTGCAGCCATGGCCGAGACGGGGTTGCAGCGGCTGGTCGTGGCCGGTGGTGTGGGCGCAAATCGACGCTTGCGCGCGCAACTTGATGCCCATTGCCGCAGTGCGGGCGTGCGGGTGTTTTACCCGGAGCTTGAGATGTGCACCGACAACGGCGCGATGATCGCGCTGGCCGCCGCGATGCGTCTGCAAGCGGGCGTGCAGCAGGCCAATGAAGCCTACGCATTCGATGTGCGGCCCCGCTGGCCGCTCGACCAATTGGCGATGTAATCTGGCGGTGTGACGCTGCGGCCGTGATGGTCGCAGCGCGCAAACGTGTCAGACGCTGCGCGCGCGCGACGGTCCGACGATCAGTGAACCGCGATGCGGGTGCTGCGATCCACCAGAACCGGCTTGGCCAGCTTGACTGTCAAGACACCGTTCTCCAATTTGGCGCTGCTGGTCTCGGCTGCAATTTCCTGCGCCAGACGGTAGGCCATCTTGTACTGGCGCGGCGCGTCAACCACAGATTCGATACGCACGATGTCGCCTTCGATACCGATGTTGAGCTGATCGCGGCTCACGCCAGGCACGTCGAACCGCAGCGTTGTTGCCGCCTCATCCTGCTCCACCGTGACAGCCCGAGCCTGCGCCGGGGCCGGGGCTTGGCGCTGGCTGTTGTGTGCTGTGTCGTCCGGGGAATAGTGGTGGCAAAAACCATGGTGCAACTCCTAGTAAACTGCGCGGCTTGCAAAGCTGCCGGCCGCATACTCCCCATCTGCGCATGCAGGACGTGTTTTCAAGTGGGAATTCGATATGCTTTTTGTTCGCGGTTGGCTCTTGAAATTGCTATGGCTGGCCTTATGCGCGCCGACCATGGCTCTGGCGCAATCGGCGCCGCCGATCAGGATCGCGATGATCGAAGGCCTCAGCGGGCCGTTCGCGAACACGGGTGAGGCGGTCTACCGCAACCTGGTGTGGGCGGTCGAGCGAGTGAACCTGCGTGGGGGTGTGCGCCTGCCGGCCGCTGCCGGGGGGTCTCGCCCGTTGGTACTGCAACGTTACGACAGCAAAGGCCAGAACGAGGAGGTGTTGTCGGCGTTACGCTCGGCCATCGACGACGGCGTGCAGATCGTGATGCAAGGCAATTCATCTGCGAATGCCGCAGTGCTGATCGATGCGATCAACAAACACAACAAGCGCGAACCATCGCGACGCGTCTTGTTTCTGAATTATTCGGCGGTCGATCCGGCGCTGACCAACGAACAATGCAGCTTCTGGCACTTCCGCTTTGACGCCCATGCCGACATGCGTGTGGCGGCGTTGATGACGGTGATCAAGGATGATGTTGCGCTCAGGAAGGTGTATTTGATCGGGCAGGACTACAGCTTCGGCCAGGCCGTATTGCGCGAGGTGCGCCGGCAGTTGGCTTTGCAGCGCGCCGATGTGCAAATCGTCGGTGACGAGTTGCACCCGCTTGGCCGGGTCAAGGACTTCCTGCCGTATGCTGCCAAGATCAAGGCCAGTGGCGCTCAGGCGGTGATCACCGGCAACTGGGGCAACGACCTCACGCTGCTGGTCAAGTCGGCGCGCGACGCTGGTTTCGATGGCCGCTTCTATACCTTTTACGGCAATGCGTTGGGCGCACCCGCGGCGATCGGCGACGCGGGCATTGGCAAGGTGCTCGCGGTGGCCGACTGGTTGCCCAACGTGCAGACTGCCGACAGCCAGGCGTTTTACCGCGCCTTTCGTGCGCGTTATCCCGATCCGGCCGACGACTACGTTCACATGCGCATGCAACTGATGATCGAGGCGTTGGCACAGGCAATTGAAACGGCAGCCGTCCGCACTCCGATGGCGGCGGGCGGCCCCCTGGACGTGGTGGCCGTGGCGCGTGCGCTCGAGACCGTGTCGGTCAAGCTGCAAGGGCAAACCGGCCACATGCGCGCCAGTGACCACCAGTTCCAGCAGCCGCTGGTCGTGGGTGTCATGGACAAGGTTGGCACCCCCGGCGTGTTGTTCGACGTGGAAGGCTCGGGTTATGGTTTTCGGGTCATCAAGAGCGTGAGTGCCGCCGCAGCCGAGATGCCAACCCGCTGCCAGATGCAGCGCCCCTGACACTGTCCGACATTTTTGGAAAGAAGCATCCATGCGCCCCATTGTGGTGAACCTGCAGGAATCCCGCATTCGGGAAGTAGCCAATGCCGGCATCGGCCGCGACGACGTATTGCCGTTCTGGTTTGGCGAAAGCGACGAAGTCACGCCGGAGTTCATCCGCCAGGCGGCGATCGAGTCCCTGCAACGCGGTGAGACCTTTTATGGCCACAACCTGGGCCTGGCGGAGCTGCGCGAGGCGATCAAACGCTACATGGCAACGCGCCATGGCCCGATCGCCAGCGATCGGCTGGCGGTGACCTCGGGCGGCGTCAATGCGCTGATGCTGGCGGTACAGGCGCTGGTGGACGCAGGTGATGAAGTGGTCGCGGTCACGCCGGTATGGCCGAACCTGGTCGCGCAGCCGCAGATCATGGGCGCCCAGGTGCGCTGCGTCTCGCTCAAGCCGGTTGCAGGCGCCTGGACGCTGGACATGGACGACTTGCTTGGC
>CAJDVP010000029.1_pt1 | contig 16765 bp, 12 predicted proteins | sample 7391311 | NCBI WGS metagenome assembly CAJDVP01 (sample SAMEA7055711, study PRJEB34461) | soil metagenome | biome: terrestrial ecosystem; feature: Peninsula; material: soil | place: Antarctica | collected 2016
CCGCGCTGTCGTCGATCGACCGTGGCCAGCTGTCGGCGATTGCCTGGCGAAAGTCGGGTTTGCAGTCGAGCGTGAAGCCGGGAACATGCCGCCTGATCGCCGCTGCGATGTCGTGCGGCGTGAAGCTGATGCCTGCCAGGTTGTACGCCTGGCGTTCGTGCAGTGCCCCGGATGGCGCGTCCATCAGTTCGAGTGTGGCGCGGATTGCATCGGGCATATACATCATCGGCAACGCCGTGTCGCTGGCAAGGAAGCTGGTGTAGCGCCGCGATTCGATTGCCGCGTGGAACATCTCGACAGCGTAGTCGGTGGTGCCGCCGCCGGGCGCGGTCTTCCAGCTGATCAGACCGGGATAACGCAGGCTGCGCACGTCGACGCCATGGTTGCGGTGGTACCAGGCGCACCAACCCTCGCCCGCCAGTTTGGAGATGCCGTACACCGTGGTCGGGTCCATCACCGTGCGTTGCGGCGTGTTCTCGCGTGGCGTCGACGGGCCGAATGCGGCGATCGAACTGGGCCAGAACACCCGCTGCAGCTGGTGCGTGCGCGCCAACTCCAGCACGTGGAGCAGGCTTTTCATGTTCAAGTCCCAGGCCCACTTGGGATGCTGCTCGCCGCGGGCGGACAGGGCCGCGGCGAGCAGGTAGATCTGGGTGATCTGGTGGCGTTCGACGATTTCAGTCAAGGCACTGGCATCGGTTGCGTCCAGCGCCTCGTGGTGCACACCGATCACACGGCCTTCGGGCACCAGATCACTGGTCACGACTGCCGCACGGCCGTGGCGCTTGACCAGGGCATGGGTGAGCTCGGTGCCGATCTGGCCATTGGCACCGATGATGAGGACACGCGGCGCATTCACGGCTTGTCACCAGGTGCCAGCAGGCCGAGTTCGCGCCCCGCCTGCGTGAACGCGGCCACCGCCTGCTCCAGGTCGGCGCGTGTATGGACGGCGCTGATCTGCACCCGGATGCGGGCCTGGCCCTCGGGCACCACCGGAAAGAAAAAGCCCACCACGTACACGCCGAGCTCCAGCAATCGGGCAGCAAGCGTCTGGGCCAGCACGGCATCGTGCACCATGATCGGAACGATCGGGTGCTCCCCGTCCTTGATCTGGAAACCGGCGTCCCGCATCGCGGCACGAAACCAGGCGGTATTGCCCGCCAGCGTGTCGCGCAAGGCGGTCGAGGCCTCGAGCAGATCCAGCACCGCGATCGACGCACCCACGATGCTGGGCGCCACCGTGTTGGAAAACAGATAAGGCCGGGAGCGCTGGCGCAGCAGCGCGATCACCTCGCGGCGCGCACTGGTGAAACCGCCCGAGGCGCCGCCCAGCGCCTTGCCCAAGGTGCCGGTGATGATGTCAACCTTGCCGAACACGCCGCGCAATTCATGGGTGCCCCGCCCGGTGGCGCCAACGAAGCCGGTCGCATGGCAGTCGTCGATGCCCAGCAACGCGCCATGCGCATCACACAAGGATCGCATGGTGTCGAGCCGCGCAACCGTACCGTCCATCGAGAACACGCCGTCGGTGAAGACCAGCGTGAAGCGGGCACCGTCATCGGCCGCTTGCCGCAGGCAGCGTTCCAGGTCGGCCATGTCGTTGTGCCGGTAGCGGTACCGTTTTGCCTTGCACAGCCGTATGCCATCGATGATGGAGGCGTGGTTGAGTTCGTCACTGATCACCGCATCGTGCTCGCCGAGCAAAGGTTCGAACAAGCCACCATTGGCGTCAAACGCCGCTGCGTAAAGGATCGTGTCTTCGGTGCCCAGGAAACGCGACAGCCGCGCCTCCAGCGTCTTGTGCAGGTCTTGCGTGCCGCAGATGAAACGCACCGAGCTCAGGCCATAGCCATGGGTGCGCAATGCTTCATGCGCCGCCGCCACGACGGACGGGTGCGAGGACAGGCCCAGATAGTTGTTGGCGCACAGATTGAGCACCTTGCGCTCGGCGCCATCGGCTGCCACGGTGCGGATATGCGCGCCCTGCGGCGTGACAATGATGCGTTCGCCCTTGAACAGCCCGGCATCGCGGATGCCTTGCAGTTCCTGGCGCAGATGGGAGTAGAAGTCCTGTTGTCCGGTCATGGCGTTCCCCGAAAGCGTGATGTGTCAGGCACAATGCGATTGAATTGAATATCGAACGATGTTCAATATATCGAATTTGTTTGCAGTATATCGAAACACAATGCACCCGCGCAAGCCCCGTTCCCATCCATCGGATGAGCCTCCCCGTGTTGGCGACACTCTGGCTGCGTTACGCCAGGCCGGCGCCTTGTCACTCGACGCCTTGTCGCGCAAGGCGGGTGTCTCCAAGTCGATGTTGTCACAGATCGAACGTGGTCAAGCCAATCCGACCGTAGCCGTCGTCTGGCGCCTGGCCAATGCGCTGAACGTGGGCATGGGCGATCTGCTGGGTGCCACACCACCCGTGCCACCGGCGGCCATTGATCTGCTGGCGGCCCATGCGGCACCGGCGATACGCAGTCCGGACGGTTTGTGCGAGTTGCGCATCCTCGGGCCTATCGGTCTTGCCGGTCAGTTCGAGTGGTACGCCTTGTCGGTCCAGCCAGGCGGCACGCTCGACTCACAACCGCATGAGACCGGCACCCGGGAACACCTGAGCACGATGGCCGGCGTGCTGGAGGTGCAGGCCGGCGACCAGTCGCAGCGGATCAAGATCGGCGAGACGGCGCGTTACGCGGCCGATCAGCCCCATTGCATCCGCAATGTCGGCAAGACCGCTGCCAGCGGCTGGCTGGTCGTGGTGCACCCGACCTGACCCCGCGGCCATGACCGTCGCGCATCTGTGGCGCCAGCAACGTCAATGCAAGGTATGAACGACTGGTTCGCCGTCGTAGCCGGTGAGCAGCAATTCATAAGCCAGGCCCATATCGCCTTCGGCCATGAACAATTCCTGGCGGCAACGCTGCAACGCTCGGCCAGTGGCACGTGCCAATGTCATTGCGTCGGCGCAGAAGCGGCTGGAGCGAAAATCAAATGATTCGATGTGCTGGACAAACATGTCAGAAGCCGCAGCGCTCCCGGTAACAGGACTCCGGGACGGGTCCCACTGCGTTTGTATCGGCAACTTGACGTCGGACATGAGACCATATTGTGGCGGCTTGTCGGTGCGCAATGACTGGACAGCCGCGGTTAACCGCATTTTTTGTCCGTGTGCGCGGACATTCGTCACACCTGGACAACAATGGACGGCCGGCCACACACTTGCCATCCGCAACCGAAGGAACCCCATGCGATCTTTATCTGCCCTGCTTGTCGGCCTGATGCTGGCCCCGGCGCTGCACGCCGAGAAGGTCGGCGAAGTGTCCACCGCCTTCATCCTGATCGGCGCGAATCACAAGGTGATCGTGGAGGCCTATGACGACCCCAAGGTCAACGGCGTCACCTGTTACGTCTCGCGGGCCCGCACCGGCGGGGTGATGGGTGCGATCGGACTGGCGGAAGACAGGGCCGAGGCCTCGATCGCCTGCCGCCAGGTCGGGCCGATATCGTTCACCGGCAAACCCATGGATGTGCAGGAAGAGATGTTCAACGAACGCATCTCGCCGCTATTCAAGAAACTGCGGGTCGTGCGCATGCTCGATCACAAGCGCAACGTGCTGGTCTACCTGACCTATTCGGACAAACTGATCGACGGCTCACCCCAAAATGGCGTCACCGCGGTGGCATTGGGCTCCGTGTCATTGCCCGCGCAGAAATAGCGGCGGACGGATTACCAATCAATGTCGGGGTAACGTCCACTGTCCTGCGCCAATTGGACCAGCATGTCGGCGGTCGCGAGGTCCTGCGCCGTATGCCCCAGCGATTTGTAGACTGTGATGTCGTCGTCGGTCTGGCGGCCTGGTTGTTGCCCCAACAACACCTCGCCGATCTCGGCGCGCAGGTGATCCGCGGTCACCGCACCGGATTGCAGCGCCCGCAACCATTCGCCGGCCTGCGCCTGCGCACTCGCGCGGGCATCGACGAAAAAGCGGCTACGCTGAACAACCGCGGTATCGGCCTCGCATGCACTGGCCACGCTGGCGCCAACCAGGTTGACATGCTGCCCCGGCACCAGCCACTCGCCGTGCAGGATGGGATCTTGCGCGGCAGAGACTGTGCAGATGACATCCGCACCCTCGATTGCATCACGTGCGTCATCGGCGACCACAATTTCGGGTTGCCCCGGCAAGTCCAGGCCTTGCGCAAATCTGTCGGCGCTGGCGCGACTGCGGCTCCAGACCTGCAGGCGCCGCAGTGGCATCACGTGCGCCAGGGCCCGGGCATGCCAGAGTGCCTGGTGGCCGGCACCCAGCAAAGCCAGCACCTCCCCACCGGGACGCGCCAGCGCCCGGGTGGCAACCGCGCTGGCGGCAGCAGTACGCAGTGCCGTCAGGCTGTTGCTCTCGAGCACCGCCACCGGCACGCCGTCACGCGCATCGAACAGCACCACCACACCGGCGTGGCTGGGCAGGCCACGCGCGCCATTGCCGGGATACAGCGCCAGTACCTTGACGCCGAAACAGCCCTGCGCCAGCATCGCACCAGGCATGATGCCCATCGCATTGGCTGCACCGAGCGGCATGATGCTGCGCAACGGCGCCAGTACCTCCCCACGCGACACCGCCCGCATCGCATCGGCCACCACGTCGATACATCGCTGCATCGGCATCAATGCCTCAATCGCTTGCGCTCCCAGAACCTGCATGCCTGGCCTCCCATCGTGAATGTCAGCGTGCCCTTGCCCGGACTTTTCGCGATTGTGGCGCAGGTTTGCCATGCCACCGGGCTGTATCTCAATGACATGACGTCGACCCGGACGCCATGGTTGCCGACCCGTCGATCACCGAAAAGCTGCCATACTGCCTGCCGTCAGATGATCAGGAAGAAATCGGTTTTATGTTGAAGTTCACTTGTTCCAACGCCGTCGGGCAGTTCTCCCAACGGGCCCAGGCGCAGGTACTGCGCGGCATCCGGCGCGGTTACGAAAAAGAATGCCTGCGCGTCGATGCGCATGGCACGCTGGCGCAAACACCCCATCCACGCGCATTGGGATCCAAGCTGACGCACCCCTGGATCACCACCGATTATTCGGAATCGCTACTGGAGTTCATCACGCCGCCCAGCATGGAACTCGACGAGCCGCTGCGCTTTTTGCGCGACATCCACCGCTTCGTCGTGCCGCAATTGGGTGAAGAGACGATGTGGGCCAGTTCCATGCCGTGCGTGGTCGGCGGCGACAGCAGCATCCCGCTGGCTGACTATGGCAGCTCCCACCGCGCGAAGATGAAACGCGTTTATCGCGAGGGCCTGGGCTTGCGGTATGGGCGGCACATGCAGGCGATCGCCGGCGTGCACTACAACTGGTCCTTGCCGGACGACTTCTGGAACATGTTGTTCGACAGTTGTGAGGTTCATGGCGACCTGCAGGATTTCATCAGCAAGCGTTATTTCGGCCTGATCCGCAATTTCCTGCGTTTTGGCTGGCTGATACCGTATCTGTTCGGCGCCTCGCCAGCCGTCTGCCAGTCGTTCCTGCAAGGCCGCAAATCCCATCTGCTCGAACTGGTGCCCGGAACCTTGTATGGGCAGGATGCCACCTGCCTGCGCATGGGCGATCTGGGTTACCAGAACAGCGCCCAGTCCAACTTGCACGTCAATTTCAACTCACTGGCCGAATACACCGACGCGCTGGAGACCGCGATCCACACGCCTGACCCGTATTACGAGAAACTCGGTGTGCGTGATGGCGACCACTGGAAGCAGCTCAACGCGAACCTGCTCCAGATCGAGAACGAGTTCTACGCACCGATGCGCCCGAAACGGGTCTCGCCCGACCGTCCGGCCAAGGGCTTGCGCCAGCGCGGTGTCGAATACATCGAGATGCGCATGTTCGACCTCAATCCGATGATCGATATCGGTATCACGCCCGAACAAGGGATTTTTGTCGATGTGTTGTTGCTGATGTGCCTGTTCCGTGACAGCCCGCCGATCAGCGCCCGCGAACAGGGTGTCAACGACGAAAACAAGCGCCGCATCGTCAGCCGGGGCCGCCAGGCCAGCCTGCACATGCTGGTGAACAACCACGAGCAGCCATTTCGGCCGCTGGCGCATGAGTTGTTCGACGATATGACGCCGTTTGCCGAAATGCTCGACACCGCTTATGGCGCCACCCGCCACACCAGTGCCATGCAACTGCTGCGCCAACGTGTCGACGACCCCGATCTGACGCCATCGGCACAGGTGCTGGAGGCCGCGCGGGCGCACGGCGGATTCTTCAAATACACGATGTTCGCGTCCGAACACCACAAGCAATCCCTGCTGGCGCAGCCGCTGGACCCTGCAACGCAGCAACGATTCGAGGCTGCAGCGCAAGAGTCGCTGCTGGAACAACGCCTGATCGAGGAGCAGGACAGCGGCAGTTTCGAGGATTTCGTGGCAGCGTATTACGCCTGAGACGACGCTGCAACCCGCCGAACGCCTGAAGCCAGAACGCAATAGCCGGGCCGGACTTGTTCGGCGGCGTCTTACCGCAACCTGTCCAGCACCGCCAGAACCGGTTGCAACACCCCGGCGCCGAGTTTCCTGGAGCGCTCGCCGCTCCAGCCGCTCACCGCGTCGGGCAGGTCGGCATTGTCCTTGAACGGCATCTCGATCGTGAATGACAGGCAGTCAAAACGCTGCGCAACCCAGTTCGTGGCCACCGTCGGGTTGGCCTGGGTGGCGCGGGCCGCTCCGTAGTTGACGCGGTCCTGGAAATCCGGAGAACTGGTGATCCAGCTGGACTTGAAGGCGTCCTGCAACTGCTGCAGGCGGGGTGTAAAACCGACAATGCCTTCGCTGCCGGCAACAAAGTTGCAAGGCAGGGCCTCGTCGCCGTGCGCGTCCAGGAACAGGTCAACGCCGGTCTGCTCCATGGCGCGGCGCACCAGGAAAACTTCGGGTGAACGGTCCATTGCTGGCTCCAGCCACTCGCGGTTCAGGTTGGCGCCGGCGGCGTTGGTGCGCAAGTTGCCACGCACGCTGCCGTCCGGGTTCATGTTGGGCACGACATGAAAGACGCAGCGCTGCAGCAGCACACGCGCGACCGGATCGTCGGCATCAAGCAGCCGCTCCAGGAAACCTTCGGCGAACCATTCGGCCATGGTCTCACCCGGATGCTGGCGCGCGATCAGCCACACCTTGCGTTTCTCGGCTTGCGGCACCGCGCTGGCCGCGTCGGTGATGCGCAGCAGATCGATGTCACGTCCGTCCAGGCTCTCGCCCAGACGTTCGAGTTGCACATGCTTGGACACCGCTGCCGAGGCAATCAGATCCAGGTGCCGCTCCCAGGAGTAGGGCTCGAAATATGCCAGATAGACGCTATTGGTTTCTGGCGTAAGCCGCGCCGTCATGACCGCACCGTCGAATGTGGTCTCGATGCGCTGCCATTGCTGGCGGTCGTGGCTGGCGACCACCCGATAACCTTCCCAGCCCTTGGGGTAGGCACACTGCCCGGCGTTGAGAAATCGCAAGGTGACCGCCATGCCGGCCGCTCCCTGCAGTCGAAAATGAAACCACTGCGCGATCTCGGCCGCGTTGTCGCTGCGGATGTGCAGAGCGATGTCGCTCGGGTCGTCGGCGCGCAGCACCTTGATGGCGCCGGAATCGAACTGGCAGGATATCGTGATCATGGTGATGGTGTCTCGTTGTTGATTGTTCGACCATACCCGGCCCGCAGCTCGCGCTTGAGCACCTTGCCGATCGGGCTGCGCGGCAACTCGGCGCGCAACTGCAAGTCCGCCAGCCGCTGGGTCTTGCCCAGCCGCGCATTGGCCCACTGCAGCAATTCTGCGGCAGACACCAACGCGCGCTCGTGTACCACTACAAATGCAACCGGTGTCTCGCCCCAGCGGTCGGACGGCGCACCGACCACGGCCACGTCGGCGACCGCCGAGTGCTGTCGCAAAACCGCTTCCAGGTCGCTCGGATAGACGTTGAATCCACCCGAGATCACCATGTCTTTCTTGCGATCGAGCAGGGTCAGGAAACCGTCGTCGTCAAAACGCCCGATATCACCGGTACGGATGAAACGCTTACCCTGGGGATCGAACCACTCGGCCTCGCGGGTTTTTTCGGGCTGGCCGTGGTAGCCGGTCATCATTCCCTGCGAATGGCCGACCACCTCGCCGGTCTCACCGCGCGCCACCAGGACACCGTTGTCGTCAATCAACCTGATGTCGTGGTCCTGCGCAGGTTTCCCGACGGTATGCAACTTGCCGGGATGGCGGTGCGCCTCAAGTATGCAGGTACCGCCGCCCTCGGTCATGCCGTAGAACTCGACCAGGCCACCGGGCCAGCGCGCCAGCACGTCGGCCTTGAGCGCGGCAGCAAACGGCGCGCTGGTCGAAAACTTGAACCGGAAACTGGACAGGTCGAAACGATCAAACTCGGGCAAGGCCATCAAGCGCTGGTATTGCACCGGCACCAGCATGGCGTGGGTGGCGCGATGCTGCTGCGCCAGTTCCAGATAACCACGCGCATCGAACTTGGGGCTCAGCACCACGGTGCCGCCGCGGGCGATGGTCGGGCAAAACACGACCAGTGTGGTGTTGGAATACAGCGGCGTCGACAGCAGCGTGACCGTATCCGGCCCGTAACCATACGCCGCACCGCGGCGCACGTGACTCCAGCGCATGCCGTGCGACTGCACGATGCCCTTGGGCACGCCGGTGGTACCCGAGGAATAAATGATGTTGAAGGGCCACTGAGGCTGGATGTCCACGACGCGTGGCGGCTGGGTTGCATCGCGCAACCAGTCTGCGAGCGCACCGTGGAGATCAGGACCATCGAGCCTGATGCAAACGGGTCCGGCGCCGGATGCGGCATCGAACATGCCGACAGTGCCGGCATCGACAAACACGCAGCGCGCCTGCGCGTCCGAGACCATGCGCGCCAGAGCCTGGGCGTCCGAACCCGGAGCCAACGGCGCCACTGCCACTGCGGCCCGCAGCGCCCCAAGAAACACCGCGACATAGTCGATTGACATGGCCGCGCAGATCGCGATGGTGTCGCCGGGCCCCAGCCCGTCGCGCTGCAAGGCGCAAGCCACCTGATCCATCCTGCGATCGAGTCCGGCGTAATCCAGGCGCTGCTGGCCCAGAATCAGGGCCGCTTGTGTTGGCGCGCGCGACGCATGGCGGCGCACACAACGCGCTATGTCGTCGAAATCCATACCCGGATCGCTGCTCATTGGGCCACCTTCAGGGCGCCCACCCGGCAATCCCGGGGCCACGCAGAAAATGCTCGAATTCCGGCGCCGCCACCGGGTGCGACACCAGGTAACCCTGGAAATCACCGCAGCCCAGGTGTCGCAACAAGGCCAGTTGTTCCACAGTCTCGACTCCTTCGGCCACAGTACCCATTTTCAGGCCCTGTGCCATCTGCAGAATGGCGGTCACGATCGCCACATCATCGGGATCGTTCGGCGTATCCAGAACGAATGAGCGGTCGATCTTCAATCGGTCGATCGGGTACCGTTTGAGATAGGCCAGCGACGAATAGCCGGTGCCGAAATCATCGATCGACAGTCGCACGCCCAATGCCTTGAGCGCGCGCAGTCGCTCGCCGATGGAGCCTACCTTGTCCAGCAAGGCGGACTCGGTCAGTTCGATTTCCAGGTACTGGGGCGCCAGTCCCGCATGGCGCAGGGCGTCGTCGATCGAAGACACCAGGTCGGCCTGTCTGAACTCGATCGCCGACAAATTGACAGCCACCGGCACCCGCGGATGGCCAGCATCATGCCAGGCCTTGACCTGTCGGCAGGCCCGCGCGACGACCCAGCGCCCAATGGCAGAAATCAACCCCCGCTTCTCGGCAAGGTCGATGAAATGCGCCGGACCGATCAGACCTTCGGTCGGATGTTGCCAGCGCAGCAACGCCTCCATGCCGGTGAGCCGACCGCTGGCCACATCCACCTGCGGCTGGTAGTGCAGCACGAACTGGTCCCGGGCGAGCGCTTCACGCAACAGGTTCTCCTGGTTCAGCGCCTCCAGCGAAGTTGCCGACATGCTGGGCGCAAAAAACTGGTAGTTCCTGCGACCACTTTCCTTGGCGTGGTACATGGCCACGTCCGCGTACCGGATCAGCATTTCGGCATTGTCGCCATCATTGGGGAACAGGCCGATGCCGATCGAGCCCGATACAGATACCGTGTACCCGTCCAGCAGCAAGGGCGCGCTGATCGCCTCGATCAGCTTGGCGGCCACCCGCGCCGCATCTTGCGGCTCGGCAATCTCGGCCAGCACCACGACAAACTCGTCACCACCCAGGCGCGCAACCATGTCGGCCTGGCGCACCGTTGCGGTCAGGCGATTGGCGACCTCACGCAGCAGACGGTCGCCCGCATGGTGGCCCAGCGAATCGTTGATGTTCTTGAAATTGTCCAGATCGAGAAAAAGCACTGCCAACGCCTGGTTCGCGCGCGCGGCCTGGGCCTGCATGCGATCCAGACGCTCGACGAGGAACGCCCGGTTTGGCAGATGCGTGAGTGCGTCGTGCAGCGCCATGAACTCGATCCGCGCCTGTGCCTCCTTGCGCGCACGGATGTCACGCACCACCGTCAGCCGATGGATTTCGGTTCCCAACAAGATGGATTTTCCGACGAGTTCCACCGGAACACGCATGCCGTCCTTGCGCACCACGACCGCCTCGTAAGGCTCGTCGCTCTTGGCGCGGATCCGTTCAATGAGCACATGACGCGTGTCATCCGACACGAAGTCCAGCACTTGCCGTCCCATCACGTCACGCAACGAAAACCCCAACAAGCGCTCGAGCGCTTCGTTGGCGTCGGTGATCACCCCCTTGACATGAAAAACAATGCCCTCTTCAGTCGCCTGGGCGAATTTGCGCATGCGCTCTTCGCTTTGCCGAAGCAACTCGTCGGCACGGCGCTGATCCGTCACATCGCTGATCTGCACAAACATGCCACGCGGCACCCGGTTGCTGTCCATGTGCGGCAACAGGTCGACCTGGATCATCCGCTTTTCGCCATCGGAGCGCACCTGCTCACGCGCGTAACGCACATCGTGGCCGGTCCGGACCTGCTCCACGTGAGGGGTGATCACTGCCCACGCCGATTCCCCGACGATGTCGCGCAACGACTTCCCCAAAATGGAATGGGCATCCCAGCCGTAATACTGGACGTAGAGTTGATTTGCAAACCGGCATTCCAGCCCCGGCACGGTGTAATAAGCCATCAACGATGTCGATGCGTCGGCCATCAGCCGCGGCAAGGACTCGTTGGAGTCGACAACAACGTCGTTTGCAGGAGTGCGTTCGGCGCTTGAATTCATCTCGTCACCTGCCTGGTAGACCAATCGTTTTTGACGCAGGGTCAAGGATAACCGGGCCTGTGACACACACCACAGGCGATTCGAACGGCAGATTGCCTTGCCTGTGTCCCGGGTTGCCACTTTCGGAGACAATCCAGGGCTGGCCTGCGCCAAACGCCAGGTGCCTTCGCGCGCAGTGGTCGACCCGGACGGGTCGACGGCCCCTTTCAAGCACTCCTCAGGAACATCAACCATGACATACCCGAACGTTCAATTGTTGATCAACAACGAGTGGCGCGCGGCCCGCGGCGGCGCAACACTCAACATCCACAACCCGGCCGACGGCAAGGTGATCGGCACCGTCGCACGCGCGACCACGGCCGATCTGGATGACGCACTGGCGTCGGCCGCCAAGGGATTCGAGATCTGGCGCAACACGCCGGCGATGGAACGCGCCAAGGTCATGCGCGCTGCAGCCCAACTGGTGCGCGAACGCGCCGGCGACATCGCGCGCTTGATGACAATGGAACAAGGCAAACCCTTGGCCGAAGCCAAGGCCGAGGTCGGATCGGCCAGTGACGTGATCGAATATTTCGCCGAAGAAGGCAAACGCGTCTATGGCCGTCTGGTCTCTCCACGCGCCATGAATGTGCAGCAGATGGTGCTCAAGGAGCCGGTCGGGCCGGTTGCCGCATTCACGCCCTGGAACTTCCCGATCAACCAGGTGGTGCGCAAGATGGGCGCCGCGCTGGCCACCGGATGTTCGATCATCGTCAAGGCGGCCGAAGAAACCCCCGCATCGCCGGCCGAACTGATCCGCGCGTTTGTCGACGCCGGCATTCCGCCCGGGGTGGTGTCGCTGGTGTATGGTGACCCGGCCGAGATCAGCAACTACCTGATCCCGCACCCGGTGATCCGCAAGATCACCTTCACCGGCTCCACTGCGGTGGGCAAACAGCTCGCTGCGATGGCTGGCCAGCACATGAAACGCGCCACGATGGAGCTCGGCGGCCACGCGCCGGTGATCGTCGCGGGCGACGCCAACATCGCCCATGCGATCAAGATGATTGCCGGCGCCAAGTTCCGCAATGCCGGCCAGGTCTGCATTTCGCCGACCCGTTTCCTGGTCGAAGAGTCGGTGCGCGAAGAGTTCGTTGCCGGTTTCGTCCAATACATCTCCGGCCTGAAAGTCGGCGATGGTCTTACCGAAGGCACGCAGATGGGCCCGCTGTCCAACCCGCGCCGCTTGACCGCCATGCAGGCCATCACGACCGATGCGGTGCAACGCGGCGCAACAGTCGCGTGTGGCGGCGAGCGGATCGGCAGCGATGGCAACTTTTTTGCACCCACGCTGCTGCTCGACGCGCCGCTGGACAGCTCGGTATTCAACGATGAGCCGTTCGGCCCGATGGCCGCGGTGCGCAGCGTCAAGAATGTGGACGAAGCCATCGCTGAAGCCAACCGCCTGCCATTCGGTTTGTCGGCTTACGCCTTCACCAGCTCGATCAAGACCGCCCACCAGCTCTCGCGTCAGGTGCAGACCGGCATGTTGTGGATCAACCAGCCGGCCGCTCCCTGGCCGGAACTGCCGTTTGGCGGCGTCAAGGATTCCGGCTACGGCAGCGAAGGAGGTCCTGAGGCACTCGAGGCCTATCTCGCGACCAAGACGGTTGCGATGATGAGCGTGTGACGCAGAGTCCTGCGCACCCTGCGGCAGGGTTCGACTCCCTGCCGCTCAAGCCCGGCACGCTGGAGAACCTGCACAGCCTGGGTTACCTGGTGATGACACCGATCCAGGCCGCCAGCCTGCCGCCAGCGCTGGCAGGCAAGGACCTGATTGCGCAGGCCCAGACTGGCAGCGGCAAGACGGTAGCATTTGCGCTGGCGCTCTTGACCAACCTGAACCCGCGCCGCTTCGCAGTGCAGGCGCTGGTGCTCTGCCCGACCCGCGAGCTGGCCGACCAAGTCACGACCGAGATCCGCCGGCTGGCCCGGGCCGAGGAAAATATCAAGGTAGTCACCCTGTGTGGCGGCGTCGCGTTGCGCGGTCAACGTGCCTCACTGGAACACGGTGCGCATGTCGTCGTCGGCACACCGGGACGGGTGATGGACCACCTGGAGCGTCAGAGCCTGTCGCTGGAAGCGCTGGGCATACTGGTGCTCGATGAGGCCGACCGCATGCTCGACATGGGCTTCTTCGAGGACATCGGCACCGTTGCCCGGCAATGCCCGGCCCAGCGCCAGACGCTGCTGTTTTCGGCAACCTATCCCGAGGGCATCGAGAAGCTTGCCCGGCAATTCCTGCGTGACCCGGTGCGGATCGAAGTCGCACCAGAAAACGCAGGCCCAGATATCGAACAACGGTTCTACGAGGTCACGCGCGCCAACCGGTACGACACGGTCGCGTTGCTGCTGAACCATTTCCGCCCGGTGAGCACCTTGGCCTTTTGCAATACCAAGCAGCAATGCAAGGAACTGGTCGACCGGTTGCAACAGCAAGGTTTTTCTGCGATGGCACTGCATGGCGAACTCGAGCAACGCGAACGCGACCAGGTGCTGGCGCAGTTTGCCAATCGCAGTTGCTCGGTGCTGGTGGCAACCGACGTGGCCTCGCGCGGGCTGGACATCGACCAGCTGGAGGCGGTCATCAACGTCACCATCACACCAGACCCGGAGGTGCACGTGCACCGCATCGGCCGAACCGGGCGCGCCGGCGCATCCGGTCTGGCGCTGAGCCTGGCCAGCATGGACGAAATGGGCGCGGTCGGCAAGATCGAGGTGTACCAGAAGCAGGAATCCGTCTGGCATCCGACAGGCGATCTCAAGCCCACCGGCGAAGGCCCGTTGCTGCCGCCGATGGTGACGCTGCAAATCCTGGGCGGCCGCAAGGAAAAGATCCGGCCCGGCGACGTTCTGGGTGCACTCACCGGGCCGGACGGCGGCTACACCCGCGAGCAGATTGGCAAGATCAACGTGACCGAGTTCACAACCTTCGTCGCGGTCGAGCGTGGCATTGCCAAGGAAGCGATGCGCCGGCTCAACGCCGGCAAGGTCAAGGGGAAAAGTGTCAAGGTGCGGATGTTCTGAGCCACCCCTCGCAATTGATCCAGCAAAGACGAACCCGTCACAATCAATCAGCATGAATCCCGATCGTCTTTGGCTGCGATTTGTCTGGCTCGCGCTGCTGTGCGCCCTGCTGCCCGGCTTTGGCTTGGCCACGATGATGGTCAGCGCTTGGGTCTTTGGTATCCCGCTTGACCTCTGGTATCTCGCGGCGATTCAGACGCACGCCTCCGCTTTGATCATGGGCTGGGGCGGGGCCATGGTTCTGGGCGTCGCCATGCACTTCCTGCCGCGGCTGCGCGGCGTGAAACTAGTTCACCCGAAATGGGCTTCGGTGTTGTTTTGGTTGTTCGCCCTGGGTTTGACCTGTCGGATTGTCGGGCAGCCGCTGCTCGCCCTGCTCGTGCCCACCGAGTCGCACGCCACCGCCGCCCTCTTGAATGGAGTGGTTGCGGGTGGCGTGATGCTTCAGGCCATCAGCGTAATCGGACTGCTGGCCGTCCTGATCATGACCTTCCGAGCCGGTCCGCCGCTGAAGAAGGAGCACGGGTTCAAACAAATCAGGTCGTTGCTGGCGGTCGCCGCCGCCGCGTTGATCCTTGCGCAAATCGCTTGGTGTTGGGGCGTCGCCGACAGCCTGGCGCAGGGCTTGAGCCTGGCCGTTCTTCCGACGGTATCGCAATCCGCTGCCGTGGATCTGATGCTGTTTGGTTTTTTCATGGCCATCGGAGTCGCCATGTCGTCCCGGTTTTTCCCGCTCTTTTTTCGAACGCAACTGCCACAGCGGCGTGGATTGCAGGTTGCTGCCTGGTTGCTGGCCGGCGGGGTGATCCTGACAGCGATCGGCGATCTACGACCCGACTTCATCCTGGCGGGCATATCCATCGAGAATTGGGCGTCGCTGGTTTATGCTGGCGGATTGCTTGCGGGCGCGTTCGCTGTGCGTATCTTTCAAGTGCGCAAAACGTTCCCGAACGCCGTGGCTCCCTATCGAATATGGCGAGAACCCGCTGCTGTCGGCGTGCTTTCGGCTTATGTCTGGGTCGTGGTGGCGGCGGGGTTGCTGCTCCTGTTTCCGCTGCAATCGGCCGGAGTTCAGATTCCCGATCAACTGCTCCAAAAGAATCTGGCGCGTCACGCCATCGGTATTGGCTTCATGACGCTGCTGATTATCTCGGTCGGCTGGAAAATGCTACCGGGTTTTGGCGGCGGCCAGCCACGCGGTCAGGGCTGGCTTTGGGGCGCCGTGCTGCTGGGCAATTTGGCGGTGCTATTCCGAATCTCACCGTTGTTTATTTTGGATGACGGCCGTTCCGGAAGAAGTTGGAGTGACGTGTTTTTCCCATTCGCCGGCCTGGCTGGCCTCGCGGCGATCTTCGCTTTCGCAATCGCGCTGCAAATCAGTTTCCGCAAACGGGCACCAGTCCATTGATGAAGCAGTCCTGCCGGTCAAAGTGCTGGCAAGAATAGTCTCAGACGCTCAACATCCCCAGGCGGACCATGGCATTGGCCAGCGACGCGACACCGATGGCCTCGATCATTTCCGGCTCCGACAGCGTCGCCGCCAGCGTGCGGGTCTCCTGCTGGATCCTGCCGGTTTCGTAATGCACTGTGGCGCGCGCCCACGGCAACAAGCCCGCTTCGGCAGTCGGCAAACCCTCTGCCCGCAAGTTGGTCAGCGCCATGTCGATATCCTGCGTTTTCATGCCCTGGCCAGCCAGCATATCGGTGGCACGTGATTCGCAATCTTTACAACCCAGCGTACGGGCCACCACCGCGAACATCAGCGCCTTGGTGCGGGGATCGAGCACATCGGATGCAAAGGTCCCGTCCAGCGCATCCTTCAGGATCCGCACGCCAGGCAAGCCAGCCAATGGCGCCAGCACAGCACCGTACGGGCCTGTGCCCACGCTGTCGACATCCATCGGCTGCAACGTTTGCATCGGCGGCCTGCCGCGTCGAAACGGTCGCGACAGGCGCGCCAGCAGACCGATCACATGACCTCGCGGCCCATTGGCCATGCGTTCGAAATCCTGCTCGGGGGGGCAGATCAACAAAGTGCTGACCCGGTTGTAGCAACAGCTCACTGCGATGACCAGCGCCATCTCATGCACCGCCTGGCGGGTGAATCCCATGTCTACCAACCGGTCACAGGCGTCGCGCGCAGGCCGTGGCCGCGATCGCGCCAGGCTGCGGCAAAAGGCGATGAACGCGCGCTCTTTTTCATCGAGTTCTGCCACTTGCGCGTCGCGTTCGATGCGACGAATGAAATCCTCCGAATAGCCCTGGATCTTCAGGTAGGCACGATTGGCACCGTAGCAGTATCGGCAGGCGTTCTCCTGTGCCGTCACCATGATGCCGATATGGTACAGGCGCTCCGAAATCACGGT
>CAJDVP010000030.1_pt1 | contig 16409 bp, 10 predicted proteins | sample 7391311 | NCBI WGS metagenome assembly CAJDVP01 (sample SAMEA7055711, study PRJEB34461) | soil metagenome | biome: terrestrial ecosystem; feature: Peninsula; material: soil | place: Antarctica | collected 2016
GCACGGAACCCAGGCTTTCCCCGGGTTTCCGCCGTTTGAATCGGGTGCGCTGCCAGCAAAAGCGAAAAAACCGCCTCAGGGCGGTTTTTTTGTGTCTGAAGTGGTTTGTGCAGAGCGGGTTCGCCGCTGGGCACGCCCCGACTCGACCTGCAACTGGTTGTCGCGCGCGAAGTTGACGCAGAAGTCCCAGGCCCGCACATCATGGTCACGCAGGTCGTGGTGCACCGCCACACACTTGACGCCGCCGCGCACCACCGGAAAGCACCACGGAGAATATCCCAGGTGGCTGCCTGGGCGCGGACCGCCCGGACGGAACTGGCTCATGACACCCGCCAGGCGTTCGCTCCAGTCGGATGGCCGAAAAGTCTTGCCATCGAGAGTCGTACCCACGATCAGGAATTCATTGGCGGCTACATCAGGCATCGGAATGGGGACAGTGAGGGGCAGGCGCCTTCGCGCCGCGTAGTGACTCTAACAGGCTGCCAACGGCCTGCGGTCATAGAATGGTGCAACGACGGCCCGATGGGTCGTTTTGCATTCACAGGAACACCATGAACGCCGCCCACCCGAACCCGATCGTTGCCGCTTCGCCCCACGTCATGAACACCTACGCACGGGTGCCGATCGCCTTGTCGCACGGTGATGGCTGCCATGTCTGGGACGTGAACGGCAAACGTTACCTGGATGCGCTGGCCGGTATCGCGGTCAATACGCTGGGCCACAACCATCCCAAGCTGGTTCCGGCGCTGCAGGACCAGATCGCCAAGCTGATCCACACCTCGAATTATTACCATGTGCCGCACCAGGAGACACTGGCCGCGCGGCTGGTCGAACTCTCGGGCATGACCAACGTGTTCTTCTGCTCGACCGGGCTGGAAGCCAACGAGGCAGCGCTGAAGCTGGCGCGCAAGTTCGGCCACGACCGTGGCATCGCACGACCCCAGATCGTGGTCTACGAAAACGCGTTCCACGGGCGCAGCATCGCCACCTTGAGCGCCACCGGCAACCCCAAGGTGCAGGCCGGTTTCGGTCCGCTGGTGGAGGGTTTCATCCGGGTGCCACTGAACGACATGGATGCCTTGCGCAAGGCCACGGATGGCAACCCGGATGTGGTCGCCGTGTTTTTCGAAGCGATCCAGGGTGAAGGCGGCATCCGTCCGATGCGCGCCGAATACCTGCACCAGGTCCGCGCCTTGTGCGACGAACGCAACTGGCTGCTGATGATCGACGAGGTCCAGTGCGGCATGGGCCGCACCGGCAAATGGTTTGCCCACCAGTGGGCCGGCATCACACCCGATGTGATGCCGCTGGCCAAGGGGCTGGGTTCGGGTGTGCCGATCGGCGCAGTGGTCGCCGGCCCGAAGGCAGCCTCGCTGTTCGGACCCGGCAATCACGGCACGACCTTCGGCGGCAACCCGCTGGCGATGCGCGCCGGTGTCGAGACGCTGCGCATCATGGAGGAAGACCAACTGGTGGCCAACGCCGCACGGATCGGCGACCATCTGCGCGCGGCTCTGGAGCGCGCGTTGGCCGATGAAATTCGATCGGCGCGGGTCAAGGACATCCGCGGCCAGGGCCTGATGATCGGCATCGAACTCGACCGGCCCTGCGGCGCGCTGGTCGGCCAATGCGCCGACCACGGTCTGCTCATCAGCGTCACCGCCGACACCGTGGTGCGGCTGCTGCCGCCACTGATCATGGACGCCGCACTGGCCGACGAAGTCGTCCGCATCCTGTGCCCGTTGATCAAGACCATGCTGGCAGACGCGCCATGATTCGGCATTACCTGCAATTCTCGGATCTGGATGCCGCCGAATACGCCTACCTGTTCGAACGTGCGGCGCTGATCAAACGGCGCTTCAAGGCCTACGAAAAGCACCAGACCTTGAGCGACCGCACACTCGCGATGATCTTCGAGAAGGCCTCCACCCGTACCCGGGTCAGCTTCGAGGCCGGCATGTACCAGATGGGCGGCAGTGTGGTGCATCTGACCACCGGTGACAGCCAGCTCGGGCGTGCCGAACCGATCGACGACAGTGCCAAGGTGATCAGCCGCATGGTCGACCTGGTGATGATCCGCACATTCGAGCAGACCAAGATCGAGGCCTTTGCGAAACATTCTCGCGTGCCGGTGATCAACGGCCTGACCAACGAGTTTCATCCCTGCCAGATCCTGGCTGACATCTTCACTTTCATCGAACACCGCGGATCGATTGCCGGCAAGACGGTGGCCTGGGTCGGGGACGGCAACAACATGGCCAACACCTGGTTGCAGGCGAGCGAAATCCTGGGCTTCAAGGTCCATGTGAGCACACCACGTGGTTACGAGATCGACCAGTCGGTCGCCGGCATCCGGTCGAGCAGCAGCTACCAGGTTTTCAGCGATCCGATGCAGGCATGTGCGGGTGCTGATCTGGTGACCACCGACGTGTGGACCAGCATGGGTTTCGAGGCCGAGAATGCAGAACGTCGCAGGGCGTTTGCCGATTGGCGCGTCGACGCCGCCATGATGCAGGCGGCGCAGCCGGATGCGCTGTTCATGCACTGCCTGCCCGCCCATCGCGGCGAAGAGGTCGATGCGGACGTCATCGACGGTCCGCAGTCGGTGGTCTGGGACGAGGCGGAAAACCGCATGCACGCGCAGAAGGCACTGATGGAATACCTGCTGCTGGGCCGGCAGGCCTGAACAGAACGACGGGTCCAGGCTGAACCAGGACCCACCAGCGACTTCTGACGAACCGGGAGACTCCGATGGCCACGACACCGATCACGCTAAGCGACTGCGAGCGCCATGACAACCAGGATCCGCTGCGCGACTTGCGATCGACCTTCCATCTGCCCGAAGGCGTTATCTATCTCGACGGCAACTCCCTGGGCGCCCTGCCCCGCAGCGCCGCGGCGGTGGTCGCCCACGCAGTGCAACACGAATGGGGCGAAGGCCTGATCCGCTCCTGGAACGATGCCGGCTGGATCGACCTGCCACAACGCATCGGCGACAAGATCGCAACCCTGATTGGCGCGTCAAAGGGCACAGTGGTTGCCACCGACACGACCTCGATCAACCTGTACAAGGTGCTCAGCGCTGCCCTGGCCATGACCGGACAGGACACACCGCAGCGCAAACGGGTGGTCAGCGAACGCAGCAACTTCCCGACCGATCTGTACATCGCCCAATCGGTGTGTCGCCAGCACGGTTGCGAACTGCAGCTGGTTGATGCGCACGAACTGGACGCAGCACTGACCGAAGAGGTCGCGGTGCTGATGCTCACCCATGTCAACTACCGCACCGGCGCGATGTTCGACATGCAGGACGTGACACGCCGCGCCCATGCGGCGGGCGCGCTGGTAGTCTGGGACCTGGCGCACAGCGCGGGTGCGGTGCCGGTGACACTGGAGGCGGCGCAGGCCGATTACGCCGTGGGTTGCGGCTACAAGTACCTCAACGGCGGGCCGGGAGCACCGGCCTTCGTCTGGGTTCATCCCCGGCACACCGACCGCTTCTGGCAACCTCTGAGCGGTTGGTTTGGCCATGCCGCGCCGTTTGCCTTCGCGCCCGGTTACGAACCGGCCAAGGGTATCGCGCGCTACCTGTGCGGAACGCAGCCGATGCTGAGCATGCGGGCACTGGAATGTGGCATCGACAGCGTCCTCGCCGCGGGGACCGGCGGCAATCCGACCGACGCGCTGCGCCGCAAGTCGCTGGCGCTGACCGACCTGTTCATCGCCCTGATCGAGCAGCGCTGCGAAGGCCATGGCCTGGAGCTCGTCACACCGCGGGACCATGTCCGGCGTGGATCACAAGTCAGCCTGGCGCGCAGCGTTGGCGCCTTTGCCATCATGCAGGCGCTGATCACACGCGGCGTGATCGGCGACTTTCGCGCCGGCAACCCGCAGGCGCCGGCGGGCAATGTCGATCAGATGGACATCCTGCGATTCGGCTTCACACCCTTGTACACCGGTTTTGCCGATGTCTGGCATGCGGTGGAACATCTGCATGCGGTGATGTCCACCGGCGAATGGACCCAAGCCCGGTTCAACCAGAAACAGGCGGTCACCTGAACAGGCCCTGAAACGCGCCGCAACGACAGAGTCGACCGAATAGCCACTTCAAGGCGTCACGGTACGGCGCATCGCCATCACCTCGCGCACCCTGCAGGGCCGCCGATGTTGTCAAGTGGCCAATCCCTGATGGATCGCGCAATCGCGCCTGGCCGGTGGCTGCGCAGTGCCTGATGCAGCTCTCTTCAGCCAGTGCCGACGGGCAGCAGCAGCGGCGCTTGCAGCATCACCTCGAACGCCTCGATCGGGACCGGCCTGGCAAACAGATAACCCTGGAATGTCTCGCACCCGATGGCCAGCAGGAACCGGTATTGCCCGTCGGTCTCGACACCCTCGGCGATCACCGCCAGACCCAAGCTCGCACCCAGCGCGATGATGGTGCGGGCGATCGCGGCATCGTTGAGATCCACCAGCAAGTCCCGCACGAAGGACTGATCGATCTTCAGATGTGCCAGTGGCAGCAGCTTGAGGTAACTGAGCGATGAATAACCGGTGCCGAAGTCGTCGAGCGAGAACGTGATTCCTTGTACACGCAGCGCCGTCATCTTGGCGATCACGTCCGCGATATTGTCCGCCAGCAGGCTTTCAGTCAGCTCCAGCTTGAGCGCAGCCGGATCGGCGCCGCTGCGCTCCAATGCGGCTAGAACCTGGGCGACGAAATCGGGCTCCATGAACTGATACGCGCTGACGTTGACCGCCATCGTCAGGTGCCGCGTATCGGCGCGTGCGCCCCACGAAGCCAGCTGCGCGCACGCGCAGTCGAGCACCCAGGCGCCCAGTGGCACGATCAGCCGGGTCGACTCGGCAACCGGGATGAACTGCCCCGGCGGCACCAGTCCGCGCTGCGGATGCTGCCAGCGCACCAGCGCCTCGGCGCCACTGATCCTGCCTTGCTTGTCCACCACCGGCTGGTAGTGCAGCACAAACTGATCCTGCTCCAGCGCCAGGCGCAGATCGGACTCCATGGCCGCGCGCGCATCGACAGCGGCCTGCATGCCATCGTCGAACATGCGCATGGTATTGCGACCGGCGGCCTTGGCCTGGTACATGGCCAGGTCCGCCTGCTTGAGCAAATCCTCGACACCCTGGCCGTCACGGCCAAACAAGGTGATGCCGATGCTCGGCGTGCTGCGGTACTCGCGGCCGGCCAGTATGAAGGGGGGGGAAAATGCATCGAGGATTTTGTGCCCGACTGCTTCGGCATCCGCCGCCGCGTCGAGCTCCTGCCCACTGAGCCCCTGCAACATCACGACAAACTCGTCACCGCCGAGTCGCGCCACCGTGTCGGCCTCTCGCACGCAGGACAACAAGCGCTGCGCCACCTGCTGCAGCAGCAAGTCTCCGGTCTCGTGGCCCAGGGTGTCGTTGAGCGTCTTGAAGTTGTCCAGGTCGATGAACAACAAGGCGGCATGCTGCTGGCTGCGAAGATGCGCGACCAGCGCCTGCTTGAGTTGCTCGATCAGCAAGCGGCGGTTCGGCAAGCTGGTCAATGCGTCATAGAAAGCCAGCACATTGATCTGCTCCTGCGCGTCCTTTTGCGCGGTGATGTTGCGTCCGATGCCACGATAGCCCCGGAACTCCCCTTGCGCGTCGAAGATCGGCATGCCACTGACCGACGCCCAGGTATACCTGCCATCTTCCTTCTCGAAGCGCATCTGCAGATCGCGAAATTCACGGTGCGCCAGCAGGTCGGCGCGGTGTTGCTCCCATTGGGACGGCGTCAAGCTGGTATCACCCAGCTCCCAGCGCGTCTTGCCGAGATAGAAGTCACCCAGGAAATGGTGGCTGGCCACGTACGACCAATCCGACTGCTCGTCCTTGACACGGACAAACCGGAACTGCTCGTCCTGTTCCCAGTACCAGTCGGATGACAGGCTGGTCAATGCGCGAAAGCGCGCTTCGTTTTCGCGCAACCGCGCCTCGGCCTGCTTGCGCGCCGTGATGTCGATGAAGCTGAGCTGTACCGCCAACTTGCCATTCAGACGAATCGGCGAGGCGTGCACCTGCACATCCCCGGCTGACCCGTCCATCCGCAGGTAACGCCATTCCTGGATCGGCAATTCAATCATGTCCTGACCAACCTGTTGCGTGCGAGCCATCAGCTGATCCCGATGCTGCGGATGCACGAAGTCCTGGATCGGACGCCCGATCAGCGACGCGGCATCGGGCGCACCCAGCACACGCACCGCGGCAGGATTGACAAACACGATTCGGTAGTCTTGTTGCACCAGCACGGCAACCGGCGACGCATCGACCAGGACGCGGTACCGCTCCTCGCTTTCGACCAGAATCTGTTGCAGCCGGTATTGCTCGCTGACATCGCTGAACACCAGCACGACGCCCAGCATATTGCCCTCAACATCGCGTATCGGAGCCGCGCTGTCCGAAATCTGGCATTCCGTACCGTCGCGGCACAACAGCGCGGTGTGGTTCGCCAGTCCGACCACTTCGCCAGTTTCGAGCACGCGTTTCACCGGGTCAACCGGTACCTCGCGGGTCACTGCATGCACGATGCGGAACACCTCGGCCAAGGGTCGGTCCAGGGCTTCGTCCAGCCGCCAACCGGTCATACGCTCGGCGACCGCATTCATCCGGGTGATGCGGCCCAACACATCGGTGGCCACGACCGCGTCGCCGATCGACTGCAAGGTAACGGAGAGCTTCTCCTGGCTTGCACGCAGCGACAACTCCGCAAGCTTGCGTTCGGTGACGTCCTGCACGATCGTCATCGTGCCGACGATGGCGCCTAACGCATTACGCACCGGCGCATACCGCACCGTGATCCATGCCGGAACGGCGCGACCCAGCAACGCAATGTCCGCGCGCACGACCTGCTCGCCGCGCAGTGTCCGTGAAAACGCGTCCATGATCTCGTCGTAATGGGGCGCTGCATCCTTTGGGAAGGTCTCGGAGATCGGGTGACCCAGCATGACTTCCCGGCTGATGCCGCGAATTGCCTCCATGGCCGGATTCCATTCCAGGCAACGCCCATCCACATCCATCACGCTCAGACCCATCGGCAGGTTGTCGATGACCTGGCGGATGAAATTGAAAGCCTCGAGCTGATCACGCTGCGCCGCATACTGGGCGGACACGTCGCTAAATACCAGCACCACACCCACGATGTTGCCTTGCTTGTCCCGGATCGGCGCGGCGCTCTCGGCAATGTGGCAGCGCGATCCATCACGTGAGACCAATTCGGTATCGTTCGCCAGTCCCACCACATTGCCGGTCGCAAGTACCTGCTGTACCGGGTCGACCGCATCGGCGCCGTGGGCGCTGCTGATCTGGAACACCTGGTTCAACGCCTGGCCGCTGGCCTGTGCATGCGTCCAGCCGGTCAGACGTTCGGCCGCCGGATTCATGCGCACGACACGCCCCTGTGCGTCCGTGGCTATCACCGCGTCGCCAATCGACTGCAGCGTGATGGACAGGTTCTCCTCGTTGACGCGCAAGGCCATTTCCGCCTGCTGTCGCGCCTGCAGCATCTGGTTGAAAGCGTCGCCCAGTCCTGCCACATCAGCTGACGCATCCGGCGCGGCCATCCGCGCCTGGATGTCACCTGCTGCGACGCGCGAGCTGGTTGCCGCCATCGCCTTAAGCGAGCGCACAATGCCGCGCGACAGACGCCAGGCCAGCGCCAGCGCCAGCACCAACAGGGCGAGGCTGCTCAACAGGCTGTTGCGCAATGCCGCATCGGCTGCACCGAATATTTCGGACCGCGGCAAGCCGGCAATCACCAGCCAGCCCGTCTCCGGTATTTGCCGGTAGGCAAAAATCCTCCTGATACCGGAGGCGTCATCGAACTCAGCGATACCGGCCGGGTTGGCACCCATCGCGGAAAGCAGTGTGTCACGCTGCTGCTCCACCGGCTGGGCGATCTGCTCGCGCAAACCGTCCGAACGCAGGATGGTCCGCAATTGCCGGTCCAGGACCGTCACCAGCATGCCGGAAGGAACAATCTTCATGACATGCGGATTCACCGCAACGAGATCCAGCGGCAACGCGACCAGACCCAACACACCACCGGCGTCATCACGAATCGGCATCGTGAGAACCGAGACCCAGCGCTGCGAAAAGGAAACCTTCAGGACATCACTGGCGTAAAAACCCGGTTGCACCAATGCCGACTGAAACCAGGGGGACTGCGCGAGTTGCCCGGCACTGGGCGGATCGGGATAGTCGGAGCAAATCATTTTGCCTTGCCTGTCACGAATTCCGATCGCCACAAACTCCGGGTTCATGCGTACGAAATCGCCGATCAGCGGGTCGCATGTGCCAGCTTGCATCACCCGCACCAGTGGCTGGCCGGCAATCAGCGTCAGCGTCTTCGAATAGTCGTCCAGACTTGACTGCACTCGGGAAGCGACGTTGTCGGCAAGCAGGCGAACCTGATCGAGCGCCATCTGCCGGTCACGCTCACGGTCCTTCACGATATGCCAGGTCGAGGCCAGAAACACCGGCAACAACGCAACCAGAACAAGTACTGAGAGCTGCAGACTGATGGATTTGCGTCTCAGTCCCCAAAACGACCGAACGGTCGTGTCGGCGCGGCTATCCATCGCGCCGCCAATCCCTCCGGCGCACGAAGCACGCTGCTATCTGCACGACCTGCCCGAACGGCGACTGGAATCAGACATTGGATGCAATCTCCCGGTTTTTCAGACGACTCGCGCCCGCGTGGCCGTCCATGATGGGCCCGATCCCTCGTCCGATCAGACCGAACTGACCACGCGAGAGATTCGTTGGCCAGCCGACTTGCATCGTCTCGTCTGAACGGGGGCAATCTTATCATCGCACCCGGGAACCATGCCGCACTAACGGCGAACCCTTTTCGCCACTATTGGTCGACGTTGCCGCGGCGCCAGGTCAAGCCCCGTGATCGGTCGCGGAAACGTGGCAGGCCCGCCACCGGCACACCCGTCTGGGCTCGGGATCGGCCCGGAAACAGCGGAAACGAGAGGTGATCCATCGGCGCGCCGGCGGGCGAAGGCTCAGTCAATCGGCCACCCACAAAGCCGGCAAGTCGTCCAGCGAACGGAAGATCGCTGACAGGGCCCCGTCTTGCACCAGTCGGGTGGCGTGGCCGATGTCGGGCGCCAGGTAACGGTCCTCGTGCATCGCCGGCACCTGCTGCCGCAACAAGGCGTGCGCCCGTTCCAGCGCAGGTGCGCTGCGCAGCGGTCGCAGAAACTCGATCCCTTGCGCACTGGCCAGCCATTCGATGCCCAGGATATGCGCGGTATTGTCGATCATCGTCTGCAGGCGGCGCGCGGCAAACGTGGCCATCGAGACATGGTCTTCCTGGTTTGCGCTGGTGGGCAGGCTGTCCACGCTCGCAGGATGCGCCAGCGACTTGTTCTCGGATGCCAGTGAGGCAGCCGTCACATGGGCAATCATGAACCCGCTATTGAGACCGGCATCTGCGGTCAGGAACGGCGGCAGGCGCGACACGCCGGAATCGATCAGCATCGCGATGCGCCGTTCGGCGATTGCACCGACTTCGGCAATTGCCAACGCCATGCCGTCGGCCGCCAGTGCCACTGGTTCGGCGTGGAAATTGCCGCCCGAGACCATCGCATCGTCCTCAGCAAATACCAGCGGGTTGTCGGTGACCGCGTTGGCTTCACGCACCAGCACCTTGGTGGCATGGCGCAGCTGGTCAAGACAGGCACCGACCACCTGGGGCTGGCAGCGCAGGCTGTACGGGTCCTGCACCCGGTCATCGCCATGGCGGTGCGAATGCCGAATCTCGCTGCCGGCCAGCAGAGCGCGGTAATACCGGGCCACGTCGATCTGGCCCGGCTGTCCGCGCAAGGCGTGGATGCGCGGATCGAACGGCCCGTCGCTGCCGCGCGCCGCATCGACGGTCAAGGCGCCAATCACCAATGCCGACTCCAGCACTGGCTCAAAACGAAACAAGGCGTGCAGCGCCAACGCAGTCGACGTCTGAGTGCCGTTGATCAGCGCCAGACCTTCCTTGGGTCCCAGCGTCAATGGCGTGATGCCTGCGGCCTGCAACGCCGCAAGTGCCGGCACGGCACGTCCGTCCTGCCACATCGTGCCTTCACCCAGCAACGCCAGCGTCATATGGGCCAGCGGCGCCAGATCGCCCGACGCACCGACTGACCCGCGCGAGGGCACGTACGGAACCAGGCCGGCATTGGCGACTGCCAGAATCGTGTCGACCACTACCTCGCGTACGCCCGAATGCCCCCGCGCCAGGCTGGCAGCCTTGAGCGCCAGCATCAGACGCACCACCCGCGCAGACAGCGGTTCACCCACACCCACACTGTGCGAGCGGATCAGGTTGAGCTGCAACCTGGCCAGTTGCGCCTTGCTGATGCGCTGGTTGGCCAGTTTGCCGAAGCCGGTATTGACGCCATACACCGGGGCATCACCATCGGCGGCGGCCTGCACCACCCGCGCGCTGGCGCGGATGCCGTCACGCGCCGCGTCGGCCAGCAGCATCGGCTCATCGGTGTTGTGGATGGTCTGCAACTGCTCCAGCGACAAAAGGCCGGGATGGATCAGCATGTCAGTGGCCCAGCATCGGCAGGTTGAGCTTTTGCTCACGCGCGCACGCCACTGCGACGTCGTAGCCGGCGTCTGCATGGCGCATCACGCCGGTGGCCGGATCGTTCCACAGCACGCGTTCGATACGTCTGGCGGCGGCATCGGTGCCATCACAGACGATGACGACACCGGCGTGTTGCGAATACCCCATGCCGACGCCGCCTCCATGGTGCAGCGAGACCCAGGTCGCGCCGCCGGCGGTGTTGAGCAGCGCGTTGAGCAGCGGCCAGTCGGACACCGCGTCCGAACCGTCCTGCATGGATTCGGTCTCGCGGTTCGGCGATGCCACCGACCCGCTGTCCAGGTGGTCACGCCCGATCACGATCGGCGCCTTGAGTTCGCCCGAGCGAACCATCGCGTTGAACGCCAGGCCGGCGCGATGCCGGTCGCCCAGGCCGATCCAGCAGATGCGGGCCGGCAGGCCCTGGAACGCAATGCGTTCGGACGCCATATCGAGCCAGCGGTGCAGGTGGGCGTCTTGCGGGAACAACTCCTTCATCTTGGCGTCGGTCTTGCGGATGTCATCAGGGTCACCGGACAATGCCACCCAGCGGAACGGGCCGATACCGCGGCAAAACAGCGGCCGCACGTAGGCTGGCACGAATCCCGGGAAGTCGAAAGCGTTTTTCACACCGTGGTCGAACGCCACCTGGCGGATGTTGTTGCCATAGTCCACGGTCGGAATACCCATGGCCTGAAAATCGAGCATGGCCTGCACATGGGTCGCACAACTGGCCGCCGCAGCGCCAGTCAGCTCGGCATGCCGGGCTTCATCGTGCCGGGCCGCCTGCCAGCGCTGGACCGTCCAGCCGGCTGGCAGATAACCATTGACCAGATCGTGAGCCGAAGTCTGGTCGGTCACCAGGTCCGGTCGCAAACCGCCGGCCTTGGCGCGACGCACCAGTTCGGGCAGCAACTCGGCTGCATTGCCCAGCAGGCCGATGGACACCGCCTTCTTCTCTTTTGTGTAACGCGCCAGGCGCTCCAGTGCATCGTCGAGGTCGCGCGCCTGTTCGTCCAGGTAACGGGTCTTGATCCGGAAGTCGATGCGCGATTGCTGGCATTCGATATTGAGCGAACAGGCGCCGGCAAAACTCGCCGCCAGCGGCTGCGCGCCACCCATGCCGCCCAGACCGGCGGTCAGGATCCAGCGCCCGGACAGATCGCCGCCGTAATGCTGGCGGCCGGCCTCGACAAAGGTCTCGTAGGTGCCTTGCACGATGCCCTGGCTGCCGATGTAGATCCAGGAGCCGGCCGTCATCTGGCCGTACATCATCAGGCCCTTGCGGTCCAGTTCATGGAAGTGCTCCCATGTGGCCCACTTGGGCACCAGGTTGGAGTTGGCGATCAGCACGCGGGGCGCGTCGACATGCGTCTTGAACACACCCACGGGTTTGCCCGACTGCACCAGTAGCGTCTCATCCTCCTGCAATCCGCGCAGACTCGTCAACATGGCTTCGAAACAGTCCCAGTTCCGCGCAGCCTTGCCGATGCCACCATAAACGACCAGCGCATCGGGATTTTCGGCGACCTCCGGATCCAGGTTGTTCTGCAGCATGCGGTAGGCGGCCTCGATGAGCCAGTTCTTGCAATGCAGCGTGGTGCCACGCGGGGCGCGTACCGGACGGGCCTTGGCAGCATGGTGCACGGTAGCGATATCGGGCATGGAGGACTCCTTGCAAAGAGGTGACGACGCATTCAACGGAATCGCGGCAGTTTACTTGCCTAGACAAGTCTATGCAAGTAAACTGCCGCGATTCGACGCAAGAATGCAATATCCATGACAGCGACCCACCCCGCTCATTCCTCGCGCACCACCAGCCACACGCCGGTGCGGGCGCCGTACGCGCGGGTCAAGGCTTATCTCAAGCAAGGGCTGTCCGATGGGCGCTGGCTGCCGGAGACGCTGATGCCGTCGGATTCCGAGCTGGTGGCGCAGTTTGGCGTCAGCCGCATGACGGTGACGCGGGCATTGCGCGAACTGCAGTCCGAGGGCCTGGTGCACCGCGTCCAGGGGTTGGGCACCTATGCGGCTCACCTGGCGCCGGTCTCCTCGACCCTGACGATACGCGACCTGCATGACGAGATCACCGCACGGGGCCACCGACATCACGCCGAAGTGCATCTGGCGCGCGAAGAACACTGCAGCGCCGCATTGGCGCCGCGCCTGGGTTTGCTGGCCGGCAAGCCAGTGTTCCACACGCTGATCGTGCACCATGAAAACGGCGTGCCGCTGCAGTCCGAGGACCGGTTCGTCAACCCGGCCTGTGCGCCGGACTACCTCAAGACCGACTTCACACTGACCACACCCACCCACTACCTGCTGGCGGTCGCGCCGCTGTGGGAGGCCCAATATGCCATCGAAGCCGGCCGGCCCACGGCGCAGGAAGCACGGCTGCTGGGCATCGGCCCATCGGATCCTTGCCTGATCATCGTGCGGCGCACGGTCAATCATGACATTCCCATTACGCTGGTGCGGCTGGTGCATCCGGGAAGCCGCTACCGCCTCGAAGGGCAGTTCAAGCCATGACGCCGGTGCGGATATCAGCCCAGTGTGCACCGTTGCAGGAGTTTGGCGCAGCGCCAACGACTTATGTCCGGTGCAAGCCGATACTCTGTTGTGGCAGGCAGTCGCATGCCGCCAGCGATGGTGACTGGACTTTCACGCCGCAGCGAACTGGCAGCGGCAGTGCCTGGTGGCCCGGATTCACACCGTAGGAGTGCAGCCATGGAGACGACCTGTTTGTGGCACAACGCCCGCCTCACCACCCTGGCCACCGACACCGACTGGGGCCTGGTCGACAACGGCGCGCTGCTGGTGCAAGGCGAGCAACTGGCCTGGGTCGGGCCGCTGGACGAACTACCAGGCGAACTGCGTGACTCGGTGGGCACCGAACACGATCTGGGTGGCGCCCTGGTGACGCCAGGGCTGGTCGATTGCCACACCCACCTGGTTTACGGCGGCGATCGCGCGCGCGAATTCGAACTGCGCCTGCAAGGCGCCAACTACGAAGAAATCGCCCGTTGCGGCGGCGGCATCCGCTCCACCGTGGCGGCCACCCGCTCGAGCAGCGACGATGAACTGCTGGCGGGTGCGCGCCAGCGCGCGTTGGCCCTGATGGCCGAAGGCGTCACGACGCTGGAGATCAAGTCCGGTTACGGACTCAGCCTGCTCGACGAAAGCCGCTGCCTGAGCATCGCGCGGCGACTCGGGCAGACGTTGCCGGTGGCGGTGCGCACCACGTATCTGGCGGCGCATGCCATCCCGCCAGAGTTCGACGGACGCGCCGACGACTACATCACCGCAGCATGCGCCTGGATGCCGACACTGCAAGAGGCCGGGCTGATCGACGCGGTCGACGCATTCTGCGACACCATCGGTTTCACGCCCAAGCAGACGCGGCGGGTTTTTGTCGCCGCGCGCGCGCTCGGACTGCCAGTCAAGCTGCATGCGGAACAGCTGAGCGACCAGGACGGCGCGGCGCTCGCAGCCGAATTCGGCGCCTTGTCCTGCGACCATCTGGAATACCTGAGTGAGGCCGGCGCCGACGCGATGCGGGCCAGCAAATCAGTGGCGGTCCTGCTGCCGGGCGCCTACTACTTCCTGCGCGAGACACAGCTGCCGCCGATTGCGCAACTGCGTGCACTGCAGGTGCCAATTGCACTGGCCACCGACCACAATCCCGGCTCCAGCCCCGGCCTGTCGCTGCTGCTGATGGCGAACATGGGCTGCACCTTGTTTCGCATGACGCCGTTGGAGGCGGTGCTGGGCATCACCGCCAACGGCGCGCTGGCGCTGGGGCTGACTGACCGTGGGCGACTGGTGCCCGGCAATCGCGCCGATTTCGTTGTCTGGGACCTGGAACATCCGAACGAACTGGCTTACTGGTTTGGCCGCAACCCCTGCCGGCGCGCGGTGGTCGGCGGCATCGAACGGGCACCATGAACAACGCTGTCTTCACTCTCACACCCGGCTCAAGCCCGCTGCTGATCAGCGTGCCGCATGTCGGAACCCAGATTCCGCCGGACCTGGCACCGCGTTACCTGCCGCGCGCCTTGCAGGTCGAGGACACCGACTGGCATCTGGAGCAGCTGTATGCGTTTGTCACCACGCTGGGTGCAGGCCTGATCGTGCCGCGGTATTCGCGCTACGTGATCGACCTCAACCGCGGCCCCGACAACGCACCGATGTACGCCGGTACTAACAACACCGAACTGTGTCCGACCCGTTTTTTCACCGGTGAGACGAACTACCACGCAGGCCGGGAGCCGGACGCGGCGGAGATCGAGCGACGCCGTGCCGTCTACTGGCAGCCTTACCATGATGCGGTGACGGCCGAACTGGACCGCATCCAGACACGCCACGGGCACGCCATCCTGTTCGATGGGCACAGCATCAAGTCGGAGCTGCCCTGGTTATTCGAGGGCAAGCTGCCCGACCTCAATCTGGGCACCGCCAACGGCGCCAGTTGCGCGCCCGGCCTGCGCGCGGCCCTGTCGCAGGTGCTGCAGGCGCAAGACCGCTTCACGCATGTCACCGACGGCCGATTCAAGGGCGGCTACATCACCCGGCACTTCGGGCGCCCGGCTGAAGGACGCCATGCGATCCAGCTCGAGATGTGCTGGAGCACCTATATGGTCGAGTCGCCTCCCTACACGGTCGACGCGGCACGGGCAGCACAACTGGCGCCGGTTTTGCGCGCGCTGGTCCAGACCATGCTGGGCTGGAAACCCGGTGCCTGAGCGCAGCTTGTGGGCCGAGCAGGCCTGGATCGATGGGCGCTGGCAACAGGCAGTCCTGCTGAAGATCGACGCGCAGGGCTGCTGGAGCCGCATCACGGTGGGTGTCGAGGCACCGCCGGCACAGGCACGTCCACTGCCCGGTCCGGTATTGCCCGCCCTGGTCGATGCGCACAGCCATGCATTCCAGCGGGCGTTTGTCGGAATGTCGGAGCGCCGCACGTCGGAATCGGACGATTTCTGGTGCTGGCGCGAACGGATGTACCGCGTTGCCTTGCGCATCACGCCAGAGCAGATGCGCGCGGTGGCCACGCAGCTGTATCTGGAGCTGCTGCGCGGCGGATACACCCAGGTCTGCGAATTCCACTACCTGCACCATGACCTGTCGGGCCAGCCGTATGCCGACCCGGCCACCATGTGCTGGGCATTGGCCGACGCCGCGGAGCACAGCGGCATCGGGCTGACGCTGCTGCCGGTGCTGTACCAGCGCGCCGGCTTCGCGCGGCCCGACCTGCAGCACGATCAGCGTCGATTTGCCAGTACGCCGGCGCTGGTGATGGACCTGTTACAAGCGGTGCAATCACGTGGCCAGGCTAAGCTGCAGGCGGGCGTGGCGATCCATTCGCTGCGCGCGGCCAGCCTGGCGTCGATCCAGGGGTTATTGAAGAAAGTCGGTGACGAGACCCTGCCGATCCACATCCATATCGCGGAACAGACCGGCGAGGTCGACGACTGCCTCAAGACGACCGGCCAGCGCCCGATCGAGTACCTGTGCGACACCGTGGCGCTCGACGCGCGATGGCATCTGGTACACGCCACGCATGCGACGCAACGCGAGATCGACTCCGTTGCACGCAGTGGCGCCGGCATCGTCATCTGCCCGGCCACCGAAGCCAACCTGGGTGACGGCTTGAGCGACCTGGCCGGCTGGCTGAAGGCGGGTGTGCCGATGGCGATCGGGTCGGACAGCCAAGTCGTGCGCAACTGGTCCGAGGAACTGCGCTGGCTCGAATACGGCCAACGCCTGGTGCACC
>CAJDVP010000115.1_pt1 | contig 16325 bp, 10 predicted proteins | sample 7391311 | NCBI WGS metagenome assembly CAJDVP01 (sample SAMEA7055711, study PRJEB34461) | soil metagenome | biome: terrestrial ecosystem; feature: Peninsula; material: soil | place: Antarctica | collected 2016
CTGGAAGAAATCTCGGGTCAGTCCTGCGGTTTGCACCTGTCCGCCGGCATCATGCTGGCCGATACGCCGCAGCGGCTGGAATTCCTCAAGACCACGGTGGCCAAGGGGCGTTATCTGGGCATGGCCACCGAGATCATCTCGGTGACTGAAGCCAAGAAGTATTTTCCGTTCATCGAGGAGCAACACTTCATCGGCGCCTTGCTCGACCCGAACGAAGGCCATCTCGACCCGTCAGGAACCACCTACGCCTACGCCAAGGCGGCGCGTCTGGGTGGCGCAACCATCGAGGTGCAGACCAAGGTCGAGGCGCTGGAGCAAAAGCCCGACGGCACCTGGCGTGTCATCACCAACAAGGGCGTTGTTGAATGTGAACATGTGGTCAACGCCGGCGGCTTGTGGGCGCGCGAGGTGGGGCGCATGGTCGGCATCGAGTTGCCGGTGCTGGCGATGGAACACATGTACCTGGTCACCGATGCGATCCCGGAAGTCGAGGCCTACAACAAGGAAGCCGGCAAGGAGATCGCCCATGTGATCGACTTCGGCGCCGAATGTTATCTGCGCCAGGAAGGCAAAGGCATCGTGCTTGGCGCCTACGAAAAAGCCTGTGTGCCATGGTCGCCCAAGGAGACGCCGTGGAGTTTCGGTCAGGAGTTGCTGCAACCCGACCTCGACCGGATCGCGCCGTCGCTCGAAGTGGCATTTCGCCATTTTCCCAAGCTGGAAAATGCCGGCATCAAGCGGGTCATCAACGGCCCGTTCACCTTCGCGCCCGATGGCAATCCGCTGGTCGGTCCGGTGCGCGGGCGTACCAACTTCTGGTCCGCCTGCGGAGTCATGGCCGGATTCAGCCAGGGCGGTGGTGTCGGGCTGGCCTTGTCGAACTGGATGGTCGACGGCGACCCGGGATTCGATATCTGGGGCATGGACGTGTCACGCTACGGCGACTGGGCGACGCGTACCTACACCAATGCCAAGGTGCGCGAGAACTATTCGCGCCGTTTCAGCATCCGTTTTCCGAACGAGGAATTACCGGCAGCCCGCCCTTTGCAGACCACACCGCTTTATGACACATTCGTCGCGCAAGGGGCTGTGATGGGCGACTCCTGGGGCATGGAGACACCGTTGTGGTTTGCTCCAAAAGGAAGTGAGGCGAAAGACATCGTGTCGTTCCGGCGCTCCAACGATTTCGCGCCGATCAAGGCTGAATGCAAGGCTGTGCGCGAGGCGGTCGGTGTCACCGAGATCGCGAACTTTGCCAAATACGCGATCACCGGGCCTGGCGCTGAAGACTGGTTGCTGCGCATGATGTGCAACACGATGCCCAAGCAAGGTCGCATCGTCCTCACGCCGATGCTCAATCCCCAGGGCAGGATCATCGGTGACTTCACGATTGCCAAGGCGGCCGACGGCCGCTTCATGGTGTGGGGCTCCAGCCAGGCGCAGGTCTACCACATGCGCTGGTTCGAACAACATCTGCCCACGGATGGTTCGGTGCGTATCGAGGCGCTGGGCATGCGACTCATTGGCCTGTCGATTGCAGGGCCGAAGTCGCGCGAACTGCTGCAGCGCCTGACCGACGACGACGTGTCGAATGCCGCGTTCAAGTTCATGGATCACCGCGAGATGGAAGTGGCCACGGTGCAGGCCAAGGTGAATCGGGTCACCTACACCGGCGATCTGGGTTATGAGATCTGGGTGGCGCCGGAATACCAATACCGGCTCTACCAGAGCATCATGGAGGCCGGCGCCGATCTGGGTATCCGCAATTTCGGCATGCGCGCCTTGCTCTGCCTGCGGCTGGAAAAACACTTCGGCACCTGGTTCCGCGAGTTCCGCCCGATCTACGGTCCTTTCGAGGCCGGTCTGGACCGGTTCGTCAAGCTGGACAAACCCGACTTCATCGGCAAGGCGGCTGCCTTGAAGGAGCAGCAGGAAGGCCCCAAACGCACCCGCATCTGCATGCAGGTCGATGCCACCGACACCGATGTCATGGGTGACGAGCCGATCTGGGTCGAGGGCAAGGTGGTGGGCTGGGTCACCTCGGGTGGTTACGGCCACTGGGTCGATCAGTCGCTGGCGCAAGGGTATATCCCAAGCGATCTGGTCAAACCCGACATGCAACTCGAGATCGAGATTCTTGGCGAACGCCGCCCGGCGCGGCTCCAGATGGCGCCGCCCTTCGATCCCGAAGCGCTTCGCATGCGGATGTAGTGCGGCATGGTGCAGCGTTATTCGGCCTGGTCGCTGTTCAAGAACGCCCTGAGTGGGCATCAGGCGTGGGAGCGCGCCTGGCGCGATCCGAAGCCGAAAAAAACCTACGACGTGCTCATCATCGGTGGCGGCGGCCACGGCCTGGCGACTGCCTATTACCTGGCGCGCAACCACGGCATTCGCGACATCGCGGTGCTGGAGAAGGGGTACATCGGCTCGGGCAATGTGGGCCGCAATACCACCATCGTGCGCTCCAACTACATGATGCAAGAGAACACGCCGTTCTACGAGCATTCGATGTCATTGTGGCGCGACCTGTCGCGCGACCTGAACTACAACGTGATGTTTTCGCCGCGCGGTTACCTGTTCGCAGCCTGCTCGCAAGCCGCGCTTGACGGCCTGGTACGCCGAGCCAATACGATGCGCCTCAATGGCATCCGCGCCGAGATCCTCAACCGCGAAGAAGTGCGCAAGGAAGCGCCCTACCTGGATTTTTCGTCGCAGGCCCGGTTCCCGATCTATGGCGGCATGTTGCAGCCCGATGCCGGCACCGCGCGCCACGATGCGGTGGCCTGGGGTTATGCGCGCGCAGCCGACGCTCTGGGCGTGGACATCATCCAGAACTGCGAGGTGCTGGATTACCTGTGGTCGGGTGAACGGATCGTCGGTGTCAAGACCACGCGCGGTGACATCGGCGCCGGCAAGACTGCAGTGGCCGTGGCCGGCCATACCTCGGTGCTGGCGCAAAAGGCCGGGTTGCGGCTGCCGATCGAGAGCCATGTCCTGCAGGCCTTCGTCACCGAGTCGATCAAGCCGGTGGTAAACCATGTGGTGGTCTGGTCGGCAACCTATTTTTATGTCTCGCAATCGGACAAGGGTGGCCTGGTGTTTGGTGGCCATATCGATCGCTACAACAGTTATGCGCAACGCGGCAACCTGCCCAGCGTCGCCGAGACGATGCAGGGCCTGGCCAGCCTGATCCCGTTCGCATCCCGGCTGCGCCTGCTGCGCCACTGGGGCGGCATTGTGGACATGACGCCCGACGGCAGTCCGTTCATCACCACCACACCGGTCGATGGTCTGTATCTCAATGGCGGCTGGTGTTATGGTGGCTTCAAGGCCACCCCGGCCTCGGGCTGGTGTTTCGCGCACACGATTGCCAACAACCAGCCCCACACCTTCAATGCGGGTTTCACGATAGACCGTTTCGCCAAGGGCCGCAGCATCGATGAGGCTGGTTATGGCCCCTACAACCATCTGCAATAGGAGGCCTTGATGCTCCGAATCCACTGCCCCTATTGCGGCGAACGCGACCATGAGGAATTCAGCTACTTCGGCGATGCCAGCAAGGTCTACCCACCGCTGGGAGCCGAACACCATGACGCCTGGGTCGAAGCGGTCTACCTGCGCGACAACCCCAAGGGCGAACACCTGGAGTTCTGGCAACACACGCTGGCCTGCCGGCGCTGGCTGGTGGTGCGCCGCAACACCGTGAGCCACGACATTCTGGCGAGCGTCCTGCCGCCGGCATCGCGCCAGGCGCCCGCAACACGGAGGCAGGCGGATGAGCGGCGAGGCGAACAACGGCGGCGCATTCCGTTTGCCGGTCGGTGGACGGATCGACCGCGCACGGCCGATCATCTTGTCGCATGACGGCCAGTTTCTTGGCGGCTTTGCTGGTGACAGCGTCGCGGCCACCTTGCTGGCACACGGCAAACATCTGGTGGCGCGGTCGTTCAAGTACCACCGACCGCGCGGCATCGTGGCTGCCGGTGTCGAGGAACCCAATGCCTTGTTGACGGTGGGCAGTGGTGCGCGCCGCGAGCCCAATGTCGCCGCGACGGTGCTGGAGTTGCATGAGGGCCTGCAGACCCGCACGCAAAACGCCTGGCCGTCGGTCGAGTTCGACCTGATGGCGATCAACGGCCTGCTGTCGCCATTCTTCGTGGCAGGTTTCTATTACAAGACCTTCATGGGGCCGACCCGCAAGGCCTGGATGTTTTATGAACATTTCATCCGCAAGGCGGCCGGTCTGGGCGAAGCAACCACCCAGGCCGATCCGGATCGGTATGACCAGCACCACGGATTCACCGACGTGCTGGTTGTGGGTTCTGGTCCGGCGGGCCTCAGTGCTGCTTTGGGCGCTGCACGCGCCGGACTCGATGTGGTGCTGGTCGAACAGGACCATCTGGCCGGCGGCTCCTTGTTGGCCCACCCGATTGGCAGTGCGCCGGCGTTGTGGCTGGCCGGTGTGCTGGCAGACCTGCGCGACACCGGGCGGGTGCGGATCCTGACCCGTGCGACGGCTTTCGGCCTGTACGACGGCAACACGGTCGGCATCGCCCAGCACACCGAACCCGGTGCTGCGGATCCCAAGCGCGGCATGCCGCGCCAGCGTCTGCATGTCATGCGCGCCAAACAGGTCGTGATGGCGTGTGGCGCGCTGGAGCGGCCGCTGGTGTTTGCCGGCAATGATCTTCCGGGCGTGATGCTGGCAGGCGCGGTGGGTGCCTATGTCCATCGGTATGCGGTCATGCCCGGGCGAACTGCGGTGTTTGCGGTCAACAACGACGCGGCCTACGACGCAGCGATCGCGCTGGCGCGCGCCGGCGCATCCGTGTGTCTGGCCGATCTGCGTGCGCAGGCGGGCGATGGCGCGCTGCAGCAGGCGCGCGAGGCCGGTATCGACGTGCGTCTGGCTACGGCCGTCACCCAGGCGCAGGGTGGGCAACGGGTTGAGCGCTGTCTGCTCGCGCCTTACGACATCGATACGGGTGTCGTCACCGCAGCGGGTACCACGATGCTCGCGGATCTCGTCGCCATGTCGGGCGGATGGACGCCTACCGTGCACCTGAGCTCGCATCGCGGCATCAAGCCGGTGTACCGCAATGACCTGGCCGCGTTCGTGCCGGGCGGCTTCGACCGGGATCACCACGGTGCTGGCGCCATGGTCGGCAGCCAGGACCTGGCTGCCGCGATCACCAGTGGCTGGCAAGTGGCGCAGCAGGTCTGTGATGCCATGGGCGCGGCGTTGGACGCCAGCGTGCCAGTGGCGCCTGCTACGCCGCCACGGTCGATGGCTTTTGTCGCCGTGCCGCCGATCCCGTCGCGACGACGCCGCGGCAAGGCCTTCGTCGATTTCCAGAACGACGTCACCGTGGACGATATCCATCTGGCGCACCGTGAAGGTTATCGTTCGGTCGAACACCTCAAGCGTTACACCACGCTGGGCATGGGCACCGACCAGGGCAAGACATCCAACCTCAATGCGCTGGCGATCATGGCCGTGCGCCGCGAACTGGGTCCGCAGGCCATGGGTACGACCACCTTCCGTCCGCCCTTCACACCGGTGACCATTGGCGTGTTGGCGGGCCGCAGCGTACGCGGACATCTGGCGGCCGTGCGCCGCACCGCGATGCACGACTGGCATGAGGAGCATGGCGGCGACATGATGGAAGCCGGCGCCTGGAAACGCCCGCTCTGGTACCACGGCCATGGCGCCACCCTGCAGGAGCTGCGCGAGGACGGCATGGTGATGGACGACGGCACCACCAGTCGTATTGCCGAGACGCAGTTCTTCATGACCACCACCACCGCGCAGGCTGGCAAGGTGATGAGTCATCTGGAATTTCTGCTGCAGGTCGTATGGCCGCAGTTGCGTGTCACCGTGGCATCGGTGTCAGACCAGTGGGCTGCCATGAGCATGGCCGGACCCCGGTCGCGCGAGGTGCTCATGGCAGCGTTCCCGCACATCGATGGCAGCACCGAGGCGCTCGGCCACATGGGTCTGCTCGATACCATCGGCACCGGTGCCTTGGCCGGTGTCCCGCTACGCATCATCCGCCTCACGTTCTCCGGCGAACTGGCCTACGAGGTCTATACCCACACCCATTTTGGCCGCCAGGTCTGGGACCACCTGCTGGAAGCTGGCAAACCCTGGAACCTGCGACCGTATGGACTCGAAGCGTTGGGTTCGTTGCGTATCGAAAAAGGCCATGTGGTCGGCTCCGAGATGGACGGGCGCACCACGCTGGGCGACATGGGCATGGCCAGGATGGCCAGCACGATCAAACCGTTCTGGGGCGGCGCATTGGCGACCAGCGAGAACCTGGTGCGCGATGACAGGCCAACGCTGGTCGGGCTGGAGGCGGTGAACGCGAACGAACCACCGAACAACGGTGCCATCCTGTTCTTCGCCGAAGACCCTGTCACAGGCCATGGACGCGGGCACGTCACCTCCACCACCTATTCGCAGTCGGTCGGCAAGGCGATTGCGCTGGGGCTGTTGCAAGGTGGTTTGCGCCATCTCGGCAAGGAAGTCATCGCGGCTTCGCCAGTGCACGGGCGTCAATACCGGCTCAAAGTCGTCGATCCGTGTTTCCTCGACCAGCCAGGGGAGCGTTACCGTGCCTGATGCCGCCGTTGCCATGCCACAGCACCGCAGTCCGTTCGATGGTCATAAGCAGGGCACGTTTCCCGCGCTCGATGGGCAGGTCGGTGTGCGCTTGCGCGCAGGCACGGTGCCGGGTCTGTTGCAGGTGTCGACCTGGCCCACCGGAGTGGGCGACCTGCGCGCTGCGCTGGCGATCGCGCTGGGCCTGCGCCTGGATGCATTGCCACGGCAATGTGGTCATGCCGTGCCGACCTCCGCGGGTGGCTTGCTGATGACGGGCCCCGAGGAATTCCAGTTGCTGGTCGACACGCCTGGGCCGAGCCGCGCTGAAGAACTCCGCAACCATATTCCAGCGGATGTCGGTTCGGTCATCGACCTGGGCCATGCGCGGTGTCGTATCCGCATCGATGGCGCGCACTGCCTCGACACCTTGTCCAAGTTGTTTGCACTCGATCTGCGCGAAACCGCCTGGCCGGTCGGCGAGTTCCGCCTGACCGGTCACCACCATGTGCCATGCGTGGCGATGCGCCGTGCGGCGGACGGGTTTGATCTGCTGGTGTTCACCACCTACGCGTTCGACCAGTTGGCGACGATGATGGATGCAGCGCGGGAGTATGGCCTGGCGCTGAGCTGGGAGACCATAGCGGCGAATTGATCGCGCTCGTGGCCCTTCCCTTTACCGTCATCCTGCTTCGGCGTCCTGCACGGTCATGGTCAGCGCGCAGGCATGGGGACAGTCGTGCGGGCAGGCGCCTTGGACCTTGGTGGTGGTTACCGCATTCATCGCATTTGCGCATTGGCACCCGGAAATGGACACACAAGGGTTTCGGTACGCTCGGGCGCGGAATGTGTCCGGGCAGTAGACTGATGGTCTGCGGTGTGGACCGCCATGTTGGATCAACCCCGATCCGCCGGAGAGATAAATCGCGCAGACCCTGTCGCGTTCCCGTCTCTGGCGTTGCAGGAGACAAAACGCATGAAAGTCATCGATTCCATCGTCACCCAGGCGGCCGCCATTGCCCTGGTTCGACGCGACATCCACGCGCATCCGGAGCTGTGTTTCAAGGAGGTGCGCACCGCCGATGTAGTGGCCGCCAAGCTGACCGAGTGGGGCATTCCGATCGAGCGGGGCATGGGCACGACCGGTGTGGTGGGTATCGTCAAGAACGGTACGTCCACGCGGGCGGTCGGGCTGCGTGCCGACATGGACGCGTTGCCGATGCAGGAGTTCAACACCTTCGACCATGCCAGCAAGCATGCCGGCAAGATGCACGCCTGTGGCCACGACGGCCATACCGCGATGCTGCTGGCCGCCGCGCAGCATCTGGCCAAGAACCGCAATTTCGACGGCACCGTCTACCTGATCTTCCAGCCGGCTGAAGAGGGTGGCGGCGGCGCGCGCGAAATGATCAACGACGATGGAAGCCGTGTTCGGCATGCACAACTGGCCGGGTTACCAGGTCGGCCAGTTCGCTGTCAGTGCCGGACCGGTGATGGCGTCGAGCAACGAGTTCAAGATCCGCATCACCGGCAAGGGCGGGCATGCCGCGATGCCACACAACGGCATCGACCCGGTGCCGGTGGCCTGCCAGATGGTGCAGGCGTTCCAGACCATCATCAGCCGCAACAAGAAGCCGGTCGATGCCGGTGTGATTTCGGTGACCATGATCCATGCCGGCGAGGCGACCAACGTGATTCCGGATTTTTGCGAGATTCAGGGCACGGTACGGACCTTCACGATCGAAGTACTCGACTTGATCGAAAAACGCATGCAGGAAGTCGCCGAACATGTCTGCGCCGCTTTTGACGCCCAGTGCGACTTTGCGTTCGTGCGCAACTATCCGCCGACCGTCAATTCGGCCCCCGAGGCGGCCTTCGCGCGCCAGGTGATGCAGGACATCGTCGGCGCCGACAACGTCGTCGAGCAGGAGCCGACCATGGGCGCCGAAGATTTCGCCTACATGTTGCAGGCCAAACCGGGCGCGTATTGTTTTATCGCCAATGGCGATGGCGGGCACCGGGACGCGGGACACGGCGCCGGCCCCTGCATGTTGCACAACCCGAGTTACGATTTCAATGACGAGCTGATTCCGCTGGGGGCAACCTACTGGGTTCGGCTGGCTGAAGCCTGGTTGGCGCGGAGCGCGACAGCAGCGTCGGCGTGAGTGCCGTCAGGCCAGCTGTTCGTGGGTGCGTGCCTGCGCCATCTGGAGCAGACCGTCGAAAATCAGGTTGTCGACCAGTTCAAACGGTGAGGTCAGGCTCGGCGCCATCTTCCAGCCGGCACCGCCGGTCATGAAGCAAAGCGGCTCGGAGCCGCAATGTTGTCGCAGGTTCTGCACCATGCGTTCCATCGCCCCGGCAATGGCAAAGGTGCCTCCGCTGGTGAGCGCGTCGCTGGTATTGGTGGGAAAGCCTCGTACCTCGCCGGTCGGCACACGCAGTCCGGCGGTGCCAGACTCCAGCGCGCGCAGCATGATGCCGTGACCGGGCAGGATCAGGCCGCCGAGGAAATGGCCGCTGGCATCGATCGCCTCCACCGTGACCGCCGTACCGACCAGTGCCACCACGATCGGCCGGGGCTGGCCCTGCGCCAGCATGCGGTGCCAGGCGCCGATCATGGCGACCCAGCGGTCAGCGCCCAGCCGGCTGGGATAGTCATAACCGTTGCGCAAGCCGCACTCGGCATCCCTGGCCACGACCCATTGGGGTGCCACGTCCCACAGTTCGAGTTGTTCTTCTACCTGCCTTTTCACCGCTTCGCCGGCCACGACGCATCCGAGCATGCGGGAAGGTTCGGCGAGGTCAGCCCAGGGGCCATCGGCGAGGTTGTCGATGTTGTCCAGGAATTCTGCGCCATGCGCGATCACCTTCGCACGGGGCGAGGGTGCTTCATATTGCGCCCATTTCAGTCGGGTGTTTCCGATGTCGATCGCGAGAAAGGTCATTGGTGGGTCCGGGTGTTGGGCGCCTGGCCGCTCAGTTCTGACGCCAGGGCAGACCGTGTTTGCGCCAGCCACCCTGTTTGCCCCGGTGTGCCGAGGCATCGGGATTGCCTTCGAACCCTTCCAGGATGTTGTAGGCCTGCAGCCCCAACTCGGTGGCGCGTTTGGCAGCTGCGATCGAGCGCACGCCGCTGCGGCACAACAGCACCACTTTCTTGCCCTTGGGTACCGCGGCCAGCAGGGCCTGGTCGAATTGCGGATTCATCGTCATGCCGGGCCACTGCTTCCATGCCACCGACATGGAGTCCGGAATGAAGCCTACCCATTCGCGTTCAGCATCGCTGCGCACGTCGACCAGCACGGCGTCGCCCGATTGCCACCAGGCACACGCGAGTTGCGGTGTGACGTCACCGGCGTAACCGTCGACCCGTCGGACAGCTTGCGCGTCAGGTGCAGTGCCGGAGCCGGCCGCCTGGCCCTCCGCATCATGGCGCATGCCCGAGGTCAGGTTGGCCGGTACCGCCTCGTCGATGCGTTTGGGCTTGGGCAGGTTCAGGTTGTTCATGATCGCCACGAACTCGGCCTCAGTCTTGCCGGCCACACGCGCGTTGCCGGCCTTTTCGGCTCCGATGGTCGAGTGGGTGCGTCCGTGGTAATCGTGTGCGGGCCAGACAGTAGTGGCGTCGGGCAAGGCGAACAACACCTGGGTGATGCTGTGGTACAGCGCGGTGGCGCTGCCGGATTGAAAGTCGGTGCGCCCGCAGCCGTTGATCAGCAGTGTGTCTCCGGTGAACACATGCTCGCGCCAGACATAACTCATGCTGCCAGCGGTGTGCCCCGGCGTATGCAGGACACGCAGGGTTTCATGTCCGAAGTCGAGCTGGTCACCATGCTGCAATTGAACCGCCGCCGTGGTGATGCCGCAGCCCGCCGGCGCGGCGGTGCGGGCGCCCGCGTGTTCGGCCAGCATCCCGGCGCTGGTGATGTGATCGGCATGCGCGTGGGTCTCCACCGTCCACAGCAACTTGAGTCCGTATTGGCGCAAAGTTGCCAGATCACGTTCGACCTGTTGGTCCACCGGATCGATGATCACAGCCTCACGCGAGGCCTCGTCGAACAACACATAGGTAAAGGTGCTGGAGGCAGCGTCGAAAAACTGAATCGGTTGCATGGAAGGTCCTCGCTGACGATGGGGTGGATGTATGCTCTCGCCTAGTTTAAAACTTCGGAGCAGCGTCGTGGGCGAATACACGCAGGCATTGCAAGGCGGCATCCTGATCGGGCTGGCCAGCTGGATCCTGCTGGCCGGCGTTGGCCGCGCCAGTGGCGTCAGCGGCATCACGCATGGTGTGTTGACGACCCGCAGACAACCGTCGCCGTGGCGCTGGGCGTTTCTGTTCGGACTGGTCGGCAGCGGCGCCTTTTTTTCATGGGCACTGAACGTACCCCATATTGAAATCCGGCACCCGCTGGTTTTGGTGCCTGCAGGATTCCTGGTCGGATTCGGCGCGGTCATGGGCTCGGGCAGTGCCAGCGGACATGCGGTTGTCGGTCTGGGTCGGCGCTCGCGCCGCTCGTTGGTGGCGGTGGTCACCTTTGCGGGGGTCGCCGTGGCTACGGTGATGGTCACCGCCCAAGTGCCGTCGGCTGTGTGGTGGGCCGAGGCGATTTTCGAAATGCTGCAGCGTATGGTGGGGCGATGATGCGCGCGCCTGTCACCGCCTCTGCCGAAGTCGGGAAGTTGCATGCCCAGACCAGGTTCCGGGGAGGTGCAGCGGCAGTGTTGGTCGCCTTCGTCTCCGGATGTATCTTCGCCGCCGGCCTGACCCTGTCGGGCATGACGCAGCCAGAGAAGGTGATCGCCTTTCTTGACATCAAGGAGGCGTTCGTGGGTAGTTTCCCCGGCAACTGGGACCCTTCGCTGGGTTTAGTCGTGCTCGGGGCGTTGGCCATCGCGCTGCTGGGTTTCGCGCTCACGCCGTATGCCAGCGTGCGGCCCTGGTTCACCCCCAGTTTCATGTTGTCCAACCGACGTCGGGTCGACGGCCACCTGATCGCCGGCGCGATCGTGTTTGGTATCGGTTGGGGCTTGAGCGGCTACAGCCCGGCCACCGCGCTGGCATCGGTGTTGACCGGCCAGATCGATACCGTCGTGTTTGTCCTGGCCATGTTGCCGGGCATGTGGCTGGCCGGAAAACTCTGAGGGTGGCGGGGGGATACTAGATCCGGCATGCGGCCTGGAGATGCCTTCCGGTTTGATTGACGTTAACGTAAACGTCAATTAACATCGCCGGTTCGGCGCCAGAGCGTGTGCCATCCAGGAGCCCACAATGACCGATCTGTCCGCCGACCATCAAGCCTTGGCCAATTACCGGCCCACGCACAAGGTGCGTTTCGTGACTGCGGCCAGCCTGTTCGACGGGCATGACGCCGCCATCAACATCATGCGGCGGATCCTGCAAGGCATGGGCGCCGAGGTGATCCATCTGGGGCACAACCGCAGCGTCGACGATGTGGTGACCGCCGCGTTGCAGGAAGACGTGCAAGGCATCGCCATCAGTTCCTACCAGGGCGGCCACGTCGAATATTTCAAATACATGGTCGATCTGTTGCGCGAGCGTGGTGGCGCGCACATCCAGGTGTTCGGTGGTGGTGGTGGCGTGATCGTGCCACCCGAGATCCGCGAATTGCATGACTATGGTGTGGCGCACATCTTCAGTCCGGAAGACGGCCAACGCATGGGCCTGGCCGGCATGATCGGTGAAATGATCATGCGCTGCGACAAGGATTTGTCGGAGTTGGCCCCGACCACCTTGTCCGCCATCCAGGGCCATGGGCCGGACAACTGGCGCGCGTTGGCGCAGCTGATCACGGCGCTCGAGGCCGGCAACGCCAACCCGGCGCTGCTCGATGCCATGCGTTCGGCTGCCACGCAAGCCAAGGTGCCGGTGCTGGGCATCACCGGCACCGGTGGCGCGGGCAAATCGTCGTTGACCGACGAACTGATCCGCCGCCTGCGGTTGGACCAGGATGACACGTTGCGGGTGGCGGTGATCAGCATCGATCCGTCACGGCGCAAGAGTGGCGGCGCCTTGCTCGGTGACCGCATCCGAATGAACGCGATCGGACCCTGGCGCAAGGACGATGGGCAACGTGTCTTCATGCGCAGCCTGGCCACGCGGGACTTCGGTTCCGAGATCAGTGCCTGCCTGCCCGACGTGATCCTGGCCTGCAAATGCGCGGGTTTCGACCTGATCATCGTCGAGACTTCGGGCATCGGCCAAGGCGATGCAGCCATCGTTCCGCATGTCGATGTGCCGTTGTATGTGATGACGCCGGAGTTCGGCGCCGCCAGCCAGTTGGAGAAGATCGACATGCTCGACTTTGCCGAGTTTGTTGCCATCAACAAGTTCGACCGCAAGGGCTCGCTCGACGCGTTGCGCGACGTCGCCAAGCAGGTGCAGCGCAACCGTGAGGCCTTCACGACGCCACCCGACCAGATGCCGGTGTTCGGCACCATGGCGGCACGCTTCAATGACGACGGGGTCACGGCTTTGTACCAGGCGTTGTTGTTACGCCTGCAGTCGCTGGGGCTGGCGGTGGGTGCAGGCCACTTGCCGAAGGTGGCGGTGCGTTACAGCACCAACCAGACGCCGGTGGTGCCGGCGGCGCGCACGCGGTATCTGGCCGAGATCAGCGATACGGTGCGTGCCTACAAGGCGCGTGCACGTGACCAGGCGAAACTGGCGCGCGAGATCCAGCAGTTGCGCGCCTCCGGCGTCATGCTGCAGGAGGCCAACCCGACCAAGGAGCGGGCGTATACCGCGGTCAGCGACCTGGCGGTGCAACGCGAGGAGCGCGTGGGCGCGGCTGAACGCAAGTTGCTGGCGCAGTGGCCGGAAATGTGCAAGGCGTATGGCGGTGACGAATACGTGGTGAAGATCCGCGACAAGGAGATCCGCACCGCACTGGTCACGAAGTCGCTCAGCGGCACGCCGGTGCGCAAGGTGTCGCTGCCAAAATACGAAGACCACGGCGAGATCCTGCAGTGGCTGATGCTTGACAACGTGCCGGGCAGTTATCCGTACACCGCAGGTACCTTTGCATTCAAACGCGAAGGCGAAGACCCGACCCGCATGTTCGCTGGCGAAGGTGACGCCTTTCGCACCAACCGACGCTTCAAGTTGCTCAGTGCCGGCATGCCGGCCAAACGTCTGTCGACCGCCTTTGACTCGGTCACCTTGTACGGCAACGATCCGGACCCGCGCCCGGACATCTACGGCAAGGTCGGCAATTCCGGCGTCAGCATTGCGACGCTCGATGACATGAAGGTGTTGTACGACGGTTTCGATCTGTGCAGCCCGAGCACCTCGGTCAGCATGACGATCAACGGCCCGGCGCCGAGCATCCTGGCGATGTTCATGAACACCGCGATCGACCAGAACATCGCCACGTTCAAGAAGGACAACGACCGTGAACCGACCGAGACCGAAACCGCCAAGATCCGGGAATGGGTGCTGGAGAACGTGCGCGGCACGGTGCAGGCCGACATCCTGAAGGAAGACCAGGGCCAGAACACCTGCATCTTCTCGACCGAGTTCAGCCTCAAGGTGATGGGCGACATCGCGCAGTATTTCGTGCACCACCGGGTGCGCAACTTCTACAGCGTGTCGATCAGCGGCTACCACATCGCCGAGGCGGGGGCGAACCCGATCAGTCAGCTCGCGTTCACCTTGTCGAACGGTTTCACGTTTGTCGAGGCCTACCTGGCGCGCGGCATGCACGTCGACGACTTCGCGCCGAACCTGAGTTTCTTCTTCTCCAACGGCATGGACCCGGAGTACACCGTCATGGGCCGGGTCGCGCGGCGCATCTGGGCGGTGGCGATGAAGGAGAAATATGGCGCCAATGAACGCAGCCAGAAACTCAAGTACCACATCCAGACCAGTGGGCGCAGCCTGCATGCACAGGAGATCCAGTTCAATGACATCCGCACCACGTTGCAGGCGCTGATCGCGATCTACGACAACTGCAACAGCCTGCACACGAATGCCTTCGATGAGGCGATCACGACGCCGACCGAAGACAGTGTGCGCCGTGCGATGGCGATTCAGCTCATCATCAACCGCGAATGGGGTCTGGCGAAAAACGAGAACCCGAATCAGGGTGCGTTCATCATCGAGGAGTTGACCGAACTGGTCGAAGAGGCAGTGCTGCTGGAGTTCGAGCGGATCGCCGAGCGCGGTGGCGTATTGGGCGCGATGGAAACCGGCTACCAGCGCGGCCGGATCCAGGATGAGTCGATGCACTACGAGATGCTCAAACACACCGGCGAATTGCCTATCGTCGGTGTCAACACCTTCCGCAATCCGCATGGTGACGCGGTGCAGGACACGCTGGAACTGGCACGTTCGACCGACGAGGAAAAACAGAACCAGCTACAGCGGCTGGCGGATTTTCACCGATCCCATGCGGCCGAGTCACCCGCCATGCAAAAGCGTCTTCAGCAGGCGGTGATCGAGAACCACAATGTGTTCGAGGTGCTGATGGACGCGGTGCGGGTCTGCTCACTGGGGCAGATCACGAACGCGTTGTTCGCGGTGGGTGGGCAGTACCGGCGCAATATGTAGCAGCGCTGGCGGTGTGGTGTACCAGCCCCGTCCTGGCGCGCGCGCCAGGACGGGGCAATTTTTCAGTGTGTCCGGCGACGCGCCACCTGCGTGATCAGCAAGACGCCAACCAGCATCATGGCGTAGGTTTCGGGCTCAGGTACCGGTGTCGTCAATGCAAACATGCTCTGTGCCAGGTAAGCATGGCCGGCTGTGGTCGGATGAATGCCGTCCCAGAACAATGCGGTTGATAAGTCGGAGCATGCTGACGCATTGCTTGGTGCACCACAGGCGTCGGTCGTATTCGTGAAGCCGTTCGCCGCTGCTTGACCGATCATCCCGTAGAGATCGAATATCTGCACCCCGGTTTCGCCCGCCAGGCGGGTGGCCAGCGCGCCATTGTTGGCACCGGAGACCATAGAGCCCAGTTGCATCGGAGTCAGGCCGGACAACGTGCCTGGCACGGTGCCGATGGCAGGAGCTAACCCCATGTTGGGGGTATTCCAGACGACGATGTTGGTGGCTCCGGCTGCTTGCAGTTGGTCGACGATCATGCCGACATCATTGGCATATTGCTCCGCATCTGTACTCATGGTGGACCCGATCACGCCGAAGTCGGATTGCAGCACCAGGCTGGCAAATGTGTCGCGTGCATTGTTGCCACCGCTAGCCACGACGAATAGCGCGCTGGCCATGTCCACGGATGCGGGAGGAGCGTTCAGAAATATGCCGGCCTGGCTAATAAGGCTGGGCACCCCACCCCCGCTGGTCCTGGCGCCGCCGAATGCGTAATCGGTGCCGCCCATCAGCGACGGGATGGCGCTCAGCCCCATCATGGCAGCGTATTGCGTTGCCCATACCGGCCCGTTGGAGTAGGTGCCAAAGGGCGCATCACTGTAGGTCTGGCTTGGGATATAAGCATTGCCGGTAATGATCTGTAGCGGGTTGGCTCCGATTTGCGGAACGTTGGAATTGTTCCCGCTGTCGGACAAGCTGTCGCCAAATATCACCAAGCCGCTGTAGCTTGATAGGGCAGGTGTTGAGGCCGTAGCGAGGCCGTTGCCGACCAGCAGGCCGAAGCCGACCACCGATGCCAAAAGACTTCTCTGAATCTTGTTCAACATACTCTCTCCGTTCGATGAGGGATGGGGAAACTTGCTGGCGAAC
>CAJDVP010000032.1_pt1 | contig 16018 bp, 14 predicted proteins | sample 7391311 | NCBI WGS metagenome assembly CAJDVP01 (sample SAMEA7055711, study PRJEB34461) | soil metagenome | biome: terrestrial ecosystem; feature: Peninsula; material: soil | place: Antarctica | collected 2016
GCTTGGTGCTGGAAGACCTGCGCGGCGCCACCAAGGTGATCGCGCGTTGCCTGCATGACTTGTTGGCATGAGCGAGGCGCACCACGCATGAGCACAACGCTGCCCGCAGCACGGTGATGTCTCCGTGAGCGCCGCTGCGCGCGACGGCCCGCCACCTTATTTCGTCAGGAACGCCAGTATCCTGCTGGCAAACTTGCCGTAGGGCGGCATCATGAACTTGAGAGTCGAAAAACGTGCCTGGTAGAACACTGGCCGCAACTTCGAAAACGTCGAGAAGCCTTCCTTGCCGTGGTAGTGGCCCATGCCCGAGTCACCGACTCCGCCAAACGGCAGATCATGCTGACCGACGTGGAACAACGCGTCGTTCACCGACACGCCACCAGACATCACCCGATCGAGCAACATCTGCACCACCTGCGGGTCCTTGCTGAACGGGTAGATCGCCAACGGCCGCGGACCGGCATTGACCGCGTTCACCACCTGTTCCAGGTCTTGGTAACCGCGGATCGGCAGAATGGGCCCGAATATCTCGCGTTGCCAGACCATGCTGTCGGGCGGCGCATCGAGCACGAGACACGGTGCAATCTTGCGCGTGGCCGCGTCCGACGCCGGCCCTGGCAGCAACTGCACGATGCGCGCACCACGCTCGCGTGCGTCGTCGAGCGCGGTGAGCAGGCGGTCGAAGGCAGTCTGGTCGATGATGGCGGTGTAATCCGGCGAATCGAGCGACGGATACCGCTTGGGCACGATTCTCTGCGCCTCCTTCACGAAATCGTCGATCCGGGCCTGCGGCATCCACAGATGGTCGACCGAAGTGCAGATCTGCCCGGCGTTCAGGTATTTGACGAACAGGATGCGTTCTGCCGCCACTCGGAGCGGGAAGTCGTCGCACAGGATGGCGGGCGCCTTGCCGCCGAGTTCGAGCGTGACCGGGACCAGGTTCTGCGCAGCGGCCGTCATCACCGCCCGACCAGTCTGGCCGGAGCCGGTGAACAACAGGTGGTCGAACTTCAGTTTCGAAAATGCAATGCCGACTCCGCCCACCTCGTCAAAGAACTGCAGTTTCTCCGGCGGGAAATACGCCGGAATCTTCTCGATCAGCAGCTGCGCCAGGTGGCGCGAGTTTTCGCTCATCTTGACCATCGCCCGGTTGCCGGCGGCAAAGATGGAGGTCAGCGGGATCATGGTCAGGTTGACCGGAAAATTCCACGGCACGATCACGCCTACCACACCCAGTGGTTGCGGAATCACCCGGTTACGGGCACCCAGGAAATTGCGCAGATCCACCCCACGGCGTTGTGTCTTCATCCAGCGGCGCAGATGCTTTACGGCATGGTCGATGCCGTCGACGGCCGGAAAGATCTCGGCCAGCAACGTCTCGTGGATCGACCGATGGCCGTAATCGGCGTTGATCGCGCCACACAAGGCGTCCTTGTTTTCGCGAATGAAGCGCTGCAAGGTGCGCAGGTCGGCCACACGTTCTTGATACGTCGGCACAGGGTGGTCAAAATAGGCCTGGCGTTGCAAGGCCAGTGCCAGTTCCAAGGGGGATGGGATGTCGTTTTTCACGATGCGGCTCCTGTCTCGACGTTGCGGCCGGTAAGCTCCAGCTTACCTGCAAAACGCGCGCGTCGCCATGTAACTGACCTTACACCATACACCTGTGTAAACACCGAGTCGAACGCACAATTGGATGCGTTAGCCTAGTGCCATCAACCGAAGAACCCGATCGACTCACGGAGTCTGCCATGACCAAAGAACTATCCCCAGCCGAACACGCATTACGCGAGGCTTCGCGCGACTACCACCGCAGCCCGACCCGCGGCAAGATTGCGGTTACGCCGACCAAGGCCCTGTCAAATCAGCAGGATCTGTCGCTGGCCTATTCGCCCGGGGTCGCCTACCCATGCCTGGACATCCAGCAAGATCCGGCGCTGGCCGCGGAGTACACATCCCGCAGCAATCTGGTCGGCGTGATCACCAATGGCACCGCGGTGCTGGGACTGGGCGACATCGGCCCGCTGGCGGCCAAGCCGGTGATGGAGGGCAAGGCTTGCCTGTTCAAGAAATTCGCCGGCATCGACGTGTTCGATATCGAACTGGCCGAACGTGACCCGGACAAGCTGGTCGACATGATCGCAGCGATGGAACCCACGCTGGGCGGCGTCAACCTGGAGGACATCAAGGCACCGGAGTGCTTTTACATCGAACGCAAGCTGCGCGAACGCATGAATATCCCGGTGTTCCACGACGACCAGCACGGGACCGCCATCATCTCGGCTGCTGCCTTGCTCAACGCACTGGAGCTGGTGGGCAAGAAGATCGAAGCGGTCAAGGTCGCCGTCTCCGGTGCGGGCGCCGCCGCCCTGGCCTGCCTGGATGTGATGGTCGGCCTGGGCATGTTGCGCAAGAACGTGTACGTGTGCGACTCCAAGGGCGTGATCTACAACGGCCGCCCGGGTGGTTTCGACGAGTCGAAACAACGCGTCGCACGGGACACCGAGGCCCGCACTCTGGCTGATATCGTCCGTGACGCCGATGTCTTTCTGGGTTACTCCGCTCCGGGCGTGCTGACGCAGGAGATGGTCATGACCATGGCACGCGCGCCGATCATCCTGGCGCTGGCCAACCCGGAACCGGAGATCCGGCCCGAACTGGCCAAGGCGGTCCGCCCCGACTGCATCATCGCCACCGGCCGCTCCGACTACCCGAACCAGGTCAACAACGTACTGTGTTTTCCATACATCTTCCGCGGCGCGCTCGATTGCGGCGCCACCAAGATCAACGAGGAGATGAAGCAGGCCTGCGTGCGCCAGATCGCCGATCTGGCCAAGGCCGACATCAGCGAGGAGGTCGCCAACGCCTACGTCGGCAAGGAGCTGGTGTTCGGCCCCGACTACCTGATACCGACACCCTTCGACTCACGGCTGATCATGCGGATCGCGCCTGCAGTGGCCAAGGCGGCTGCCGACTCCGGGGTAGCCACACGGCCAATCGCCGACCTGGACGGCTACCGCCTGCAGCTCTCGCGCTTCGTCTATCAGACCGGCATGTTCATGCGCCCGGTATTCATGGCGGCAAAAGCCATTCCAGCGGCCAACAAACGTGTCGCTTATGCCGATGGCGAAGACGAACGGGTACTGCGTGCGGCGCAATTCGCGGTCGACGAGGACATGGCCCGGCCGATCCTGATCGGTCGTCCGGCGGTCATCGAGGCACGGCTGGCCAAGGCCGGCTTGCGATTGAAGCTGGGCGTGGACGTGGAGAACGTCAACCCGGAAGACGACCCGCGCTTTCGCCAGTACTGGGAAACCTACCACCGCCTGATGGGACGACGCGGCGTGTCGGTGGAAGCAGCCAAAGCAGCCGTGCGGCGGTCCAACACCATCATCGCCGCGCTGATGATCACGCTCGGTGACGCCGACGCGATGTTGTGCGGCCTGGTCGGCCGTTTTGACAGTCATCTGGAAAATATCCGCGATGTCATCGGCGTGCGGCCCGGCGCAACCAGCCTGGCCACACTGAACGCCTTGATGCTTGATCGGCGCACCTTGTTCATTACCGATACCCATGTCAACGAAGAGCCGGATGCAGAGCAGCTGGCCAGCATCGCGCTGATGGCCGCCGAGGAGGTGCGCCGCTTCGGGCTGCCGCCCAAAGTGGCCTTTTTGTCCCACTCCAACTACGGCACGTCCAAACGCGCATCGGCGGTCAAGATGCGCCAGGCCTATGAGCTGTTCACGCATATGGCACCCGACATCGAATGCGACGGCGAGCTGCACGGCGACGCCGCCTTGTCCGAACCGATCCGGCGCAACGCGTTGATGGATGGCAAATTCGAAGGCGAGGCCAACATCCTGGTCTGCCCCAACCTGGACGCAGCCAACATCCTGTTCAACGTGCTCAAGACCATCGGTGGCCACGGCGTCACCGTCGGTCCGATCCTGCTGGGTGCGGCGGCATCTGCGCACGTGATCACGCCGTCGTCGACTGTGCGTCGGGTCGTCAACATGACGGCACTGGCGGTGGCCGACGCGGCGTACAAGACCCCCGCTGCCTGACCAAACAACATGGCAGCGGCCAACCTGCTCGCGCTGATCGACGACATCACTTCCATGTTGGATGATGTGGCGACCATGACCAAGGTCGCTGCGCGCCAAAGCATATCGTCAGCAGACGACGTGGCAATGATGACCCAGATGGCGGCGAAAAAGACCGCCGGTGTGCTGGGTGACGACCTGGCGCTCAACGCACAACAGGTCACCGGCGTGCGCGCCGACCGCGAGTTGCCGGTGGTCTGGGCGGTGGCCAAGGGTTCCTTGCGCAACAAGGCGATCCTGGTACCGGCAGCGCTGGCCATCAGTGCGGTCGCACCCTGGGCCATCACACCGTTGCTGATGCTCGGCGGACTGTATCTGTGTTTCGAAGGTGCCGAGAAGATCGCACATGCGCTGGCACACAAGAGCGACGCGCAGATCGATATCGCCGATCGGCAACAACCTGTGCCTGGCGCTGCCGATGCCCCACTGGACCTGGCTGGCATGGAACAGAAAAAAGTCAAGGGTGCGATACGCACCGATTTCATCCTGTCCGCCGAAATCATCGTCATCACCCTGGGCACGGTGGCAGCCATCAGCTTCGCTCAACAGGTGGCCGTGCTGGTGGGTATCTCGATCTTGATGACCGCAGGTGTATATGGCCTGGTGGCCGGCATCGTCAAGCTCGACGATGCCGGGCTTTACCTGAACCACCAGGACGCGCGATGGAAACAGTCTCTCGGCCACGGCATCCTGGTCACTGCACCGTGGTTGATGAAGTCACTCTCGCTGCTGGGCACGGCGGCGATGTTCCTGGTCGGTGGCGGTATTCTTGTGCACGGTGTTCCTGCGCTGGGTCACGCGCTGACAACATTCGTTGCCCCACTGGGCTGGGCCGGATCACTCGTGTCGGCGCTGGGCAATGCCGTGGCGGGGCTGGCTGCCGGAATGGTGGTGGTGGGAGGCATGGGGCTGGTCCAACGCGTGCGCAACCGCCGCGATGCGCCGGCCCCGCGCATCCGGGGAAGGTGAACGACGGTGACGCAAACGAAAACGGGTGCAAAAAAGCACCCGTTTTATGCCGGCATCAGATCCGGCACAACCGCTCTGTCAGGCCCCGGTCACGGAGCCTTGGCGTAACGCAGATACGGCAGCTTGATGTCGAGGGCACCGAATTTCGCCTTGGCGGCGGCGTCGTCGAGCGCCGTCGAGACGATTACATCCTCGCCTGGTACCCAGTTGACCGGTGTGGCAAGCGGCGCGCCATCCGTCAGTTGAATGGCGTCGAGGGCACGCACGATCTCGGCGTAGTTACGGCCCACCGACATCGGGTACGCCATAGTGAGTCGGATTTTCTTGTCGGGACCAATAATGAACACCGTGCGTACGGTGGCGCTGTCCTTGGGTGTCCGACCATCGGGCATGTAGGCCTCTGCCGGCAACATGTTGTACAACTTCGACACCTTCAGCGAGCTGTCGTCGATGATCGGGAAATTGGCTGGTGCCCCCGCAACGGCTTCAATGTCGTGCTTCCACTTCTTGTGGTCTTCGACGCTGTCGACCGAAACACCCATCACCTTGGTGTTGCGTTTTTCAAATTCCGGCGCCAACTGGGCGACCGCACCAAACTCGGTCGTGCAGACCGGCGTGAAATCCTTGGGGTGTGAAAACAGGATGGCGTACCCATCGCCAATCCACTTGTGCAGGCTGATTTGGCCTTCGGTGGAGTCCACCGTGAAGTCCGGGGCAACGTCGTTGATTCGTAAAGACATGGTCTGAATCCTTTGTTATGAGTTGAAAACAGCGTGATACACGCTGGCCGACTCTGATCCTAGCACCCTGTCGGGCGTCGCGCAGCCGAGACGCACCAAGGCCGACAGGGGGATTCGCGTCGCCACTGAGCTTGCGCAACGCGCGCTCGCAGCCACCCAATGGTTGACCATGCCACCCGTCACCATGCGGGTACGCTGCCGCCTGGAAAAAACGTCAGCTGTATCTTGCACGCCGGGCGTGCGCGATGCAGTTTACTGCGCGCCAAACATCATGTTAGGCAACACCAGGCTGATCGCCGGAATGTATGTCACCAGCACCAGGAATACCAGCAGGACCATCAGCCAGGGCAAGGCAGCACGGGTCACCTGCATCAGGTTCATGCCGGTCACGCCACTGGTCACGAACAGGTTCAGACCCACCGGTGGCGTCACCATGCCGATCTCCATGTTGACCACCATGATCACGCCCAGGTGAATCGGATCGATGCCCAGATGGGTCGCGATCGGGAACAGGATCGGCGCCAGAATCAAAATAATGCCGGTGGGTTCCATGAAGTTGCCGGCAATCAGCAGAATGATGTTGACCACCAGCAGGAACATCCACGGCGACATGCCCACCGCCACGATCTGCGCGGCGATAACCTGCGGAATCCGTTCGGTGGTCAGCACATGGGCGAACAACAAGGCGTTGGCGACGATGAACATGATCATCACCGTGGTCTTGGCCGATTCCAGGAACACTTCGGGCAGATCACGTATCCGCAGGTCGCGGTAAATCCATACCGCCACCACCAGCGCATACACCGCCGACACGGCGGCCGCCTCGGTAGGCGTAAAAATGCCGCCATAGATGCCGCCCATGATGATGACCAGCAGCGCCAATCCCCACAACGAGTCGCGCAAGGCACGCAGCACCTCGGCACCACTGGCCTTGGCCGGTGGCGTGATCTGCAGCTTGCCGGCGCGCCACCAGACCGCGAACATCAGCATCAGACCCAGCAAGATGCCGGGGATGACCCCGGCCATGAACATGCGGCCGACCGACACTTCGGTGACGGCGGCATACACCACCATCACGATGGACGGCGGAATCAGGATGCCCAGAGTGCCCGCATTGCAGATCACTCCGGCGGCAAACTCCTTTGTGTAACCGTTCTTGACCATGCCAGCGATGACAATGGAGCCGATTGCCACCACGGTGGCCGGGCTTGAACCCGACACCGCGGCAAACAACATGCAGGCCAGGATGGACGCAATCGCCAGGCCACCGCGCAGGTGGCCCACCGCAGCGATCGCGAACCGCACCATGCGTTTGGCCACGCCGCCGGTGGACATCAGGTTGCCAGCCAGCACAAAAAACGGGATCGCCATCAACGTGTAGTGATCGCTGGTCTCGAACAGCTTGATCGTCATTGAAGCGATCGAGTCCTGCGAGAACGCTGCGATCGTAAACAGGCTGGCCAGCCCGAGGCTGATCGCCACCGGCATACCGATCGCCATGAAGGCGAACAGGCAGATGAACAGGACAATGGTATTCATCAGTCCGCCTCGTGTTGTTTGAGCCTCATGGCGTCAGCCGCTTCGTCGGCCAGATGCAGACTGTCGGTCTTGCCGGTGATCAGGTTGAACATGATCTGCAGAAAACGAAAACCGGCCAGCGCATAACCGATCGGCATGACGCTGAGTACATACCAGCGCGGGATCGGCATGTCTTCGAGTTCAACGCCGATCTCGCGCATCTTGCCCACGTAGATCGCCGATCCATACAGAATGAAGCCGACATACACCAGGCACAGGGCCACCGCGAGGATCGACACCCAACGCCGCGACTGCGGCCCGAGCAGATTGACCAGCGCATCCACGCCGATGTGCGAACCTACCCGTACTCCGTAGGAGATGCCGATGAAGATCATGACCGCGAAGAACACGCCGGTGAGCTCCAGGCTCCAGGAATAGCCGGTGTTGAACACATAACGCCGGACCACCTGCATGAATGACAACGCCGTCATGGCGAACAACATCAGCGAGATGATCCACTCTTCCAGACGGTCCAGGATCTTCATGGTTCTTCCAAGAAAAACCCCGGACGAGCCGGGGTGAAGATACGACCTGCGCGCTCTGCGCCAGGGCCTGCTTAGTTGTTAGACGCTTCCGCGGCCTTGATCAGGTCAACGCCGATCTCGCCCTCGAACTGCTTCCATACCGGCTTCATTGCCGTGCGCCAGGCCATCAGGTTTTCCTTGCTCATAGGCAACACCTTGGCCTTGTTATCGGCGATTATCTTGGCGCGGTAGTTGGCAGATTCGTCCTCGGCGATCTTGTTGCCGTATTTGATGGCTTCCTGCATCGCACCATTGAGCGCGGTACGCACGTCGGCGGGCAGGCCATTCCACCATTTGGCGTTGGTGATGACCATGTAATCGAGGGCGCCGTGGTCACTTTCCATGATGAAGCCCTGCACCTCATGGAACTTCTTGCTGTAGATGTTCGACCACGGGTTTTCAGTGCCATCGACGACACCGGTCTGCAGCGCCTGATAGACCTCGGCGAAAGCCAGCTTCTGCGGATTTGCACCCACCGCCTTGAACTGCGCCTCGAGCACATCCGAACTCTGGATGCGGAACTTCAGGCCCTTGGCGTCGGCCGGCGTGTTGAGCGGCTTGTTCGCGGACAACTGCTTCATGCCGTTATGCAGATAACCCAGACCGATGATGTTCTTTTTCTCCATCGATTTGAGCAATTCCTGGCCTTCCTTGCTGGCCTGGAAGCGATCGACCGCGGCCAGATTGTCGAACAGGAACGGCAGGTCGAAGATCTGCAGTTTGGGTGTGTATTTGCCGAACTTGGCCAGCGATGGAATGATGATCTGGACGTCGCCCAGCGCGAGCGCCTCCATTTCCTTGCCGTCGCCAAACAGCTGGCTGTTCGGGAACACCTGTACTTCCACCTTGCCCGGCAAGGCCTTTTCGGCCAGTTCCTTGAACTTGATCGATGCTTGTCCTTTGGGCGTGGCTTCAGCCACCACGTGGCTGAGCTTGATAACGATAGGTTGCGCTTGCACGCCCAGGCCCAGCGACAGCAGTGACGCGGCCAGGATCAGCTTCAATTTCATCGGGATCTCCTATGAGGGTGAGGTTGAAAAATACTTGGTGCAACCATAGGACGTGTGCCGCGCGCTGGCAACTGTGGTGTTCATCAGTAGGGTTTACCCTAGTTCGTCACCGGCTCCAGGGCCAGCTGGACATCTCTCAACCACTGCGCACCGATACGAAGGCTGAGCTGGTCGTACACCGGCTGCACCGCCTCGCGCAACAACGCGCGTTGCTGCGCCGACAACACATGGATGCGCGTTGTGCCCGCAGCGCGCAAGGCCTGCAAGGCACGATCGTTCTCGGCGTCGGCGATCGCATTGCCGAAAGCCAGGGCTTCGCGCATCGCATTCGCGAGCAATTCCCGTTCGGGCGCCGCCAGGCTGCTCCAGAACCGCTGGTTGGCGACCACGGCGTAACCCAGGTAGCCGTGGTTCGTCAAGCTCAAGTCGGTCTGTACTTCGTCCATGTGCTGGGTCCAGAAATTGGACACCGGGTTTTCGGTGCCGTCGACCACATGGGCGGCCAATGCGCGGCGGGTCTCGGTGAAACCCAGCACCACCGGGCGTGCGCCCAGCGCCCGGAATTGCTCAGCGATCACACGTGAGGATTGCACCCGCATACGCAGCCCGCGAAAATCCTGCGGTGTGAGCAGCGGCCGGTTGGCGCTCATCTGCTTGAATCCATTGTCGAAAAAACCCAGACCCACCATGCCTTGGCGGGACAATGAATCGAGCAGGCGTTGCCCGATCGACCCTTGCGAGATGCGCCGCACGTTCTGCAACTGCTCGAACAGGAACGGCAGGTCGAACAGTTCGAATTCCGGAAAACCGACACGGCCGAACTTGGACACGGAAGGCGCCAGCATCTCCACTGCCCCCAGGCGCAACGCCTCCATCTCGTCAAGGTCGCCGTACAGCTGGCCATCCGGATACACGGTCACCCGTATCCGCCCGGCCGAGCGCTGCTCCACCAGTTGCTTGAAACGCTCGACCGCCAGGCCCTTGGGCGTGTCGCGCGCCACCACATGCGAAAACCGGATCAGCAGTTCGGCCCGCGCGCCGGTCGGCCAGCCGCAGGATGCAGCCACGGCAAATGCCAGCAGCGCATATATCCAACGCACGGTAATTTGCACGACACGGGGCATGGTCGTTATCCTAGCCGCAATGCCACCAGCCCTGTCGCCATCCGTACTGCCATGAAAACCGTCGCTGGCGAAAGCCCGTTCGACTTCGCCTCGCTGACGCAGGCCCATGAGGCCTCGCCAGCGCGCAACCTGCGCGCGCAATTGTGGTTGCTCGGGTTCCTGGCGTTGCTGGTGGCCTCCATCGTGGCGCTGGTGCTGTACCTGCAGAACTTCGAAGCCGAAGAGGAGGCCCGGCAGAACATCGCCGATGCCTTGTGGCTGGAGCAAAGCATGGCTTTTCATTTCCGGCGCCTGGAGGACGACCTGCGCTCCCAGGCCCGTGGCCACGGGGATATGCAAACCACTGCGGACACGTCTGCGCAGCGCCACGGCGGCTTGTTGTGGTCCGAACCCGGCGTGCTGATCGCGCGCGGCTGGCTGGGCACCGTCGACCAGGCAGAACCTCCGCCTGGACTGGAGCGGCTGCGCGCGGACCGCCTGCGCAATCCCGACAATGCCGGCGAGCTCGATGCGATGCAGGACATCGCGCGGGTCCTGCGTCGGGCCAGTTATGCGGGACCGATGCGCAACGCGGACGGCACCAGCGACGCCGTGGTGTGGCTGGCCGTACCGGCGTTCGAGCGCGGCGAATTCGTCGGCAACTACGTCGCCGCCATCGATCTGCCGACCGCCATCGATCGCCTGGTACCGATCTGGTTCAAAAAAGGTCATCGGCTGCGGCTCACCGACAACCCGACGCCATCGAGCCAGCACGCAGACACGCCCGGCGCCTATCAGTCGCCGATGAACCTGGCGGGCACCGATCTCGCTGTGCTTGTCACCCCGGTGGGCTCACGGACGGCCAACGTGCCGCGGGCGTTTTTCGGGGTCGCCTTGTTGTTTTTGCTGGGCATGTTGGCGAGCCTGTTTGCATTGCGCCGGGATTTTGCCAAGCGCCAGCGTGTCGAATCGCAATTGCAGTCGCAGGTCGCGCTGCGCCGCGCCATGGAGGACTCGCTCACCGTCGGCTTGCGCGCCTGGGACCTGCAGGGACGCATCCTGTATGTGAACCAGGCGTTTTGCCGCATCGTCGGATACACGACAGATGAACTCGTCGGCCATGCGCCGCCGTTGCCATACTGGTCCCGCGGCACGGTGGAGAACCCGCAGCCGGTGACCGAAAGGCTGATTGCACACACGGCCGAGGCTTCCGGTGTCGAACTGCTTTTTCAGCACCGCGACGGCCATCGGGTCGACGTGCTGGTGCATGAGGCGCCGCTGACGGCGGCCAATGGCCAGCAGCTAGGCTGGATGAGTTCCGTGCTCGACATCAGCGAACGCAAGCAGGCGCAACGCATGGCGGCTCGCCAGCAGGAGCGGCTGGAAGCCTCGGGACGGCTGGTAGCCATCGGCGAGGTGGCCTCCACGCTGGCGCACGAGCTCAATCAACCGCTGGGCGCGCTCAGCGGCTTTGCCGCGGGCCTGGGCAACCGGCTGCGCGCAGGACAGATCTCGCTGGCGCAGGCCCTGCCCATCGCCGAGCGCATGGAACGGCTCGCGGAAAAATGTGGCCTGATCATCCAGCGGGTAAATGCGTTTGCGCAACGCCGGGAACTGTCGCGCAGCCGTGTGGATCTGGTGGCGTTGTTGCGGCGCATCCTGCGCAACCAACCCCCCGCCTCCGAACTGGTGGCCGACGTCGACCTGCCGCAGGCACCCGTCTGGATCGAGGCCGACCCCATGCTGCTCGAACACGCGGTACGCAACGTGATGGTCAATGCGCAACAGTGGGCGACTCGCGGCTCGCCGCCGGCACGGGTACACATCACACTGGTATCGGACGCCGGCATGACCGGCATCGTGATCGCCGATAACGGGCCGGGTATCGCGCCGGAGCAACTCGACCATGTCTTCACCGCGTTTTTCAGCGCGCGCGACGACAGCGCAGCCATGGGCATGGGCCTGGCCATCTGCCGCTCCGTCATCGAAGCACACCACGGACGCATCGACGTGTCGCGGGATCCGCAACTCGGTGGCGCCCGATTCACGTTGTGGCTGCAACTGGCCGACGCGCCGACGCCGGCGCAACCGGCCACCGCGGAGCTGGTGGCGTGAACGCCGCAGGGACAACATTGAATGCCCGGATCCATGTCGTCGACGACGACGCCGACTTCCGCGACGCCTTGTCCTGGCTGTTCGACTCGCGCGGCCATACCGTGGCCGTCTGGCCAGGCGCTGAGCCGTTCTTGCAGATGGCACAGGCGAGCTCCGGTGAATGGGGCCATGCGGTCGTATTGCTGGACATCCGCATGGCGCCCGTTTCGGGGCTGACGACCTTCGCGCGGCTCAAGGACATGGCCTGCCCCTGGCCGGTGTTGTTCCTGACCGGGCATGGCGATGTCAGCATGGCGGTGACTGCCGTCAAGAACGGCGCCTGGGATTTCCTGGAAAAGCCGTTCCAGAACAATGTGCTGGTCGACAAGGTCGAACAGGCCCTGGTGGCGGCGCAGGTGCTGGTCGACGCGACGGCCGAACAGCAGCGCCTGCGGTTGGCGTTGGTCAACCTGAGCCCGAGGGAACTGGAGGTGCTGGACGAATTGATTCTGGGGCACTACAACAAGATCATCGCCGAGCACCTGGGCGTGACGCCGCGCACCATCGAGTTCCACCGCGCCAATATTTTTGAAAAACTGGCTGTCGATTCGGCGATCGAATTGGCACACAAGCTCGGGCGTTACGGACTGCGCTGATACTTCAGCTGTTTCAAGACGCATGGCATGAACTCCAAAAAGAAGAAGGTGGTCACCGGCAAGCCGCAGCACATCCCGTTGCTGGACCGCGATCACAGCATCCTGGCGTTCAACGAGCGGGTACTGGATTGGGCGCACCGACCCGACGTGCCGTTGCTCGAACGCCTGCGTTACCTGTGTATCGTCTCGTCCAACCTGGACGAGTTCTTTGAAGTCCGGATGGCGGTCCAACTGCAGGCGCATCAGAGCGGGGTACGCAAGGGCCTGGTCAGCATGCAGACGTTCGATGCACTGGCCCAGGCCGCGCATACCCTGGTCGACCGGCAATACAGCCTGTACAACGACGCGTTCATGCCAGCCTTCGCACGCGAGGGTATCGAGATCATCGGTCATGGTGATCGCACGGCGGCCCAGGCCAAATGGGTCAACGGCTATTTCGAACGCGAAGTCCGCCCGCTGCTGATACCGGTTGGCCTGGACCCGGCGCATCCATTTCCGCAGGTCGCCAACAAGACGCTCAATTTCATCGTGCGCCTCGGTGGCAAGGACGCATTCGGGCGCGTAAACGAGATCGCCATCGTAAAGGTACCCCGGGTGTTGCCGCGCCTGATCCGCATGGCGCCCAAGGTCTCCGGCGGCAAGGCCGCACTGGTGTCTCTGTCCAGTGTCATCCGGAGCCATCTGAACAGCCTGTTTCCTGGCCGCCAGGTCGGTCAGTTCTCGCAATTCAGGGTCACGCGGCACTCCGATCTGGCGGTGGACGAGGATGAAGCACGCAACCTGCGCACCGCCATGCGCCTGGGGCTGCAGCAGCGCCACTACGGGCAGGCGGTGCGGCTGGAGGTGGCGACGGGTTGCTCCGACTACCTGGCCGGCTTCCTGCTCCGCCAGTTCAACCTGCCCTCCCAGTCGCTGTATCGGGTGCATGGGCCGGTCAATCTGGTGAGGGTCCAGCAGCTGATCGACCTGGTGGATGCGCCTCACCTGCTGTTTGCGCCGTACGTGCCGGCCAAGATGCATCAAATACGGCACAACGCATCGCTGTTCGAGCGACTGCGCGAAGGCGACATCGTGCTGCACCATCCCTACGAGAGTTTTGCGCTGGTCACGGCATTTCTGCGCGAAGCAGTGCACGACCCGGACGTGTTGGCGATCAAGCAGACGATCTACCGCACCGGTCCTGACACGGAACTGCTGGACCTGCTGTGCGAGGCGGTACGCCGAGGCAAGGAAGTGACCGCGATCGTCGAACTCAAGGCGCGTTTTGACGAGGAGAACAACATCAACTGGGCCGAGCGCCTGGAGGCCGTGGGTGCACAGGTGGTGTATGGCGTCGTCGGGCTCAAGACGCATGCCAAGATGCTGCTCATCACGCGGCGCGAAAGCGGCAAGCTGGTGCGGTATGTGCATCTGTCCACCGGCAACTACAACATGCGCACTGCGGGCCTGTATACCGACATCGGCCATATGAGCGCCGATCCCGCATTGACGATGGACATCGAGAACGTATTCCTGCATCTGGCCAGCCATAGCCGGATGCCGCTCCTGAACAAGGTCTGGATCGCACCGTTTGCACTGCAACAGCGCTTCATCGACTGCATCGCGCAGGTCAGCGCCGCGGCCAAGCGCGGTGAAGATGCCCGCATCGTTCTCAAGATGAACGCATTGACCGACGAGGCGTTAACGCTGGCGCTGGTGCGCGCAGGGCAAAGGGGGGCCCGAATTGACCTGATCGTGCGGGGTGCCTGCATATTGCCGCCCGAATTGCCGGGCCTGACCGACAACATCCACGTGCGTTCCATCATCGGGCGATTCCTGGAGCACTCACGGGTGTTCTACTTCCGTGCCGGTGAGCAGGAGAAACTGTATCTGTCGAGTGCCGACTGGATGAACCGCAATATGCTGCGCCGGATCGAGTTGGCGTGGCCGATCGACGATCCTGCGCTGCGCCAGCGCATCATCGACGAATGCCTGGTGGCCAGCCTGTATGACCATCGCGATGCCTGGCTGCTGTCAGCCGATGGCAACTACCGGCGCGTGCAGGCCAATGCGGCCGGCCAGAGCCCGGGCATGCAGGACGCATTGATGACCCGTTACGGCGCTCCCACTGAAAACGCGATCGAATGGACCTGATCCTGTGGCGCCATGCCGACGCGCAAGACGGCGACGAGACCGTCAACGATATCGACCGGGTGCTGACGCCCCGTGGTGTCAAGCAGGCGGCACGGGTGGCGGGCTGGCTCGATCGTCAGCTACCCGAAGGCACCCGCGTGCTGAGCAGCCCGGCACGTCGCTGCGAACAGACGGCCCAGGCCTTGGGTCGCAAATACAGGCTCATGCCGGAACTGGGTTCGGGGACGGGCGTGACGCAATTATTGGAGGCGGCCCAATGGCCTCATTGCAAGAATGCGGTGCTGATCATTGGCCACCAGCCGACGCTGGGCGAAACCATTGCCCGGCTGCTACTTTTGCAGACCGCAAGCTGCCCGGTACGCAAAGGCATGGTGTGGTGGTTGCGCACCCGTGACCGTGACGGCCAGCAGCAAACCATCGTGACGGCGGTCCAGTCCGCGGAAACCTTGTAGCCCGTCAGACCGGCCGGATGTGCCCGCGCAACCAGAGGGCAAAATCGGCTTCGGTGATGTCACCTGCGGCGACGCCGAGCATGGTCAGAACACAGTGGGCATTGTCCGCAGTCAGTTCAAATCCATTGCAAGCAAGAAACAATTCGACCGCGACAAATGCTGTACGTTTGTTGCCATCAATGAACGGATGGTTGCGTGCGATGCCAAACCCGTAGGCGGCCGCAAGATCGGCAGCATCCGGGTCACCATAATGCGCAAGGTTTTCGGGTCGTGCGATGGCGGACGCAAGGCCATTGCGGTCACGAACACCCGGCAATCCGCCATGCTCGGCCAGTTGCTCGGAATGCACCGCCAGCAGAACCGCCTGCTGTATCCAGACCCAACCCGTCTTGCCTGGCTTCATTTGGCCAGTTCACGCAAGACGGCGCGACGCTTTTTCATGATTGCGCGTGCCTGCAGCATCTGTGTCTCGAATTCCGGATCGTAGGTGGACAAGGTGACCCCATCTACCGCCTCACTCATGAACAACTGGTCACCCTTCTCGACTTTGAGGCGCGCCAGCACTTCTTTTGGCAAGATCACTCCAACCGAGTTTCCGATCTGGGTCAACTTCACGACTGACATGACGGCTCCACATTGTTATAACGATTGTTATATTA
>CAJDVP010000143.1_pt1 | contig 15721 bp, 14 predicted proteins | sample 7391311 | NCBI WGS metagenome assembly CAJDVP01 (sample SAMEA7055711, study PRJEB34461) | soil metagenome | biome: terrestrial ecosystem; feature: Peninsula; material: soil | place: Antarctica | collected 2016
GGCCCGCTGTATGCCCGACTGACCGGCGACAAGATCGAGCTGGGTTTCCGCGTCGAGCAGCGCCACACCAACCCACTGGGCATCTGCCATGGCGGTATGTTGGCCACTTTCGTCGACATGCTGGTGCCGTGTACTGCGATGTATGAGCCCGGTCGGGAGAAACGCTTTTTGCCGACCATCAGCTTGCAGATCGACTACCTGGGCACATCGCCCTTGGGTGCCTGGGTGCAGGGCGAAGCGCAAATCCTGCGCACCACCCGCAACATGGTGTTTGGTCAGGGCCTGGTTAGCGCCAACGATGCGCCGGCGCTGCGTTTCAGTGGCATCTTCAAGCTGGGGCCACCTTGGGGTGATGCGGCCGATACCGATCCGCTGCGTTTGCGTTTGGCCACCTGACGACGCATGCGCAGGGTGGAGCCGAAGGCCGTCAGGGCGTGCGGGTCGTCGATGCGCTTTGAATGTGGCTGGGGGACTGCCCCATCGCCGCCTTGAACATGGCCGAAAACGCGCTGTCGCTGGCGTACCCGCTGGCCGCAGCAACTGCGCTCACCGGTTCGCCGCGTGCCAGCATCGGCAGCGCCTGCGCCAGCACCACCTGTTGGCGCCATTGCTGGTAGCTGGTGCCCAGCTCGGTGCGAAACAATCGGGCGACGGTGCGTTCGCTCGCGCCAATCTGCTGGGCCCATTCGGCCAGGGTGGCGCGATCGGCCGGATTGCGCAACACCAGCAGACACAGGCTACGCAGGCGTTTGTCGCGTGGCAGCGGCACACCGAGTGCCAGCGTGTCGGCGTGTTGCAGCTCATCGAGTACCAACTGCATCAGAGCTGTCTCCCGCTTGCCGGCGGGAGTGTCCTGCAACGCCAGGATCAGTTCGCGCAGCAGGGGTGAAACGGTCAAGACACGGCAGTGCGCCCAGTCCGACGGAGTTGCGCCAGGATCCAGGTACAGGGTGCGAACCTGCGCGGATTCCACCACCGTGACCGCATGACGCGCCTGCGGTGGAATCCAGGCCGCGCGTGAGGGCGGCAACAGGTAGGTGGTCTGCGCGAGGTCGGTGTCCACCGTGACCTGGATCAGACCGCTGGCGCAGTACGCCAGCTGTGACCATGGATGCTGATGCGGGTCGAAATGCTGGTCGGCATCCAGTGCGCGGGCGCGGCAACGCACCGGACGCTGCGGTGTGGGAACCACGTGTTGTATGTCCCCGAAGTCTTGCACCGCAACGCGGGAATGAGGCATTTTTCGGTTCATGGGTGCTTTGGCGGGTTTCCGACGATGTTTGTCCTATTGTCGCGATTCGGTACCCACGGCGGTGGCTACCATTGCCCCATGCCATCTGCCACTACCACGGGCGCTCTTGCGGTGAATCCGGTTCCGCTGCGCCAGGACGCCGCCATCATCGGCATGGTCGGCGTGGCCCATGCGAGTTCGCATTTCTCGCAGATGATCCTGCCAGTGATGTTCCCGGTGTTCATCAAGGAATTCGGCTTCAGTTTTGCCGAGCTGGGTTTGCTGATGTCGGTCTTTTTCGTCGTCTCCGGCCTCTGTCAAGCTTTCAGCGGATTTCTGGTTGATCGTTTGGGTGCGCGCCCGGTCATGTTTGGCTCGCTGGTCTTTTTCATATTGGCCTGTATCGCGGCGGCGAGTGCTACCAGCTATCTGATGCTGATGCTGGCCGCTGCCCTGGCGGGTTTCGGCAACTCGCCGTTTCATCCGGTTGACTTCACCATCATGAACCAGCGGGTATCGGCTCGTCGGCTGGGTTACGCGTTCAGTGTGCACGGCATCACCGGCAACCTGGGCTGGGCGCTGGCACCCGTGTTTTTTGCGTTCTTCACCAGTGTCTACAACTGGCGCGTCGCGTATCTGGCCGCGGCGGTGATGTACGGCGCCATCTTGTTGTTGCTGGTGTTGCAACGCGACAAGATTCTTACCGTCGTGCCGCCACGCAGCACGGGCGGCGAGGCCGAACACGGTCTGGCCTTCATGAAACTGCCGGTGGTGTGGTGGTGTTTCGGGTTTTTCATGTTGTCGACCATGACGGGAGCGGTGGTGCAGAGTTTTTCAGTATCACTGTTGCAGGCGATGCACAACGTGAGCTTCAGGGATGCTTCCGCGACGCTGACTGCCTACATGTTGTGTGGCGCCGTCGGTATCGCGATCGGTGGCATCGTTGCGGCCCGGATTGAGGACAGCGACCGGGTGGTGGCCACCTGCATGGGGGTGGCGGCCTTGTTTCTGGGTCTGTGCGGCACCGGCTTGTTCGGCGCCACCGGCACCATGGTGGTGCTGGCGGCGACCGGGTTTGCAGTCGGAATAGGTGGTCCATCGCGTGACATGATGGTCAAGAAAGCCACACCCAAGGGCGCGACCGGTCGGGTGTACGGCATGGTGTATTCGGGGCTCGATGTTGGTTTGGCGATTGCCCCGGCATTTTTCGGCCTGTTCATGGATCGTGGCTGGTACAGCATGACGTTTTACGGTGCTGCGCTGGTGCTGCTACTGGCCGTGGGCGCAGCGCTTGGTGTCGGCCAACGCACGACCGCGCGCCTGCAGACGGCTTGAACCGGCAGTCCCCCGGCGCCGCCGGGCAGCTACCGGTCATGGGCGAGAATGTCGCCCATGACTGAAAGAATTGCGGGACACCTGCTCGTCGAATGCCTGGTTGCGCAGGGCGTCACCCATGTATTCGGCGTACCGGGCGAAAGTTATCTGGCCGCGCTTGACGGTTTTCATCGGCATGCGGACAAGATCCGGTTCATCATCAACCGCCAGGAGGGTGGCGCTGCCTTCATGGCCGAAGCGCATGGCAAGCTGACCGGTCGACCCGGCGTGTGTTTTGTGACGCGCGGACCGGGTGCTACGAATGCCGCGATCGGCGTGCATACCGCCTTCCAGGACTCGACGCCGATGGTGTTGTTTGTCGGTGATGTGGCCAGCGAGACGCGCGACCGCGAAGCGTTTCAGGAGGTGGACTACTGCAGCTTCTTCGGCCCCAGTACCAAAGGCATGGCCAAGCGGGTGGAGCGGATCGACGATGCCCGGCGCATACCTGAATATGTCGCGCGCGCCTTTGCCACGGCGATGAATGGACGGCCGGGCCCGGTCGTGCTGGTGCTGCCGGAAGACATGCTGGCACAGGCGATTGCCGATGACGCATCGTTGCAGGCCCTGCCGCGCGTCGAGGCAGTGCAGCCCGGTTGCGACCCGCGCCTGGCACAGGCCTTTGGAGCGCTTTTGCGCAGGTCCAGCCGGCCTTTCGTGATTGCCGGCGGCAGCGGGTGGACACCGCAAAGCGCCCGATTGTTGCAGGCGTTTGCGGAAAAGTGGCAGTTGCCGGTCGGCAATGCATTCCGGTTCCAGGACACCTTCGACAATCACCATCGCCTGTACGCGGGCGACGTGGGTATCGGCATCAACCCCAAGCTGGCGGCGCGGATACGTGACAGCGATCTGATCATTGTTTTCGGCCCACGTCTGGGTGAGATGACGACCGGCGGCTACACCCTGCTTGCGGCGCCAAAGTTGCCGCAGAAACTGGTGCATGTCCATGCCAGCGCCGATGAACTCAACCGCGTCTACCAGGCCGATCTGGCGATCAATGCCGGCATGACCGAGGCGATGGTCGCGCTGAACCTGCTCGATGCGCCCGCCACCATCTCCTGGGCCGCCTGGGCACAGGCGTGCCACGACGATTACGAAGCCAATCTGCAACCACAGGCCTTGCCGGGCGACATCGATATGCCGGAGCTGGTGGCGCTGTTGCAAAAGCATCTGCCACCGGACGCGGTGCTGACCAATGGCGCGGGCAACTTCGCGAGCTGGATGCACCGGTTCTTTCGCCATCATGGCCTGGCCAAGGGGCACAAGACCCAGCTGGCGCCGACGGTTGGCGCGATGGGGTATGGCGTTCCGGCGGGTATCGCTGCGGCCATCACCACCGGCCGTATCGTGCTGACGATGGCCGGTGATGGCGACTTCCTGATGAACGGGCAGGAACTGGCCACCGCCACCCAATATGGCGCCAAGACCATCATCGTGTTGCTCAACAACGGCATGTTCGGCACGATCCGCATGCACCAGGAGCGTGAGTACCCCAAGCACGCGGCTGGCACTGCCTTGCACAACCCGGACTTTGCGGCATTGGCGCAGGCGTATGGGTATGTCGGCGTGAAGATCAGCAAGACAGCGGAGTTTGTCCATCACCGATACACCCGATCCGGAAAGCACTGCTGCAGCACAAGCGCCGCAACGCGCCAACCGGCGCAACGATGCGATGCCGATGCTCGAACAGCTGGCCAGTTTGTACCCACAGCTGTTTGGCGCCGTGTTTCAGCCGCTCAAGCGTGGCATCTTTCAGGATCTGCTGCTGGCGCATCCCGATACCTTCGACAGTGCAGGGCTCAAGGCAGCGCTGGCCCACCACACCCGCTCCACACGCTATCTGGTCGCCGTGGCCGATGGGCGGCCACGCCATGATCTGGCGGGGCAAGCGGTCGAAGCGATGGCACCCGAACATGTGCACCACGCCTTGCTGGAGGTCTTTCGCCGCCGCCGGGCGCGCAGCAAGGAAGACTTGGCTCCGACGCTGCGTCGGCGCTTGGACGAACAGGCCAATCAGCTGCTGGATGAGGCCTTGCAGGAAATCCGCGCTGCCGCGGCCAAGGACGAAGCTCTGTTGCGGGCCTTCGAAGCCAGCGCTCAGACGGTAGAAGGCTTTGCCGACATGTACGGAATGGACGCGCGATCGGCTGGTCTGGCATTGGAGCGCGCTCGCCATGCGCGCTCTGCGGCCGCCCCTCTTGCTTCGTCGGTCTGAGCCATTCGTTTCTGGATATGGTGTGCGTGATCGGCCGGATTGCCTCGTGACAGCTACGACCTTCAGACCGCTGGCGGAGACTGAAGTCCCGGTGCTGCGTGTCGAAGGTTTGACCTTTGCCTATGCGTCACGACCTGTGTTTGAACGCTGGAGCGCGCGGTTTGCACCCGGCCTGCACCTGGTGTGTGGCGACGATGGTTCTGGCAAGACGACCTTGTTGCGACTGCTGGCCGGCGAACTGCTGGCACAGGCCGGGGAGCTGCAATTGGGGTCGCATCGGCTGGCTGACGATACGCATAACTACCGTGGGCAGCTGTTTCGAACCGACCCGGCCAGCGACCCGTTTGATGCCATGACACCCATGCAGTGGTTCAACCATCTGCGCGGCACCCATGCTGCGTTCGACATGGCACAGGCACAGCAATTGTTGGATCGGTTGCGTCTGCAGGAGCATCTGCACAAGACGGGTCACATGTTGTCCACCGGTTCAAGGCGCAAGGTCTGGCTGGCCGCCGCACTGGCGTCGAATGCCGCGCTGGTGCTGATCGAACAACCGTTCGCGGCGCTCGATGCACCGTCGATCCGTGTTGTGACCGACCTGCTGCACGAAGTGGCTCAAAGCGCGCAACGTATTGTCATCCTTGCCGACTACGAAGCGCCCCCCGGCCTGTTGTTGAGCCAGGTCGTGAAGCTCTAAAGGCCCCAACCTTGCCTTGCGGCAGCCGTCGTCCAGGCCGGTGCGTTGCCAGCGCAGCAACGAAACCGCAATGATGGCACTGGTGTTGGGGGCCGAGCACGACGAGGACCATAAAAAACGGCCGATGAAAATCGGCCGTTGGTTTCAGGACAAGTCCCAGGGGGACGCGCTTATTCCTTGATGTCGACCCCGTAGAAGTCGTGACGTCCGAACGGGCTCAGTTTGAAGTCGATGACATTCTTGGTGATCGGCTTGAGCTGAACCGCGTGGGCGATCGTGAACCAGGGTGCCTGCTCCTTGAAGATCACCTGCGCCTGCTCGTACAACTTGGTGCGCTCCTGGACGTCGGTTGTGACCTTGGCCTTCAGGACCAGATCCTCGAACGGTTTGAAGCAGAACTTGGCCACGTTGCTGCCGCCGCTGTTGGCTGCGTCGCAACCGAGCAAGGTGTGCAGGAAGTTGTCCGGGTCGCCGTTGTCACCGGTCCAGCCCAGCATGCCCATCTGGTGTTCGCCAGCCTGCATGCGCTTGCGATATTCACCCCATTCGAAGCTCTTGATCTCGGCCTTGATGCCGACCTTGGCCAGGTCGGCCTGCATCAGCTCGGCGATCCGTTTGGCGTTCGGGTTGTAGGGACGCTGCACCGGCATGGCCCACAGGTCGGTCGAGAAACCGTTGGCCAGCCCGGCCTCTGCCAGCAGCTTCTTGGCCGCTTCCGGATCATACGGATCGTCCTTGACGGCCTTGTTGTACGACCACATCGACGGCGGGATCGGATTGATCGCCGGGATACCGCTGCCAAGGTAGACCGTGTCGACGATGGCCTGCTTGTTGATCGCCATGTTCACCGCCTTGCGCACGCGCACGTCGTCAAAGGGCTTTTTCGTCGTGTTGTAGGCCAGGTAACCGATGTTCAGGCCAGGTTGTTCGAGCACCGTGATCTTGGGATCCTTGCGCATCGCAGCCACATCGGCCGGGTTCGGATAGGGCATCACATTGCATTCGCCTTTTTGCAGCTTCGCCCAGCGCACCGATGCGTCTGGCGTGATCGCGAAGATCAGATCGTCGATCTTGGCCTTGCCGCGCCAATATTCCGGGAACGCCTTGTAGCGAATGAGGGCGTCTTTCTGGTACTGCACCAGATAGAACGCGCCGGTACCGATGGGTTCCTGGTCGATTTTCTCGGGCGTGCCGGCCTTGAGCATCGCGTCGGCGTATTCCTTGGATTGCACGCCGGCGTATTGCATCGCCAGGTCGGACAGGAATGGCGCTTCGGGTTTGTTCAGCGTCATCTTGACGGTCATGTCGTCGACCTTTTCGACCGACTTGAGCAACTTGTCCATCCCCATGTCCATGAAATAGGAATGGTTGGGGCTGGTGACCTTGAAGTACGGGTTCGATTCCTTCCACTGCCGCTCGATCATGAAGATGATGTCGTCGGCGTTCATGTCACGCGTGGGCTTGAAATTCTTGTTGCTCTGCCACTTGACACCCTTGCGCAGGAAGAAGGTGTATTCCTTGCCGTCGGGCGTCACCGTCCAGCGCTCGGCCAGGGCGGGCTCAACTTGCGTGCCGCCCCGCTCGAACTCCACCAGGTTGTTGTAGATCTGCTGGCCCGCGTCAAACGTGGTGCCTGTGGTGTTGATGCTGGGCGCGAAGTTTTCCGGACTGCCTTCGGAGCAGTAGACCAGGGTCTTGGCCGATGCCGGCGTCAATGCGAGCATGGCCGGTAGCGCCAAGGCGCATACCAGCGCGCGTTTGGCGGGCAGCCGTTTGCCGACTGTGCGCAGGGTTTGAATCATCTCGTGGACTCCTCTTAAAAAAGCTGCTACGCAGCGGGTTGGGTAAACGTTTCGTCGATCTGTTCGTCGATCTGTTCGGCCAGGTGGCAGGCCACCAGACGCATCTTTACTTGGCGCAGTATCGGTCGTTCCACGCGGCAGCGCGCAATCGCATAGGGGCAGCGGGTGGAAAACACGCAGCCACTGGGCGGATCGAGCGGCGAGGGCAACTCGCCGGTCAGCACGCGACGCTGCGTGGCAGGGCCGCTGCCGACGATGGCGGGTGTCGAGGCCAGCAAGGCCTGGGTGTAGGGATGCTGGGGCCGGGAAAAGATGGCCTGTTTAGGGCCTTGCTCGACCGCATGGCCCAGGTACATCACCAGCACTTCGTCGGCGATATGACGCACCACGCCCAGGTCGTGCGAAATGAACAGATAGGCCAGACCGAGTTCGTGTTGCAGGTCGGCCATCAGATTGAGCACCTGTGCCTGGATCGATACGTCGAGCGCCGACACTGGTTCGTCGGCCACCAGCAGCGCCGGGCTGAGCATCAGTGCACGCGCGATCGCTGCTCCGGGCGCAGACCGACCTTCTCCAGCATTGCACGTGCCTTGCTGGAGCGCTGCGCCGCATCCAGACTGGTGTTGATCTCCAGCGGTGCTTCGAGGATGGCGCCAATCTTCTTGCGCGGGTTGAGCGAGCCGTACGGATTCTGGAACACCAGTTGCACCTGCTGGCGCAGGGTCTTGCGTGTATCCGCGTCGGCCGTCACTACATCGACGCCTTTGAGTAGCAGCTGACCACCGGCGGGTGTCTCAATCAACGAGACCATCCGCGCCAGTGTCGACTTGCCGCAGCCGGACTCTCCGACCACTGCCAGCGTCTTGCCGGCGTGCACCGTGAATGAGACGCCTTCGACGGCCTGCAGTTGCGCGGCGCTGCGGAACATGCCGCGGCTGATCTTGTAGACCTGGCTCAAGTCACGCGCATCGACCACTGGGACATCTGCCAGCGCCGCGCCGGCTTTCATGATGCAGCCGCCTCTGTCCGGGTGTGCACCGGCGCGGTGTCCAGCGGGAAATGGCAGCGCACCTTGCCGTCCTGGCGTGGCTCCAGCGCGGGGCGCCGAGCGCGGCAGAGTTCCTGTGCGTAGTTGCACCGCGGTGCGAACAGGCAACCGGCAGGGCGGTCGTAGAGGCCGGGCACCATGCCGGGTATCGTGGCCAGTCGGCCGCTGCCGTCGCTGCGTTCGGGCATGGCAGCCATCAGGGCTTCGGTGTAAGGGTGCAAGGGCGCGTGGAACAGATCCTGCGCTTCTGCAACGCGCGCAGCAAGTCGAGAATTTGCGCCTGTATCGTCACGTCCAGCGCCGTCGTCGGTTCGTCGGCGATCAGCAGCTTGGGGTTGCAGGCGATCGCGATGGCGATCATCACGCGCTGGTTCATGCCACCCGACATCTGGTGCGGATACACCTTCAGGCGGCTCTCGGGCGCCGGTATGCCCACCTGCTCCAACAGTTCGATGGAGCGGCGGCGCGCGGCCTTGGAATCCATGCGCAGGTGCAACTTGAGCGATTCGGCCAGCTGGAAGCCGATCGTGAAACAGGGATTCAGACTGGTGGTCGGATCCTGGAAGATCATGGCCAGATCCTTGCCGGTCAAGGCGCTGCGCTGGCGCGCCGACAAGGCCATCAGGTCATGCCCGTCGAACTGCATGCGGTCGGCCTTGACGAGGCCGGGGAAAGCCACCAGGCCCATCAGTGCCATCATCGTGACGCTCTTGCCAGAACCCGATTCGCCGACGATGCCCAGCACGTCGCCCGAGTCCAGCGTAAGGTCGACGCCCTCGACAGCATGCATCACGCCATTGCCGGACGGGAAGTCGACCGAAAGGTTTCTGATTTCGAGCAGCGCCATGACCAGCGGTGTCAGCGTTTGAGCTTGGGGTCGAACGCGTCGCGCAATCCGTCACCCAGCAGGTTGAAGGCCAGCACGGTGATCAGGATCATGATGCCGGGGAAGGTGACGACCCACCAGGCGCGCATCACGAATTCGCGCGCGTCGGCCAGCATGGTGCCCCATTCGGGCGAAGGCGGCTGCGCTCCCAATCCGAGGAAACCCAGCGCGGCGGCATCGAGGATGGCAGTGGAGATGCCCAGCGAGGCCTGCACGATCAGCGGCGCGGTGCAGTTGGGCAGCACTTCGCTGACCATCAGGCGCAGATGGCTTGCGCCGTTCATGCGTGCGGCGGTGACGTAATCCCTGGAGGTCTCCGAAATCACGGCGGCCCGGGTGATACGCACGTAGTGCGGCAGGATGACCACCGCGACGGCCAGCATCGCATTCATGATGCCTGGGCCCAGGATCGCGACAATCACGATGGCCAGCAACAGGCTGGGCAACGTCAGGACGATGTCCATCGCGCGCATCACCGCGATCTCGTAGACGCCGCGGAAATACCCGGCCGTCAGACCCAGCACCGTGCCCACCAGCACCGACACCGCAACCACGGCCAGGCCTATCACCAACGACAGGCGCGCGCCATGGATCAGGCGCGACAGGATATCGCGGCCGATCGCATCGGTTCCCAGTGGATACGAGAGTGTGCCGCCGCTTTGCCAGAATGGCGGCTGCAGCGCGATGTCGCTGTTGGTGATGAGCGGGTTGTGTGGCGCCAGCCAGGGCGCAAAGAGCGCGATCAACAGCATCCCGAGCACGATGACCAGGCCGGCGATTGCGCCCTTGTTGGCGCTGAAGTAGATCCAGAACTCGCGCAGCGGCTGCGGCGGCTCAGGCGCTGTTGGTGCAACGGCGGGTGACAAGGTACGGGTGTTCACCGCAGGTGCCTGATGCGTGGGTTGATGATGCCGTAGGTGATGTCGACCAGCAGGCTGATGCCCATGACCATCGCGCCAACCAGCAACACGCCGCCTTGCAGCACCGGGTAGTCACGCCGGCCGATTGCTTCGATCAGCCATTTGCCGACACCGGGCCACGAGAAGATGGTTTCGGTCAGCAGCGCGCCAGTGAACAACACGCCAATCTGCAGGCCGATCACGGTGACCACCGGGATCAGCGCGTTGCGCAGTGCGTGCACGGCGACCACCCGCAGGTTGGACAGGCCCTTGGCGCGTGCCGTGCGCACATAGTCTTCACCCAGCACCTCGAGCATCGACGAGCGGGTCATGCGCGCGATGACGGCCAGTGGTTGTGTGCCCAGCACGATCGTCGGCAACACCAGGTGTGATGCGGCAGACCAGAATGCGCCCTTGTCGTCAGCCAGCCAGGAATCGATCAGCAGGAAACCGGTGACCGGTTCGATGAAGTATTTGACGTCGAGTCGACCCGATACCGGCGTCAGGTCGAGTTGGACCGAAAACAGCAGGATCAGCAGCAGTCCCCACCAGAAGATTGGCATCGAGTACCCGGTCAGGGAAAACGCCATGACGCCATGGTCGAATCCCGAGTTGCGCTTGACCGCGGCCAGTATGCCCGCAGGTATGCCGAGGATGAGCGCAAACAGGATCGCGCACGCGCCGAGTTCGACGGTGGCCGGGAACAGGGCCCTGAATTCGTCGATCACCGGCGCGTGGGTGATGATCGAGCGCCCGAGGTCACCATGCAGCAGGCGCCCGATGTAGATGCCGTACTGCACCATGATCGGTCGGTCCAGGCCATATTCCTTGAGCAGCAACGCGTGCCGCGCCTCGTCGATGCCGCGTTCGCCGGCGAGTGTCTCGACCGGATCTCCGGGCACCATGCGGATCAGGAAAAAGACCAGCAATGTCATACCCAGGAAAGTGGGAATGATCAACCCCAGGCGGGTAAGGATGAAGCGAATCAAGGTCGTGCGCGTTCAGGGATGGGCAGTCGGTGGATTATTGAAGCTTGTATTTTGCCGACTGCGGCACCAAGGCGGTGCCAGACGATTCTACCGACAGGCAGGGCCGCTGCGGCGCTTCGCGCGACCGGTCCTGCTCGGGACAAACCCTATGGATGTCATGCGCCAATTTGCGCCACCGCGAAAAAAAAGGCCGGCGGATGCCGGCCTTGTGTTGCGTGTCGTGTCCGCGCTTATTTGAGGTGTTTGCCGATCAGGCCCGCCATCTCGAACATCGAAACCTGCATCTTGCCAAAGATTTCCTTGAGCTTGGCATCGGCATTGATCATGCGCTTGTTGACTTCGTCCTGCAGCTTGTTCTTCTTGATGTAGGCCCACAACTTGCTGACCACTTCGGTGCGTGGCAATGGTGTGGAGCCGACCACGGCAGCCAGAGCGGCGCTGGGTGTCAGGGCTTTCATGAAAGCTGCGTTGACGGCGCGCTTTTTCGCTGGAGCCTTTTTGGCAGCGACCTTCTTGGCCGGAGCGGCCTTTTTGGCAGCGACTTTCTTCGCGGGAGCGGCCTTCTTGGCCGGCGCAGCTTTCTTCGCTGCTACTTTTTTCGCCGGAGCTGCTTTCTTTGCGGGTGCAGCTTTCTTGGCGACGGCCTTTTTGGCCGGGGCTTTTTTTGCAGTTGCCATGATTGAATTGTCCTTCTCGAAGTTGATTAATCACCAGCGAAGAACTGCTTCTTCTCCGGCACTGCGGATGCTACTGGAGAAAAAACCAGTTTCCAAGCGAAAACGCATCTTTTTCACTCTGGCGTGTTGTTTTTTTCATGCCTGGCGAAATGGGCACGTTCACTCGGGGACGACAGGCCATCGCCAAGGCCGGTTCATTGGCAGTCGACCCGGCCGTGGATGTCGTTGAACGCCGGGGAACACGCGCGATACCTCGGCTGCTTCGCGCAATGCATCAGATTGCTGCGATAACATGCCGTGCACGTTGACGAATAGATATTTTTGCAAGGATCATGACCATGCCGGACTTCATCCCCGTTTGTGACCTGTGCGATGCCCACAAGGACGACTCGAGTGGCGCCTTTCGCGTTTTGCCGCCGGTGTTTCGCCCGTTCGCAGGCTCCGCGCGTTTTCGTGGACCGGTCAGCACGGTGCGTTGCTTCGAGGACAACACGTTGGTCAAGGCGGCGCTGGACAGCCCTGGGCAAGGACGGGTTCTGGTGGTCGACGGTGGCGCGTCGCTGCGCCGCGCCTTGGTCGGCGGCAACCTCGGTGCGGCAGCAGCGCGCAATGGCTGGGCCGGGTTGCTGATCAACGGTTGTGTGCGCGACTGCGCCGAACTGCTGGTCTTGCCGATCGGCATCCTGGCGCTGGCGCCGATGCCGTTGCCGCCACGCAAGCAGGCGCAAGGCGAGCGTGACGTAGACGTGTTGGTCCAGGGCGTCTGGATTCGACCGGGTGACTGGCTCGCGGCCGATGAGGACGGCGTCGTCGTACACACGGATAAGTTGGCTTGACCGGTGACGGGCCTGCACAATCGCAACATGGAAAGAATCGTCTGCATCGATTCCCACACCGGTGGTGAACCCACCCGGTTGGTGTTGTCGGGTTTCCCCGATCTCGGCGACCTGCCCCTGCCCGCAGTGGTGCAGCAATTGCGCGAGCGGCACGACCGCTACCGCAGCGCCACGGTCGGTGAGCCGCGCGGCAGCGATGTAGTCGTTGGAGCCTTGTTGTTGCCGCCACGCACGGCCGGCGCGCTGGCTTCGGTGGTGTTCTTCAACAACGTCGGCTATCTGGGCATGTGTGGCCACGGCACGATCGGCCTGATGGCGACACTGGAATACCTGGGGCGGGCGGCGCCGGGGCGTTACACGCTCGACACCCCCGTGGGTGTTGTCGCGGTGCATTTGCGCGGGAGCGGCGTGGTGACGATCGACAACGTGCCGGCCTATCGGTACCGCGCCGGTGTGCAGTTGCAGGTGCCGGGCGTCGGTTCGGTGCGCGGCGACGTCGCCTGGGGCGGCAACTGGTTTTTTCTCTGTGACGATGGTGGTATCGGCATCACCGTCGACAACGTGGAGCCACTCACCCACCATGCCTGGGCGATCCGCCGGGCGCTGGAGGCGGCAGGGATCACCGGCGCCGATGGCGCCTTGATCGACCATGTCGAGTTGATGGGCCCCGCACAGGACGCGGCCAACGACGGCCGCAATTTTGTGTTGTGCCCGGGCCGCGCCTACGACCGCTCACCCTGCGGCACCGGTACCAGCGCCAAGCTGGCCTGCCTGGCCGCTGACGGCAAGTTGGCACCGAGCGAGGTCTGGCGTCAGGAGAGTGTCCTAGGCAGCGTATTCGAGTCGCAGTACCGCATGCAGGGCACACAACTGGTACCGACGATCACCGGGCGGGCCCATGTCTGCGCCGAGACCGATTTGCTGCTGGATCCCGAGGATCCTTACGTCTGGGGCATCGTCTAGCCGCTGGACGATGCGCCGACGCTCCAATCCGGCATGACGACCCGTATGAACACCGATACCGTAGTGGTCGGCGCCGGCCTCATCGGCGCGGCGTGTGCAGCACGACTGGCACATGCGGGCCGCAACGTATTGCTGCTTGACATGCAGGCGCCTGGGCAGGGCGCCAGTTTCGGCAACGCCGGCCATGTCGCCACGGAACAGCTGATTCCACTGGCCAATCCGCGGATCATTCGCGACAGCTGGCGTTACCTGCTCGATGCCGACAGCCCGTTGAAGCTGCGCCTGGCCTACCTGATGCCGATCCTGCCGTGGTTGACGCGCTTCGTTCTCGCTGCGCGACCGTCTGCATTGGCGCGGGGCATCCAGGCGCTGATCGCCTTGCAGCAGACATCGCGCGACGACCTGCGCGATCTGATGCAGGCCTGTGCCATCGACCATCTGCTGTCGCTCGACGGCCATCTGCGGGTCTGGGAAACCGACGCCGGTGCGCGGGCTGCGAAACGCGAGGCGGCAGAGATTGCCGCTTATGGCGTGCGCACCGAAGCCCTGTCGGCACAGGCGGTGCGCGCAGAAGCGCCGTCGCTCAGCGCGGACGTGGCGGGCGCGCTGTGTTATCCCGATACCGGGCATGTAGCAGATCCGCACGCGGTCTGCCTGGGCATGGTCGATGCCATGCAACGCTGGTCCGGTCGGGTGCAACGCGCACGGGTGCTGGAGGTGTTTCAGGAGGGCACAGGCCCGGTGCGCCTGACGCTGGATCATGGCCCGGCCTTGCAGGCCCACCAGGTTCTTATCTGTGCCGGTGCCTGGTCGCGGCCTTTGGCGCGAAGCCTCGGTTACCGGGTGCCGCTCGATACCGAACGGGGCTACCACATCACCGTGCCCTGGCCGAAGCCGGGCGAACCTGGCGTTGGCACGATGACACTGCGCCGCCCGATCGCCTCGACCGAACGCAGCGTCATCATGTCGCCGCTGTCGGTCGGCCTGCGCATGACCGGCACGGTCGAGTTCGGCGGCTTGCAATTGCCCCCGGACCCGCGGCGTTACGCGCTGCTGCGCCGGCAGATGCAGGCCTTGGTACCAGGTGTGCGGGTCGACACAGCGAGCAACTGGATGGGCTTTCGTCCATCCTTGCCAGACCATCTGCCCGTGCTCGGTGCGGCGCCACGCCATCGGGGCGTGTTTTTCGCATTCGGCCACCAGCATCTAGGCCTGACACTGTGTGGTGTCACGGCGCGCATCATGGCCGATCTGATGCAGGGTCGGTCGCCGGGCATCGACCTGTCGGCGTACCGGGTGGACCGGTTCTAGGCCATTGATCAGCGAGCCGTCAGACCGATCCTACGGTGCATCGATAACGCGCAGCGCGCAGTGCAGCTGATCCGCCTCAGTGCTGGTTCCAGGTCAGGAAGATGCCGAACAGGGCGATCGCGAACGCCACCAGCTGCAGGCCGGTCATGGTTTCGCCCAACGCCAGCACGCCGACCAGCGCAGCGGAGATCGGCAGCATCACCGTGAAGATGCCGCCTTGGGCGGCTTGCAGATGGCGCACACCGGTCATCCACAACCAGACCGTGCCGATGCTGGCCGCCAAGGCGTAAAACAACAACAGCAACCAGATGCCGACGGAGACGGAGCCGAAAGGAAAATCCAGCGCCAGCGTCAGACCGAAAGGCGTCATCAAGGCGAAACCCCATAGATTGATCATCGACGCGATGCGTTTGGGGCCCAGCGTGCCGGTGAGCTTTTTCGCAATCACTGCATAACCCCCCTCACACACCACGGCGCCGAATACCAGCAGGTTGCCCAGCCAGGCCTGGGGTGGTGTCGGTGCTGACGCTGCAGTGTCGGCAAATATGTCCGAGCGCGCCAACGCCAGAACCGCGAGGCCGAGCACCGCACACAACGCCGCGGCCCACATGCGCGGGCTGATGTGTTCGCCCAGGAACAACCAGCTCATGAAAGCGATCACTGCTGGAATGCCGGCCAGGATCACGCCGGCAGACACTGCACTGGTCATGCTCACGCCATACAACATGCAGATCGAGAACAGGAAGTTGCCGACAAACGACTCCAGGAACAGCAGGCGGCGCACCTGTGGCGT
>CAJDVP010000048.1_pt1 | contig 15586 bp, 20 predicted proteins | sample 7391311 | NCBI WGS metagenome assembly CAJDVP01 (sample SAMEA7055711, study PRJEB34461) | soil metagenome | biome: terrestrial ecosystem; feature: Peninsula; material: soil | place: Antarctica | collected 2016
CACCGTGGTCTTGAGGAATTCCAGCCGCTGCGGCGTATCGGCCAGCATGATGCCGGCGGACAGGTGCAAACCGCAGGACTGACCCGAGATTTCTTCCAGCTCCTTGTACAGGCCCACGGTGTAGCTCTGCAGCATCGCCACGTTGGGATCACCATTGAGCGTGTGAAATCCGCCAGCCGCATGCCATGTCGAGCCCGAGGTGAGCTGGTCGCGCTCGAGCAGCATTACGTCCTTCCAGCCTTTTTTGGTCAGGTGGTACAGGACGGAGCACCCGACCACGCCGCCACCGATCACCACCACTTGTGCTGTTGTCTTCACGCTTGCGTTTCCTTCAATGGTCAATTGTCACTGTCACATGCCCCCACCGCTGTGTCCAGTGGGGGTAGCCACTATGCTGCGCCGCCGAATGATCTTCGCGCCACGCACCGTGAGACTCTCAAGAAGGCGCCGGGCCGTTTCAAGTCTTGTTGCACCCCCTCGAGGGCCTGCCGCAACGCAGGGCTGGGGGCGCTCAGAAGTCGGTTGGCGCGCCACCTTCCGCCTTGCGCCGGGCGACAAAAGCATCGAGTTCTTCTTCGATGGCCGGGTCCATGGCCGGACGTTCGTAGGCGGCCAGTTCCTTTTGCCACACCGCATTCGCCTTCTGGAACGCGGTCGGACTGCCGGCCTCCTGCCAGGTCTCGAAGTTGCGCCAATCGGAGATGATGGGTGAATAAAACGCGGTCTCGAACCGCTCCAGCGTATGGGCCGTACCGAAATAGTGGCCACCCGGGCCGACGTCGCGGATCGCGTCCAGGCCCAGGCCGGCCGGGCTGACGTCGAGCGGCGTCAGGAACTCGGCGACCATCTGCAGCAGATCGACGTCGACGATGAATTTCTCGAACGAGCAGGTCAAACCGCCCTCCATCCAGCCGGCCGCATGCATGATGAAATTGCCACCGGCCTGGATCACGGCCCACAAGGAAAACACCGACTCGTAAGCGGCCTGGGCATCCACGGTATTGGCCGCGCAGACGTTCGAGGTACGGTACGGAATACCGTACTTGCGGCATAACTGCCCGCCAGCGAGCACCGCCTTCATGTATTCGGGTGTGCCGAAGGCCGGCGCACCCGACTTCATATCCACGTTTGACGTGAAACCGCCATACACCACCGGCGCGCCCGGGCGCACCATCTGCGTGAAGGCGATACCCGCCAAGGCTTCGGCGTTCTGCTGTGCCAGTGCGCCGGCAATCGTCACCGGCGCCATCGCGCCGGCGAGCGTGAACGGCGTCAGCATGATCACCTGGTTGCGCGAAGACATCTCGATGATGCCTTGCAGCATCGGCGTGTCGAGGCGCAGCGGAGAAGAACTATTGATGATGGAGAACAGCGACGGTTCGGCCTCCATCTGTTCGCGCGAGATACCACGCGCGATACGCGCGATCTCCAGCCCGTCCTGGTTGCGCTCCTTGCCCAGTGAATAGACGTGGAACGGCTTGTCGGTGAGTTTGGCGATGTCGGACAAACAGTCGAGGTGCCGCACCGACGCATGCAGATCGACCGGCTCGACCGGGTAGCCGCCGCTGGCATGCACGATGTCATAGCGCTGCGCCAACCGCACCATGTTGCGGAAGTCCACCTGGTTGCCGACCCGCCGTCCGCCTTGCAAGTCGGAGCAGTTGGGCGGGCTGGCGACCTGCGCGAACACCAGGTTCTTGCCGCCGATTTGCACATTGCGCTCAGGATTGCGCGCATGCAGCGTGAATTCCGAGGGGCAGGTCTTGATGCTCTGCAAGATCAGGTTGCGGTCGAAACGCACCCGCTCGGAACCTTCACGTACATCGGCGCCCGCCGTTTTGAGGATCTCACGCGCCCCCACATGCATGAAGTCCATGCCCATCTCTTCGAGAATCGTGAGCGAGGCATCATGGATGGCCTCCAGTTCGTCCTCCGATAGCACGGGCGTGGCGGGAAACCGGTGCAACAGACGCCGATATTGCGTTGTCGACAGGCTGGCGCGCGTCGTACCGCTGGCGCGGCCAGCACGCCGGCGCGTCGTACCACTGGCGGAAGAGGCTTCGGACATGGAGACGGTTCCTCTGGAAATACGCAGATCGCGCCTGAGTATCCGGCAATTGGCGCATGTTCACATCCTCATGTTTATGCCGGGTAGCCATGAGCCAGAGTCATGCCGGTACAGGGACGGAGTATTGCCACCAATAACCACGCGCAAGCCAGGCAGTGGCTGAAACGCGTCGCACAAAGCAAAACGCCCACTTCGAAAAGTGGGCGTTTTGCTTGCAGCCTCCAAGGCTGCCTGTCTGGTTGCGCGAGGAGGATTTGAACCTCCGACCTTTGGGTTATGAGCCCAACGAGCTACCAGGCTGCTCCATCGCGCGGTAAGTCAGGGAGTATAACCGTTTAATCTGCTCGATCCGCAGAATCCATCAATTCGTCGGCAACTTCGGGGCGATCGACCAGTTCGACGAATGCCATGGGCGCATTGTCACCAACACGGAATCCCATTTTCAAGATGCGGGTGTAACCACCGGGGCGCGCAGCGTAGCGTGGACCCAGCACGTCGAACAATTTGACGACGCTGTCGCGGTCGCGCAGGCGGTCGAACGCAAGACGGCGGTTGGCCACGGTAGCTTCCTTGGCCAGCGTGATCATGGGTTCAACGACGCGGCGCAATTCCTTGGCCTTTGGCAGCGTGGTTTTGATGGCCTCGTGTTCGATCAGCGAGTTCATCATGTTGCGCAGCATTGCGAGCCGATGCTCGCTGGTGCGATTGAGTTTGCGAAGTCCGTGTCCGTGACGCATGGTGCTTTCCTTTTAGTTTTAGAACCGACAGCCGTGTCAGGTACTGTCGTGGCACTCAAGCCCTCATGAGAAAACGCCGGGCCGGTCCCAAGTTTCCTCGCATCCCCTTTTGGGGGTGCCTGCCGCAAGGCAGGGGTGGTGGGGGCGCACTCAAAAGGCTTGAAATTAACGCTTTTCCAGTGCTGCCGGCGGCCAGCTCTCGAGCTTCATGCCCAGAGTCAGTCCACGGGAGGCGAGCACTTCCTTGATTTCGTTGAGTGACTTGCGACCCAGGTTCGGGGTCTTGAGCAACTCGTTTTCGGTACGCTGGATCAGGTCACCGATGTAATAGATATTTTCAGCCTTCAGGCAATTGGCCGAACGCACCGTCAGCTCCAGCTCGTCTACCGGACGCAACAGGATCGGGTCGAACTGCGTATTCGCGCGTGGCTTGTTGTCGTCAAACACCGACGACAACTCGCTGCCCTCGAGCTGGGCGAACACCGCCAATTGTTCGACGAGCACCTTGGCCGACGCACGCACCGCATCTTCGGCCGAGATCGCACCATTGGTCTCGATCTCGACAATCAACTTGTCCAGGTCGGTCCGCTGCTCGACACGTGCGCTTTCCACCGTGTAGCTGACACGCTTGACTGGCGAGAACGACGCGTCCAGCACGATACGGCCGATCGATTTGGTCGGTTCGTCGCCCTGTCGGCGCATCGTACCGGGCACATAACCACGGCCCTTTTCGACCTTGATCTGCATGTCCAGTTTGCCGCCGTGCGACAGATTGGCGATGACATGGTCGGGATTGATCACCTCGACGTCATGCGGCGTCTGGATGTCAGCAGCGGTCACGGGGCCATCGCCGTCCTTGCGCAGGCTGAGCGTCACTTCCTCACGGTTGTGCAGCTTGAACACCACACCCTTGAGGTTCAGCAGGATGTTGACGACATCTTCCTGCACACCGTCGATCGACGAATACTCGTGCAACACACCAGCGATCGTGACTTCGGTCGCAGCGTATCCCGGCATGGATGACAACAGGACGCGGCGCAGTGCATTACCCAAGGTATGACCATAACCACGCTCGAATGGCTCCAGAGCCACTTTGGCCCGGTTGGCGCCGAGTTGCTCGACATTGATTGCTTTGGGTTTCAGCAGATTGGTTTGCATTCAGACTTCCTCTCAATACCCCCGACTCGTTACATCGGTAAGGCTGGTGAAGCACCTGAGCCGCGGTGCCCCGCGGTTCAGGAACGGTTTCTACTATCGATCCGCGCGATTAACGCGAATACAACTCGACGATCAGCGATTCGTTGATGTCGGCGGCAAACTGATCGCGGTCCGGGGTCTTCTTGAAAGTGCCCTCGGCCTTTTCGAGGCTGACTTCAACCCAGGCAGGCAAGCCGACCTGTTGAGCCAACTGCAAGGCCTCGACCACCCGGTTCTGATTCTTGGACTTGTCGCGCACGGCAATCACATCACCGGTCTTGACCATGTAAGAAGGAATATTCACGGACTGACCATTCACGGCAATCGCCTTGTGCGATACCAGCTGGCGTGCTTCGGCGCGTGTGGACCCGAAACCCATGCGATAAACGACGTTGTCCAGACGCGACTCGAGCAGGAACAACAGGTTGGCACCCGTGTTTCCGCGGCGACGCTCAGCCTCTACAAAGTAGCGGTGAAACTGGCGCTCAAGCACACCGTACATGCGCTTGACCTTCTGCTTTTCGCGCAGCTGCAGGCCGAAGTCGGAGGTACGGGCACCCGAGGTGCGGCCATGCTGGCCGGGTTTGGAGTCGAATTTGGCCTTGTCCCCGATGGCGCGGCGCGCGCTCTTGAGGAACAGGTCGGTGCCTTCACGGCGGGAGAGTTTGGCCTTGGGGCCGAGATAACGTGCCACTTGAACTTCCTTTATGTCATCTGCCGCGGCAAACCGCGGGAGCCGTCAGCTGTCGCTGGCGGCGGTGGGCTTGGTTGAATGGGAAAACGGACGCGAATCCGGTACCCTGGGATCAGATCCTGCGACGTTTCTGCGGACGGCAGCCGTTGTGCGGCACCGGCGTAACGTCGGAGATCATGTTGATGCGGATACCGAGCGCAGCCAGGGCGCGGACCGACGACTCGCGACCAGGACCGGGGCCCTTGATCTCGACGTCCAGGTTCTTGATCCCCTGCTCGACCGCGGCCCGACCGGCGACCTCGGAAGCAACCTGGGCTGCAAACGGAGTCGATTTGCGCGAACCCTTGAAACCCTGGCCACCCGAGGACGCCCACGACAAGGCGTTGCCTTGGCGATCGGTGATCGTGATGATGGTATTGTTGAACGAAGCGTGCACGTGCGCGACGCCGTCCGCGACGTTCTTGCGAACCTTCTTGCGAACTCGTTGTGACGCAGCGCTATTTTGTGGTTTTGCCATAGTGGTCTCTCAATCCCGTTTATTTCTTCAGTGACTGCGCGGCCTTGCGCGGACCCTTGCGGGTACGGGCATTGGTGCGTGTGCGCTGACCACGCATCGGCAGACCGCGACGATGGCGGAAACCCCGGTAGCAGCCGATGTCCATCAAACGCTTGATGTTCATCGTGGTTTCACGCCGCAGGTCACCTTCGATGATGTACTGGCCCACCTGATCGCGGATTTTTTCCAGATCAGCGTCGGTCAGGTCCTTGACCTTCTTGGAATACGCGATGCCGCAAGCTTCACAGATCTTGCGAGCGCGGGTGCGTCCAATACCGAAGATGGCGGTCAGGCCAATTTCGGAATGTTGGTGCGGCGGAATGTTGATACCAGCGATACGTGCCATGTTGATCCTCTAATACTCGTGCAATCTCAGCCCTGGCGCTGCTTGTGGCGCGGATCGGAGCAGATCACGCGCACGACGCCGTGGCGCCGGATGATTTTGCAGTTGCGGCAAATTTTCTTGACCGAAGCCGAGACTTTCATGTTCTTCTCCTAAAAATCCTGTGCCACGTCTCGCTTGCAGCGAACGCCCGGCTATTTCCACTATGACTACCTGATCTGGAAATAATTCCAGACCCGACCCAGGCCGCAGGACGTCAACCCCACTGTCACCTTGCAAACCCACTCGCCTCGCACCGGAGCACTGTCAAACCCTGACAGCGCCGTTGCAAAAGACTCATGTCGTTTTGAAACTCGCCTTCTTCAAGAGCGACTCATACTGCTGCGACATCATGTAGTTCTGGACCTGTGCCATGAAATCCATGGTCACGATCACGATGATCAGCAGTGATGTACCACCAAAGTAGAACGGAACGTTGTACTTCAGGATCAGGAACTCAGGCAACAGACAGACCGCAGTGATATAGATCGCACCCACTAGCGTCAGTCGCAGCAAAATCTTGTCGATATGCTTCGCGGTGTGATCACCCGGGCGAATACCCGGAATGAAGGCGCCACTTTTCTTCAAATTGTCCGCCGTCTCCCGGCTGTTGAAAACCAACGCGGTATAGAAGAAGCAGAAAAAGATGATCGCGGCCGCATAAAGCATGACATAGATCGGCTGGCCCGGTGACAACGTGGCAGCAATATCCCTGAGCCAGCGCACCGACTCCCCGGTGCTCAACCAACCCACCACCGTTGCCGGCAACAGGATGATCGACGAGGCAAAGATCGGAGGGATCACGCCGGCCATGTTCAATTTCAACGGTAGATGTGACGCCTGACCACCGTACACCTTGTTGCCAACCTGGCGACGCGCATAGTTCACCAAAATCTTGCGCTGACCCCGTTCGACATAAACCACGAAATAGGTCACCGCCACGACCAGCAACATGATGAACAACGATGCCAGGATGCTCATCGCTCCGGTACGCACCAGTTCCGCCAGGCCACCCATGGCGCTTGGCAGATTGGCGGCAATACCGGCAAAAATCAGAAGCGAGATGCCGTTGCCCAGGCCGCGTTCCGTGATCTGCTCACCGAGCCACATCAGAAACATGGAACCGGCCGTCAACGTGCACACCGCGGTGACGCGAAACCCGATACCGGGCGAAATTACCAAACCAGCCGACGCCTCCAAGGCCACGGCAATACCCAGTGACTGGAACAACGACAGACCCAGGGTGCCATAACGCGTGTATTGCGTTATTTTGCGACGCCCTGCCTCGCCCTCTTTCTTCAATTGCTCGAATGTCGGAATGACATGGGTGAGCAACTGCATCACGATCGAGGCCGAAATGTACGGCATGATGCCCAATGCAAATATCGTGAACCGCGACAACGCGCCACCCGACATCAGGTTGGCCATGCCCAGGATGCCACCCTCCTGGCCCTTGAAGAACTGTTGCAACTGCGCCGGGTCGATGCCCGGCACAGGGATATGCGCACCAATCCTGTATACGATCAACGCGAACAGCAAGAAAAACAGACGGCGACGCAGGTCGCCGAACTTGCCGGTTTTTGCCAGTTTAGCCGCGTTGGTTGCCACGTGCGATTACCTGTTGTCCTGCAATTGAAAGATCAGGCGACGCTTCCGCCGGCCGCTTCGATCGCAGCCTTGGCGCCAGCAGTCGCGCCAATGCCATTGAGCTTGACCACCTTGGTCAACGCACCGGTCTTAATGACCTTGACGACCTTGGCCATCTCCGGAACCAGACCTGCCTGCTTGAGCGTGAGCAGATCGACTTCGGCAGCGCCCAGCACCTCCAGGGTGGTCAGCGTGATCTCAGCGTTGAACTTGAGCAAGGCAGACTTGAAACCGCGCTTGGGCAAGCGACGCTGCAGCGGCATCTGGCCGCCTTCGAAACCGACCTTGTGAAAACCACCTGCACGGGATTTCTGCCCCTTGTGACCACGACCGCCGGTCTTACCGATACCCGAGCCGATACCACGACCGACACGGCGTTTCGCGTGTTTGGAGCCGTCTGCCGGCTTGATGTCATTGAGTTCCATCATCCATCCCTCGTCAGTGGGCTGCCTTGCCACAGGCAATGCAGACCGTCATCTTCACAATACTTTGACCAGGTAACTGATCTTGTTGATCATCCCGCGCACTTCCGGCGAATCTTTCAATTCGCTGATGCTGTTCACTTTGCGCAAGCCCAGCCCGCGCACCGTGGCGCGGTGCGATTCCTGGCAGCCGATCGGGCTGCGGACCAACTGGACTTTCACAGTTTGTTGTTGCGTCGTCATAACCTATTCCCCTCTCAGGAAAACAGCTCTTCAACGCTCTTGCCGCGCTTGGCGGCAACTTCCGCCGGCGTGGTGGACACCCGCAAGGCATCCAGCGTTGCACGAACCATGTTGTAAGGATTCGAGGAGCCATGGCTCTTGGCCACGACATCGGTGATGCCCACAACCTCGAAAACCGCGCGCATCGGACCGCCGGCAATGATGCCCGTGCCCTTCGGGGCCGGTATCATCATCACGTTGGCAGCACCATGGTGACCCGTCACCCGATGATGCAAGCTACCGTTTTTCAACGAGACCTTGACCATGTTGCGGCGCGCCTCTTCCATTGCCTTTTGCACGGCTGCGGGCACTTCCTTGGATTTGCCTTTGCCCATGCCGACGCGGCCGTCGCCATCACCGACCACGGTCAACGCGGCAAAGCCCAGAATCCGACCACCCTTGACCACCTTGGTCACACGGTTGATCGCGATCATCTTCTCGCGCAGGCCGTCCTCAGGACCTTCAGACTTGCCCTGCATCTTCGCTTGCATTCGTGCCATATTAGTTTCCGATCTTCTTAAAACTGCAGGCCGGCTTCACGCGCGGCATCGGCCAGCGCCTTGACGCGGCCATGGTAGGCAAAACCCGAACGGTCAAATGCGACCTTCTCCACGCCGGCCGCCTTCGCCCTTTCGGCGACACGCTTGCCGATGATTTGGGCCGCAGCGGCAGTGGCACCCTTGCCGGCGCCGCCCCCCAACGCGGTACGCACTTCGGCCTCGGCCGTCGATGCGGTGGCCAGCACCTTGGCACCGTCGCCCGAAATGACGCTGGCGTAGATATGCAAATTGGTCCGGTTCACCGTCAGACGGGCCACGCCCTGGGTCGCGATACGGATCCGGGTCTGGCGAGCCCTGCGAAGACGCTGTTCTTTCTTGGTCAACATGATGCTGCCCCTTACTTCTTCTTGGTTTCTTTGATCTTGATCTTCTCGTCCGCATAACGGATACCCTTGCCCTTGTAGGGCTCAGGCGGACGAACAGCACGGATCTCAGCGGCGATCTGCCCGACGCGCTGACGGTCTGCACCTTTGACCACAATTTCAGTTGGGGTCGGTGTCGCGACGGTGATGCCTGCGGGCATGTCCATGTTGACCGGGTGCGAATATCCAACCGTCAGATTGAGCTTGTCGCCTTGCGCCTGCGCCTTGAAGCCGACACCAACCAGGTTGAGCTTGCGCTCGAAACCCTTGCTGACGCCAACGACCATGTTGTTGACCAACTGGCGCATCGTGCCCGACATCGCATTGGCGTCGCGCGAATCGTTGGCCGGCACAAAGCTCAGCTTGCCGTCATCGCTGGTCACCTTGACCAGGACGTTCTGGGCCAGCTGCAAGGCACCACCGGCGCCTTTGACGCTGATCTGGTCATCCTTGACGCTCACATCGACGCCAGCGGGAACCACTACCGGCATTTTTCCTATACGGGACATTTTCTGTTTCTCCTCAGTGCCGCGCCATCAGGCGACGTAACACAGGACTTCGCCGCCGACGCCATTGGCACGTGCCTTGCGGTCGGTCATCACGCCTTCAGGCGTCGTGACGATCGCCACACCCAGGCCGTTCTGGACCTGCGGCAAGGTGCCCTTGCCGCGGTAAACGCGCAGGCCGGGGCGGCTCACACGCTCAATGCGTTCGATCACCGGACGACCGGCGTAATATTTCAGCGCGATTTCAAGGTCGGACTTGCCAGCGTCGGTCTTCACGGTGAAGCCGTCGATATAGCCCTCATCCTTCAACACCTGCGCGATCGCAACCTTCACCTTGGAAGATGGAACGGAAACAGTCGTCTTGGCCACCATCTGCGCGTTGCGGATGCGGGTCAACAGGTCCGCAATGGGATCACTCATGCTCATGTTTTTGTCTCCTCGCGCTTACCAGCTGGCCTTGACGACACCGGGAATCTCACCGGCCAGCGCCATCTCGCGCACCTTTGCGCGCCCCAGACCAAAGTGCTGAAACGTGCCACGCGGACGCCCGGTGATGGAACAACGATTGCGCTGGCGCGTCGGGTTGGCGTTGCGCGGCAACATCTGCAACGCCAGGCGCGCCACGGCGCGCTCGTCGTCACTGCGTTTTGCGTCGTTGGCGATGGCCTTGTATTCCGCGTGTTTCTTCGCGTACTTGGCAACCAGTTTGTCTCGCTTGAGCTCACGCTCGATCACAGCTTTTTTAGCCAAGGGTCACCTCAGTTCTTGAACGGAAAACGGAAGCCCGCGAGTAGCGCCTTGCACTCTTCGTCCGACCTGGCCGTAGTGGTGATGCTGATATTGAGACCACGCAAGGCATCAACCTTGTCGTATTCAATCTCAGGGAAAATGATCTGCTCTTTCACGCCGATGTTGTAATTGCCACGGCCGTCGAACGCGCGACCCGAGATGCCGCGGAAGTCACGCACCCGCGGCAGCGCGACGGTGACAAAGCGGTCCAGAAACTCGAACATGCGCACGCCACGCAACGTGACCATGCAACCGATGGCCTGGCCTTCACGAATCTTGAAACCGGCGATTGGCTTCTTGGATTTTGTGACGACGGGTTTCTGGCCGGCGATCTTGGTCATGTCGGCGACCGCGCTATCCATGACCTTCTTGTCAGCTACCGCCTCGCTCACACCCATGTTGAGCGTGATCTTGGACAGGCGCGGCACCTGCATCGGAGACTTGTAGCCAAACTTGGCAATCAATTCCGGAGCAATTTTTTCGCGATAGTGTTGTTGCAGACGCACCATGTTCATGCCACCTTGATTTCTGCGCCGCTGGACTTGTAAACGCGCACGCGTTTGCCGTCCGTCAACAGCTTGATGCCAACCCGGTCAGCCTTGCCGGATACAGCGTTGTAGATTGCCACGTTGGACTGGTGGATCGGCATGGCCTTCTCCACGATTCCGCCGGTCGTACCCTTCATCGGGTTGGGCTTGGTGTGTTTCTTCACCAGATTGATGCCCTCGACCAGCACATGCGAGTCATCCTTGCGCAGTGACACCTTGCCACGCTTACCCTTGTCCCGGCCTGCGATGACAATGACGTCATCGCCTTTGCGAATCTTCTTCATGATTTGCTTGTCCTTACAGTACTTCGGGCGCCAGCGACACGATCTTCATGAACTTCTCGGTCCGCAACTCGCGCGTGACCGGCCCGAAGATGCGCGTGCCGATCGGCTCGAGCTTGGCATTGAGCAACACGGCGGCATTGCCGTCGAATTTCACCAGTGATCCATCGCCGCGGCGAATGCCCTTGGCAGTGCGCACCACAACCGCACTGTAGATCTCGCCTTTCTTGACGCGACCCCGTGGAGCGGCTTCCTTGACGGTCACCTTGATGATGTCGCCCACGCTGGCGTAACGGCGCTTGGAGCCGCCGAGCACCTTGATGCACAGGACGGATTTGGCGCCGGTATTGTCGGCGACGTCCAATCGAGATTCAGTCTGGATCATTTAAGTGTGTTCCCAACTTGTACCCGTAACAAGCCGGGCAGGATGCTCGGCGCGTACAGGTCAGTCTTGGGCCCGTCGTCAGCTGCGTGAACCACTCACGCTGCTTCCTGTTGGGCAGATTCTTTATCGCCCAATGAAGAGCGAAGCCAGCGATTATGCACGACCAATATGGGTGCGTCAACGATCCTTTGGCGAATCCAGCAAATATTTATGGGCCAGGCTCTGAAAATCCGCTGCCTGCGGGTCCTGGCCGGTCTCTTCGCGCAGGATGTCGGCCACGCGGGGGCCCAGATCCTGGGCGACCCGGGCATCCAGGAACAACAGTCTCGATCGCCGCGCCAGCATGTCTTCGACCGTGCGTGCATATTCGAAGCGGGCTGCGAAACGCACCATGGCCTCGGACAGACCTGGTACCAGCCAGGCGTCTGCACCGGGCAATGTCTGCAGCACGGCCTGCTCGTCTCCATAGCTATGTGCACCGGGCGGCAGACAGATTGATGTCGGCGTCATGGGCGACTGGCCCTGCGCGCCGACAAGCGGGAAATGCAAGGTTGCGCCAGCAGGCCGACTGGGCAACAAATCCTTGTCAAAACAATTCTGCAACACATCCTCGGCCATCGCACGGTAGGTGGTCCACTTGCCACCGGTGACCGTGACCAGGCCGCTGCGGCTGACCAGCACCGTGTGTTCGCGGCTCAGGCCCTTGGTGTTGTCGCCGTCATCGTCCTGCGGTTTGACCAGGGGCCGCAGGCCGACCCAGATGCTGCGCACGTCAGCGCGTGTCGGCGCATGGCGCAGATACCGCGCCGCCTCCGAAAGGATGAAAACCACCTCCTCTTTGAAGGGCTCCGGCTCGCGCGCCAGGTCGCTGCGCGGTGTGTCGGTCGTGCCCAGGATCACCTTGCCCAGCCATGGCACGGCGAACAGCACCCGCCCGTCGGCGGTCTTGGGAACCATCAACGCGTTGTCACCCGCCAGAAACTCCCGATCGACAACCATATGCACACCCTGGCTCGGTGCCACCATGGACCGGGTCGGCGTGCGCCCGTCCGCGCTGTTGGCGTCGCCGTCTTTGTGGCGTAAGTCATCGACCCAGACACCCGTGGCATTGATCACGCACGATGCGCGCAGCGTCAACGCTTGATCGGTCTCGACATCCGTGCACTGCAGGCCCACCACCTTGCCGCCTTCGCTGACCAGGTCATCGGCACGGCAATAGTTGACCAGCAAAGCCCCTTGCGCGGCCGCAGTGCGGGCCAGCGCCAGCGCCAGCCGGGCATCGTTGAACTGCCCATCCCAATATTGAACACCACCGCGCAGACCCTGAGCCCGGGCGTTGGGCAACAACGCCAGGGTCTGATCACGACTCAGAAACCGGGTCGGGCCCAGCGCGGCCTTGCCGGCCAGCAGGTCGTAGGCGGTGAGCCCGGCGCCATAAAACGGGGTTTCCCACCACTGGTACGACGGCATCACGAACGCCAGCGGTTGCGCCAGATGCGGCGCGTTGCTCAGCAGCGTCGTGCGCTCGCGCAGGGCTTCGTGCACCAGCGCGATGTTGCCTTGCGCCAGGTAACGCACCCCACCGTGGACCAGTTTGGTCGCCCGCGACGAAGTGCCCTTGGCGAAATCATGTGACTCGACCAGCACCACGGAGAACCCCCGCAAGGCAGCATCAAGCGCAACGCCCAGCCCGGTCGCTCCGCCACCAACGATGGCTACATCGAACACCTGCGGCTGGCGCAATCGCGCCAGAAGCGCCTGCCGCACGGTGGGCACAGCACCCGCCACGGACGGGCCGCTCAATGGGGTACCCAACCCTTCGCGCGTTCCACGGCCTGGCGCCAGCGGCTGCGTTTGGCGGCGCGCGCATCGGCGCCCAGGACCGGCTCGAAGCGTCGGTCCACGGCCCACTGGGCAGTCAACTCGTCGGCATCCGACCAAAACCCGGTCGCCAAGCCCGCCAGGTAGGCAGCCCCGAGCGCCGTGGTCTCCGTGACACGCGGCCGCACCACCGGCACACCGAGAAAATCGGCCTGCATCTGCATCAACAGGTCGTTGCGGCTGGCGCCGCCGTCGACCCGCAACTCGCGCAGCGCGATGCCCGAATCTGCCACCATGGCCGAGAACACGTCGGCGCTTTGCAGCGCGATCGACTCCAGCGTGGCCCGCGCCAGATGGGCGCGCGTGGTGCCACGGGTGATACCCAGCATCGCACCACGGGCGTAACCGTCCCAGTCCGGCGTGCCGAGTCCGGCAAACGCCGGGACCAGATACAGATCCTGGGTATCAGGCACCGAAGCAGCGAGCGCCTGCACTTCGTCGGCCGAGCGGATGATGCCCAACCCGTCACGCAACCACTGAACCGCCGCCCCGGCCACAAACACGGAACCTTCCAGCGCATAACAGGCCTGCGCCCGCTGCAGGGGCTCGCCTGGCCCGATCCAGGCCACGGTCGACAACAGCTGGTTGCGGCTGGTGATCGCGCGCCGGCCGGTATTGAGCAGCATGAAACAACCGGTGCCATAGGTATTCTTGGCCATGCCCGGTGAGAAACAGGCCTGGCCGAAGGTCGCAGCCTGCTGGTCACCGGCTGAACCGGCGATGCGGATCGAGCGGCCCAGCAGCGCCGCGTCAGTGTGGGCCAGATCGCCGCTGCACGGCAACACCTCGGGCAATACCGACGCCGGAATATCGAACAGCGCCAGCAACTGCGGGTCCCACTGCAAGGTGTGGATATTGAACAGCAAGGTGCGCGACGCGTTGCTGGCATCCGTCACATGGCGGCGGCCACCGGTCAGGTTCCAGATCAGCCAGCTGTCGATCGTGCCAAATGCCAGTTCGCCGCGGTCGGCGCGTTTGCGGGCGCCCGGCACCTTGTCCAGCAACCAGCGCAGCTTGGTAGCGGAAAAATACGCATCGAGCACCAGACCGTTTTTCTGGATCGTGCGCAGGTGGCCCTGGGCACGCAGCGTGTCGCAGTCACCCGCTGTACGGCGATCCTGCCAGACGATGGCAGGGGCCACCGGTTGCCCGGTCTTTCGGTCCCACAGAACCGTGGTCTCACGCTGGTTGGTGATGCCGATGGCGTCCACATCGGCGGCGTTGATGGCGGCTTTTCGCAGAACGTTTCGCGCCATCGCCAGCTGGGTTCGCCAGATCTCCGTCGCATCGTGCTCGACCCAGCCGGCCTGGGGAAACAGCTGCGCAAACTCCTGTTGCGCCACCTGCACCACCTGCCCTGCCCGGTCGAACAGGATCGCGCGTGAACTTGTCGTGCCTTGGTCGAGTGCAAGTATGTATGCCATATGCCGGCCGATTATCGTCACAGCGGACGCAAGCGCTAGACTGTCGACGACTCGCCGATTGCGAGTCCCTGACTCCCAATAAGGACACCATGAGCGGACAGATTGCATTCATCGGCGGCGGCAACATGGCCAGCGCCATCATCCAGGGACTGCTCCGACACGGCAACGCGGCGCCAGAAACCATTTCAATCGTCGAGCCCGGGCAGGAGGCCCGCGACCGGTTGCGCAAGCAATTTGGTGTGATCGCACAAGCGGCGCCGGGCGCGTTTCTGGCCAAGGCCCAGACCGTGGTGTGGGCGGTCAAACCACAGACGTTCAAGGAAGCCGCATTGCCGGTCGGGCCCCATACCCAGGCAGCCCTGCATCTGAGCGTGGCAGCCGGCATCCCCAGCGACAGCATCGCACGCTGGCTCGGTACCGAACGGGTGGTGCGGTCCATGCCCAACACGCCGGCGCTGATCGGCAAGGGCATCACCGCGTTGTATGCGCGTCCGGGTATCGACGCACAACAGAAACACGGCATCGAGCAGATCATTCGCAGCACCGGAGACCTGCTGTGGGTGGACAACGAGGACCAACTCGACGCGGTCACTGCGTTGTCCGGCTCCGGCCCGGCTTACGTGTTTTTCTTCCTCGAGGCGATGACGGAGGCCGGTCAGCAGATGGGCCTGAGCCAGGAGCAAGCCTACCAACTGGCCGTCGCGACATTTGCCGGCGCATCCGAACTGGCGCGCAGTTCCAAGGAATCGCCGCAGGTGCTGCGCCAACGCGTCACCTCCAAGGGCGGAACCACGCACGCGGCGATCACGTCGATGGAAGCTTCACATATCGGCGAACTGTTCCAGCAGGCCATGCATGCTGCGCG
>CAJDVP010000034.1_pt1 | contig 15472 bp, 14 predicted proteins | sample 7391311 | NCBI WGS metagenome assembly CAJDVP01 (sample SAMEA7055711, study PRJEB34461) | soil metagenome | biome: terrestrial ecosystem; feature: Peninsula; material: soil | place: Antarctica | collected 2016
CTTCTGGTTGCAGCCGGCAAGCAGGGCAGGCAAGGACATCGGATAACTGTCGGGCACCGTGCGGGCCTTTTCCATCAAGGTGCCCAGCACGCGGGCCTCGAACGGTGTCAACACGCTTTGCGCGGGCACTATGGCATTCGTCATGGATTCGGCAACTCCCTCAGCACCTTGAACAATTTGTTTTCCATCTCATTTTCGCGCAGCAATCCGTCGAGCGCCTGTCTGATGGCGCTGCGCCATGGCCGATACAGGCCGCGCAGTTATCCCACGCCGTGGGTTGCGCCTGCTGGAGTGCAGGTTTAACCGCTGACCGGGTCAACAGTGACCTCAAGTGGCAGCAGCGCTGCGGCCTGCGCCTCCAGGCTCTCCAGATCCTGCGGCAATGCCAGCGCCAGACGCGCACGTGCCAAAGCCGTGCGGGCATGGCTCCTGGCTGCCTGCCGCATCTGCACATCGTCGAGATGCGCCAGCGACTGGAACGCCTTCTGCAGGCGCCCCGCCACCTCAATCGAGCCAGCCCCATCACGCGCCAGCGAAGTGAACGCATCGTCGAACATGTCCTGCGTTGCCAGTGCAGGCACTTCCACCCGATTGTTGACGTCGGCATCGTCGGTTTCGTCCGTCTCCGGCGTCGCCCACTGCGTGAACAGCCGCACCAAGGTGCCGATGACATCGATTGCGGTGCCGGGGTCGTTCACCGCGGGCGACAGTGCCCGGCCGGCGATCTGGGACAGAACCACCAACCCGAACCGCGGATCTTCGTCGAATTGGCGCTGGTCCCCGATCAGGAACGCGCCAGCCAGTCGTTTGCGGTCCACGTCTTTGGTCACGCCCGTTGTCAGCTGCAGATAGGCCAGCGCCACCCCGGGCGCGGCGAAAGTGCCTGGCAAGGCCGTCACCACCACCCGCGCCTGCGATGATTCGGCGCAGGCCTGCAGTGTGTCGACATCGACATGCTGGACGTAACCGACGCGGCTGCCATAGACCGGCTCGCCTTGCGGCTGCAAGGGCCGCACCTCCGAGCCGCCCATCAAGGGCGAGCGCTTGCGCAGGCGCATGGCGGTGGCGGTGGCGCGTTCCACCGCGGAAATGGTGCTGCCCATGCGACCCAACCGAGCGATGCGGTCGACCCAGCGCACGAACGTCAAAATCACCACTGCGAACACGAACAAGGTCAGCGCAAACAGTGTGAACATGCCAGCGCGACCAAAATAGCCGTTCTGCGAAGCGGTGAGCGCCACGATACTGAAGATGAAGGCACCGATGAAGGCCGACAAGGCGTTTTGCGAGACATCGTCTGCCACCACCAGGGTAAAGGCCCGTGGTGTGGCGGCGTTGCTGGCCGAGGCATAGGCCGAGACCATCGACGCCACCGCGAAGGTGGCGATCACCAGCATGCTGGAGGCCTGGATGGTGAGCAGGCTCTCCAGCGCATGGGCCGCAATGAGCGGCAGCTTGACTGACGGCGGCAATCGGTCAGCCAGTGCGGCGCAAAAGACGGCACCGATCGACAACAGACACATGGCCAGTGGGCGCGCCCACAAGCGTTCGCGCAAGCGGCGCATCATGAACAGCACCTGGCTTTTCGACCAATCGGTCAACTGCATGCCATGCTCCTTTCGATCAGAGTGCTCTTGACATCGATGGTTGCTTGCATGTTCTACTCCTGGGGCGCGGCCGGGTCGAGCAGATCGATGCCTGCATCGGCACGGGTTTCACGCTGTATCTGTTCTTGCAGGTCTCTATGTGCCCGCGTGTCGACCGGCAAAGACGTGTGTGTGCGCTCACGCGCAAGCTCGGGCGGCGCGGGCGACGTTGCGGCGGCAAGGCGTTCAGTGAGCTGAACCCGGTATATTGGCTCCGGCATGTCCATGCCCGAGCGTTCCAGCGCCAGCTTGACCGTACGAATCGCCTCGCTCTTGACCATCAGGAAGTCATGGCTACGCTGGTCGACCCAGGCGTGAAAGCGCACCTGAACATTGGAGTCACCCAGCGTGCTGATATAGGCCCGTGCCGGCGGCTTGGCCAGCACGCCATCAAGAACGCGCAAGGCGTCCGTGCCGATGGATTGAGCCAGCACCAGATCCTCCTCGACGCCAATACCGACGTCAAACTCGAAACGGCGACTTGGGTTGCGCGTGTAGTTGAGCATTACGCTGCGAAACACCAACGCGTTGGGTAGCCGCAAGTGGTTGCCGTCGGGCGTCATCAGGATGGTGGCGCGCGAGGTCATGGCGATCACGAGGCCTTCATGTCCATCGATGACAAGGTGGTCTTTTGGCGCGAACGGCTGGCGCAAACTCATCAGGATTCCGGCAAGGTAGTTTTCCAGAGTCTCCTTGAACGCAAAACCCAGTGCCAGTCCAAACACGCCGGCAGTTCCCAGCACGGCGCCCACCAGCGCGGTGGCGTCCAGGATCTGGAGCGCCGCAAGCAAGCCCAGTCCAAAAACCACCATACGCACCGTGGTGCGGGACAACTCCCGCAGAAAGACGTTACTGCCGCCAATGCGCTCAAACATGGCCCGGCGCGACAACCAACGACCTAGAAGCCAGGCCAGGAAAACCAGCAGCACCGACAGCAGCAACAGGGGCATTGCAGATGCCACGCGGTAGCCGACCTCGGCCAGACGCGCAATCGCCACATCGACGGGAGAGCCGCTTTCAACCGTCATGCTGAACTCCTTGCGGCACTATTCGAACCAACCCCCGTCACGCTTGTGGCTGCCCGGCGCAAGCGCAACTCGAAAATGCCGTAACTGATCAGCGCGAGCAACAACGGCGCCAGGTAATACAAGGCGCGGTAAGTCAGCAAGGCAGCGAGAATCTCGCTCTGAGGCATCCAGGATACGAGCAAAGCGACAAAAACGGCCTCGATCACGCCCAGACCGGCCGGCACATGGATCAACACACCGGCCACCGCTGACAACAGCATGACACCGAGCACCAACCAGTAATCAATCTTGCTGCCCAGCAAAAGGTAAAGGATGGTGGCAATCAACAGCCAGTTGCCGGCCGACAACAGCAGCTGAACCATTGCAACGCGACCGGATGGCAATTCGAATGACTTGCCACGCCATTGCCAGCGTCGCCGCGACGCAAACGCACAGGCGCCCAGGTAAGCCAGAGATAGCAACGGCAGTATCGCCCCCAGTACCATCAGCGTCTGACGCCCAACGTGCCACTGGGCGGGTAACGTGATGGGTGTCGCCACCAGGCTTAAACCCAGCAACACCGGGTAGGCCAACCAGTTTGTGATCACGCTCAGGCCGTACACCTGTGCGATGTCGGTTGTCTTCAACCCCAGCTGCCCATACAGGCGCCATCGCATGCCAGCACCCCCGATCACAGCGCCCAGACACAATCCAAACGCATAAGATAACCATGCCACAAGACAAACGCGCGGCACCGGCAGCCCATGCCCCGTCACATGGCGGCCGATGAGATCGTAGGACGACATCCAGGCATGGCTGAGCACCGTCAAAGCCAGGGCCAGCACCAGGGTCATCGGCGGGTTTGCGCGGGCAGCACGCAGAACATCCTGCCAATCGACCGAGCGGCCAAACTGCACCAGCAAAACGACCAGCACCCCGAAAAAGATCGTTGTGAAGCCGCGGCGCAACCAGACCCACCTCGACGGTGAATGCGACTGCGTGGTATCGCCTGACGAGACGACCCGTTTTACGTCAAAGCGATGGTCAAGGTGCGCCATCGGTCATACCAGCTGCAGTGGTCGGTGGCTGCGACACGCCTGCCTGTGCAATGGTCGGCGCCCGGTGCGGCAGCCAGCCAAACCAGCGCGAGTAGCCGCTCAGAAAGTGGTACAGGAAGAAGGCGCGCACCGCACGCCACCAAGCCCACGCTGGCGCCACTGGCTCGGGTTGGATGGCCGTGCAATGCTGCCTGATCAGTTGCTCCAGCCGTTGTTCGAGATCCTGGGCAAAATCGGCATCCCGGATCACCAGATTGGCCTCGAGGTTGAGCGCCAGGCTCAGCGGGTCCAGATTGCTCGACCCCACCGTGGCCCACAGGCCATCGACCACAGCGACCTTGCCGTGCAAAGGTCGTTCGGTGTACTCGTAGATATGCACACCTGCCTTGAGCAGTTGGTCGTACAAAAGGCTGGCGGCCGTCTTGGCGATGGGCATGTCGGGTTGTCCCTGCAGGATCAACGCCACATGCACCCCACGCCGCGCTGCCCGGCGCAATTGGCGCAGCAGTAGATATCCTGGAAAAAAATACGCGTTGGCAAGCACTACGCGTTTGCGCGCGGCGCGAATCGCGGCCCGGTAGTGGCGCTCGATCGCATTGCGGTGCCGGTGATTGTCGCGGGTGACGAAGATCATCTCGGCGGAACCGCACGCCTTGTCATCGCTGGCGTCAGCTGCGGCGCCGTCCGACTGCGTGTTGTCCGTCCCCTCAGAGGGCTTGACCTGCTCGTGAACAAACGCGCGGATCTGCGCCACGATCGGGCCCTCCACCTGCACCGCATAGTCCTGCTTGCCAAGTGGTCCGAATTCACGAACATGGTCATGCGAAAAGTTGATGCCACCGACAAAGGCGACCTGGCCATCGACGACGACAATCTTGCGATGCATGCGGTGCAGGACGTTGCATCGGGCACCCAATATCCGCCAGGCCGGGTCATATACCCGCAACCGCACACCTGCCTGCGTCAGCGCCTCGATAAAGCCGTCAGACAGCTCACAGGTGCCGTACCCGTCGACCAGCATGTCGATGCGTACGCCGCGCCGCGCTGCGTCCAGCAAGACGGCATGCAACTGCTTGCCGATCGGATCCTCGAAAAGGATGAAGGTCTCCAGCACAACCTCGTCGCGGGCCTGGGCGATCGCATCGAAAACGGCCGGGAAATACGCCTCGCCGTTTTCGAGCAGCTGCACCCGGTTGCCGCCAATCCAGCGCGATGGTGGTTTCACAGGTCGATCTCCGCCGCCAGCGGCGCGTGGTCCGACAGGTGCGACCACGGTTTGCGCGGCAGCACCATCGGTGCGTGGGCACCGGCTCCGCGTACATAAATGCGGTCCAGCTGCAGCACCGGCGCACGCGCCGGAAACGTGCGTGCGGCATGCCCGTGCACCATCTGAAACACATCCTGCAGATTGGCCTTGTGTGCAAGGCGCGCGCTGGCGTTGCAGCGCCAGTCATTGAAATCACCCGCCACCACCAATGGCGCGTTGGCGGGAACAACTTCGTTCACCATGGCACACAACATGTCGACCTGCTGGCGGCGGTGCGCTTCAACGAGGCCCAGGTGCACACAGACCGCGTGTACGTCACCGAAGCCGGGAACGGCCAAGGTGCAATGCAGCATGCCTCGGCGCTCCGGGCCGTCGATTGAAATGTCCTGATTCTGGTGCTGCACGATCGGGTACTTCGACAACAAGGCATTGCCGTGGTGTCCGTGCGGATACACCGCATTGCGACCATATGCAAACTCTGGCCAGATCGAGTCGGCCAGAAACTCGTATTGCGGCACGGACGGCCAGTCGGCGTGGCGGCTGGCGTGTCCTGTGTGATCACCCTGCACCTCCTGCAAAAACACCAAGTCGGCCTGCACGGCCCGCACTGCGTTACGCAACTCGGGCAGGATGAAACGGCGATTGAAAAAGCCGAACCCTTTGTGCATGTTGATTGTCAACACACGCAGGCTTGGACGGATCAGCTGGTTCGCGGGCAATATGATGTCGGAGTGGGTCACCATTCTGTTGTAACACCCGATGGTCGAGACCCCTGTAGGAAAACGGCGGCAATGCCTGTCGGCTCGCTGCGTCCGCGGCCATCGTGACGGCCTCAATTTCAGACCCATAGCAACGTACTGATCGCGCAGAAGTGGCGTCCGTCGACAGAAACACTGTTACACATGCCAATTGCCCAGTAACCGCAAATGGTGGGATGATCATCGACTGCGGCGGCATCACGGTTGCTGCTGACAAAATGAAGGGGAATCCAGGGCATGCGTTGGGCCAAGACGAGTTTGAGGAACAGTTTTTTTGGCTGGCTAGCCCATCAACCCGCGGCGCAGCCGAGCGAGCGGCTTGAAGAGATTCGCAGGGCCATGCTGGCGCTTCTTGAACAAAGTCCGGTTGGCGATAACAGCGCGGTCGAACGCAAGGTGCTGTTTGCCCACGACATCGACGCCTTGTGGTACCTGCGCATCGACCTGATGACCACCCTCTCGGAAGCACGCGGGGAATCCGTTGCGCGCACCTGCCTTGCGGACATCACCCGCATGTTCGACACGGGCACGGGCGGCAAGCTGCGCTTTGAGCGCCTGCCCGGCCCCCCCAGACGCTGATAGCTGTTCCTTGGCCTGTCGCCACGGCAGGTCGACGCGCACTCCCCGAAAAAATGTAGCCCCTGGTACGCGCCAGGCGTGCCGACCACCTTTCGCGCATGCCACCAAGTCGGCACAATGGCGCTTGCAAGCAAATCGGCAAAGGAAAGCTATGGCATCCGGAAAAATCCTGGTCGCGCAAGGTGGCGGCCCCACGGCGGTGATCAACCAATCGATGGTGGGCGTGGCGCTGGAGGCGCGGCATCACCAAAAGGTCGAACATGTTTATGGTGCACGCCACGGCGTGCGCGGCATCGTCAACGAAGATTTCGTCGACCTGACGCAAGAGACCAGCCACAACCTGGAGCTGGTGGCGGCCACCCCCTCGTCGGCGCTGGGTTCGACCCGTGACAAGCCCGATGCGCCGTATTGCCGCGCCATCTTCGAAGTGCTGCGCGCGCACGAAATCGAACACTTTTTCTACATCGGCGGAAACGATTCGTCCGACACCGTGCGTATCGTCAGCGAGGAGGCGCGCAAGGCCAACTACCCGCTGCGCTCGATCCATATCCCGAAAACAATCGACAACGACCTGGTCGGCAACGACCACACGCCCGGTTTTCCATCGGCAGCGCGATTCGTCGCGCAGGCCTTTGCCGGTGTGAACCTGGACAATGCCGCATTGCCCGGCGTCTATGTCGGTGTCGTCATGGGGCGCCACGCCGGCTTCCTGACCGCTGCCTCGGCACTGGGCAAGAAGTTCGAGGACGATGGACCGCATCTGATCTACGTGCCCGAGCGCACCTTCGACTTGCATCAGTTCCTGGTGGACGTCAAGGCCACACATGCGCGTTTCGGGCGTTGTGTGGTGGCGGTGTCCGAGGGTATTCATGATGCGGCCGGAACACCCATCCTCAGCCTGCTGTCCAAGGAGTTGGAGCATGACGCGCACGGCAACCTGCAACTCTCGGGCACGGGTGCATTGGCCGACCTCCTGTGCCAGGAGATCCGCAGCAAGCTGGGAATCAAACGGGTGCGCGGCGACACCTTCGGTTATCTGCAGCGTTCGTTCATCGGCTGCGTGTCGGACGTGGACCAGCGTGAGGCGCGCGAGGTGGGTGAAAAGGCGGTGCAGTTCGCAATGTGGGGCGACCGCGATGGTTCGGTGGCGATCCGGCGCACCGGCTTTTATTCGGTCGACTATTCCTTGCTGGACCTGGCCGAAGTGGCCGGCAAGACACGGATCATGGACGATGCCTTCATCACACCATCAGGCACCGACGTGACCGATGCCTTCCGGCTTTATCTGCGCCCCTTGCTGGGCTCGGGCATGCCGGATGCATTCCGGCTGCGCGCGACACCGGTTCCGCGCCGCAGCGGCAAGCTCTGAACTGCTGCTGCCGATGTTCATCGCATCCCGGTTGCTGACGTTTGCGATCGAGCCGCTGTTCTGGGTCCTGGTCTTGTTGTTGGCAAGCCTGCTGCTGGCAAGGCGTCGGCCACGCGCGGGGCATGTGCTCGGCTGGATGGCGCTGCTGGCCCTGGTGACGGCATGCTGGACATCGGGCCCCGAAGAGCTGATGCGCACACTGGAATCGCGTTACCCGCGGCCACCAGCAATCGACATGCAGCAGCAGGTGGGTGTGGTGGTGCTGGGCGGCGCCTTCTCATCCCCCGCGTTGTGGGCAGCGCACCATCAGGTCGGTCTCAACAACCAGGCCGAACGCATGACTGAGGCGGTAGCCTTGCTCCGCCAGTATCCGCACCTGCGCGTTGTGTTCAGCGGAGGCGTTTCCAATATCGCGGGTAAGGGTGATTCCGAAGCCGTGCGCGCGCGGATCTTGTTCGACTCGCTGGGTGTTGACCCGGCGCGCGTGGTGTACGAGGACCGCGCGCGCAACACCTACGAAAACGCCTTGTACAGCGCCGGCCTGGCCGATGTCGACAAGCGGCAATCCTGGCTGCTGCTCACGTCGGCATTCCACATGCCACGTGCCATGGGTGTTTTCACCCGCGTGGGCTGGAACGTGACCCCCTGGCCGGTGGACTACCGCACCACAGCGCACGACTCCTGGTTTGATTTTTCGCTGCACGACGGGCCAAACCTGTGGTCACTCGCATTACACGAATGGCTTGGCATCGCGGCTTACCGGATGGCCGGCTGGATGTGATCGACCGCCAGCCCGTGCCCGCCTGCGGTCAGATCCGTCAGTCGTCGTAACTCGAATCCGCGATCTGTTCTGGCGTCATGCGGGTGGCCAGCACCTTGTCGATGCGCCGCCCGTCGAGGTCGACCACCTCGAACGTCCAGCCTGCGCAGTCGATACGCTCTCCCTCCAGCGGCAACGAGCCCGACACCGCCATCAACAACCCGGCCACCGTGTTGTAACGGCCACGCTCTTCGTCAGGCAAACCATCGATGTCCAGCCGCGACTTGAACTCACCCACCGGCATCGCGCCGTCAAGCAGCCAACTGCCATCACCGCGCGGCGTGGCCCAGGCTTCGACCGGCGTGTAGGGCTGCAGCTCACCAGTGATCGCCTCGAGCATATCGTTGGGTGTGATCAGGCCCTGCACATCGCCGTATTCGTCGACCACCAACACCATGCGGGCGGTCTTGGTGCGGAACTGTTCGAGCAATTCCATGCCCGACAAGGTCTCGGGTACGAACACCGGAGCATGCACATGCTCCTCGATCGCGCCGACATGCGCCATGCCGAGTTCAATCAGCTGGCCCAGGCTGATCGTGCCCACCACGTTTTCCAGTGAGCCGCGGCACACCGGATACCAGGAGTAGGCACGTTTGGCCCCGCCTTCGCGCAACTGCTCCAGTATCTCGGCGGCCGACTGGCTGGCATCGAGCCATTTGATATCCGAACGCGGCAACATCATCGATGTCAGGGGCCGGTCATCGAGCAGGAACACGTTCTGCACCATCTGGCGCTCCTGCTCCTCGATCACGCCCGCATCGACGCCCTCCTCCAGGCTGGCACTGATCTCTGCCTCGGTTACCGCACGACTGCCCGCGTTGTCGATCTGCAGCAGTCTGAGCGTGCCATGGGTGCAAGCCGACAACAACCAGACGAAGGGTTTGGCGACACGGGCGACCCAGGTCATCGGTCGCGCGATCACGCGCGAGACCTGCTCTGGATACAGCTGGCCGATGCGTTTGGGCACCAGCTCGCCGAACACGATAGTGGTGAAGGTGATGACGGCAACTACCAGCGCGGTAGCGCTGATGTCAGCGACTCCCTTGAGAATCCCGAAGGTCTGGAACCAGGCGGACAAACCGGAACTGAACGCAGCCTCGCCGATGATGCCGTTGATCACGCCGATCGAGGTGATACCCACCTGCACCGACGACAGGAAACGGGTCGGGTTCTCCATCAGCGCCAGCGCCGACTCGGCCCCTCGGTCGCCATCATCCGCCATGCTGGTCAGCCGGGCCTTACGGCTTGCCGTGAGTGCCAGTTCCGACATGGCAAAGGCGCCGTTGAGCAAGGTCAACAACGCAATCAGCAGGAAATCCATGGATCCGGCGGCAAAATGGGCACCATGGCACTTTACCTGATCGGCGATGTACAGGGCTGCGACGATGCGCTCGCCCGACTGCTTGCCATCATCGATTTCTCGCCCAGCCGCGACCAGCTGGTGTTGCTCGGCGATCTGGTCAACCGCGGCCCTGATTCACTGGCCGTGTTGCGCCGCATGATGCGCCTGGAGGGTGCCGCGCGATGCCTGCTGGGCAACCACGACCTGCATCTGCTTGCGCTTGCGCACGGCGTGCGCCCGCCACACCGCAAGGACACACTCGATGCCGTGCTCCAGGCGCCGGACCGCTCCACCTTGCTCGGATGGTTGCGCAGCCGGCCATTGGCGCTGCTGGACCGGATCCATGGCCAGGACCTGCTGATGGTGCACGCCGGTGTGTTGCCTTCATGGACGACACAGCAGACCCTGACGCTGGCGCAGGAGGTGATGGAGATGTTCGCCAGTGACCAGTTCGACACATTCCTGCAACAGATGTACGGCAATACGCCGGAGCAATGGTCGCCGCAGCTGAGCGGGATCACACGTTGGCGCGCCATTGTCAATGTGCTGACCCGATTGCGGTTTTGCAGCGTGGGCGACCAGATGGAGTTCGACACCAAGGACGGAGTCGGTGCCGCGCCACCCGGGTACATGCCCTGGTTCGACATACCGGGACGACGCAGTGCCGATGCCACCGTGGCCTTCGGCCACTGGTCGACGCTGGGCCGGCTGGAACGCGACCATGTCTTGTCGCTCGACACCGGTTGTGTCTGGGGCGGCCAGCTCAGTGCGGTGCGTATCGATGCAGGAGCGCCACCCGAACGGCTTCAGGCGACGTGGACGCAAGTCCCGTGCCCTCAGGCACAAACTCCCGGACGGTAAAGGCGCAGCCGTGCTCAGGACTGCTCGGCGGCCACCCGGGTTTCCGGCTTGAACAAGGCGGCAACCCGATTCTTGGGTTTGATGTTGGCGGAGATGCTGCGCGCCGGTCGTGGTGCATCTGGCTCCCAGGAAGGCGTCTGCGCTGCTGCAGCCGGTTCTTCGTAGGGTTTGTCGAAAAACGGATCACGCGAGGCCGGCGGCGGGCGCACCAGATCGCGCCGTGTACCTCGCTCGCGGCGATCAGTGTCGTGGCCCGAACGCGAACGGCCTGCCGCACGCGGTTCGGTCGGCACCTCGTCACCGCCGCCATACATGCGCCGGCCGTCGTTGATGCGGCCCTGACGCCGTATGTCCGGACTTTCGTCGTCGAACTCTATCGGTTCGATCTCCAGCTTGGCCTTGAGCAGCTTTTCCAGATCCGCCACCAGCCGTGCATCGCTGCGGGTGATGAACGTCACCGCCAAGCCGGACGCGCCAGCGCGCCCGGTACGTCCGATGCGGTGGATATAGTCTTCGGCGTTGAACGGGATGTCGAAGTTGAACACTACCGGCACGTCCTTGATATCGAGTCCGCGCGCGGCCACGTCGGTACATACCAGCAAGTCGACGTCGCCCTTCTTGAACGCATCGAGCGCCTTGAGCCGTTCGTCCTGGCTCTTGTCACCATGCAGCGCCGTGGTCTTGAGGCCTTCATGTTCGAGCGAACGTGCCAACCGGGCGCAACCGAGCTTGCTGTTGACGAAAACGAAGGCTTGTTTGGTGTCATGGCGGCGCAACAACTGGTGCAGCGCGCGGCGTTTGTCATCGTCACCCACACTGTAGAAATGTTGCTCCACGGTCGAGGCTGCCGCATTCGGACGTGCCACTTCGATCGTCACCGGGTTCTGCAGGTAGCTACTGGCCAGACGCTTGATCTCGGGCGAGAAGGTAGCCGAGAACAACAAGGTGATGCGCTTCTTGGGCAGGTAACTCAGGATACGCTGCAAATCAGGCAGGAAACCGATGTCCAGCATCCGGTCGGCCTCGTCGAGCACGACATATTCCACCTGGTTGAGCACCGCGTTCTTGGCCTCGATGTGGTCCAGCAGCCGGCCGGGTGTCGCGACCAGGATCTCGACACCGCGCTTGAGTTCGGCCGTCTGGGGCTTCATGTCTATGCCGCCAAAAACCACTGCGCAGCGCAACTGGGTGTATTTGGCATAGTCCTTGACGGATTGCGCCACCTGGTCGGCCAGTTCGCGGGTCGGTAACAGCACGAGCGCGCGCACTGGGTGGCGCGCCGGCGATGTCGAGGTGTTCTCGTGCGCCAGCATGCGCTGGAGCAGCGGCAGCGAAAATGCGGCAGTCTTGCCGGTCCCGGTCTGTGCAGCGCCCATCACGTCGAGACCCTGCAACACCTTGGGAATGGCTTGCGCCTGGATCGGCGTCATCGCGGTGTAGCCCATTTCAGCCACGGCGCGCATCAGAGGCGGCGCAAGCTGGAGCTGCGAGAATGCGTCGATTGAGGGAGTGACCAGGTCGGAAGAAGGGGTCGAGTCGGTTGTCAGGGTTGCGGATTCGGTCATCTATGCTTGTGCGGGATCATGCTCCAGCGCCTGTTTCGGGCGGCTGGACGGGTGGTGCCCTCGGATGGGGCAAAACCGCCATTATCCCCCCATAGACAAAACTATGGTTACAAGGTGCGTGCTGAGAAGGTGTCGCAGTCCTTGATCGACGCCCCATTGAGGCCATTGTTGAACCAGCGCTGGCGTTGCGCGCTGGTGCCGTGGGTGAAACTGTCGGGTACCACGGCGCCGCCGCCGGCGCGCTGCAATGCGTCGTCTCCGATACGCGCAGCGGCGTTCATGGCTTCTGCAATATCGCCGTTTTCCAGAATGCCGCGCGCCTTGTCCGCATGCTGCGCCCACAAGCCGGCCAGGCAATCGGCCTGCAGTTCCACCCGCACGCTCAGTGCGTTGTATTCGGCCTGGCTGACCCGACCTCTGGCCTGTTCAACTTTCGTGGTGATACCCAACAGGTTCTGCACATGGTGGCCGACCTCGTGTGCCACCACGTAGGCCTGGGCGAAGTCGCCTGGCGCGCCCAGGCGACTTCGCAAGGTTTCGTAAAAGTCCAGGTCAATATAGACCGTCTGATCACCAGGGCAATAGAACGGTCCCATGGCTGATTGGCCTGTGCCGCATGCAGTCGCCGTCGCGTCCCGGAACAACACCAGTCGCGGTTCCTGGTAACGCGCACCGGCTTTGGCAAAAACCTCTTTCCAGACATCTTCGGTATCAGCGAGCACGGTGGAGACGAAACGCGCCATGATGTCGTCCGCCGGTGGTGGCGGCGCCGGCCCCTGTTGCTGCACCACTTGCTCCTGGCCACCACTGAGCGCAGACAGGATCGTCAACGGGTTGATGCCCAGGACCCAGCCACCCACCAGCGCGATGACGATGGTGCCGATGCCCATGCCGCGCCCGAGAATGCGGCGCGAGCCCGAGCCGCTCGATGTCCTGCGGTCTTCCACGTTGTCGGACTGCCGATTGCCTTCCCACTTCATAGGTCTCTCCCCAAAAAACGATCGAAAAGCACGGAAAATAGCTGCATGTTACGCAAACGAGCCTCCATCACCCCAAAACAGGGGCGCCTCGCCCCGGTATCGAACCGGCCCACACCGAAAACCACGGTGTTGATCACGGGATTTTCCCCTTTCGGCAGCGAAGACACCAATGTCAGCTGGGAGCTGGCGCGATCATTGGACGGACATGTGATCGACGGTCATACCCTTGTGGCCGCGCAACTGCCCACGGAATTTGATGCCTCGCTGGAAGTGCTGAACCACCTGCTCATGCAACACCATCCGGGGCTGGTGGTGTGCCTGGGCCAGGCAGCGGGACGCCAGGCCATTTCGCTGGAACGGATTGCAATCAACATCGACGATGCGCGTATCCCCGACAACGCAGGCAATCAGCCGGTCGACAGCCCGGTGGTCAGTGGTGGCCCACCCGCGTATTTCACCGGCTTGCCGATCAAGGCGATGCTCGCCGCACTACGGGACGCCGGCATCGCCGGCGAGGTGTCGCAGACCGCCGGCACCTTTGTCTGCAACCACGTGTTCTACGGTCTGATGCACACGCTGGAGCGCAGGCGCACGATGCACGGTGTGCGCGGCGGTTTCATCCACCTGCCGGTGCTGCCCGAGCAGGGCACGCCGAACATGGACCTGGACCAGTTGCAACGCGGCCTGCGCATCGCCATCGGCTGCGCACTGGCCACCCAGGAAGATGTGAAACTCGGCGCCGGCGCCGAACACTGAGCGCACGACCGGCGTCAGTTCGTCGGACGGCGCGGCACCGCGCCAAGCACGCGCTCGCATGCGAGTGCCAGAAGGCAGATTCGAGCGTACCGGCGTCTCAGGCCCTGGGCAAGGTCACGCCCTGTTGCCCCTGGTACTTGCCGCCGCGATCCTTGTAGCTGACTTCGCAGGGTTCGTCGCTCTCGAAGAACAACACCTGGGCACAACCTTCGCCTGCATAAATCTTGGCAGGCAGTGGCGTGGTGTTCGAAAACTCGAGCGTCACGTAACCCTCCCACTCGGGTTCGAACGGCGTCACGTTGACGATGATGCCGCAGCGCGCATAGGTGCTCTTGCCCAGGCAGATCGTCAGCACATTGCGCGGAATGCGGAAGTATTCCAGCGTGCGCGCCAGCGCGAAGCTGTTGGGCGGGATGATGCACACATCGTCGTTGAAGTCGACGAAACTCTTTTCATCGAAGTTCTTCGGATCCACAACGGTGCTGTGGATGTTGGTGAACACCTTGAATTCCGGCGCGCAGCGGATGTCGTAACCATAGCTGCTGGTGCCATAACTGATGATCCGTTTGCCGTCACGCTCGCGGACCTGCCCGGGTTCGAAGGGTTCAATCATGCCGGTGGTTTTCGCCATGTGGCGTATCCACTTATCGCTCTTGATGGTCATGCTGGGATTCCGGGTAGTGTGTTCGTGACAGAGTGCTGATTGTAGGAAGCCGGCGGCCCGCACATGACGCGCGGAACGGGCCCGCACGATGGTTTCAAGAAGAGACCGGACCACCCCAAGTCTTCTTGCACCCTTGTTGGGCCTGTCGCAAGGCAGGCTGGGGCGCTCAGGGACGAGCCGCTTCGGCGATCACGGTACGTTCCACGAGCCGTTCGTCTCCGAGCACGATCATCGCAAACAATAACTCGTCCAGGTTACGCGCATCCACGGTGCGCCGCTCGAGCAACGCGGTGCAACGCGGCTGCAACACGACGAAGTCGGCCTCACAGCCGGGCTGCAGGTTGCCGATCACGCCGTCCAGCCCCAGCGCCTGCGCCGCACCCGCCGTGTGTTGCCACCACAGTTGCTGAGGCGTCAGACTCAGCCCGGTCTTGGTCTGGCCTTCGCGGCCGACATAGTAGGCCGCCAGCATGGTGCGAAACGGCGACAACGAAGTGCCACCACCGACGTCGCTGGCCAAGCCGTACCGGAAACCGACCCGGTCGGCGCCGGCATAGTCGAAGAAACCGCTGCCCAGGAACAGGTTGCTGGTCGGGCAGATAGCCGCCGCCGCGCCAGTGTCGCGCATCAGGGCCCGGTCGGCATCATCGAAATGAATGCAATGGGCATAGATGGCGCGCTCGCGCATCAGGCCAAAACCTTCGTAGACCGCCAGATACGAGCGCGCATCGGGGAACAGCTTCCGTGCCCAGGCGATTTCATCCTTGTTTTCGGCCACGTGTGACTGAATCCAGACGCTC
>CAJDVP010000102.1_pt1 | contig 15446 bp, 10 predicted proteins | sample 7391311 | NCBI WGS metagenome assembly CAJDVP01 (sample SAMEA7055711, study PRJEB34461) | soil metagenome | biome: terrestrial ecosystem; feature: Peninsula; material: soil | place: Antarctica | collected 2016
GAAATACAGGAAGATGACGGTGCCCACGATGCTGGTCAGCATGATCTGCAGCGGCGAGCGTATGCCGCCGAGCAGCAACCAAAGGGCGATGTAGATCGCGGTAGCCAGGGCGAATCCGATCAGCGGCAGGCTGTAGCCATAGACCAGCACCAGCACAATGCCAGTCCAGACGCGGGGTCCGCCCGCGACAGTCATCGGGGCGGCCAACGGCGGCGCGCCCTCCCGATGACGCAGAACCAGCGCCAGGCGCTGCACCGCCCAGGCCAATGCAAACAGGATCATGCCGTACAGCATGATCTTGGGCCAGGTAATTGGCCCGGCGATGCCGCGCGCCATCGCCTGCGCCTCTTCGGGGCGGTCGGTGATGAAAGCGAGCATCACCGACGCGCCGACGATGAAGGCCGCCGGCGCCGCCAACGGAAGCCAGGAGGCCCTGGTGGTGGTCATTTGAAGGTCGCGAGGTAGCCCTTGACCTTGTCCTCGAAGTCCTTCACATAGACTTGCGCTTCGTCGGGCGTGTAGCGACGCGAGGCGCAGGTGTAGCTGTCGGCGCAGTATTTCTTCCAGTCGGCACCATCGAGCACCGTGTTGATGGCGTCTGCCAGGACCTTGACCTTATCCGCCGGCGTTTTAGCACTAACGGCAATGGTACGGAAATTTGGCAGATCGCTGATCTGGAAGCCGAGTTCCTTCGAGGTCGGCGTGTCCTTGAAGGCGGGATGGCGTTCGTCAGCGAACACCACCAGCGGACGAATCTGTTTGCCGGCGAGGAAGGGCGCCACGTCGCCCGGCTCCTCGTAGATCGCATCGGTATGGTGGCCAATCGGCGAGGCGTAGCGTTCGGCGGGCTTGGCAAACGGCACGTTTGTCATCTTGTAACCTTTGGCGCCGAAATACTTGATCGTGATGTCGTCCTGCGTGCCATAACCCGAGGTCGCAATCTTGAGCTTTCCCGGGTTCGCCTTGGCGAAGTCCAGCATGTCCTGGTAGGACTTGAACGGGCTATCCATCGGCACGAACATCATCGACGGCGAATCCTGGGTCACGGCGACGATGGTGAAGTCCTGTGGCTTGGCCGTGCCCAGACCCGAAGCCCACGATGACACGGTCAGCGCGATCAGCGTTCCAACGGTGTAGCCGTCAGGCGCCGAGCTCAGTACCTTGGTCAGTCCGGCGTTGCCGGAGGCGCCGCCCACATTGGATACCGGGAACGGCACGCCCAACTGCTTCTCGAGCAGTTGCGACATCTTGCGTCCCATGCCATCGGCTCCGCCACCCGGACCGAACGTCACGACGACCTCGACCGGTCGACTGGGATACTTCTCTTGCGCACTGGCCGATAGTGGCGTGCTGGCCAGTGTCAGCGCCGCAACGGCAATTGCAAGACTGGGAACGGTGTGGATTCTCATGCTGTCTCCTTGTGTGAAGGTTTGGCGGCCGGCGCCCTGCCGCCTAGGGATTGGGTGATTGCCTGTGCGGTTGCCATCAGGGTCGCTCCGAGCTCCTTGATGCGCTTGTCGTCCAGCCGCGCGGAGGGGGCCGACAGCCCGGCCGCGGCAATGGCCTGACCCTGCTGATCGAATATTGGTGCGCCCAGGCCGCTCACGCCCAGGCGCCACTCCTCGCGATTGACGGCATATCCCAGACGACGGATCTGTACGAACTGAGAACGCAGCGCGTCCAGATCGACAACCGTTTTCCGCGTGAGACGCGTCAGGGGAACGGCAAGACGCTCGAGTGCGGCGCCGCCAGCATGTGCCATCAAGGCCTTTCCCGTGGCGACGCAATGGGCGGGGGCACGGCCACCGATCTCTGAATAGGCGCGCACCGGCTGCGGGCTGTCGATCTTCTCCAGATAGACGATTTCGGCGCCGTCGAGAACCGACAGGTGAATCGTTTCCTGCGTGTTGCGCGCCAGTTCCACCAGGTGTTCACGCGCAACCCGCCGCACATCGAATCCATCGGCGACCCTGCTCCCCAACTCGAACAGGCGCAAGGTGCAGTGGTATGTCCCGCTGTCGGCATCCTGCGCGACAAAACCCAGATGCGTCCAGGTCTGCAGCGTGCGGTGCGCGTTGCTGCGCGCCAATCCAAGCGCCTGCGCCACTTCGCTGACACGACAGCTCCGCTGCTGCTGCACCAGCCATTCAAGTACCGCCACGCCTTTGACAAGGGTCGAATCCATCTGAGCGCCGTAGTTCCATTATTTGGAACGTCGTTTGTTTATATAGAACATATCGTAGAAGTGACGCGGACCGGCGTCAACCTGTGGTAAACCCTTGACCGAAAGCCGACACCGTATTGGCGTGAAGATGATCGAGGGCGCAATGATGAGGCCCACCGTGCCGCCGGCGGCCGCCCACTCGCGCCGTCCGAATCGCCCGGATTCAAGCTCCGCTGTCACCTGCTTCAGCAAGCGTCACCACCCGCACCTCCCCATCCAGCGTCCGGTGCACCGGAGTGGTATCCAGCGCACCGGTGATGGTGATGACGCGCTCGATCCGGTCCAACCTACCGTCGCGGGTTTCGCATTCGGCGCAATCGGATGCGTGGATCTTGTCGTGCGTCAGATCGACGGTGACCTTGTCCAAGGGCCAGTTCTTGTGGCGCGCATACATGCGCAACGTCATCGCGGTGCATGCGCCCAGTGCAGCGACGAGCATGTCGTACGGCCCGGGGCCGAGGTCGTCACCCCCCACGCCAACCGGTTCGTCGGAGATCCACAGGTGGCGACCGGACCGCACATCGACGGCGAATGCGCCGGTACCGCGTTCGGTTACCCGTACGGCACCCTCGGGCAGGGCCGCCTCATGCTGCCCGAGCGTCACAGCGCTCGTCGACTGATCGGCGGCCGGCGCCGCAGCCAGGTAGCGCCCGGCCCAGGCCCCGATAACATCGGCCGCGAACTGGGCATCGCCGGGCTGGGTCAGCAAATGATCAGCGCCATCGAGTGCGACGAACGACTTGGGATGCATTGCGGCCTGGAAAATTTGACTTGCGTTGTCGATGCCCACCGTGGCATCGAGCGGCGCGTGCAACACCATCAGAGGTCGGCGCAGAGCATGGATCCGTTCAGTCTGCCTCTGACTGGTCAGGTCCTCTATGAAGGCACGGCGCACGGTGAAGGATCGCCCGGCCAGCTGAACAGTGGCTTCGCCATCGGACTTGATCTGCTCCACCCCCTCGCCCAGGTGTTGCACCACATGCGCCGGATCAAACGGCGCACCGATCGTGACCACTGCCTTGCAATCCGCGATACGCTCAGTCGCGGCCAGCACCGCGGCACCGCCCAGTGAGTGGCCGATCAGCAGCGCCGGCGCACCGTGCTCGGCACGCAGCCAGTCGGCTGCAGCCACCAGATCGTCGACATTGGAGCTGAAATCGGTGTTCGCGAAATCACCGTCGCTGCTACCCAGCCCGGTGAAGTCGAAGCGCAGCACGCCAAATCCTGCGCGCGCCAGCGCACGCGAGATGTATGCAGCGGCCTTGCTGTCCTTCGAACAGGTGAAGCAGTGGGCGAACAACGCCCAGGCACGGGGCGGCTGATCGGGCGTGTCAAGGCGACCCGCCAGCGCGGCTTGCTGACTGCCGGGGAAGGTGATTTTGGTGGATGGCATGCGATGGGTACTCCATGATGGTGCCGCACGCCGATGCTGCCTCAGGCGCGCGCACTTGGTATCGGTCGTGGCATGCGTCGATGGCTTGCGCCAATGAGATCGACGCGGACAACCGCTTCATTCCAGCCCGACCCGTGCATCCAGTCCGATCTCACCGACATTGTTGGTCGACCAGACTTCCATCGCGGACCCGTCAATCACCGGACCGGCGTGCAGATGGAATGCTCCGATCGCAAAGGTGGGTTTTTTGGCGCGAAACGTGAACGCGCGAATACGGCGGCCCGGCGTCAAAGTGTTCTCGATGTAGCCCAACAGCAAGGTCGCGATCAATGGTCCGTGCACGACCAGCCCCGGATACCCCTCGATATCGCGGCAGTAGTCGACGTCGTAATGGATGCGGTGCCCGTTGAAGGTGGCCGCCGAATAACGGAACAACAAGACACTGTCGGCATCCACGCGTTGCTGGTGCACCCCTGCGCGCTCGAATGCGTGGGACCCGGCGCGTGCACGGGCGCCGAGTTCCGCAAGTGCGGCTTTCTCTTCGGTGCTCGGTCCCTCGCGGTACACGATGTCGTGTTCCTCCTCGAGCAGCACTCCCTGCTGATCCCGATACCGGTGCGCCAGGGTCACGAACACCATCTCGCCGCTGCGACCGGATTTGCGTTCGACGCTGGCGATGCGTGAGTCGCGGGTCACCGCTGCGCCGACCGTGAATGCGCGTGTCCAGTGCAGCCGGCTGCCGGCCCACATCCTGCGCGGCAGACTGACCGGCGGCAGAAAGTCGCCGCGCCGGGGGTGACCGTCTTCACCGAGTTGCGACTGCAATTCGTGCGGATTGAAATAGGCCCAGTGCCAGCCAGCGGGCAAGGGTGCAACCGCAGGTTCTTGCAGGCGCTTTGCATCGTTCAGCGCTGCAGCAAGTTGCCGCACCGGGTGCGGATGAATGACCTCGGTCAACGACTGGCTGCGTCCGACCCATTGTTCGAGTTCCGGTGTTGGTGTGTTCATTGTTCCGCCTTGCCTCAATACGAGCGCGGCATGCCCAGCACATGCTCGCCCAGATAGGACAGGATCAGGTTGGTCGAGATGGGAGCCACCTGGTAGAGCCGGGTCTCGCGGAATTTGCGTTCGATGTCGTATTCGGCAGCAAAACCGAATCCACCATGGGTCTGCAAGCAGACATTGGCCGCTTCCCAGGACGCGTCGGCGGCCAGCAGTTTGGCCATGTTGGCTTGGGCGCCACAGTTCTGGCCGGCGTCGAACATCGCCGCGGCGTGGTAGCGCATCAGGCTGGCCGCCTCGACGTTCACATAGGCCCGGGCGATCGGGAACTGCACGCCCTGGTTCTGGCCGATCGGGCGATCAAACACCACACGTTCTTTTGCATAGGCGCTCGCCCGATCGATGAACCAGTAACCGTCGCCGATACACTCGGCGGCGATCAGGATCCGTTCCGCGTTCAGGCCGTCCAGGATGTACTTGAGACCTTTGCCCTCCTCGCCGATGCGGTTCTCGACCGGTATCTCCAGACCGTCGATGAAGATCTCGTTGGTCTCATGGTTGACCATGTTGCGGATCGGCCGCACGGTGATGGTCTTGCCGATCTCGCCGCGCACGTCCACCAGAAACACCGACAGGCCTTCGCTCTTTTTCTTCACCTCGGCCAGTGGTGTGGTGCGCGCCAGCAGCAGCATGTAGTCCGAATGCTGCAAGCGCGAGGTCCAGACCTTCTGCCCGGTCACGACGTAATGATCCCCCTTGCGCACCGCCACCGTCTTGAGCCGGGTGGTGTCGCTGCCGGTGGTCGGTTCGGTCACGGCCATCGACTGCATGCGGATCTCGCCGCGCGCGATAGCTGGCAGCAGATCCTGCTTCTGCTGCTCCGATCCGTGGCGCACGACACAAGCCATCACGTACATCTGGCCATGGCAGGCGCCCGAGTTGCCACCGGCGCGGTTGATTTCCTCCATTACCACGCTGGCCTCCAGCAGCGACAGGTTGGAGCCACCGTATTGCTCTGGAATCAGTGCTGACAACCAGCCGGCATCGGTCAGGGCCTTGACGAAGGTCTCGGGGAAGGTACGCGCTGCGTCGATCTCCTGCCAGTAGCGGGAATCGAACTGTGACACCACCGCGCGCACACCGTCGCGCAGCGCCTGGAAGGCATAGGGGGAGTGATCATCCTGATTCATCGACATCCAATCTCGGGGCCAACCTGCATCACATTGGCGTCACACCCCGCACCCACAGGATACCTGCCATTGCGCCATCAACAACAGGCCACGCGATCGTTGACAGCGCTCAACGAGCACGGGGCCAGCGGCCTGTTCAATTGAACCTGCAAACGGCAGTTGAACCAAGGGTGTCGGTGAGACCCATGCGCAGCGGGCGTCTGACGAGCAGCGTGGATCTGGGACATTGGGCTTGCGCATTGAAAGTCTTTCTGAGCGTTATGGCGATGAACCCCCATTAGAAGCCCGTGCAAGATACCATTGCATCACGCAGTCCCGATGCGGACAGACCCCCGTGCAGGAAAGTGAAGACCAGAAGCGTCCTTGACGCCATTTCGGGGCCGGCAGGCATGCCCAGGGGCGAGCGGCCAAACCACAGGACAGGAGTGCCATGACAGACAGACCGCAATCGTCCTTCAAGAGCACCGCATCACCCCGGCGGGCGTTACGCTGGCTGTTGGCCTGCGCGCTGGGCTTGACACTAGCCGGTTTCACGCTGCCGACACCAGCCGCTGATGACCAACCTTATGTTTCGCTGCGCATCATTTCGCCTCAACCAGATGAAACCGTGCACGACAATCGTGGCAGGATCCGCGTCATAGTTGACCTGTGGCCTCCCTTGCGCGACGATCAGGGAGACCGCTTGACGTTGTGGCTGGACGGCCGGGCCACGGCGCAGATGGACGGGATGGAGCACCTGCTGGTCAACCTGGATCGCGGCACCCACACCGTACAGGTTCAGGTGGATGCGCGTAGCGGTGCCATGCTGATACGGTCGGAACCCGTGGGGTCGTCAATGCCGTTACCAGATGCGGTGGCGGGAACCGGTTCGCCATGCCCGGATGGACCGGGCGCACTCTCTGGCCACCCAGACTGCTGCAAACCAGTTAACCCATTGTTCCGAGTTGCGCCAGAATGGCAACGCGGCGTCCGCCGCACATCCACACACAAGAGACAGGCCATGAAATTGTTTGCCGCATCCATCGGCACGGAAACCAACGCCTTCGCGCCGATTCCCACCGCGCTGGAAAGTTTCCACGAATCCTTTTATGCGCCGCCCGGCCAGCATCCGGAGGATGCCAAGTTGTGTACCGCGCCATTCTGGGTTGCGCGCCGGCGCGCCAGGCTTGAGGGCTGGACACTGGTTGAAGGAACCTGTGCGTTTGCAGAACCTGCCGGGCCGGTGTCACGCGAAGCTTTCGAAACGCTGCGCGACGAGGTGCTGGGCCAGTTGCGCGCGGCGATGCCGGTTGATGGCGTGTTGCTGGGTCTGCACGGCGCCATGGTGGCCGATGGTTACGACGACTGCGAGGGTGACCTGATCGAGCGCGTGCGCGGCATCGTCGGGCCCACGGTGCCGATCGGCGTGGAGCTCGATCCACATTGCCACCTGACACTCAAGCGGGTGAAAAGCGCCACGGTGATCATCTGCTTCAAGGAGTATCCGCACACCGACTTCGTCGCGCGCGGCGAAGAAGTGGTCGAACTCACGCTACAGGCTATCCGCGGCACGATCAAGCCGGTGATGTCGATGGTCGACTGTCGCATGATCGGCACCTTTCCGACCACGATGCAGCCGATGCGTGGTTTCGTCGACAAGATCAGCGCACTCGAAGGCAGGGATGGCGTGTTGTCGATTTCGCTGGCGCACGGCTTCCCTTACGCCGACGTGCCCGAAATGGGAGCCCGGGTGCTGGTGATCACCGACAACCGGCGCGCGGCCGGCGACACGCTCGCGCGCACATTGGCCGACGAGTTTTTCGGCATGCGCGGCAAAACCCAGCCAGACTACCAGACGCCCGACGGCGCCATCGACATCGCCCTGCAGGAAAGTGGCACCGTCGTCATCGCCGATCCGTCCGACAACCCCGGCGGCGGCGCCCCTGGCGACTCCACCGTCATCCTGCGCCGGCTGATCGAACGCAAGATCACGAATGTGGCGCTGGCACCGATCTGGGACCCGATCGCGGTGCGCCTGTGTTTCATGGCAGGTGTCGGCGGCCAGTTGCGGCTGCGTTTTGGCGGCAAGACCGCGCCGACCTCGGGCCAGCCGATCGATGCCTTGGTCACGGTGACGCGGCTCGAACGCGAGGCGACACAAACCTTCGTCGACGCCAAGGTTCCGCTCGGTGACAGCGCAGCGATCCAATTTGACGGCATCTCGGTGGTGCTGATCACGAAACGCACCCAGGCACTGGGCATCGACCTGTTCACCGGCATGGGCGTGGACATCAAGGGCAAGAAGATGGTGGTGGTGAAGTCGACAAACCATTTCCATGCGGCGTTTGCACCGTTCGCCAGCCGCGTGTTGTACTGCGATTCAGGCGGCCCGATCCCGCATGACCCACGCCAGGTACCCTATATCCGGGTCCGACGCCCGATCTGGCCGTTGGACGACACGGTCACGCCCGTCCTGTTGACATGATGGCCATGGCGCAGGACCTTTTTTCATTTCATAAGGAAAAACCGCATGACAACACCGTATGACCGATTGAAGGAGCTCGGACTCGAATTACCCACGGCCGCAACGCCTATGGCCAATTACGTTCCCTTCCAGCTGGTGAATGGGTTTCTGTACCTGTCAGGACAAGGTCCGCGCCGTGCCGACGGCACGATGCACACCGGCAAGGTCGGCGCCGAAGTCAACGTCGAAGAGGCCTACCAACTTGCCCAGCTGACGGGCCTGAACCTGCTCGCCGTGGCCCATCTGGCGCTGGGCGATCTGGCGCGTATCAAACATGTCGTCAAGGTGCTGGGCATGGTGAATGCCGTGCCCACCTTCGGCGATCATCCCAAGGTCATCAACGGCTGCTCGGACCTGTTCGTCAACGTGCTCGGCGACGCCGGCCGGCATGCCCGCTCCGCAGTCGGCATGGGCTCATTGCCGGGCAACATCACGGTTGAAATCGAAGCCATCCTGCAGGTCGACGGCTAAACCTCCGCTGGCACAGCGACACGCATCTGGGGGCAACGTCTGAAGCCCAGGGGACAACCTGCGCGATCGCGTGACCCGCATCAACACCGAATTGCGACCGAGAACCGCCCATGCATCCTTCCGAGCCAACGGTGGACCGCGGGCGTCACAGCATCGCCTGCGCGCTCGGCGCCGCGCTGGCGTTTTCCATCAACGACATCACCATCAAGTCGTTCAGTGCCACCTATCCGCTGCACGAAGTCGTGCTGGTGCGCGCAGTTATCGCCCTGCTGCTGACGGTGCTGTTTCTCGGCCCACGCGGCAACCGGTTGATCGTGTTCCACACGCGCCGGCCCTGGGCGCACCTGTTCCGCGGTCTGTGCGTGGTCATCACGAACATGGCGTACTTCACGGCGCTGGCGACCTTGCCGCTGGCCGAAGCCTCGGCTATTTTCTACATTGCGCCCTTGTTGATCACCGGCCTCTCGGCCTGGCTGTTGAAGGAACATGTCGGAATCCGGCGCTGGAGTGCCCTGTTCGTGGGCATGCTCGGTGTGTTGCTGATCGTCAAGCCTGGCTCCGCAGCGTTCCAGTGGGCGGTGTTGCTGCCGGTGCTGTCTGCGTTGGCGTATGCCGGGCTGCATACGATGACACGCAACATGGGCCTGGCCGAGTCGGCTGCGACCATGTCAGTCTACATACAAATCACCTTCATCTTGACCTGCTCGGCGATGGGACTGGCCTTCGGTGCCGGGCAATGGGCTGGCAGTGGAAACCCGTCGCTCGAGTTCCTGTTTCGCGTCTGGTCCTGGCCAACACCCGCGCATTTTGGCTTGATTTTTGTCGCCGGCACCTGTTCAGCCGTGGGCGGGTACCTGATCTCCGAGGCCTACCGCAGCAGCGCGGCCGGGTTGGTGGCGCCGTTCGAATACAGCGGTCTGCTGTTGGCCGCCTTCTGGGGTTTTGCGATCTGGGGTGAACTGCCCGGTGCCTGGTCGGTCGTCGGTATCGTGTTGATCCTTGGCTCGGGGCTTTTTGTGGCGCTGCGCGAGGCGCGGCTGAACGTCCAGCCGACCGCGCGGGACGCGGCGGGGCGCCGGTGACTCCTTCGGACAACTGCCGAGACCTGTCACCTTTGACAAAGATCAAGTCTGGGCTCCTTGTCACGGAAACAAGTATGCTCTGGCACAAAATGGAGCATGCGCCTGAACTGGATCCACACCATCAAATTCAAGATCGTCGCTCTGGCGGTCGCGACGGGTGTGTTGTCGACGCTGGCCACCGCCGAGTTGCTGTTGCGCGTCAGCCACGCGGACATCGAACGACTGCTGATGGACAACGGCGCCAGCAACCTCGAGAGCACGGCAACACTGATCGCGAACAAGCTGGACCTGCTCAACGCCATACTCACTGCCGTCGCCCGCCACACCAGTCCTGAACTGTGGGCCGATGAGCCAGCCTTGTCACGTTACCTTGAAGACAAACCCGCGGCGCATGCGGTATTCGATACCGTACTGGCCGCCGACCCATCGGGCCAGGCTGTGGCGCGGTTCGAGCGTGGCATGCCCAGCGCCGCGTTGCCGAACATCGGCGACCGGCCGTATTTCCGCCGCGCCATCGTGTCCGACCATCTGGTGGTGTCCGAGCCTGTCTTCAGCCGCGCAAATGGCAGGCCGCTGGTTTTGCTGGCAATGGCAACGCCAAAGCGTGACGGCCAGGCCACCGGCGTCATCGTCGGTTCGTTGGCATTGCAATCAAGCCGCCTGTTCGCCAACCTGGGACAACACGATGAAGACGACGGATCCCGTACCCTGATCATGAACCGCAGCGGGCAGTTGCTCGTGCATCCGAACCCGACACGCGTGCTCGGCAACGCCGCCGATGAACCTGGATTGAGCGCGGTTTTCCAACGCTGGCGCGAAGCCGGCAGTCCGATCGGCGCCGACGCTTCGACGACCTTGTCGGGTGACCAGCTGATCTCTCTGGCGGGTGTCCCGGACTCGGACTGGATCCTGGTTCACATGACGCCCGCCGCTTCGGCCTTGAAACCCTTGCGCACGGCAAAACGCACGTCATGGGCGACGGCAGCTGCCGTCGGACTGATGGCGGCCCTGCTGGCCGGCTGGTTCGCGCTGCGTGTCACGCGTCCGATCGAAAAATTGCGCGACCGTGCGATGGCGTCCCTGACCGACCATCGCTCGAACCTGGCGCCCTGGCCTGAATGGAGCGGGGAAATCGGTGAACTTGCGCGGGTTTTTCAGCATATCGAAGAGCTTCGCGAGCAACGCCATGATGAGACCCAGGGTCTGTTGTTACAGCTTGAGGCGGTCCTGCACAATGCGGAGACAGGAATTGCACTGACCAGTAACAGCAAGTTCCAATTGGTCAGCCGCCATTTCTGCGAAACCTTTGGCATGGAAAAGGGCGAGATGGAAGGCCAGTCGACGCGCCTGATCTACGGTTCCGACGAGGCGTACGCCGCGCTGGCTGCCCGGGCCCGTCCCCAGTTCATGGAGCAGGGGTTCTTCGCCGGTGAAGTCGAGCTCACCCGCAAGTCGGGTGCAACGTTCTGGGCTTTCATGCGGGGTCGCGCGGTGGTTCCGGGTGACACGACCAAGGGCACGATATGGACCTTTGACGACGTGACCGAGATCCGCGCTCAGCGGGAAAAATTGACCTGGGCATCGAGCCACGATGCCTTGACCGGCCTGGCCAACCGACCGGCTTTCGACACTTTGCTGGCCGAAGCCACCGAAGGCGCCAGCGAGGACCCGTTTTGCGCGATGTTCATCGACCTGGACCACTTCAAGCAGGTCAACGACACCGCCGGGCATGCGGCAGGCGATGCCGTTTTGCGCGACGTTGCCGCGGCACTGGTTGCCCAGGTACGCAAGGCCGACACCGTGGCGCGGCTGGGTGGCGACGAATTCGCGATCCTGCTCGCGGCATGCCCGCTCCAGCAGGCCCGAGAAATTGCCGAAAAGATACGCCAGGCGATCATCGACTACCGCCTGGATTGGGACGGCGCCACGTTCAACGTGGGCGCCAGCATCGGCCTGGTGTACGTGGACGGCACATTCACCAACGCCAAGGAAATCATGGCGGCGGCCGACAACGCCTGTTATGCGGCCAAACGTCAAGGCCGCAACTGTGTGGTGGTATTCGGCGCCTGAGCCGCGCGGTCGCAGCGTTCAGGAGCCGTGCGCAACCCATTCGCAGTGTGTGATGAATTCCTGGGTGGCCCAACCCAGGCGCTTGTGACGGCCGACCACCATTGCCAGCCTGCGCTTAGCCGCCGGCAGCCGCGTGCGCAATGCGACCAGCGTGCCCTGCACCAGCGACTCTGCCACCGTATGCCGTGACAGGCAAGCCAGTCCGGCGCCGGCCATGGCGAGCCGCTTGATCGCTTCAGTGCTGTCGAGTTCGAACTCCAGATTGATCGTTCCCAAGTGGCCGAGCAACCAGTTGTCGGCCGCCTGTCGGGTTCCCGAGCCCAGCTCACGCAGGATCCAGGACGCGGCGGACAACTGGCGCGCGCCAACCAGCTTGCCTGCCAACGCATGGCCCGGCGCGGCAACGATGACCAGGTCGTCGCTCAGCCAGGGCAACACCCGCAGGTCGGGATGGGTCTGCGAGCCTTCGATGAAGCCGACGTCGGCATCGTTGCCGACCACGCTGGCAATCACCTCGGTGGTGTTACCGATCGACATGCGCACGTGGCTGTGCGGATGTTGTTGATTCCAGTGCGCCAGCAGCGGCGGTAACAGGTATTCCCCAACCGTGAGGCTGGCCGCGATCCGCAGCGTCGCAGCGTGTTCGCCACGGAACAGGTCTTCCAGATCCGCCGCCTGCTCGAGCAGCGCGGTGGCCACGGGCAACAACGCGCGGCCGTTTTCGTTGAGCACCAGGCGTCGGCCGACGCGGTCAAACAGTTCGACGCAAAGGGTCGTCTCCAGTTCAGCCAGCGCCGAGCTGGCGGCCGACTGCGAACGTGCGACCCGGTCCGCTGCGGCGCGCGCCGATCCGGTACGGGCGATGGCCGCAAACACTTCGAGCTGGCGCAGGTTCAAACGCAGGCGTTGTCCGGGTTTTTCGATCACGATGACCTGAATTCTCCACTTTTTTAATTCACCGTTCCTGCCTAAGATCGGATCAGGCGCCGAAAGCATCAAAAAGGAAAACCGTGTTCAAGTTCCTCTCCAGCGAACCGATCCACAAACCCACCTCGCCACAGGCCGTGCCGGCCACATCCGAGATCAAGTGCACCACCTGCTACATGTGCGCCTGCCGCTGCGGCATCCGGGTGCACCTGCGCGAGGGCGAAAACGGCCCCGAGGTGCGCTACATCGACGGGAATCCGGATCATCCGCTGAACAAGGGTGTTATTTGCGCCAAGGGGTCAGCGGGCATCATGAAGCAAGTCTCGCCGGCGCGGCTGACGCAGCCGTTGTTGCGCAAGGCCGGAAGCGAACGTGGCGCGGGCGAGTTCGAAACCATCTCATGGGAACGCACCTACGAGATCCTGACGGAACGGCTGGCCAGGATTCGCGCCACCGATCCGAAAAAATTTGCACTGTTTACCGGCCGCGACCAGATGCAGGCCCTGACCGGGCTATTCGCGCGCCAGTTCGGCACCCCGAACTACGCTGCGCACGGTGGTTTTTGCTCGGTGAACATGGCCGCCGGCATGATCTACACCATCGGTGGCAGTTTCTGGGAATTCGGTGGGCCGGATCTGGACCGCGCCAAGCTGTTCGTGATGATCGGCACCGCCGAAGACCACCACAGCAATCCGATGAAGATCGCGATCAGCAAGTTCAAACGCGAAGGCGGTCGCTTCATCTCGATCAACCCGGTGCGCACCGGCTATTCGGCGATCGCCGATGAGTGGATTCCGATCAAACCGGGTACCGACGGCGCGTTGTTCATGGCACTGTTGCATGAGCTGATCCGCACCGACCAGATCGACCACGCCTTCCTCAAGCGTTTCACCAATGCGCCGCAACTGGTGGTGCTGGACGAGGGCGAACGCGAAGGACTGTTCGCTTTCGATCCCGACCCTTCGAGGGGCCCGCCAGGCGACGGCCGTGAACCGCACAACAAGCTGGTGTGGGACAAGGCATCGGACAAGGTGCGCAACGCCTATCCGGAAGGCATCGCCGACGGCTGCGACCCGGCGCTGGAGGGCCACTACACGCTGGACGACGGCAGCAAGGTTGCGCCCGCGTTCCAGCTGCTGCGCGACCGTGTCGCCGATTGCACGCCGCAATGGGCCGCCAGGATTACCGGGATCCCGGCCGAGCGCATCCGTCTGCTGGCCGTGGAGATGGGTTACGCCGCATTCGAGCAGGCCTTCACGCTGCCGATCCCCTGGACAGACGCCTGGGGCAAACAACATCCGAATACGCAGGCGCGCCCGGTGGCCTTTCACGCGATGCGTGGACTGGCCGCGCATTCGAACGGCTTCCAGACTGTGCGCGCGATGGCAATCCTGATGAGTGTGCTGGGCACGATCGACGCCCCTGGCGGCTTCCGTCACAAGGCGCCCTACCCGCGCCACATCGTGCCCAACTACCGGGCCTTCAATGACCCCGGAATGGTCCATCCGAACACGCCGCTCAATGCTGCGCCGCTCGGCTTCCCGGCCAATCCGGGCGAGCTGGCCATCAACCCGGACGGCTCGCCGATCCGCATCGACCACGCGTATTCCTGGGAACATCCGCTGTCAGCGCACGGCATGATGCACAACGTCATCACGAATGCGGTCAAAGGCAACCCCTACCGCATCGACACGCTGATGTTGTTCATGGCCAACATGGCCTGGAACAGCACGATGAATACGTCAGTCGTGCGCGAGATGCTCAACCGCAAGGACGACGCTGGCGAGCACCTGATTCCATTCATCGTGGTCTGTGACGCGTTCCAGAGCGAGACGGTGGCTTTTGCCGACCTGGTGCTGCCCGATACCACCTACCTGGAGCGCCATGATGTGATGGGCATGTTCGACCGGCCGATCTCCGAGTTCGATGGTCCGGTGGATTCGGTGCGGGTGCCGGTGGTCAGGCCGCTGGGCGAATGCCGACCCTTTCAGGAAGTGCTGGTCGAATTGGCCGGCAGGCTGAAGTTCCCTGCCTTCACAGCAGCCGATGGCGGGCGCAAATTCAGTGGCTACACCGACTTCATCGTCAACTACCAACCCCAGCCGGGATTCGGTTTCCTGATGGGCTGGCGCGGCAAGAACGGTGAGTCGACCTTCAAAGGCGAACCGAATCCGAAACAATGGGAGATGTACGAGAAGAACAACTGCGTGTTCCAGTACCACATGCCCGAGACTACCCACTACATGCGCAACTGGAACCGGGAGTACCTCGATTTCGCCATGGACAAGAGCTGGCGCCAGCGCAACGACCCGATACAGCTGGCGTTGTACTCCGACACATTGCAGACCTTCCGCCTGGCCGCCCTGGGCAAGTCCAAGGGCCGCCAGCCACCGGACGAACTGCGTGAACGGGTGGCAACTTATTTCGATCCGCTGCCGTTCTGGTACGCGCCGCTGGAGGAAGCCGCGACCGACCTCACGGCGTATCCGCTCAATGCGATCACGCAGCGTCCGATGGCGATGTACCACAGCTGGGATTCACAGAACGCCTGGCTGCGCCAGATCCACAGCCACAACTACCTGCA
>CAJDVP010000040.1_pt1 | contig 15388 bp, 16 predicted proteins | sample 7391311 | NCBI WGS metagenome assembly CAJDVP01 (sample SAMEA7055711, study PRJEB34461) | soil metagenome | biome: terrestrial ecosystem; feature: Peninsula; material: soil | place: Antarctica | collected 2016
GGCGGCCGTGATCTTTCCGATGATCATCGCCGCGCCGCGTTACTTCAGCGGCGCCATCGATCTGGGTGGCCTGATGCAAATCAACTCGGCGTTTGGTCAGGTGCAGGATTCACTCAGCTGGTTCGTCGACAACTACAGCACGCTGGCGGCCTGGCGCGCCACCACCGACCGCCTGACCGGTTTCGACGATGCCATCGCGTCGGTGGAAGCCGGCAACCAGCGGCTGCAGATGATCGATGGGGAGGCGCTTGCAGCACGCGGTCTGGACGTCACCTTGCCCAACGGTACGCCGCTGCTGGCGAACGCCACGCTGCAGGTGGCAGCGGGTGACCATGTGCTGCTGCAAGGCCCGTCCGGCAGCGGCAAGTCGACCTTGTTCCGCACCCTGGCCGGAATCTGGCCTTATGCACGTGGCGACATCCAGTTATGCACGTGGCGACATCCAGCGCAGCCGCAACGCCATGTTCATCCCGCAACATCCGTATTTCCCCAACGGCCGCTTGCGCGACGCCTTGGCCTATCCCGATGCCGCCAACCGCTACTCCGACGCCGCGATGCAGACTGCGCTCAGCGAAGCATTGCTGCCGCATCTGGCCGGAGAACTGGATCAGGTCGACGCCTGGGGACAGAAACTCTCGGGCGGCGAACAACAGAGGCTGGCGATCGCGCGGGTGTTTCTCAAGCAACCGCAATGGGTGTTTGCCGACGAAGCCACCAGCGCACTGGATGCAGCCGCGGAGGAAACGGTCTACCGCAAACTGCTGGCCATGGTCGACAAGGCCGGCGGGGGCATCGTGTCGATCGCCCACCGCGCCTCGGTGGCCGCGTTCCACGATCGACGCTGGGAGTTGCAGGCAGCGCCGGCCGGCGCGCTGGCGCGTTACACGCTCAAGACGGGGGCGATTTAGCGGGATGCAGCCCGCGGATGCAGCGTCCGCAATGCCGGAGCGCGTGCGGCCGGACAGCTACGATGTGTTGGTGCCAGAGCAAAAATTGCTGCGCTTGTTTCTTGGTCTGGCACACAAGGTCAAAACAACCGGACAGCTACGATGTGTTGGTGCCAGAGCAAAAATTGCTGCGCAATTTATTGGTCTGGCACACAAGGTCTCAGATATCTTCGGTCTTCTTGATCTTGCTGGGCTGGTAGGTCAGGTTTTCCCGGGCGATCTCGCCTGGCGCAGTGCCGGGATTGGCGGGATTGACCAGCATGTTCTGCTTTTGCGCCTGGGACACCTCGACCACCATGGCACTGGCCTGCCACATCGACTTGATGAAATCGAGCAGCAACTGGTGCAGCGGCACTGGCGGGGGGTCTTCCACTTTTTCCGGCTCCGGGCGCTGGATGGTCCAGTCATTCGGCTCGGCTGCTGTTTCCGTGCCGCGCCGGATCGGATCGGGCACGCTATGCAGGACAGCGTCGTAGACCGGGCTCTCGACGCCGACGGCCGCACCGATCTTGTTGACCACCCCGGTGGTCGGAACCGGCTCCGCCGCAGCTGTTGCTGTCACCGGCGGGTTGACCGGCGCCACCGGGATCACCTTGTGCCCGCTGGACGACACCAGGTCCACGCCGGCTGGGCGCGAGCCGGGTTGTCGATCGACGGATGGCAGTTGCATGGTGTTCAGGGCCTCACGTGACACGGCGGACTTTTCAACGCACGTTGACCCTTTAACGGCAGAACTGAACCGAAATTTAGGCCCATTTCTGCAATTCACCTGAAAAAATGCGGAAAATTTCCGTGGATCCCGGATACGCACCACTTGAATTGACGTCCTAAGCCGGATTCCATACACTGGTGTATTGACATGTGAAACAGATGATGACCAACCTCGTCGTGCGCCGCCTGCTGATTGATCTCGACACCCCGTTTCCGGCCCGCTGGAACGGCGGCGACGCGTTCCGTTCGGCCTTCTTCAATGCCTTGTCGCAGAGTTTTCCGGCTGGCGAACAATATTTCATCGATTCGGTGCGTGAAGGGCTGACCGTCTTGCCGGAAGCAAAACGCGCCGCGCTGGCGAGCGAGGTGCAGGGGTTCATCGGCCAGGAGGCGACCCACCGGCGCATTCACGCCTTGTTCAATGCCAACCTCGACCGGCTGGGTTTCGATAACGCGATCGAGCGCTGGGCCGTGGCGCGGCGCAAGGCGCATGAAGCCAACGATCTGCGTAACAAGGTGGCCGCCACCGCCGCAACAGAGCACTTCACCGCGATTTTTGCCGACTGGTTGCTGCACCATCCCGAGGCGCTGGCCGGCGCCGAGCCGCGCCTGCAAACCTTGTGGCAATGGCACAGCGCCGAAGAGTCCGAGCATCGCAACACCGCGTTCGACATGTACCAGGCGCTCGGCGGTAGCCATGTCTGGCGCAACCGGGTGTTCAAACACATCACCTTCGTGTTCCTGTACGACGTGTGGCGCCAGACCCTGCGCAACCTGCGGCACGACAAGGCCCTGCTGCGCTGGAGCACCTGGCGCAGCGGCTGGCGTCTGTGGTTCGCCCCGGACGGCCTGGTCCGCGGCAATTACCGATTCTGGAAGGCTTACATGGCACCGGACTTTCATCCAAGCCAGCACCCCGCGACCTTGTCGCAGTCCTGGTTGCAGGACAACGCCGACCAGTACACCGTCGTCAGCCGCTGAACCAGGCCACGACGTGCGCTACCTTTAGAGCGCCAGGGTCAAGAACCAGCTGCCGGGCTACGACCGCGCAGGTCGATGGCGGTACTATCACCTTGCTGCGCTTGCCAGCCCGATCGAGAAGGCGCCACACACTTTTGCGATCGTCACGCGACCGGGCTGAGTGTCGCGGCGCCGGACCTGTGCAACTACTCCTGAGGAGACCCGCCCCATGAAGACCCGCATCACCGAACTGTTCGGCATCGAACACCCGATCATCCAGGGCGGCATGCATTTTGTCGGTTTCGCCGAGCTCGCCGCCGCGGTATCGAATGCCGGCGGCCTGGGCATCATCACCGGTCTGACGCAAAAGTCGCCGGAGCTGCTGGCCAACGAGATTCGGCGCTGCCGCGAAATGACCGACAAACCCTTCGGCGTCAACCTGACCTTTTTGCCGATGTTGAAGGCGCCCGACTACCCGGGTTACATCCGCGCCATCGTCGAGGGCGGCGTGCGCATCGTCGAGACCGCCGGCAACAATCCGCAGAAGTGGCTGCCCGGCCTGCACGCGGCCGGTGTCAAGGTGATCCACAAATGCACCTCGGTGCGGCATTCGCTCAAGGCCGAGGCGATCGGCTGCGACGCGGTCAGTGTCGACGGTTTTGAATGCGGCGGTCACCCGGGTGAGGACGACGTTCCCAACTTCATCCTGCTGCCGCGCGCAGCCGAGGAACTCAAGATTCCGTTTGTCGCCTCCGGCGGCATGGCCGACGGCCGTTCCCTGGTCGCGGCGCTGGCGTTGGGCGCCGAAGGCATGAACATGGGCACCCGGTTCATCGCTACCAAGGAGGCGCCAGTTCATGAAAAAGTGAAACAGGCCATCGTCGCCGCCAGCGAACTCGACACCCGGTTGGTGATGCGTTCGCTGCGCAACACCGAACGGGTGTTGACGAATGCCGCAGTCGAACGCTTGCTGGAGAAGGAACGCAGACTCGGCGCCGACCTCAAGTTCGAAGACATCATCGAAGAGGTGGCTGGCGTCTACCCGCGCATCATGCTCGAAGGCGACATGGAAGCCGGCGCGTGGTCGTGCGGCATGGTGGCCGGGCTGATCAACGACATACCGACAGTCAAGGAGCTGATTGATCGCATCATGGCCGAGGCAGACGACCTGATCCGGAAGCGGTTGGGATCGATGGTCGCCGCCTGATGACGCAGCCACTTTTTATCCGGCGCCCTGCCCTGCGGCTGCACTGTCGTGCACGATGCGCCAGGCAAGGGTCGTCGGTGCGCAGAAGCACCGGCCTGTGGTCAATCCGGCTTTTGCTGGTCGATCAGATAACGCGTGATGATGCGCTGCATCAGCTGCCGGATCTGCGGCGGGTTCTTCGGCCGACTGAGCGCCTGGTAACTGCCGACGATGGCCAGGTAGAACAACACCGCCAGTTCACCGGCCCTGGTGGCGTCGCCGGTGTAACGCAGGAACTTTGCGGTGAAAAGTGCCAAACGCTGGGCGTCGACTTCGGCCAGCATCGCCGCCACCGCCGGGTCGCGCCGGCCCAGGTCACGCAAAGCAAGCTCGAAACGCATGTTCTCCAGGTCGGCGCCGGCATGCGCCAACGCGTTTTCCAGCAATTGCTCCAGATCAGCGCGGGGATCGGGTGATGCCGGCGCTGCCATTGCCTGATTGGCAGCCAGTTCGCGCGTGCGCCAGCGCTCCAGCAAGGCCGAGACCAGTTCTGCATGATCTGCAAAATGCCAGTAGAAGCTGCCGCGGGTGACGCCGAGCGTATCGGCCAGCACCAGGACACGTACCTTGTCGAAGCCGCCGTCCACGACTGCCTGGAACGCGGCATCGAGCCAGTCGTCGCGCGTCAGTCGTGCTGCCTGGGCGGCTATGCCAGACCTGCGTGTTGGCTTCATGTTCGAGCGTGGTTTGAAAACTCGGTACATTGTCGACCACGTTCATCCGCACGACACCGACACCCCAACCAGTTGGCAGCCGGCGGCGCCCGCACCGAGTCCATTGACACCAGATTGACACCTATCAATTGCCACTACGTGGGCCTGCAATAGGCTGCACGTGGTCATCCTCCAGGTTCTCGCCATGCCCGATTCAGACTTGATTGCTTATTTCTCGATGGAGATCGCACTTGCCGACGCGATTCCCACCTACAGCGGCGGCCTGGGTGTGCTGGCCGGCGACACCATCCGTTCGGCCGCCGATGGCGCGGTGCCGATGGTCGCCGTGACGCTGGTGCATCGCAAGGGGTATTTCCATCAACGGCTCGATGCACAGGGCAACCAGAGCGAAGAACCCCAGCCCTGGTCACCGGCCGACAGCTTGAGCGAAATGCCGGCACGGGTCACGGTCAGCATCGAGAAACGCGCCGTCACGCTGCGCGCCTGGCGCTTCGACACCCACGGTGTCGGCGGCGCCGTCGTGCCAACCTACCTGCTCGATGCCGATCTGCCGGAAAACGCGCCGCAAGACCGGGCGCTGACCGACCATCTGTATGGTGGCGACCAGCGCTACCGCCTGTGCCAGGAGATCATTCTGGGCATCGGCGGCGTGCGCTTGCTGCGCGCGCTGGGTCATGACACGATCCGCCGCTTTCACATGAACGAGGGCCATGCCGCTTTGCTGGTGCTGGAACTCGGGTACGAGGAAATGCTGCGACGCGGACTGAAAGAGGTGAACCGCGAGATCGCCGTGGCGGTCAAGACCCAGTGCGTGTTCACGACCCACACACCGGTGCCCGCCGGGCACGATCAGTTCCCGCTCAGGCTGCTGCACCAGGTGTTGACCGACTTCGACCACGCTTACGATGAGCAGGCGGTCGCATTTTGTCTGGACGGCGTGCTGAACATGACCTTCCTGGCGCTGGACAACAGCCATTACATCAACGGCGTGGCCAAGCGGCACGGCGAGATAACGCGCCAGATGTTTGCGCAGTACACGATCGACTCAATCACCAACGGCGTGCACGCTGGCTTCTGGATTGCGCCGCAGATTCAGGCGGTGCTGGACCGCCATATCTCGGCCTGGCGCGAAGACAATGCCAGCCTGCGGTATGCACTGGGCATTCCGCGCCACGAACTATGGGCGGCGCACCAGACCGCGCGTCAGGATCTGGTGGCCTGGATCAATCAGCGTACCGGGGCCTCGCTGTTCTCGAACACCTTCACGATCGGCTTCGCGCGCCGTTCGACCACCTACAAACGCGCGAATCTGCTGTTTCACGACCTGCAGCGCCTGCTGGCGCTGCACGCCAACGCCGGGCCGATCCAGATCGTCTATGCCGGAAAGGCACACCCGCACGACGGCGGCGGCAAGGACCTGATCCGCCAGATCTTCGCGCAAATCGCGCAGTTGCACGGCAAGCTCAGCGTGGTTTATCTGGAGGATTACGACATCGACATGGCCCGGCGCATGGTTGCCGGCGTCGATCTGTGGCTCAATACCCCGCAGCCCCCCCTGGAAGCGTCGGGCACCAGCGGCATGAAGGCCGCCATGAACGGCGTGCCGCAACTGTCGGTGCTGGACGGCTGGTGGGTCGAGGGCTGCGTCGAAGGCGTGACCGGCTGGTCGATCGGCAACGTCAATGGGGCACACGCGGGCAATGGTGTCGACGAGCAGGCGTTCGACGCGCAGTCGTTGTACAACAAACTCGAGACCGTGATCCTGCCCATGTTCTACCGCGACCAGGACGGTTACATCGACGTCATGCGCCACGCCATCGCGCTCAACGGTTCGTTCTTCAATACCGAGCGCATGGTTGACCAGTACGTGCGCAAAGCCTACTTGCGCTGAGCTCTTGCGGACGGCAGCGCAAGGCCGGGTTCGCACAGGCCAGTGCGCGATGCACGGGCCTCCGTTACGATCGCCGCATGAAAAAAGCAAAAGAGAAGAACAAGTCGGACAAGGCGGACCAACCGGGCAAGCTGGGAAAGCTCGGCAAAGGCGACTATGCCGAGATGCTCGAGCCACTGCAACTGGCGCTCAACGACATGGCGCGCTGGCTGCAGCACACCGGCAAGCGGCTGGTCGTCGTGTTTGAGGGCCGCGACACGGCGGGCAAGGGCGGCGCGATCGGCGCGATCACCCAGACGCTCAACCCGCGCCAATGCAGGGTGGTGGCGCTCGCCAAACCCAGCGACCGGGAGCGCAGTCAGTGGTACTTCCAGCGCTACGTGGCGCATCTTCCCGCAGCCGGCGAAATCGCGCTGCTCGATCGCAGCTGGTACAACCGTGCCGGCGTGGAGCGGGTGATGGGTTATTGCACCGAGGACGAAGCCGAGGCGTTTCTGAAGCAGACGCCGGTGTTCGAGCAGCAACTGGTCGACGATGGCATCCTGCTGTTCAAATACTGGCTGACCGTGGACCAGGAACAACAGGAAGAACGGTTTGCCGACCGTCTGGCAGACCCGCTCAAGCGCTGGAAACTCAGCCCGGTCGACCTGCAGGCGCGCAGCAAATATGCCGAATACGGGCTTGCCCGCGACGCCATGCTGCGCGCCACCCACAGCGCCCATGCGCCCTGGACACTGGTGGACTTCAATGACCAGCGCCGCGGACGGATCACGCTGATCCGCCACCTGCTGGACCATCTGCCCGAGCAGGATGTGCCACCGGCGACGCTCGCGCTTGCGCCGCTGGGGCATCCGCCGCTGCGCGAGCATTTTGGCACCGAGCTCACACCGATCGCCTCGGCCCACTGAGGTTCGCCCCCTCCCCCCCCAGGAGCGACGCGCAGATTCCTGCGCGCGCCGCCCGTGTATCCAGACGCCACCATGCCACGCCCCTCTTCCTCAACCCGCCAGGCCGCGATGCCGTTCATCATGATCACGGTGCTGATCGACATGCTGGCGATCGGCCTGATCATTCCGGTGCTGCCGGCGCTGGTGGGCTCGTTCACCACCTCACAGTCCGAGCAGGCCTACTGGTACGGCGTGGTGGCGTTTGCGTTCGGCATTGCCAGTTTTTTTGCCTCACCGGTACTGGGAGCCTTGTCCGACCGCTACGGCCGCCGACCGGTGCTGTTGTTCGGTTTTTTCGGCCTGGGGTTGAATTTCTTTCTGACCGCCTTCGCGACCCAGATCGGCACGCTGATCGCCGCGCGCCTGATGGGGGGCGCGATGCAGGCCAATGCCTCCGTCGCCAACGCCTATGTCGCCGACATCACCGAACCGCAGGACCGCGCGCGCCGTTTCGGACTGCTCGGAGCGATGATGGGGCTGGGTTTCATCATCGGGCCGGTGATGGGTGGCCTGCTCGGGGCGATCAACCTGCAGTTGCCGTTTCTGGTGGCCGGTGGTCTGACGATGATCAACTTCATGTACGGCTATTTCGTGCTGCCCGAATCGTTGCCGGCGCAACGGCGCAAGGATTTCAACTGGCGCACCGCCAACCCGCTGACCTCTCTGCGCAGGCTCACGCAACTGGGGGGCGTCGCACCGCTGGTCGGCGTGGTGGCGTTCAGCGGCCTGGCGCAGTTCGTCCTTTATACGACCTGGGTGCTTTACACCACGTTCAAGTTCGGCTGGGGCCCGCTGGAGAATGGATGGTCGCTGGCCGCCGTAGGATTCTCCTCGGTGCTGGTGCAGGGATTCCTGATGCGCCGCCTGCTGGCATGGTTCAGCCCGCAAAAGCTGGCCGTCCTCGGTTTGTTGTCGTCTTCCCTCGCATATGCCTTGTGGGGTGCGGCCACCCAAGGCTGGATGATGTTTGCGGTGATCGGTGTGAACCTGCTTGGCGGCACCGTGGCCGCTGCGGTCAACAGCATGATCTCGTCCGCTGCCGACAGCACGAACCAGGGGCAGACGCTGGGTGCGGTCAGTTCCCTGGGCAGCCTGATGGCCGTGCTGGCGCCGATGATCGGTGCGCCCCTGCTGGCCATCGTATCGGACCTGCCGCGCGGCGACTGGCGCATCGGCACACCGTTTTATTTCTGTGCAGCACTGCAGACCGTGTCGCTCGCGCTCGCCTGGCGGCACATCCGCCAGCATGCCGCGCGGCAGGCCGGCGCGCATTGACGCGACGATGGCCGGCGCATCACCACTGCGCCGACAATAGCCGGCTTTGGCAACAGGCCGCAAACTGATCTGGAAAGGGCAACCGTGTTCAAGAACGTGATGATGTACCGCATGGTGTCGGCGTGGACGATGACGCAGGCACAACTCGAAGATGCGCTGGACAAGGCGCGATTCGAGCCGTGCGGTGCATCGCAGGAAAAATCGGTGGGATGGGTGGAGCCGCGTGGGCAGGCCCATGGCTCCCTGGTCGAGATCGTCGATGGCCAGTGGCTGCTCAAGCAGTCAGTGGAGAGCAAGGCGGTTCCGGCCTCGGTAGTCAAACGCAAGGTGCAGGAAAAAGCCGATCAAATCGAGGCCGCCACCGGCCGCAAGCCGGGCAAGAAGGAAAAGCGGGACCTGTCCGAAGACATCCGCCACGCGCTGCTGCCAATGGCCTTCACCAAACAGTCCAGCACCCTGGTCTGGATCGACCCAAAAGCCGGTCGTCTGGTGCTCGATGCCGGCAGCCAAGCCAAGGCCGACGAAGCGATGACGGCGCTGGTGAACGCCATCGACGGCCTGGCAGTGCAACTGCTCGACACCACCACCGCACCAGCGGCGGCCATGGCCGAATGGCTGTCGACGCAGGAAGCGCCCGCCGGTTTCAGCGTGGACCGCGAATGCGAACTCAAGGCGGCCGACGAGTCACGCGCCGTGGTGCGCTACACCCGCCACGCGCTGGACACCGACGAGGTGCGTCAGCATATCGCGCTGGGTAAGATGCCGACCCGGCTGGCCATGACCTGGAACGACCGGGTCTCGTTCGTTCTGACCGAAGGGTTGCAGCTCAAGAAGCTGGCCCTGCTCGACGGTGTGCTGGACAACAAACCCCAGGCCGCGGGCGACCGCAAGGACGACGACTTCGACACCGATGTGGCGCTGGTCACCGGCGAACTGCGCCAGATGCTGCCGGAGTTGATCGCAGGCCTGGGCGGCGAGGTGGCGCAGCCGGCCTGATGCCGTGGTCGTGGAGACGTGATCGTCGCGATCAATGGACAATCGGTCGAATCAGTGTCGCAACTGATGGCATATCCGGATGACTTCAAGCCGGGCGACACCGCTGGCGTCACCGTGCTGCGCAAGGGCCGCAACACGACACTCCAGATCACCCTGACCAGCGACGGTTGACGCCGTCGCTGGCACGACAGGCCAGATGCAGACGCATACGATTCAACCGATGACCGCAACCGAAACTCCCACCCTGATGATCGTCTACCACTCCGCCACCGGCGGCAGTGCGCAGATGGCAAAAGCCGCCTGCCGCGGCGCCCAGCGGGCCGAAGGTCTGCGGGTGCGGCTGCTGCGTGCCCAAGATGCCGGCCCCGACGACCTGCTGGCGGCCCAGGGCTATCTGTTCTCCATGCCCGAGAATCTGGCCGCCATCGCTGGCGTCATGAAGGATTTTTTCGACCGTTGTTATTACCCGGTGCTAGGCAGACTCAACGGCCGGCCTTATGCCCTGATGGTGTGCGCCGGCAGCGACGGCAGCAATGCAGTACAACAGGCCGAACGTATCGCCACCGGATGGCGGTTGCGCAAGGTGGCCGAATCGTTGATCGTCTGCACCCACGCGCAAACGCCTGAGGCCATTCTGGCGCCCAAGACGATTGGGCAGGCGGATCTGTTGGCCTGCGAAGAAATCGGCGAAGCGCTGGGGAACGGTCTGGCCATGGGTTTGTTCTGAACATCGCAATCGCGACCCGCACCATCCGCCCACCATGCTCAAAATTCTCCAGGACCTGTTCGATGCGCTCAAGCCGGACACCCCAGGCTCCCATCCGCAGGAGGAACAGCGCGCCTTGCGTCTGGCCACGGCAGTGATGCTGGTGGAGGTCATGCGGGCTGAGCCCGGGCGTCATCCCGACAAGCGCGCGGCTGTGCTGGTTGCCTTGCGCGAGGACTTCGAACTGAGCGTGGATGAAGCCGAGCGGCTCACCGAACTGGCGCAGACCACTGCCGCACACGCGAACGATCTGTTCACCTTCACCGAGCGCATCAATGCGCATTTCGATATGCCGCACAAACTGCGGATGATCGAGCAGATGTGGCGCGTGGCTTATGCAAACGGCCGGCTGGGCGACTATGAACGCCACGTGATGTGGCGCGTGGCCGACCTGCTGCACATCCCCCAGGGAGCGTATGTCCTGGCAAGAATCCGCGTCCGCGACGGGGCCGGCGCCGATTGACACACGCCGTTGCGGCCAGCGGCGACACGCTCGCCCGGATGCGGCACAATCTCCCTCGCATGCAAGCCACCCCACCTGCACACGTTGATGCCATCGTCTCGGTACGCGGCCTCAGCAAGACCTTCGCGGGTGGCTTTGAGGCGCTCAAAAAGATCAATCTGGAAATTCGCCGTGGCGAGATTTTCGCCCTGCTCGGCCCCAACGGCGCTGGCAAGACCACACTCATCAACATCATCTGCGGCATCGCCAATGCCAGCTCGGGCAGCATCACCGTCGATGGTCACGACACGGTCAGCGACTACCGCCAGGCGCGCTCTGCAATCGGACTGGTGCCGCAGGAACTGTTCACCGATGCGTTCGAGTCGGTTTGGGATACGGCCAGCTTCAGCCGCGGTCTGTTCGGCAAGGCTCCGGACCCGACCCACATCGAAAAGGTACTACGTGACCTGTCGTTATGGGACAAACGCAAGAACAAGATCCTGACACTGTCTGGCGGCATGAAGCGCCGGGTGCTGATCGCCAAGGCTTTGTCGCACCAACCGTCGATCCTGTTTCTGGACGAACCCAGTGCCGGTGTCGACGTGGAACTGCGCCACGACATGTGGCGCATGGTGCGTGCACTGCGCGACGGCGGCACCACCATCATCCTGACGACCCACTACATCGAGGAAGCCCAGGACATGGCCGACCGTATCGGTGTCATCCGCGAGGGCGAGCTGATCGTGGTCGAAGACAAGCAGGTGCTCATGCGCACGCTGGGCAAGAAGCAACTCACGGTCAACCTGCAGCTCCCGCTGCCGGCGCTGCCGGCGGGCCTGGCCAACCCGGCACTGGAGTTGTCGGCTGACGGATCGACACTGACCTACCGGTTCGACTCGCAGAAGGAAAACTCTGGCATCGAGGCGTTGTTGCGCAAGCTGGGCGAGCACGGAATCGACTTCAAGGACTTGCGCACCAGCGAGAGTTCGCTGGAGGATATTTTCGTGAGTCTGGTGCACAGACCGGCACAGGAATTGATGCCATGAACATCCATGGCATCCGCGCGATCTACCGTTTCGAGATGGCGCGTGCCTTTCGCACCGTGGGGCAGAGCATCCTCGCACCGGTGTTGTCGACCACGCTGTACTTCATCGTGTTCGGCACTGCCATCGGCTCGCGCATGGGCAACATCGACGGCGTGAGTTACGGCGCCTTCATCATTCCCGGACTGGTCATGTTGTCGCTGCTGAGCGAGAGCATCTCCAACGCCTCATTCGGCATCTACATGCCCAAATGGTCGGGCACCATTTACGAGTTGCTGTCGGCGCCAGTGTCCTGGATCGAGGTGCTGCTCGGGTATGTCGGAGCCGCCGCCACCAAGTCGCTGATACTCGGACTGCTGATCCTGCTCACCGCGCGGCTGTTCGTGCCGTATGAGGTGGCGCACCCCGTATGGATGGCGACGTTCCTGTTGCTCACCGCCGTCACCTTCAGTCTGTTTGGTTTCATCATCGGCCTGTGGGCAGATGATTTCCAGAAGCTGCAGATCATCCCGATCCTGATCGTCACCCCGCTGACCTTCCTGGGCGGCGCCTTCTATTCAATCAGCATGTTGCCGCCGTTTTGGCAGAAGATGTCGCTGGTCAATCCGGTGGTCTACCTGATCAGCGGCTTTCGCTGGAGCTTCTACGGCGTGGCCGACGTGAACATCGCGGTGAGTACCGGCATGACGGTCGCGTTCATGCTGATCTGCCTGGCCATCGTATGGTGGGTGTTCAAGACCGGGTACCGGTTGCGGCGCTGAAATCCTGCCGTTTCGGCGCTGTCTTGCCGGCATCGACGGTACCCCTGCCCCAGCCGCGCGACATGCGCCACGGGTTCAGCCCTCGCTGGACGATTCCAAGCCGCGAAACAAGGGGTTGAGTACGCTCCTGGGCGACGCCGCGAAAGCATCGAAACGCCCCTCGGCTGCGATCTGGCGAGCAGCGCCCATGAAGGCATGCCAGGCAGCACCGGCGAGCGCGCCGCCCACGCTGACGCGTCGCACACCGAGCGCAGCGATGTCGGCCAGCGTCAGGTCGCTCGCCCAACCGATGAGCACGTTCACCGGCCTCGGCGCCACCGCCTGCACCACGGCGGCGATCTGCTCGCGGGTGCGCAGGCCGGGCGCGTACAGGCAGTCTGCGCCCGCCTGCGCATACGCCTTGAGCCGTGCGATCGTGGCATCGATATCGGGCTGGCCGACCAGGAAACACTCGGCACGGCCGACCAGCAGCACGTCACCGCCGGCTGCATCGATAGCCTTGCGCGCCGCGCGCAACCGCTCGACCGCTGTGTCCAATGGGTACAACGGCGCGCCCACATCACCCGTCGAATCTTCGATCGACAGGCCGGCGATGCCGGTCTCGATCGCCATCCGCACGTTGTTCGCCACACCTTTCGCATCCGCTGCAAAACCGCCTTCGAAATCGGCGTTGATCGGCAGGTCGCACCCTTCGACCAGTTCACGCAGATGAGTGAGCACTCTGTCGACAGAAACGCGGTTGTCGGCATAGCCGAGCGACCAGGCGAACCCGGCGCTGGTAGAGGCCAGCGCCTGGAAACCGAGGCTTTGCAGATAACGCGCACTGCCTACGTCCCATGGATTGGGAATCGCGAAACAACCGGTGGCGTGCAGTTGCTGGAACGCGCGGCGCTTGTCGGCAATGCTGGGGCGGATCGAGGTCATGGGAACTCCAGAACGATGGGACACACGCGCAATGTACGCTCAAGGAGCGCGTGACGCACAGGCCGCGCTTGCCTTGCGTTGCGCCCGCCTGTCAGCCCGATCGTCGACACCTTGGTCTCCAATACCCTGCACCAGCACGCTCACGCCGGCCCCATAGGATGCAGTTCCTTGTGGGTCGCCACCACCAGTTGACCATCGGTCGTGATCCAGCCACGGTACATGCCCAGGGTGTTGTACGGAGCCACCGGATTGCCCTGCGCCCCCAGCGCAACAAGGCCGGCGCCAATCTTGTGACTGGACAGAGTCTCGAACACCACTGTGTGTGTCGCGGCATCGAGCGTCTCGCCGGCGTACACCATACGAGCCGCAATGTCATAGGCCGCCACGCGCCGGATGAAGATCTCGCCCTGGCCGGTGCACGAGACCGCACAGACACCGTCGCGCGCATAGGTGCCGGCGCCGATGATCGGGCTGTCGCCGACCCGGCCTTCGGGCTTGTTGTTGAAGCCGCCGGTGGAGGTGGCGGCGGCCAGGTGACCGTTGGCGTCGCGCGCCACTGCGCCTACCGTGCCGTGTTTCTCGGCTTCCGAGGCCGGCATGAAAGCGCCGATCTCGGCTTTTTCCTTCAGTGTGTGCAATGCGTCGATCCGCCGCTGGGTGGTGAAGTAGGTGTTGGGCACCATCGCCAGCCCCTGCAATTCGGCAAAGGTATCGGCTGCTGCGCCGGAGAGCAGCACCGCGCGACCCGCATCGAGCACGGCGCGCGCTGCCAGAACCGGGTTGCGGGTGCGCCGCACCGTGCAGACCGCACCGGCAGCCAGCGTCGCACCATCCATGATCGAGGCATCGAGTTCGTGTTCCTCCGCTTCGGTCAGCGCCGCGCCATGGCCGGCATTGAAGTGCGGGCTGTCTTCCATCACGACGACGGCGGCCTGCACCGCGTCCAGCGCAGTTCCACCGCTGCGCAGCAGACTCCAGCCGGCGCGCAAGGCCACGGCGATGTGTTGTCGACTCTGCGCCCAGTCGGCGGCGCTTTGTTGGCCCTGCTCCAGCGCGCCGCAGCCGCCGTGCAGGCCGATCGCGATGTCGGCCATGGTCTTGTCCTTTCCATTGCCAGACACTGGCAAGAAACCAGTGTAGTCAACCCGGCCGGACCCGGCCGTGCTCCCAATGCGTTGCGCCTGCTGGCAGCGCTCTTACGCCAAAGCTGTGATACAGGACAGTGAGATCATGTATGAGATGTAGCGTTTGGTAACAGTACTGCCGAACTTGGGCCGCATTCGGGTCATTGTGCGCAGTGTCGGGTCTACAGTCAGCGGCAAAGGAGATTTTGACCCATGTTTTTGACACGTACCGTTACCCGTTGGATCACCATTGCCGGCCTTGTGCTGGCCAGTACGCAACTGACAGCACTGGCGGCCGAGATGGTCAGCATCAAGGGTTCCGTGGTCAACATGCGCTCCGGCCCCGGCACCGGCAGCCAGGTGTTGTGGGAACTGGAGCAGGGATACCCGCTGCAGGTGCTGCAACGCAAAGGTAGCTGGCTGAAGGTCAAGGATTTCGAAAATGACAAGGGCTGGGTGGCCAGAGCCTTGACGGGTCACACGCCGCACCACATCGTCAAGTCGCGCACCGCCAACATCCGCAGCGGTCCAGGTACCAATTTCCACATTGTCGGCAAGGCCGAACGCTACGACCTGATGCGCACCCGTGGCGCCCGCCAGGGCTGGGTCCATGTGGAAAGCAGCAACGGCATCAAAGGCTGGATTGCCAAACGGCTGCTCTGGGGCTGGTAAAGCCGCGAC
>CAJDVP010000037.1_pt1 | contig 15304 bp, 11 predicted proteins | sample 7391311 | NCBI WGS metagenome assembly CAJDVP01 (sample SAMEA7055711, study PRJEB34461) | soil metagenome | biome: terrestrial ecosystem; feature: Peninsula; material: soil | place: Antarctica | collected 2016
CAATACGCCTTCTTGCTGCCCAAGACCCTGGTGATGGCATCGGTGCAGATCGGCGATACCACGATCCCGATCCCGCCAGCGTCTGCGCTGGCAAAGCTGATGCCCGAGAGCGTCACCTCTCACGCCGCAGCCACGGCGCCAGCACCGCCTGCGACCGGCGAACCCGACAGCCTCCTAGACACCGTCACGGTTCCGCTGATCCGTCTGGCCTGGGGCCGCAGCGGCGACAAGGGCGACATCTCCAACATCGGCATCATCGCCCGCACGCCAGCGCTGCGCGACCTGCTGCGCACACAACTGACAGCGCAGGCAGTCGCCGCTTATCTGGCGCACCTGGTCAAAGGTCCGGTGACACGTTACGAAGTGCCGGGCATCCATGCCTTCAACTTCGTCTGCGAACAGGCCCTGGACGGCGGCGGCATGACCTCGATGCGCAACGACGCGCTGGGCAAAGGCATGGCGCAAATCCTGTTGTCGATGCCGATCCAGGTGGCGCCCAGTCTGCTCGGCCAGACCTGATCGGACACCCTGCCCCGCAACCCATGCCAAAAAATCCCAGGCGCACTGCAATCCCACTTTTGGAGACACTCACGATGCACCCTCTGCCTGCACCCCGCCGCCGTACCCTGCAGATCAAGGTTGGTTGACATGCGACGGGCAAATCCGCCTGCCGGGGTGGCGCCGGCGTGACAGTCCGAGCGTCCCGAAATGCCTCCATAACGGATCAGCGTCTGGCGGCCAACCCTGTGATCGCACCGCGCACTGGTGTCACGCAGTACCTGCAACTGGCCAGCGTCTTGCGTCACCAGATCACGCGCGGCGAGATGGGTGCCGGCGAGCAGTTGCCCACGGTGGTGCAACTGGCCGCGCACTACCAGCTGGGCCGCATCACGGTGCGTCAGGCCTATGCGGTGCTGATCGCCGAAGGCCTGATCACCAGCCAGCGCGGGCGCGGCACCTTCGTTGCAGAGCGCTCACCGATAACCGGCGACCGGCTACGTGCCGCAATCAACGATCCGGGCACGCAGGACCTGCGATTCGACATCCTGGAGCAACGCAGCGGCGTGGATGTACCGCAAGACCTCGCGCGTGGTGCGGCCACCTATGCCCACTACCACTACATCCGCAAGATCCACGTGCTCGACGGTGAGCCATTTTGTCTGGCCGAGATTTACGTCGCATCCGAGATCCACGCCATGTTTCCCCCGGGAAGTGAACGGCGACACAAGATCGCCTGGTTGCTCGGAACGCATGCGCCCGAGCGCATGCAACGCGTGCAGCAGACCATGACGGTGGCGCCAGCCAATCTGGTGCTGGCACGCCAACTCGACTGTTCGTTCGTGACACCGATGGTGCAACTGGCGCGGCGCATCTTCGACGGTTCCGACCGGGCCGCACTGGCCGGCATGTTCTGGTATCGCGGCGATCGGTTCGTGTCGGATGTCGAAATTCCCTTCGACACCTGGCTCAATCATCCAGGCACCATGATTCCACACGCGCGCACCCGGCTTGACTCAGCTTGAGTCGTCGGGACCGCAGCTACGCCGACATCGATGGCGGCGTTCGATAATGGCGGCCCGACCATGGCCCCTGTCTTGCATCCATGCCCAGATCCCTTGACCCTTCTGCTCCCACTGGCGCAGGTTGGATGCGCCGGCTGCGGTGGCCGGCCGCAATCTTGATCATGGCCGCCGGTTTGTTTTTCTCAGGGGCACGCAATGCGTTCGGACCGGACGTCCCCACCGAACGCGCCATGCCACCGGCCGCCATCACGCAACTGGACGACTGGATCGCCGAGCGCGAGGCGCGATTTGCCGATATCCGTCCGGGCAACGCCAAGGGCATCGTCTGGCATGCAGGCGCGCGTGCACGTACACCCTGGTCGGTGGTCTATCTGCACGGGTTTTCCGCCAGCCGTTTGGAGACCGCACCGCTGGCCGAGCAAGTGGCGCAGCGACTTGGCGCCAACCTGTTCCACAGCCGATTGACCGGCCATGGACGTACCGCACCGGTAGCATTGGGCGAGGCCAGCGTGCAGGACTGGCTGGCCGATACGCTGGAAGCCCTGCGCATTGGACAGGTGCTGGGCGACAAGGTGCTGGTCATCGGCTGCTCGACCGGAGCCACACTGGCGACCTGGCTGGCATTGCGTCCCGAAGGCCAGGCGATTGCCGCGCATGTCTTTCTCTCACCCAATTTCGGTCCACGCGACAAACGCGCCAACATCATCAACGCGCCGTGGGGCCGGCAGATCGCGCTTGCGCTGCAAGGCGACACCCGCAGCTGGGAAGCTTCCGGCCCGCGCGAAGCCAATGCCTGGACAACGCGTTACCCGACCCGCGCGTTGTTTCCGATGATGGCGCTGGTCGACCATATACGCCGCGCTGACATGGCGGCCTTCCAGGCCCCGGTGCTGATGCTGTACAGCGAACAGGACCAGACGGTCGACCCAAAGCAGACCCGCAACGTGTTCGCGCGCATCGCCAGCAACAACAAGAAGGCCATCGTCATCGACTACAGCGAGAGCCTTGGCCAGCATGTGCTGGCCGGCGACATCCTGGCGCCCAAAGCCACCGCGCCGATGGCCGATAGCATCGTGTCATGGGTCCGTGGCCTGCCCTGAGCGGGCGGCCATGACAGAATTCATGCGCGACGCTCCACCGACCTTGCTGCAGCGTGGCAACCTGGCATCGCTGGTGCTGGTCAATATGGGTGTGGGCACCCATGCGATCGTCTGGTTCATGGTCCTCACCGCGATGCCCAACGTGGTCGAAGACCTGCATGCCGCGCCTTACTTGAGCTGGGCCACCAGCATCTACCTGGTCTCGACCATCCTGGGCGGCGCGTCGATGGCGCTGCTCAAGGCGCGCCTGGGTGCGCGGCCGGCGCTGGTGCTGGCAGGCATCGTGGTGATGGCCGGCGGCTTGCTTGCAGCCAGCGCGCCGGACATCACACTGGTGCTGCTCGGGCGCGTGTTGCAGGGGATCGGTGAAGGTGTGCTGGTGGCGCTGAGTTACGCATTGGTGCGCGAGTTGTTCGACATCCGGCTGTTGCCGCGGGTGTTCGGCATTCAGGCGGTGACCTGGGCCTTTGCGATCTTCATCGGTCCGCTGGCCGGGGGCTGGTTGACCGAAGCCTGGTCATGGCGCGCCGCATTTGTCGGCACTGCGCTGCTACCGCTGCCGATGCTGGCACTCGCGCGCCGGGTGTTGCCCGGAGTGCCGGTGCGTTCCACCGACCCGGTCGTGGTGCCGGCGCTACGGCTGTTCCTGCTGGTACTGGGCGTGATGGCGATCGCGGTGGCCAACCGCATGGACCCGGTGGCCTGGGGGGTGTTGCTGGTGCTGCTGGGCTTCGGTCTGATCGCGGCGATGTTGCGCCTCGATCGCGCCAGCACGCGCCATATCTTCCCCACCGTGTTCCCGGGCCTGACCCATCCGGTCTCGCTGGGCCTGTGGGTGCTGCTGCTGATGCCGCTGGCGTACATGGGCATCCTGGTCTACGCACCGTATCTGCTGCAGTTCCATCGAGGCTTGAGCCCGACCATGGCCGGTTACCTCGGTGCGGTGCACGCGGTGGCCTGGTCGGTCGCCGCGGTCGCTGTCGCATCTTTTGGCACGCGTGGCCAGGCGCTGTGTATCCAGGCCGGACCGGTGCTGCTCGCCATCGGCCTGACCGGCCTGGCCTGGTCACTGCCAGCGCAGCCGATGGAGTGGGTGGTGTTGTCGCTGGTGCTGATCGGCACCGGACTCGGCATTGCCTACTCCTTCCTGAACCAGCGCGTGATGGCCGCCGCACAAAAAGGCCAGGAGGATGCCACCGCCGGATCGGCGCCCACGCTGGGCTCGCTCGGCGGTGCCATCGGTGCGGCGATCGCCGGACTGGTCGGTGAGACCGTCGGCCTGGACCTGCCGCTGCAGCCGCAGCAGGTGACCCTGGCGATCTGGCTGCTGGCCGGCGGTGGCGCCGCGCTTGCCCTTTGCATGGCCGTTCTGACGCGCAGGTTGTTGCGGATGTCTGACTGAACTGGACCATCCGCCATCGGGGACACCGGTCTGCCGGCAATTCAGTGGCCAGCGCAAAAGCGAATGCCCAGGACCGATCAACAGTCAGTGTGCTCCGCCCGGACCTCCGGCAGCGTCCAGTTTGGGCCGGGCCAGCCACACCACACCGATCAGCAAGAAGAACACCATCGACGACAGATAGAACAGGTCGGTCACGGCCATCGTGTAGGCCTGCTGATCCATCATCCGGTTGACGGTGGCCAGCGCCTGCGTTTCACTCAAGCCTCCGGCACGCAATTGCGCGAGTAGCTGCACCAGCGTGTTGTTGCTCTGGCTCATGGACTCGGCCAGGTGTGCATGGTGCAATCGGGCGCGGCTGTCCCACAGGGTCGTGAACAACGAGGTACCAATCGCGCCGGCCGTGATGCGCACGAAGTTGGAGAGCCCGGAAGCTGACGGCATGCGCTCGGGGCTCAGGCCGGAGAAAACAAGGGCCTGCAGCGGAATGAAGAAAAACGCCACCGCGGCGCCTTGCAGCACGGTGGGGATCAGGATCGTGACGAAGTCGGCCTCGGTATTGAACTTCGCGCGCATACCCATCACGATGCCAAAGCCGATGAACGAGACCGTGGCCAGCGTGCGCGGATCGATCCGGTTCACATTCTTGCCCACCCATGGTGAGATCAGTATCGCCAGCAGACCGACGGGCGCAGTCGCCAGCCCGGCCCAGGTGGCGGTGTAACCCATGTACACCTGCAGCCACAGCGGCAACAGCACGATGTTGCCGAAGAACAGGCCGTACGCCAATGCCAGCGACATGGTTCCGACCACGAAGTTGCGCTGCGCGAACAGGTTCAGATCGACGATCGGGTGTTCCTCGGTCAGCTCCCAGGCCAGGAAAAACAGGAACGCCACAACCGAGATCACGGCCAGCGTGACAATCTGGCTGGAGGTGAACCAGTCGAGTTCCTTGCCTTTGTCGACCATGATCTGCATCGCACCGACAAACACCACCAGCAAGGCCAGACCCACCATGTCCAGAGGCAGCCGGCGTGGCCCCGGATCCCGCTTGCGGTAGATCGACCAGGTCATCGCGGCAGCCACCAGGCCCACCGGCACGTTGATGTAGAAGATCCATGGCCAGGAAATGTTGTCGGTGATCCAGCCGCCAAGCAAGGGGCCGGCCACCGGTGCCACCAACACGGTCATGGCCCAGGTTGCCAACGCAGTGCCCGCCTTGGCCTTTGGGTAACTGGCCAGCAACAAGGTCTGGGACAACGGAATCATCGGCCCGGCGACAAAACCTTGCAGCACCCGGAACCCGATCAGCGTTTCGATGTTCGGCGACAAGCCGCACAACCAGGACGCGATCACGAACAACAACACGCTGGCGGTGAACAAGCGAACCTGGCCCACGCGCTGGGTCAACCAGCCCGTCAGCGGCACGGCGATCGCATTGGCCACCGCGAACGAGGTGATGACCCAGGTGCCCTGCGCAGTGCTCACACCCAGATCGCCGGAGATCGCGGGAAGCGAGACGTTGGCGATCGAGCTGTCGAGCACGTTCATGAAGGTGGCCAGCGCCAGCGCCATGGTGCCGAGCACACGTTCTCTGCCTTCGAGTGGCGCAAACACCGGCGGGCGCGGCTGCGCCGATGCAGGCTCTGATGCAGGCGCTGGGGACGCCGCTGCTCCGACGTCGCCCGGAGTCGCCGTGACAGTAGTCGCCATGGTGTTGCGTTGGCGCGGTTACTTCAGCTGTGCCGCATTGGCTGTCGGGTCCAGCCGGACCAGCGCCGGCGCAATGGCCGCCGAATGGGTGTGCGTGCGTGCCGGGGTGGCAGTGTTCGCACGCTTGACTGGTGCGCTACTGGTGCCGCCGCCATTGGCCGCGATGACACGTCGCACTGCGGCGTCGGCAGCCGCCGCATCCCGGCTGTAGACGCTGGTTTGCACGCCACTGGGCACGGATGCCCCGTCCGACAACATGCGCCCGTCTGTCTTGCGGATGTCCACATGGGCCTCCATCGACAGGCCGACCCGCAGCGGATGGTCGGCCAGCTCCCTGGCATCGAGGCTGATACGCACCGGTACACGCTGCACGACCTTGATCCAGTTACCGGTCGCGTTCTGGGCTGGCAACAACGCGAATGCGGCACCGGTACCGGCGCCCAGGCCTTCGATCGCGCCGTGGTATTTGACCTTGTTGCCATACACATCGGCTTCCAGCGTGACCGGCTGGCCGATGCGCAGTTGCTGCAGCTGGCTTTCCTTGAAGTTGGCCTCGACCCAGACCCGGTCGAGCGCAATCAATGACATCAGCGGTGTGCCAGCGGCGACCCGCTGGCCCAATTGCACGCTGCGTTTGGCCACATAGCCGTCAATCGGAGCCACCAGCTCGTTGCGCGACAGCGCCAGGAAGGCCTCGCGCACCCGGGCCGCGGCGCGCAACACATTGGGGTGCTGGTCGACTGAAACGCCGGAAGTCTGGGTCTGGTTCGCTGCCAGTAATTCATGCGCCGCCAGCACCGCGGATTGGGCCGCCGCCAGTGCGCTGCGCGCCGATGCGAGCTGGGCGCTGGCATGGTTGAACTCTTCCGTGCCCACCGCACCGGTGGCAACCAGCGGTGCGCGGCGGGTGACATCGTCCTGGGCCTTGGCCAGTTCGACCTGGTAACGCGAGAGTTCGGCCTCGCGCGCGGCGATTTGGGCTTGCAAAGTACCGTTGTTCGCATAGACGGCTCGCACTTCGCGCACCGTCTGCGCCAATTGCGCCTGCGCCTGCTCCAGGGCGACCTGGGCATCGGCCGGGTCGAACCGAACCAGCACATCACCTGCCTTGACATGGGCGGTGTCGTCGGCGTCGATGGCGATGACCGTGCCTGGAACCTGCGGCGTGATCTGCACGATGTTGCCTTGCACGTAGGCGTTGTCAGTTGACTCGAAATGGTTCAGTACCAGCCACCAGTAAATGCCATAACCGATACCGGCGAGAAGCACCAGCGCGGCGACGGCGCCCATGGCTTTTCTTCGCGCGGGGTTGTTCGACGCGCTTGCCGGCGTTGAGGGTGTCTGCATGAAACGGCTCCGGGAAGAAGATGGAAGAACAGGCTTGTCAGGGAGTGGTGCTACGGGTGGCCGATTGCGCAGTCTGGGCCCAGGCCCGGTCGTCACCGGCATACCCGCCGCCCAGCGCGCGCACCAGTGCAGCTTCGGTATCGAACACGCGGGCGGACAGGTCGGCGGCCAGGCGCTGCTGCGTCAGCAACTGGCTCTCGGCATTGAGGACCGCCAGGTAGGTCGACAAGCCCGCCGCATACCGCTGCCGGATCAACTCAAAGGCCGCTTGCGTGCCTGCGTGGGCGTCCGACTGTTCTTGCTGCTGGCGCACCAGGGACTGCAAGCTGGTCAACTGGTCGACCGCGTCGCGCACCGCCTCCTGCACCGTCGCGTTGTAGGTCTCGATCGCAGCGTCGAGATCAGCCGTCTTCACACCCAGATTGGCGCGCAGGCGACCGGAGTCGAAGATCGGCAAGCGGATCGCCGGGCCCACACCGAGTTGCGCGCTGTCGGCCTGAATCAGCTTGCCCAGTCCGATGCTGGACAAACCGATGAAGGCGTTCAGGTTGATGTTGGGGTAAAACTGGGCCCGGGCGGCCTGAATGTCGCTGCCCGCGGCCTCGACCCGCCAGCGCGCCGCGGTGATGTCGGCCCGCCGTCCCAGCAGGTCGGCGCTCACGCCGGCCGGCAATTCCAGGCGTCGCAGACTTGACAGGTCCACCCTCAATGTATCGAGCGCGTCGACCTGCTGAGCGCTCAGGATGGACAACGCATGGCGCGCCAACATGATGTGTTCGTCGATTTGCGCGATCTGCAGACGCGCTTCAGGCAAGGCGGCATCACCCTGGCGGGCCTCCACAGCGGTATCCAGACCGGCCTGCACCCGTTGCCGGATCAACCCACGCAGTTGCTCGCGTTGCTCCAGGCTGCGTTGTGCGACGTCGCGCAGTGCCAGCAAATGGCCAATCTGCACATAGCCGCGGACCACCTGGTTGGCCAGCACCGCGCGTGCCGCCTGCATCTCGGCCTCTGCGGCCCTTTGCTGGCCGATAGCTGCCGCGATAGCGGCCCGGTTGCGGCCGAAAAAGTCAAACTCCCAGCTCGCACCGATCTGCGCCGTGGCCATGGTCCTGACCGAACCTGCCAGGGGTGGCGGGTAAAGGCTGTTGGCGCTGTAGCGCTGCGTCGTTGCATCCAACGTGGCGTTGACCTGCGGCCCGGCGCTGGCGCCCACACCGGCGGCCAGCGCCTGCGCGCGTGTCACCCGCGCCTGCGCCTGGCCCAGGGTCGGACTACCGGCCAGGGCCTGTTCCACTAACGCATCCAGGCGCGCAGACCCCAAGGCGCGCCACCAGTCCGATGCCGGCGCCAGGGTGGCCAACCCTTGTGGTGCCTGCAGGCCTAGCGTGGCAGGCGAGACGGGTTGCGCCGTCGACGTGATACCGGCGCTGCTGGCACAACCGGCCAGACCCAGGACGACGACGGCCATCACGGCTGCCACCAAGGCCGAACGCGCGCCGGGCTCTAGCAGGTGAAGGCGTGCCGCCGGGTCCGGTTGGTCTGCGTTTGCGAAGCGCGCGAGCGTGGATGCGGTCATGGTGCTGGCTCGGAAGGTAGGGGTGGGGCGCTGGGCCTGGGCACGGCAGGAGTGTGATTGCGGCTTACGGTGTCTCGCGCAAGGCCTCACCGTTGTCGCGCATGCGCTGCAGCAAGGCGACCAGTTGCTTCCACTCGGCCTCGCTGAAACCGGCCAGATGGGCATTCAGGATGTCGGTCAATATGGCAGGCGCCTGCGCGGTCGCGACCAGGCCTTCGGCGGTGATGGCGACATTGACGACCCGGCGGTCGTTGGTGGAACGGCTGCGCCGGCACAAGCCCTTCTTTTCGAGCCGGTCAATCAGCCGGGTGGTGGCGCCAGCATCGATATGCAACCAGCGCGCCATGTCGGCTACCGTCGATTCACCCAGACGCAGTCGCATCAGCGGCGTCCACTGCGCATGGGTCAGGCCGTGCGCGCCCAGACGTTTGTCGGCTTGGGCGACGAACGACACCATGATCTGTTTCATCAGGTATCCCACGCTGTCTTGCACTGTATACGCGCTGGGACGATAAAACGCTTCCGGCGCAGGGCTGCTGCCAGATGGTGCGGAGTCAGGAGAGGATTTGGACACGGTGCGCAAGTCGCAAACAATGGAGATGCAGCAATAACTGCCTAGGCAATTATTGCCGAGGCAGGATTCTAGGTGAGCCGCATAAGGCGCAGGAATTGCGCGCGGCGTTTGTCCCTATCGGCGCCAAGGTCGCCCATGCACGGGTCCACGCGAATCTGTGTGACCGACCCGCCAGGCGGCTCGCTGCGTATCGGAGTCAAAACCGCAAGCAACCGGGCTACCATGACCCATGAAAAAAACCTACCCCTTGACCGTCTCCGGAAAACACCCTGACCGGGTGCTGGACGCCATCAAGCACGACATCCGCAAGTATCTGAAACGCGAACGCCGCCGCCCCTTGCCCGAGGGTGTCGATTTCCTGGATTTCGATTGCCGCTTCGGCATCGATGTGGACCACACCGAAATCGCCACGGCGTCAGCCTTGATTGGACTGCTGGACACGGCTGCGCGCGACGGTGCCAGCCAGGTCTACGTCGAAATCCTCGCCAAACCCGGCCATCGGACGGCACGCCCACCGGTCCAGGACGAGCCACCGATCGATGGCGTCGCGCCAACCGATGACGGCAACGATCCGCCCAACCCGACCAGCGACGCGAGCACCTGAACGCGTCAGCTGTCAGATCCGCGGTCCGGGTCGCCGCCGGCGTTGTCCGGCACGATGCGTGCAGCTTGCGCGCGCAATTTGTCTTTCTTGCTGGGTCGCTTGCCTTTGATGCCGCCAGTGCCAGGCGCCGCTGCCCGGTCGGTTGATGCGTCGACAGCGACATCCACTTCGATCGACTCGAAACCGGCCACCACTTCGCGCGGCAGTTGCAGGCCCTGGCGCTTTTCGATCAACCGCAGGTGGGGTTCGGTCGCGGCACTGACAAAACTCAGTGCCAACCCACTGGCGCCGGCACGTCCGGTGCGACCGATACGGTGCTGGTAGTCGATTGCCGAACGTGGCAGATCGTAATTGACAACCACCGGTACAAGCGCGATGTCGAGCCCACGTGCGGCCAGGTCGGTGGTCACCACCACGTCCCACTGCCCCTTGCGCAACTCATCGATGACCTGGGTCCGCGCACCTTGAGCCAAGCCACCATGGAACGGTGTCGCATAGACCCCTTGCGCATATAACTTGGCAGCGACTGTTTCAGCCGCATGCTGGGTTGCCACAAAAACCAGCACCCGTTTCCAGCCCTGTTGCTGCATCAGATGGCGCAGCAGCATGGTGCGCCGCGACGGGTCCACAAGAATTGCCCGTTGCACGATGTCCGGCACGGTGTGCGGGCTGTCGGCGATCTGGACCCGCACCGGATCGCGCAACAACGGATCGGCCAGACGCTGCACCGCCGGTGGGATCGTGGCCGAAAACAGCAGCGTCTGACGCCGGGAGGGCAGCAGCGCCAACACGGCCGCCAGTTCGTCGGTAAACCCCGCGTCGAGCAATCGATCGGCTTCGTCGAGCACCAGCATCTCCAGCGCTGACAACACGACTGCATTGCGTTGCACCAGGTCCAGCAGACGCCCGGGCGTAGCCACGACCACATCGGCGCCACCACGCAGCCGCATCATCTGCGGATTGGCTGACACGCCGCCAAACACCACCACGAGTTTGGGTGGATCGGACAGGAAACGCGCCAGGTCCCGCAGCACCGCACCAACCTGCATCGCAAGTTCACGCGTGGGCACCAGTACGAGCGCCTTGACCGGGCGCGGCGACGGGTGGGGACCGGACTGCACCTGCTGCAACAGCGGCAAACCAAAAGCGGCGGTCTTGCCCGAGCCGGTCTGTGCCTGCGCAAGCACGTCTGCGCCACGCAAGGCGGCCGGAATCACTGCATCCTGCACCGGTGTCGGCACCAGATAGCCCGAACCGGCCAGAGCGCGTTGCAATGCCGCGAGCAGCGGAAAAGAAGTAAAGCTGATAGGAGAACCTTTGCGCCGGTTGCCTGCGCGACTGCCCCGAAATCAATCCCGAGGAGCGGGCACAGGGGGCAAGGATCAGTGTAACGGCGTCACACAGATGTGCGCAGACCAGATGCTCGGCCCGGCGTTGCTCAGGCAGGCTCAGTATGCGACTTCTGCCGCAATGCCAGCGCCGTACCGACCCACAAGGCCACGGCCGAGACGATGAAACCACGCTCAAGACCACCGGGGCCATCGGCGATCCACCCCACGACGGTGGGGCCGATGATCTGGCCAGCGGCGAACACGATGGTGAATGCGCCGATGCCACCGGCCCACTGCGCCGCTGGCAGGTTGTGGCGCACCCAGGCGGTGGTGGACGCCACCACCGACAGGAACACGGCACCGAACAACAGCCCCGACGCCAGCACCACCGGCCAGGCGCTGCTCAGCGCCGGCGCCAGCGTGGCAGCGCCGAGTAACGCGTTGAGCAGCGCCAAGGGTCGGCCGTCCCGATAACGGTCCAGCAGGCCCGCCCACAAGCGCGGTGACAGCATCACCGCCAGTCCGAGCGCCGCGTAGAAACCGATGATCCCCCACGCTGGCAGGCCCTGTTCGCGTAACAAGGCAACGATGAAAGTCATGTAGCCGATGTAACCGACACCAAACATGCCGTAACCCGCCAGCGCGTAACCATAACGCTGCCACGGCACGCGCGGATGGTGCACCGGCGCCGGCGCAGCAGCCCCGGCATTGATGGCTGGCCCGGGCGCCAGCGCATCCAGTCCACCGACGATCCTGCGCAAACCGGCGACGCATCCAAAACAGGCCAACGACAACACTGCCCATGCGACCGCCCATGAATGGGTGACGCCAGAGGCAGCCCACATGGCCGCGGGAACGACCAGCGCCGACAGGCTGATGCCCAGACCGGTGCCGCCGTAATACAAGCCGATCAGCCACCCGGCGCGCGCGGGTTGTGTTGCACCCAGCCGCGCCGCCAACACGCCCCCGGTGATGAACACCAGCGCGCTGGCCACGCCGGCTGCCAATCGCTGCACCAGCCAGACCGTGCTGTCGGTGAACAGGCCGCTGAGCGCCATCAGGATGCTGGCCACCCACGCGCCCCACAACATCACTGTTCCCGCGCTAGCGCGTCGCAACAGCAGCGGCGTGAGCAGCGCGCCGATCAGGTAACCGGCCGCATTGCTCGTGTTCATCGCGCCGGCCAGCGCATAACTCCAACCCAGGTCCTCGCGCATCGGTGGCAGCAGCATGCCATAAGCGAAACGGGTAATGCCCAGCGACACGGCGGCGCCGAGCGACAACACCAGCGCCTGGCGCAAAGCGGCATCAGGTGTCTTGGTTGGATCGGCGGCCGGTGGGATGGCGGGATGCATCATGGAAGTATGCCTGCGCGAGTCTACGCTTGACCATCGGCCACAACGGACCATCGTCGGTGACAACTCGGAAGCACTACGCCACTGCCATGCAAAACGGCCCATGAAGGGCCGTTTTGCATGGCAGTGGCGGTCAGCACCTCACCGGTTGCGACGCCGCACACGGGCAGCTATCAGACCCAGGCCACCGAGCAGCATGAGCCAGGTTTCAGGCTCCGGGACGGCAGCGACCGTGGCGGTCACGTCAAAATTCTCACCATTTAATGATGGGTCTATGGCCATACCGAAAACCCGTACCTGCGTGTCGCCCGCATCGAACCCGGGCTGCAGATTGAAGACACCCATCATGACAACCGAGGTACCAGCTGGGACCAGATACGGCTGACCCAAATAGGTGCCATTGAAACTGAACGATCCGGTATGGATGTCGGAACCGAAGTCCGCCTGACCCGGGCTGTAAATGAAGTCAGGGTCCGACCCTGGAATCACAGACGCTGCCTCCATCATGGCCAACACCTCCGGAAGCTTGAACGTGTCACTGCCGATCGTCAAACGGGTCGATGCAGCACTGAAACTGAGTTTGGTCGGAGCGTATTCAACCGTGACCTCAAAACCCGCCAAGTCGAAATCCGTGTTGAAGTTGAGCACGAAATAGGGGAATGCCTGGTTTGACGGCGTGGCCGTCGCATTGACAGCCGATGCGGAAATCACCGGATCGGGGACGTCCGGGTCAGCATGCGCAACCTGCCCAGTCAGGCCGAGTCCTGCGACCAGCGACACGATGGCACCCAGATTCAAGCAACTCTTTTTCATCTCCATCATGATCTTTCTCCAAAAACTAACGATCAATACGCCACAGGCGCATCAGGCGAACCAAACTCGTCCACATGCAAATTTCAGGCCACCAGGGCCTAACCGCACTATCGGCGGCTTTCGCAGGCCTCCTGACACCACAAGCGAGCAAAGTGTAAACAATACTGACATCCAAGGAACCTGTTCACAAACGCGGCAACACGACACGCCAATCGGCACTCTTGCGCGACATATGGGTGTCACGGCCGCTAACCCAATTCTGCAGCCAGGCGCCCTGACGGGTTGTCTCGCCCGCGTCAGCATCGAGCAGGCGCGCCGGACGGTCGAAGCGCACCCGTAACGCCGAACCGGCCGCTAACCGACCGTCGCGTTCACGAGCATCGCGCTGCACCGATGCTGGGACCGGATCAGCCGCAAATGCGAGCGACTCGGGCAGACGCGGTATGTCGACAACAAAATCAATTACTGGCTGGTATTGCGTCAGACCCAGATTGCTGACCGGCAAAGACAAATCCGGCAACGGACTGACGTCGTCAAACGCTGCCACTGCCGCTATTGGTGCGGCCATAGGTGCTGGCGCCGAAACCGGCAGGAGCGCCGCTGCAACCGGCTGCGCCAGCGTTTCATCTGGCTCGACCACCGCCATCATGGCAGGCGCCGGCGGCACGCTAACCACGGTGGGCTCAGGTTGCGGCGCTTGTGGCATTGCCGCCACTTCCGCCGATGGCGCGGCGGCAAAATTTGGCACCGGATCCGGCATATCGGCAACCGCAGGTTGCGGCAAGCCAACCGGCGCACTGACGGCTTCGGCGAGCGCCGGCAACACCGGCAATGCTGGAATGAAGGTTTGCGCGACACCGTTGATCATGTTGCCGATCAGCCGCGCGTCGAACACACTGAGCCGGCCATTGCCATAAGCCCCAGCCACCACCACTGGGTCGGTCAAGGGGTAGGCACCAAATCCCGTGTTTTTGCGGCTGATCGCATCGAGCACCGCCTGGGCGTCATCGCGGCCATACGCACCGTCACCGGTCGCATCGGCCAGGTAAGCGGCCACATGAATACCGTCGTCATCACGCGCCGGCATGGCTCCCCCATTAACCGTCACGTCGCGCAGATCGAGCAGCTGGCTACTGCCATATCGGGCCATGGCGCTGGCCGGCACATTGGCCGTGAGATGCACCAGCTCCGTCGTGGTGTTCGTCAGGCCAGTGATACCGGTTATCTGGATACCGATCTGTCCGGCGACTGTCAGATCAGTGACAACCGTGACACCGGGCAAGTTGCTGCTGGCGCCGGTGATCTCGAGCAAAGTCGGGTCGTAATGCAGCCTAAAGTCAACCGTGCTTGCGCCCGCTGCGTTGCTGATACGCACTGGCAGACCGGCGCCACTTGCAGGCAGGTTGACATCCTGGCCCGCGCCGCGGCTGAACTCGCCAACACTGATGATCGCCGCGGTCGAGGCCGCCTGATCCAAGCTGGCGGCAAAAACGCCACCGGCCACGCCATCGGCATTGCCATCCAACAGTCGGCCGTGGGTATCGACAAATGCATCCGCCCGGCTTTCCAGCGTAAGGTCGTATGCACCTGCCGCTAGCAGACCATTGCCGGTGGGTGTACCCGTCTTGACGAAGGTGAAGCCCATCGCGTCGGCATCGACGACGATGCTGCCGGCCACCGGTTTGTTGCTCGCGTCACGCAGGACGGCATCGGCCGCGCCCCGGCCGGCATCCTGGCCGTCGTAAAGGTTCAGCGTCGACGGGTCGATCGCTTGGCTGAAGCGGACCTTGTAGCCTGTCTGTGTCCAGTTGAAGCTGCTGACCGTGAGCAAGTCCGGATCGACCGTGACATTGAAGCTGACCTGGTCTTCACCGCCCTGGCCATCGCTGACCCGCACCGTGACCGGGTACACGGCAATCGCATCCAGGTACGGCGCGGTCCATTGCAACGCGCCGGACGCGCTGTC
>CAJDVP010000130.1_pt1 | contig 15227 bp, 14 predicted proteins | sample 7391311 | NCBI WGS metagenome assembly CAJDVP01 (sample SAMEA7055711, study PRJEB34461) | soil metagenome | biome: terrestrial ecosystem; feature: Peninsula; material: soil | place: Antarctica | collected 2016
GTCGCGCCCACCTGTGGCTGCAGGCGGCGCAGGGCATGGAGTGCCAATGGCACGCCGTTGAACAACTGCAAGCCCTTGTCCACCCCACCCATGCGTGCGCCGCGCCCACCGGCCAGCACCACACCGGTGATCTGCGATGCCGGGACGCCCGTCGTCATGGCCGGGCCGTCTCGCGGGACTGTGGTGTCAGCGTAGTTTGAGCTCACCGTTCATCCGCCGATGTAGCTCATTTCCACCCGTGGCCGGCTGCTGGTACCGCCGGCGGTGCGCAACTCGGAATAACGATCTTCGCGCTGATGCCAGACATGGCCGATGGCTGTTGTCAACTCGGCATCGGTGGCGCCGCCACGCAACAGCGCACGCAGATCGTGCCCCTGCGAGCCAAACAGGCACAGGTACAGCTTGCCTTCAGTAGAAAGGCGCGCCCGGTTACAGGAATGGCAAAACGCCTGGGTGACGCTGCTGATGACGCCGATCTCGCCCAATGCCGGATCGTGGCGGCCGTCGGCGCCGGCATAGCCCCAGCGTTGTGCGGTTTCACCGATGCTGGTCGCCTCCAGTGGCACCAGGGGCAACTCTCGCTGGAGCAACGCGATCACGTCCCGCGAGGGCATCACTTCGTCCATGCGCCAGCCGTTTGTGGCGCCGACATCCATGTATTCGATGAAACGCAACACGATGCCGGTGCCGCGGAAGTGGCGCGCCATCGGCAGGATTTCCTGCTCGTTCGTGCCCCGCTTGACGACCATGTTGACCTTGATCGGACCCAGCCCGACCGCGCGCGCTGCATCGATGCCGGCCAGGACTTCGGCGACCGGGAAATTGACATCGTTCATGCGGCGGAACACGGCATCGTCCAGCCCGTCGAGGCTGACGGTCACGCGCTGCAGCCCGGCATCGCGCAGCGCGCGTGCCTTGCGCTTGAGCAGCGATCCGTTCGTGGTCAGGGTGATGTCAAGGGGTTGATCGTCGACCGTGCGCAGTTCTGACAACTGGGCAATCAGTCCTTCGATATTCTTGCGCAGCAAAGGTTCGCCACCGGTGAGCCGCAACTTGTGCACGCCATGGCCGATGAACAGTCGCGCCAGCCGGGTGATTTCCTCGAAATCGAGCAGGGCGGCATGCGGCAGGAAAGGATGGTTCTTGTCGAAAATTTCCTTGGGCATGCAATAGCTGCACCGGAAATTGCATCGATCGGTCACGCTGATGCGCAGGTCGCGTAGCGGCCTTTTCAAACGGTCCAGCAGCAGACCCTCGGCCGGCACCGGTGTGGAGTTATCCATCGGCGGCGATAGCGCCGCTTGGCGATGGTCGATCAGGGGGATGACGCGTTCAGCCATGGAGCGATTTTGCCGCAGTCTCCCGTTGGTTCAGGGCGGCCGTCTGTGTGTCCCTGATTGGCGTGCTGTCAAACACAACGCGCGCCGTCCACCTCGATGCAGACACCACTGATAAAGGCCGCTTCGTCGCTGATCAGGTACAGGACGGCGTTGGCCACGTCCAGCGAGGTCGAGAACCGCCCCAGCGGGATCGAGGACAGAAACCTGGCGCGCCGCGCATCGTCCAGCGGGCCACCGGCGAATTCGGCCGACAGGCCGGTGTCGGGATTGAACACCGGGTTGATGCAGTTGACGCGGATGTTGTCGGGCCCGAGCTCGGCGGCCAGTGACTTGGACAAGGTGATCGCGTTGTCGGGCCCGAGCTCGGCGGCCAGTGACTTGGACAAGGTGATCGCTGCACCCTTGGACGCGTTGTACCAAGTCAGGCCAGGGCGTGGGCGCAGCCCGGCGGTCGACGCGATGGTGACGAAGCTGCCGCCGCCATGGGCGCGAAATACCGGTGTGGCATGGATCGTCGACAGGTACAGGCTCTTGACGTTGACGGCAAAACACCGGTCAAATTCTTCTTCGCTCACCTCCAGCGCTGGCCGGTTGCGGTGGGTCCAGCCCGCGTTGTTGACCATGGCGTCGAGTCGGCCATAGGCCTTGACCGCACCGCCCACCAGCGCCTGCATATCGTCAGTGCGCGTGACGTCGCCGCCGATGAAGGTGGCCTGGCCGCCCGCATCCCTGATGCCGGCGACGACTTTTTCTCCGAGTGCCGCCTGGATGTCATTGACAATCACCTTGGCGCCTTCGCTGGCCAGCCGCTGTGCAATACCGGCTCCGATGCCGCCACCGGCTCCAGTCACGATGACGACCTTGTCCTTGACTCGCATGGCTCTGTCCTTGTTGGATGTTGATGGATGTGGTTGCGCCCTGCCGGGGCAGGCCTCAGCCGTGGCGCACTGCCACGGTCTTGAGGGTTGTGAAACCCAGCAATGCCTCGAGGCCTTTTTCGCGGCCGTAACCGGATGACTTCACTCCGCCAAATGGCAACTCGACGCCGCCGCCCGCACCATAGTTGTTGATGAACACCTGCCCGCTGCGCACCCGGCGCGCCATACGAAACTGGCGTGCGCCATCGCGGGTCCAGACGCCGGCGACCAGGCCGAACTGCGTTGCATTGGCCAGTTCGACCGCATGGTCTTCGTCGGTGAACGCCATGGCTGCCAGCACCGGCCCGAAAACCTCTTCCTGCGCCAGCCGGTGCGCCACCGGTACGTCGCGCAGCAGCACCGGTGCCTGATAGAAACCACTTGTCGGCGCTTCGGCGACAACCTGGCCCTGGGCGACGGTGGTGATTTGCCGGATCAGGGGTCCCAGGTCCAGGTCGAGTGCGGCCGGGCCGGCACGTAGTGCGGCAAAAGCACGCCCGAGTCGTTCTAGCAACGGCTCGTAGATGATTTGGTCGACCAGCAGCCGCGAACCAGCCGAGCAGGTCTGGCCGGCGTTTTGCACGATCGCGTTGATCACTGTGGGCAACACTGCGTCGAGGTCGGCGTCGGCAAACACGATTTGCGGACTTTTGCCACCGAGCTCGAGCGTCACCGGGCAGTGGCGTTCTGCGGCGACCTGCTGGATCAGCGTCCCGACCTTCGGGCTGCCGGTGAAGCTGATGTGGTCCACACCCGGATGGCGCGCCAGCGCGTCGCCGACCTCATGCCCGTAACCGGTCACGATATTGATCGTGCCGGATGGAAAACCGATCTCTGCGGCCAGTTGCGCGACCCGGATCAGCGACAGGCAGGCGTCTTCGGCGGGTTTGACGACGCAGGTATTGCCCGCCGCCAGTGCTCCCCCGACGCTGCGCCCGAAGATCTGCATCGGATAGTTCCACGGGATGATGTGGCCGGTGACCCCGTGCGGTTCTCGCCAGGTGAACACGCTGTAGCCGTCCAGATAGGGCAGGGTCTCGCCGTGCAGCTTGTCGCAGGCACCGGCGTAGAACTCGAAATAACGCACCAGCGCTGCCGCGTCGGCACGCGCCTGCTTGACCGGTTTGCCGCAATCGCGTTGCTCCAGCAGGGCCAATTCGTCCGCATGGGCCGCCACCGATTGCGATAGCCGCATCAGCATGCGGCCGCGTTCCGCTGCCGTCATGGTGCCCCATCCGCGGTGCGCGCTTTGGCGCGCCGCAGCGACCGCCTGGTCGATGTCGCTGGTGTCGCTGCGCTGCAATTCGTCGAAGGTCTGGCCGTCGGAAGGGTCGATGACCGGGATGGTGCGCCCGCTGGCGCTGGTAACGGCTTCGTTGGCAATGAAATTGCGTTGCATGAGGCTGGAGGGTTTGAGGGAGAGTGGAGCAGCGTGGTGTCAGGGCGAGCCGCCAAACCGTGAGTTTAAGTCACGCTGCGTGCGGGCAGGCTTGGTGAACAAAGGCAAAAAAAAGCCCGCACACGTGCGGGCCTGGTGCAGGCGACAGGTCCAAGGACCCGCCGCCGATCGCCGGATTGGTCAGTTGCGGGCCGGCAGGGTCTGAGGCGCAGTGGCCACGATCGTGGCAGCAGGCGCGGATACAGCGGCTGGCACTTCGAGTGCACTGGCCTTGACCTTGGGACCATGGAACTGCATCACCAGCGGCACGATCAGCAATGCCACGATGTTGATGATCTTGATCAAGGGGTTGATCGCCGGGCCGGCGGTGTCCTTGTATGGATCTCCGACGGTGTCGCCGGTCACGGCGGCCTTGTGCGCCTCCGAGCCTTTGCCACCGTGGTTGCCGTCTTCAATGTATTTCTTGGCATTGTCCCAGGCACCACCGCCGGTACACATCGAGATCGCCACGAACAGGCCGGTCACGATGGTGCCCATCAGCAGGCCACCGAGTGCGGCCGGGCCGAGCAGCAGTCCGACCACGATCGGCACCACCACCGGCAGCAGCGACGGGATCATCATTTCCTTGATCGCCGCGGTGGTCAACATGTCGACCGCCTTGCCGTATTCGGGTTTTGCGGTGCCTTCCATGATGCCCTTGATCTCGCGGAACTGGCGCCGAACTTCGACCACCACCGCACCGGCGGCGCGGCCGACCGCTTCCATCGCCATGGCACCGAACAGGTAAGGAATCAGGCCGCCGATGAACAGGCCGATGATGACCATCGGGTCGCTCAGGTCGAACGTGATGACGGTGCCGTAGGCGTCCAGCTTGTGGGTGTAATCGGCGAACAGCACGAGAGCTGCCAAACCGGCTGAGCCGATCGCGTAACCCTTGGTGACTGCCTTGGTGGTGTTGCCCACCGCGTCCAGCGGATCCGTGATGTCGCGCACGCTGGCCGGCATTTCAGCCATTTCGGCGATGCCGCCGGCGTTGTCGGTGATTGGGCCGTAAGCGTCGAGTGCCACGACGATACCCGCCATGCTCAGCATCGCGGTGGCAGCGATGGCGATGCCGTACAGGCCTGCCATCGTGTAGGACGTCCAGATTGCAATGCAGACGAAGATCACCGGCCAGGCGGTGGAGCGCATCGAGACCCCCAGGCCGGCGATGATGTTGGTACCGTGGCCGGTGGTCGAAGCCTGTGCAATGTGCCGGACCGGCGCGTATTGGGTGCCGGTGTAGTACTCGGTGACCCAGACCAGCACGCCGGTGAGGACCAGGCCGACGACGCAGGAGCCGAACAGTGCCATCTGGCTGCCACTGGCCTTGATCGCGTTGTCGGGTATCAGCCACATCGTGACGGCGTAAAACGCGATCAGCGACAGACCGCCGGCAACTGCCAGGCCCTTGTACAACGCCGGCATCACGTTGGTCATGCCAGGCGATGCCTTGACGAAGAAGCACCCGACGATGGAGGCAATGATCGACACCGCGCCCAGTGCCAGCGGGTAGAGCACCGCGTTGGTGCCGGCGTTGGTGACCATCAAGGCGCCCAGCACCATGGTGGCGATCAGCGTGACCGCATAGGTCTCGAACAGGTCGGCCGCCATGCCGGCGCAGTCGCCGACGTTGTCACCCACGTTGTCGGCGATCACTGCCGGGTTGCGTGGATCGTCTTCGGGAATGCCGGCTTCCACCTTGCCCACCAGGTCGGCGCCGACGTCAGCGCCCTTGGTGAAGATGCCGCCACCGAGGCGGGCAAAAATCGAGATCAGCGACGATCCGAAGGCAAACCCGATCAGCGGATTGAGCAACTCTGCCACGTTGGTATCCGGCGTGTGGTTGCCATTGCCCACCAGGAACCAGTAGAAGCCGGTGACGCCCAGCAGGCCCAGGCCAACCACCAGCATGCCGGTGATGGCGCCGCCACGGAAGGCGACGTCCAGTGCCGGGCCGATACCTCTGGTCGCGGCCTGTGCGGTGCGTACGTTGGCGCGTACCGAGACGTTCATGCCGATGAAGCCGCAGGCACCGGAAAGTACCGCGCCGACCACGAACCCGACCGCCGACGTCGTGTCGAGAAAGATGCCGATCAGGATCGCGAGCACGATGCCCACGACGGCGATCGTCTTGTATTGCCGTGCCAGGTAGGCTGCCGCGCCGGTCTGGATGGCGGCGGCGATCTCCTGCATGCGCGGGTTGCCGGCGTCCTGGGAAAGAATCCAGCTGCGGGCCCAGATGCCGTATCCCACGGCAACGAGACCGCAGACAAGTGCCAGAATCAGCACCGAGTTGCCCGTCATAGTCGTATCTCCTGCTAAACAGTCAGAGACAGCGTGCACCGCGTGATGGCAAATGCTGCTCCGCTTCAGTCCAAGGACTTGGGTTGTTTCCAAGGGCACAACGCATGCCGTGCCCGGCTGCGTTGCTTCCTCGTGTGTCCATTACAGGAGACGATTGGCCAACCGGTGGACTGTAACTGAAAACAACAACGATTCGCCCGGCGCAAGTCAGGCGTCAGTAAAATCCGTGCTATTCCCTGCGCGGCGTCAGTCTGGCCGGCGCCAAGCCCGAGTTTGTCGGGCCGGGGCCGGGCCGATGTTGATCTGCGCACTTATCCATACCACCGGAGTATTGCTTTCATGTCCCTGGACAACGTCACTCCTGGCCCGCAGGTGCCAGACGCCTTCAACGTGATCATTGAAATTCCGATGAACGCCGACCCGGTCAAATACGAGGTCGACAAGGCCTCTGGTGCGATTTTTGTCGACCGCTTCATGAGCACGTCGATGCATTACCCGACCAACTACGGTTATGTACCCCGAACCATCAGCGGAGACGGCGATCCGGTCGATGTGCTGGTGATCACGCCGGTGCCGTTGATCCCGGGCGTTGTCGTCACCTGCCGTCCGATCGGCATCCTGATGATGCAGGATGAAGCGGGGGACGACGGCAAGGTGCTGGCGGTGCCGATCGACAGGATCCTGTCGATCTACTCCCAGTGGCAAAAACCTGAAGACCTCAATCCGCTGCGACTCAAGACCATCTCGCACTTCTTTGAGCACTACAAGGATCTGGAACTGGGCAAATGGGTCAAGATTCTCGGCTGGCAAGGCGCCGATGTGGCCCGCAAGGAAATTATGGACGGCATCGCCAACTACCAGCGCAAGCCGCAATGATGCTCTGGGGCCCGCTGACATCACCCACCCGAACGGAGGTTTCACCATGACACTCAAGTTGTGCGGCTTTTCAGCCAGCAATTATTACAACCAGATCAAGTTGCAGCTGCTGGAAAAGCAGGTGCCGTTCGAGGAGGAGATGGTCAGGACCGGCAGCGTTGACAACGCCGTGCTGGACCGTTCGCCGCTGGGAAAAATTCCGTTTCTCGATACCGGCGTCGGCTGCATTTCGGAATCCCTGGCGTGTGCGGAATATATCGAGGCGCAGTATTCGCAACATGCCTTGTTGCCGACCGACCCGTTCGGAGCGGCCAAGGTGCGCGAACTGGTTGTGTATGTCGTGCTGCACCTGGAGTTGGTGGCGCGCGAGTTGTACGCCGAAGCCTATTTTGGCGGCAAGGTATCCGATGAGGTGAAGGAACGCACACGCAAATTGCTGACGCGCGGCGCTGCGGCTTTTGGCCGCATCGCGATGTTCAAGCCTTTTGTCGCTGGCGATCAGTTCACCTTGGCAGATTGTGCTGCCATCGTCCATTTGCCGGTCATCTCCGGCGCGTGCAAGATCATCTATGGTGAAGATCTGCTGGCCGCATTGCCGGTGCGCGACTACATCAAGGCCATGGGCGATCGCCCGGCCGTGGCCCAGGTCAATGCCGATCGCAAGACCGACACACAACGCATGATGGCGGAGGCCGCTGCCAAACGCTGACCCGCTGGTGCGCAGCGTGCAGGCCTGACCCGCCTGACCCGCCTGCACCGGTCGCTCAGGTCAACCCGGTCTTGAACGGGCTGTGTTGCTCCAGTTCTCCCAGATAGTTGCGGATACCCGCTCCTTCACGCTGCAGGAAATCGCCGACGGCCTCTGCAAAGGCCGGGTGCGCCAACCAGTGTGCGCTGGTGGTCTGCACCGGCAACAAGGCGCGCGCCATCTTGTGTTCGCCCTGTGCGCCGCCTTCGAAGCGTTGCATTCCGTGTGCGATGCACCATGACAGAGGCTGGTAGTAACACGCCTCGAAATGCAGGCAGTCGACCCGCTCCAGCGCACCCCAATACCGACCGTAGGCGATGCCGGGTTTGCCTCCTTCGCCACCGAACAGGGCAATCAGGCTGGCGGCAATCGCAAGGCCATCTCGCTCGGCGATGAACAGCAGCCAGTTTTCGGGCATATGCCGCGCCATGTGGTGGAAGAAGTCCGGCGTCAGGTAGGGCGCGTTGCCGTGTTCCAGGTAGGTTCGCTCGTAACACCGGTAGAAGAAGTCCCAGTCGGCCGTCGTGATGTCAGTGCCACGCGCCCAGCGGAACGCCACACCGGCTTGCGCAACCTTGCGCCGCTCCTGTCGGATTTTCTTGCGCTTGTCCTGTTGCAATGAGGCCAGAAAGTCCTCGAAATCCCGGTAGCCGCCCGGTCGATTGGTCCAGTGAAATTGCACCGTGTGGCGCAACAACATCCCGGCCTCCTGGCATGCTTCGATGTCGGTCTGACTGGCGAACAACACATGCAACGAAGACAGCCCGGTTTGCCTGCACCATTGCACCAGGCCCCGCGCCAGGGCGCGCCGCGATGGCGCATCGCGTGCCAGCAACCGCGCACCGGGCACTGGCGTGAAGGGGGATGCCACCAGTGCCTTGGGGTAATACTTCAGGCCGTGTTGCCGATACGCATGGGCCCAGGCGTGGTCAAACACATATTCGCCGTAGGAATGGGTCTTGAGGTACACGGCGCAGGCGGCATGCATTTCGCGTGGCCCGTTTGGCGGCTGCCACCATAGTGTGAGGCAGCGGGGCGTCCATCCCGTCTCGGTCGTGGCGCTGGCACTGGCGTGCATCGCCACCAGGTATTCATGGCGCATGAACGGAGTGGCTTCGTCCTGCGCGCGGAGCAGGGCATTCCAGGCGGAGCCATCCACTTCCAGCGGCGAATCGAGCACCTCGATGACATAATCTCCCGCACTCACGCCAGGCTCCCCGTTGCCGGTGTGCCCGGGCATATTGCCCCGGCGATCGGGACGCCGATCCCGGGCTCGTTCCTAACCGCTGTTCGTGTTTCCATGACTCTCAAGATCTGTGTGGCCCAACTGGACTTTGTGGTGGGTGATCTGGCTGGCAATGCGCAGAAGATCATCAATTCCGCGCAGTCGGCCTACCGCGATGGTGCACGCCTGCTGCTGACGCCCGAATTGTCGATCTGTGGATACGCGGCGGAGGATCTGTTCTTGCGGCCGGTGTTCATCCATGCCTGCGATGATGCCGTCAAATCGGTGGCGCGCGCATTGGCGGGGTTAAGCGGTATGACGGTGGTGGTCGGTCATCCGACCGGCAGTGGCGGCACACGGACTCGCTCGGTGGCAGTGCAGCAGCTTCACAACGCCGCCAGCGTGTTGCGTGACGGCGTCATTGTCCAGACCTATGCCAAACGCGTGTTGCCCAATTACCAGGTGTTCGACGAATGCCGCTATTTCGCGCCAGGCGACGGTGTCTGCGTGTTCGAGGCAGGCGTTGGCGCCAACCCGCTGCGGATCGGCTTGCTGATATGCGAGGACGCCTGGTACGAGGAGCCTGCCCAACTCGCGCGCGCAGCGGGTGCGCAGTTGCTGGCTGTCATCAACGCGTCGCCATTCCATATCGGCAAGGGTTATGAACGTGAGCAGATCATGCGCGAGCGGGTGTTGTCGTGCGGCTTGCCGATGGTCTATGCGCACCTGGTCGGAGGCCAGGACGAGATGGTGTTCGAGGGGCATTCGTTTGCCCTTGCGGCCGACGGCACACTGGCCGGGCGTGCGCTGAGTTTTCGCGAGCAGTTGTTTTCGGTGACAGTCGATGCGTCGGCCGGTGCACTGCAACTTTCGGCTGAAGTGGCGCCTGAGCGCGAGGCCGACGCCGACCTGTGGGATGCCCTGGTGCTGGGGGTGCGCGACTACATCGGCAAAAACGGATTCCCGGGGGCAATCCTGGGCTTTTCGGGCGGCATGGACTCTGCGCTGGTTTTGGCCATTTCGGTCGACGCGCTGGGCGCAGACCGGGTGCGCACCGTGATGATGCCGTCGCCGTATACCGCCGATATCAGCTGGATCGACGCTCGCGAGATGGCCAAACGGCTGGGCGTGCAGTACGAAGAGATCTCGATTGCGCCGCAGTTCGAGGCCTTCAAGCAGGCTCTGGCCAGCGCGTTTGCCGGCCTGGACGAAGATGTGACCGAGGAGAACATCCAGGCCCGGATCCGGGGTACCTTGCTGATGGCGCTGTCCAACAAATTCGGACCTATCGTGCTCACCACCGGGAACAAGAGCGAATTGGCGACCGGTTATTGCACCCTGTATGGCGACATGGCCGGCGGCTTTGCGGTCATCAAGGATCTGGCCAAGACCACCGTCTATCGGCTGGCACGCTGGCGCAATCAACACGACCCGTATGGCACCGGCATGGCACCGATCCCCGAGCGCATCGGTGCTCGATGCCATCATCGAACGTTACATGGAAAACGACGAATCGATAGAGTCCATCGTTGCCAGCGGAATCGATGCGGCCGTGGTCGAACGCGTGACCCGTCTGATCAAGGTCAACGAGTACAAACGCCGCCAGGCGCCGATCGGCATCCGGGTGACCCACCGCAGCTTCGGCAAGGACTGGCGCTACCCGATCACCAGCAAATTCAGGGCTTGATCGGTCGCCCGGTTGTGCGTCGTGTGACGGTAACGCGCATAAACCGCGCTATCCTAGAGGGGTTGCAACCTGCCATCGGTGCGCGGCCCCAGACGGGCTTGCCTCGCTTCCCAGCCCGGTGCGCACATTGAAAGCCAGACTGACCATGAAACAAATCACCGCCATCATCAAACCGTTCAAGCTCGAAGAAGTGCGTGAGGCTTTGGCCGATTGCGGCGTCACCGGCCTGACGGTGAGTGAGGTCAAGGGCTTCGGCCGCCAGAAAGGGCATACCGAGTTGTACCGGGGCGCCGAATACGTGGTCGATTTCCTGCCCAAGGTGAAGGTTGAGGTGGTCGTGCGCACCGAGGACGTCGACCGCTGCGTGGACGCGATCGTGAAGGCAGCACGCACCGGCAAGATCGGCGACGGCAAGATATTCATTTCCACGGTCGAGCGGACGGTGCGCATTCGGACCGGCGAACAGGATGAAACCGGCGAACAGGATGAAACCGCCGTCTGAACCGGTGGGCTGAGCGCACGCGCAGTGGTGTCGGCCGCCATGGGCGGTTGTGCCGTCAGGTGCTCCATCGTTGCCAGAGGGCTCCGGCCCAGACAGCCGTACACAACAGCAGGCTGAGCAAGACGGCCGCGCTTCCCATGTCCTTCGCGCTTTTGGACAGCGGATGCCATTGCAGGCCGATCCGGTCGATGGCCGCTTCGATGCTGGAATTGAGCAATTCGACGATCAACACCAACAACACCGAACCTGCCAGCAATGCCCACTCGACCCAGCCTCGACCAAGCCAGGCTGCCAGTGGCAGCATTACCAGCGCGGCGATAGCCTCTTGCCGGAAGGCGGTTTCGTTCCATCCTGCGCGTAGTCCCGCGATCGAATACAGCATCGCGTGCCAGATGCGTTGCAGCCCGGCGCGATTTTTCTGCGGGTTTGCGTCGGACGCCTGCGCCGGTGGCGTTTCGGGGTTATGCATGGCGGCATTGTCGTGCAGCCAGGCCCGGAACTACACAGCTGGCGGCGACCACATGCACCGTTTCGGGTGCGATCGTGCGTCAGCGTTTGGTGGGTCTGCGACGGGTCACCAGCCGTGTGCCTGCCACCGCGTCATGCCAGAATTGCCGTTGCGGATGGAAGCGGCTCAGCAGCGCCCAGACAAGAACCCATCCAATCCAGATCACCACCGTCTCGCCGCCGCTCAGGTCATACCAGGCGCTCAGTGCCAGAGGTGGCAGGACCCATGACCAGCTGGCCAGGTAGCGGGCGAGGGCACGTGGTTGTGAAATCGTCAGGCCGGAGCGGTCGACGATGGCGATGTCCCAGGTTTTCATCGCCAGTGTCTGACCGCGCGACCAGAACCAGGTGAAGTAGATGCCGAAAATGACGAACAGGAAGGCCTGCAGCGCATGTCGGTTGTCCATGGCGTTGCGGGTCTGGCTCAGGGTGCCGAAAAGGTAACCGGCGATGAAAACCACGCCGAACAGCAACAAGCCTTCGTAGAGCCAGCAGGCCATGCGACGCAGCAAGGATGGTGTTTCCATCGGCGGTTGCAGCGAGCGCCCGCCGGATTCCGGCGGTGACTGTGGCGGAGCAGTCGTCTGAGCGTCGTGCGGTTTCATTTTCATGGCTGCGTTGCTGCGCTGGCGCCTGGTGCCGGTGGTTGCGGCGTCTGGGCGACTGGCGCAGGGCCGCGCTTTGTACTGGTTTTGGAACGTGTGATCGGCACCGCTGCCAGCTTGCCACGCGTGCGGGTTGAAAGGGCAGGGGCCACTCCTATGGAAGGCCGCTTGGCTGCCTCCCGCGCCAGGTGTTGCTTCTGGGTCGGACTCAGGGCCTGGTAAGCCTCCCATTGCGCCATTTTCTCCTCACTCGACAAACTGCGGGTTTCAGCGAAATTGAGTCTGGCCCGGTGTCGGTCGGCATTGCTCAACGTGGCCCATTCAGTCATGCGGCCGTGCAGGGTGGCCTGCTCGGCGGTGGAGAGCTTGCTGAAATTGGCGGACAACGCAACCCACTTGCGTTTACGGTGCGGGTTGATCCGGCTCCAGATCGGCGCCAGCGGGCGCAGCGCCGTCTGTTGCGACACGCTTAGCGCATTCCATGCGAGCGGACCATCAGCATCGGACGTCGCCGGCTTGGCAGGTGCTGTCGGCTTGACTGCCGCCGTCGGGGCAGTGGCCTGACCCAAAGCCGAGCTGATCGGTATCGCCAGCACACACGCCAGTGTCAGTACACCGACGACACGCCGTGCATGCAACTCAGACGCGGGCTGGTTTGTCTGCACGGCCCGGTTCAATGTGTCGGCGCCCGCTGCATGCGCAGAAACTGCTGGAAACCGGGGTCCGCGTACGCGGTCGGTGGGAGATCGTCAATCAACAGTGCCGTGTCAGTCCGGGCCAGATCCTGTGCGGCCTTGTCGTCCAGCAATCAACAACTCGGCAGCTCGGGCCTGCGGCTGTTTGCGCCGTGCAACCGCCTGCATGCGTGCGTGGCGCAGCCGCTCGGTGATGTCGGACGGCAGCGCATCACTGCCATCGGACAGCCGCCCGGCAATTTTCAGGCCGAATCGTTCCTGCAACAGCTCGGCCCGATAGTCCGACGAATTGGTCATATGGAGATCCCCTTGGCCCGCAGTGCCCGCGCCAGGGCCTGCACCGCACGTGAACAATGTGTCTTGACGCTCCCTTCCGAGCAGCCCATGGCAGCGGCGGTTTCAGTGACGTCCATCTCCTCCCAGTAACGCATCATGAAGGCTTCTCGTTGACGCAACGGCAGCATTTGTATCTCGGTTTCAATTTCCCGCAGGGTCTGGGCCCTCTGAGTTGCATCCTGGGCGCTTTCCGTTTGAGGCGTCAATGATCCTTCGGACAGGACGTCGAGCAAGTCAAAATCGCCAGATTCGTCGGATGAATCAAAGTCTCCCATGTTAGAGAACAAGGCATTGCGGACCTTGTTACGACGAAACCAGTCCAGCATGCAATTGGACAGGATGCGCTGGAACAACATCGGCAATTCGGGTGCCGGCTTGTCACCATAACTTTCGGCAAGCTTCATCATGCTCTCCTGCACGATGTCGAGCGCCGATTCCTCGTTGCGTACATGGTATAGCGCGCGCTTGAATGACCGTTTCTCGACGCTTTTGAGAAAATCGGACAGTTCGTGTTCGGATGCCAATGGAGAAGCAGAGAAAAGAGGGGCGAGGTGGTGGCGAAGATCGGCCCCGGCGGAACCCGCCAAGGCGCCAGTCGCCGGCGATTATGGCATCGGCGAGCACGCTTTTTTGACCTGTACTGTGCGAGCGCGATTTGCAGTGCGATAATGCGCGCTGCAAATCAAATGGCAAACGGGTCATGGTCTGGCGCATTATTGGTTGCGCCTGTGGCTTTGGCCTCAAGTTCCGACGCGGCGCCACAAGCGCTTGCGAAGGAGCACCCAAGGTCTTTCGTCAGAGAAATTCACAAAGGTTCATCATGGAAATCTCCAACGCTGAAATCATTTCCGCGGCCGCTGCGAGCGCCGCCATCCGCCAGAGCGCTGCTGCGTCTGCCCCCGTGGAGTTGCGCGGCGCAGAAATTCTGGTCAAGGCCCTGCAGGCCGAAGGTGTGAAGTTCGTCTGGGGTTACCCGGGCGGCGCCGTGTTGCACATCTACGATGCCTTCTACAAACAGGACACCATCCAGCACGTGCTGGTGCGCCATGAACAAGCGGCCGTGCATGCGGCCGACGGATATGCCCGTGCAACAGGCGAGGTCGGTGTTGCGCTGGTGACCTCCGGCCCGGGCGTGACCAATGCGGTCACCGGTATCGCCACGGCTTACATGGACAGCATTCCGATGGTGATCATCACCGGTCAGGTTCCGACCGCCGCAATCGGACTCGATGCCTTCCAGGAATGCGACACGGTGGGCATCACCCGTCCGATCGTCAAGCACAACTTCCTGGTCAAGGATGCCCGGGACGTCGCTGACGTGATGAAGAAGGCGTTTCACATCGCGCGTACCGGCCGTCCCGGACCTGTCGTGGTGGACATCCCGAAAGACGTGTCCTTCAAGTTGGTGCCGTACACGGGTTACCCCAAGACGATCGAGATGCGCTCGTACAACCCGGTGCGCAAGGGCCATGGCGGGCAGATTCGCAAGGCGCTGCACCTGTTGCTGACAGCCAAGCGGCCCTATATCTACACCGGTGGTGGGGTGTTGCTGAGCAATGCCTCGAACGAGTTGCGTGCGCTGGTCGATCTGCTCGGTTATCCGGTAACCAATACCTTGATGGGGCTGGGCGCCTATCCGGCCAGCGACAAGAAATTCCTGGGCATGCTGGGCATGCATGGCACGTTCGAGGCCAACAATACCATGCAGAACTGCGACGTTTTGCTTGCCGTGGGTGCGCGTTTCGATGACCGGGTGATCGGCAATACCAAGCATTTTGCGCAAAACGAGCGCAAGATCATCCACATCGATGTCGATCCGTCGAGCATTTCCAAGCGCGTCAAGGTCGACATCCCGATTGTCGGCGACGTGAAGGACGTGTTGACCGAGATGCTGTCAATGATCCGCGAAGGTGCGGTGCGACCCGATCCAGAGGCATTGAGCGCCTGGTGGAGCACGATCGAGCAGTGGCGTGGGCGCAACTGCCTGCGTTTCGACATGGGCAAGGGGGACGTCATCAAGCCCCAGCACGTGATCCAGACCTTG
>CAJDVP010000087.1_pt1 | contig 15130 bp, 15 predicted proteins | sample 7391311 | NCBI WGS metagenome assembly CAJDVP01 (sample SAMEA7055711, study PRJEB34461) | soil metagenome | biome: terrestrial ecosystem; feature: Peninsula; material: soil | place: Antarctica | collected 2016
TCGTTGACCGCAGCTGCGCCGCCTTCGAGCTGCCAGGACACCCACAAGGTGACGCCGATCGCCAGCACGGCCAACATCAGGAACGGCGCAGCGACCAGCGTCAGCTTGGCGCCCAGGCTCCAGTGCCTTTGTCCTGACATCCTGTACCGGCGAAGGGGTCGCAACGCGACGCCTCAGGCCACCCGTTCGAAGATTGCCGCGATACCCTGGCCGCCCCCGATACACATCGTGACGAGTGCATAACGTCCCTGGATGCGCTGCAGCTCGTACAAGGCCTTGACGGTGATCACCGCGCCGGTGGCACCGAGCGGATGCCCGAGCGAGATGCCTGAACCGTTCGGGTTGACCTTGGCCGGGTCCAGGCCCAGCTCACGGGTGACGGCGCAGGCCTGCGCCGCGAACGCCTCGTTGGCCTCGATGACGTCCAGATCCTTGACTGTCAGGCCCGCCTTTTCCAGTGCCTTCTGCGTCGCTGGCACCGGCCCGATACCCATGTATTTCGGATCGACACCGGCATGGGCATAGGCCACCAACCGGGCCATGGGCTTGAGCCCGCGCTGTTCGGCCACACTGCGCTCCATCAGCACGACGGCGGCCGCCGCATCATTGAGGCCCGATGCATTGCCGGCAGTGACAGTGCCGTTTTCCTTCAGGAAGGCCGGCTTGAGCTTGGCCATGTCGGCCGCCGAACAATTGGCACGGAAGTGCTCGTCGGTGTCAAACGTGACATCGCCCTTGCGCGTCTTTTGCACGATCGGCAGGATCTGCTCCTTGAATCGGCCCTCCCGGGTGGCCCGCTCCGCCCGGTTGTGGCTTTCGACGGCCAGCGCGTCCTGTTCCTCGCGGCTGATCTGCATCTTGGCCGCGATGTTCTCGGCCGTCACGCCCATATGGATGTTGTGAAACGGGTCATGCAGCGCGCCGACCATCATGTCGATCAGCTTGGTGTCGCCCATGCGCACGCCCCAGCGGCTGCCCAGGCTGGCATACGGTGCGCGACTCATGTTCTCGGCACCACCGCCGATCGCAATGTCGGCATCGCCCAGGATGATGGCCTGGGCGGCCGACACGATGGCCTGCAACCCCGATCCGCACAGCCGGTTGACGTTGAAGGCGGGTGTGCCCTGGCCGCAGCCACCGTCCAGCGCGGCCACCCGCGAGAGATACATGTCGCGCGGCTCGGTGTTGATCACATGGCCAAATACCACGTGGTCGACCTGCTCGCCATCGACCTTGGCACGTGCAAGCGATTCGCGCACGACCCTGGCCCCCAGTTCGCAGGGGGGCAGGTCTTTCAGACTGCCTCCAAAGGTTCCGATGGCGGTGCGCACGCCGCTGACGACGACGACTTCTCGGCTCATGGGAAATTCTCCTGAAGAAATGGAACAACGCGTTAGTTTGCACTATCGAACCCGACAACGATTGTCGTCAAGTTGACACGGATCACGCAACGGGTGCCACGTTACCCATCAAGACGCGTGGTCAAACTGGTGACGCATGCGCTCGGCGGCAACTTGCGCCTTCGCAAGGCTGAATCCGGGTCCGATGAGCGAATGCACACTGCTGATGGCTTGATGTGACAAGCGCTGGCAAGGATCGCAATGGGCCTGCGAGCCGTCAGGCGGCAAACGGGGGTGCGCTTTCAAACACCATCGGTATACCTGTCAGCGGGTGGTCGAAGCGGATCTGTGTGGCGTGCAACATCAGGCGAGGCGCCACCGACGTCAACGCTGGTGCCGGATACAACCTGTCGCCGACGATCGGATGCCCGATCGCCAGCAGGTGCACGCGCAACTGGTGCGAACGTCCGGTGACAGGTTCAAGTTCCAGCCGGGTTTGGGCTGCGTGCGTGTTTGCGAGCACACGCCAGCGGGTCAGGCTCGGTTTTCCGGTTGTGGCGCAGATGATGCGGCGCGGCCGGTTCGGCCAGTCGAGAGCGATCGGAAGATCGACCTCCTGCCAGCCTCCATCGCGTGCCGGCAACAGGCCGTGCACCAACGCCTGGTAGCGCTTGTGGACAGTGCGCGCGGCGAATGCCTTGGAGAGCAAGGTCTGGGCCTGCGCACCACGGGCCATCAGCATCAGGCCGGAGGTGGCCATGTCGAGTCGGTGCACCACCAGGGCATCGGGGAACTGCGTCTGCACGCGCCGGCTCACACAATCCTGCTTGTCAGGACCCCGGCCCGGCACGCTGAGCAAGTCGGCCGGTTTGTGCATCACAACCACGCCGGAATCGGCGTGCAGGACGGACAAACCCGCCGGATCAGTGGGCCCGTTCGCCGCGCACCAGCTTTTGCACGATGTCACACAACTCCTCGACATCGTTGGGCTTGTGGATCAAGGCCCCGGCCCCCTCGGCAAACGCCTGCTGCTCGATCTCGGGTGTGACGTAACCGGACGCCAGTGCCACCGGCAGATCCGGCCGCACTTCGCGCGCCTCGCGCAGCAGATCGATGCCGCAAAAACCGGGCATGTTGTAGTCGGTCACCAGCAGATCAAATTCGTGGGCGCGTTCGCGCAAGGCGATCGATGCCAGGTGCGGGTCGGTAAAGGAGCTGACGCGAAAGCCCTTGCGCGTCAAAACCCGTTCGACCAGGAACACCAGCGCCTCGTCATCGTCGACATACATGACATGTTTGCCTTCGCCCTGCGCGCCGCTGGCAAAGGAAAATTCTGCTTGCGTTGCCGTAGCAGGCAACTTGGCTGGAGGGAAATACAGCGTGAAGACGCTGCCCTTGCCCGGTGTGCTCTGCACTCCGACCGAGCCCTGGTGCGTGCGCAGGATGCCGTGCACGACCGCCAGGCCCAGCCCGGTGCCCTGGCCGACCGGCTTGGTGGTGAAGAACGGCTCGAAGATGCGTTCCATGGTCTCGGGATCGATTCCGGTGCCGGTGTCGCGCACGGCCAGGGTTACATGGTGGCCACGTGAGGTGCCCCGACGTTCCTTCTTGAGCGGCATCGTGTAGGTGCTGCCAAGTTTCACGCTGATCGTGCCCTTGTTGTTGCCGATCGCGTGCATGGCGTTGGTACACAGGTTCAGCAGGGCTTGTTCGACCTGGGTTGCATCGGCCATCACCGGTGGCACATGCTCGTCGATGCGCACCACCAGGTCGATCGACGGCGGTAACGTCACCTTGAGCAGGCGAGTGGTCTCGTGCACGACCTCGGTCAGGTGGATGGTGCTGCGGATCGTGGCTTCATTGCGGCTGAAGGTCAGGATTTGCCGCACCAGGTCGCGCGCGCGCCGGCCGGCTTTCTCGATCTCGAGCAGGCTGGTCATTGCCGGCGAGGCTTCGCCGGCGTCCTGCTTGGCCAACTCGACGTTGCCCAGGATCGCGCTCAGGATGTTGTTGAAATCGTGTGCAATGCCGCCGGCCATGGTGCCCACTGCCTGCATCTTCTGCGACTCGCGCAGCTGTGTTTCCAATACATTGCGCTGGGTTTCGATTTTCTTGCGCACCGTCAGGTCACGCGCAAACACGGTGATGATGTCGCCGTCGAGCCTGCGCTCGAAGGATACGCTGACCTCGACGGCAAGCGTCTTGCCGCCGCTGGTGCGACCTTCCATTTCGCCCAGTTGTGCGTGTGACGAGAGCTGGTTGTAGGCCAGCGTCTGCACTGCATCGGGCAGGAACCGCTCGAGCGGGCTGCCCAGTGCCTGGTCCGACGGGCACTGGAACAAGGCGGCTGCGGCCGGGTTGAAGATCGTGATGCTGCGGTTCACATCGACGCAGATGATGGCGTCCAGCGATGAGTTGATGATCGCGGCCAGCCGGTTCTCGCTCAGATACAGTTCTTCGTTGCGCCGGCGCAGTTCGGCCGCGCTTTCCTGCAAGGCGCGCCGTTCGGCCAGCAAAGGCCCCTGGTCGATGATGGCGCAGATGAAATGCGCCAATTCGTCCGCTGCATTGTCGATGCGGGCAACATGCAGGTCTCCGGCAAACCTGCCGCCCGAGCCGGCAAGAAAGATCACCTCGCTGGTTTCACTGGTGCCGGCCGTATTTGCGACCACGAAAGAATCTGTCACCTGACGTCGATCCGCCTCACTCACCAGCGGCAGCAGGAAGGTCAATGGCGCATCGTTTTCCTGCGGACGAAACAGCTTGAGGGCCATCGCATTGCTCTCGAGCACCTGGCCGTTTTCATCGACCACCATCAGCGCCAAAGGTACGCTGGAGAAAAGCGTCAGGAATCGCTCGGACGCACCCTCTGCCGCCCGCTGGCTGAATCGCAGCGCCTTGTTCTGGATTTCGAGTTCGGCCTGGTACTTGCGCAGATCCTCGATCATCTGTGGCAATGCATAGGCGGGACCCGCTGGTTCCGGGTCCGGGTCGCTTGTCTGATGCACCATGGCCGAAATATTGCGCAGCAATTGCGCCGGCTCATGCTCAGGCAACAAATCGTTGCCTAGCCCATCGCCATGCCTGGGCGTACGGGGTGCGGTCGCAGATTTGCCCGCCGGACTCATGGAGTCCTGCCCCCCTGCGGTCCGCGAGCCGATCTCGTGCGGACCATACGCCGTATACCCACTACTTCTTGACCTTGCCGCGCACAGGCACCACGGTCGTGATGGTGGGGCGCACCGCGTCAGCCGATACTGGCTTGGGCGGCGCGGTGTCCTTCTTGGGTTTCTTGGCTTCCTTGTTGGTGCGTTGCTGGCCCTTGGGCATGATGCTCTCCTGGTTATGTATACAAGCTCGGTCGTTGGGTCAACAAAGCGTCGGATCCTCTGGCGGAATCCGGCGCCTTGCGTCGGTCATTGTCAGCGGTGCCTCTGCTTCTGCGGATGGTGCGGGCCAAGGACGTGGTGCGGATCGACGACCAAGAATGCGAAGTGCACATTATCGCTTCAGCGTGCGTGCGACTCAAGCACTGCAAGGCCCATTCTCGCGCGGGCGACTGCGGCGACAATGCGCACCTGTCCGAATCCTGTTGCGCGATGCGACACCACCCATGAACGCCTTGCTGATCCGACCGGCCGCCGCAGCCGACACACCCGCCATCGCCCGCATTGAAGCGGCGAATCATGCTGAACTGGGCCATGCGCCACTCGATGCCGCCCGCCAGTTGCGTTACTGGAAAGAAGCGATCGAATTCGGGGAACCGCTGGTCCAGGTCGCCATGCTTGGTGAGGCAGTCGTCGGTTTCGTCGGTTATGACCGCAGCCGCGATCCGCGTACGCCACCCACCACTGGTGAAATCTGGGCCATACAGGTGCTGGAAAGCCATCGGGGGCACGGAGTGGGTTTGTCCTTGTGGGACGCCGCGCGAGAAGGCTTGCTGGAAGAGGGATGCACTCAGGTGTCGATCTGGGTCGAACTGGCCAGTGAACGTGCGTTGCGGTTCCACGAACTGGCAGGTTTCAAACGGGACATGCCGTCGTTACGCACTGTTGCCAGGGGCGCGCGCCGGGTCGAGGAGATACGACTCAAGCGCCACCTGGCGTGACGTGCCCGTCTGCAGCCGGTACTGGCACACACCGTGTAGCCCTGATCGACTGTTGGTGAGCGGGTCTGCAGCGTTTCGTGGTGAATTCAGGCCTCGCCGCCGAAACGCTTGGTCAGGTTCTCGATGTATTTCTCGACCAGTTTCTCGAATTCACCCGCGACCACCGGCGCGATGATCATTTTCATCAATCCGGGCAAAGGCAATGTGAGGTCACCATCGATCTTGAGCACCAGGTCGGTGGAGGCGTCCAGATCACTGTTCCCTTGGCCTTGTTCGACGTGTATTTCGACGCATACACAGTCTGCAGATTGACTTGTGCAAGACCGATTTTTTCCATTTCCCAGCGGTAACTGTGATTGCCCAGGTCGACCAACTGGTGCAGCTTGGGAAAATGGCTGGCGGAGGTTGGCACGTCGGCCAGGACCTCGAACACTTCGCTCGCCGGTGCCTTGACACTGAATTCGTAACCCAGCTCAATATGGACGGTGATGGTCATGGGTGCTCCGGTTGGGGTCGTTGAACAATCATGCGACCCGCATCGTAGCGTATACGGGTCCGGTGACGGACCACCTCCCGGCGTGTGCGCTTGCGTATTGCCGTGAGTGGCCTGTGATCTACAGGCCGTGGTAAGCCACGGCCAACAAGGCTTGCTGGCTGCGCCGTGTCCGGGTCATGATCCGGTGCAACAGACCGCATCCGTCCACCACCTCGATGCCGTTGTCCTTGGCGAACTGCAGCGCCTGCGGTGTGTAGGTCGAGGTTGTTGTGAAGGTGCCGTGGGCATCCTTGCAGGTCGAGACCACGACCAGGAAGTCGCGCAGATCCTGCAGGCCAACCGGCTTGTCTTGTACATGTTTGCAACGCACGATGGCCACCGGCCCAGCCTGCCGAGGCGTGCGCAGCCAGATGTCGATTCCTTCAGGGGTCCGATGGCATTCATGGCGGGTATCGAAGCCAGCCCAGGAAAACCAGGTTTCACAAACATCTGCAAACCGCTGGGCGTCGATGCTGGCAAATACGTCCAGACTCCAGTGTTTGCCGTGCACCGCAGAGATGTCACTGCGGCGTGTGTCGACGGCGTAGGTTGCGACGCGTCGACCGGAAGTATCCGCTGCGCCGTTATCCGAAGTTGCCGTCGTCGCCCGGCGCATCGTATTGCACCATGCCAGGCGCAGAGCGACCGCGCCCAGGGTCAGGATCGCGATGGCCAGCAATGTATCGCGCGCCAGCGGCGGACCGAGGTCGAACAGCCAGGCTGCCAACCAGGCGAGGAACAGCAGCAGGCTGGCAGTCACCAGTGACGACTGGGCGGTTGAGTGCAATGTGGATTGCTGCAGGTGCTGCTGCAGCGTCGGATGGTTGTCCATGTTGGTTTTTCCCCGGAGGTCACGGTCTTTAACCGGACCGATCGATTTGAGCCGTCAGTCTAGGACGATCCCGAGATGATGGAAAGTGAATATTTGTGTTTTCGCCAGTGGTGATTGTCGCGCGCCGCGCTTGCGACGCCAAGCCAACGGCGGTCCCGTGGCGCCGCAGGTCCGCATAATGCGCTGCATGGCTGGACTTTCTACAGGGGGTGGCATGGTCGCATCGGCGCAATATGGAGACGGGGTAGCGTTTGTCGGTGGGCAATACCTGCCGATCGCTCAAGCGTCGATCCCGATCACGGATTGGGGCTTTCTGCGCTCGGATGCCACCTATGACGTGGTCACAGTATGGGATGGCGCATTTTTCCGGATCGATGCCCATCTGGAGCGTTTCATGCGCAGTTGCCAGCGATGGCGCCTGAATCCGGGGTTGAGTCCGGCCCAGATCACCCGGGTGTTGACCCGTTGCGTGCGGCTCAGCGGCCTGCGCGCGGCCTATGTGGAGATGATCTGCACGCGTGGACAGCCGCCATGGGGGTCGCGCGATCCGCGTCAGGCCGTGAATCGCTTTTACGCCTTTGCCGTACCGTATGTCTGGCTGGCCAACGAACAGCAGCGCGCGGGCGGCCTGCACCTGATGATCAGCGATGTGCAGCGGATTCCCTCGGGTTCGGTCGATCCGCGGACCAAGAATTACCACTGGAATGACCTTACGATGGGGCTTTTCGGTGCGCTCGATGCCGGTGCGGATACTGTGGTGCTGGTCGACGCTGCGGGCAATGTCGTTGAAGGGCCTGGTTTCAACGTGTTTTGCGTCAAGGACGGCGTGGTGGCGACGCCTGACGCCGGCATGCTCGAAGGCATCACACGGCGCACCGTGATCGAAATGGCGCGGTCTTTGCAACTGCCGATGCAGATCCGCACCATACCTGCGCAGGAGTTGCGCAACGCCGATGAGGTGTTTTTGTCCACCTCGGCTGGTGGTGTGTTGCCGGTGACCCGCGTGGATGGGCAAGCCGTCGGCTCCGGCGCGCCAGGGCCCGTTACCGGCAGGCTGGTTGAGACCTACTGGAAATGGCATGCGGATACGGTCTACAGGCTGCCGATCGAATACGACACCTGACGGGGCGGCTGATCGATGGTGTCAAGCGGCGGTGTCGTGGCTGTTGGCGCAGTGAATTAAAGTTGCAGCCTGGCCGGTCTGCGCTGATGAAGCTGTCAGTGTCGGATGTCTGGTCGTCATCAACCTGGAAGTAATCAACATGACATTGGATTTCAAGGGCCGCGTCGCCATAGTGACCGGCGCAGGTGGAGGTTTGGGCGAACAACATGCGCTGGCGTTGGCCGCGCGCGGCGCCAAGGTGGTGGTCAACGACCTCGGAGGCGCCAGCGACGGCAGTGGGAGCTCGGCAACGGCCGCACAGTCGGTTGTGGAGCGCATCCGGAAAGCGGGTGGTGAGGCCATCGCCAATGCCGCGTCGGTGACGGATTTTGCGGCGGTGCAGGCCATGGTGCAGCAGGCAATGGATGCCTGGGGCAGGGTCGACATCCTCGTCAACAATGCCGGGATCCTGCGTGACAAAACCTTTGCCAAGATGGATCTGGACGATTTCCGGCTCGTCCTCGAAGTCCACCTGATGGGCGCGGTGAACTGTACCAAGGCGGTGTGGCCGGTCATGGTGGCTCAGAAGTACGGTCGGGTGGTGATGACAACCTCGTCGACGGGGCTGTATGGCAACTTTGGCCAATCCAATTACGGTGCTGCAAAAATGGCGCTGGTGGGCCTGATGCAGACACTTGGACTCGAAGGCGCCAAACACAACATCCACGTCAATTGCCTGGCGCCGACTGCTGCCACACGCATGACCGAGGGCCTGTTGCCCGAAGAGGTGCTGCGTGCGCTGACGCCGCAGTCGGTTACGCCGGCCATGCTGGTGATGACCAGCGAGGACGCACCGACACGCACCATCCTGTGCGCGGGTGCGGGAACCTTCGAGGCCGCACATGTGACCTTGACGCAGGGCGTCTGGATCGGTGCCGGCGACGATGCCGCGGAACAACTGGCGCAGCGCCTGGATGCGGTGCGCGATCGACACGCAGAAATGGTGCCCGTGTCGGGCAGTGACCAGGGGAAAAACGAGATCGCCAAGGCACTTTCGGGCGCCGCGCGCAACTGAGTTCGCGTCTGGTGGCAGCGCCGGCTCAGGTAGCCTCGGGGCCTGGTTATATACTTGAAGGTTCGGCGGCCGGCTGCGATAAACGCTTTCGGTCATGCATGTGACGGCTTGACGAACCGTGAGGTGCAGCGGCCCCGGCGTATGGCACACCAGCCTCGTGGGTTGTTGCAGGGCTTGCGCCACAGGCCTGTTCGGCAGGTGCCAGCCCGACATGGGTGCGCTCAAAGCGTTCCCTGTCGGGCAGTTGCACATCCAGATTGTTGGAAATCCACAGGAGTATTGGCCATGGCCAAGGAAGAACTGATTGAAATGAGCGGTCTGGTGACCGAGGTCCTGCCGGATTCGCGTTTTCGCGTCACGCTGGACAACGGCCATCAACTGGTAGCCTACACCGGAGGCAAGATGCGAAAGCACCACATCCGCATCATCGCCGGTGACAAGGTGTCGATCGAATTGTCGCCTTACGACATGACCAAGGGGCGTATCACGTTCCGCCACATCGCCGGCCGCGGACCCGGACCGCAGTAAGCGTCGGTACGGCTGCAGAATCAGCCGGCACGCCCAGCGCGTGCATGGCCGCCTGCTGGCCCCAGGGCGGGCAACCCGCGAAGGGTTTCCCCGACCCCTGAGAGCGCTCAGTACAGCACAACGCCCCGAATCGATTCGCCGCGCTTCATCAGATCAAAGCCCTTGTTGATGTCTTCCAGGGGCATGGTGTGGGTGATCAGGTCATCGATGTTGATCTTGCCGTCCATGTACCAGTCCACGATACGTGGCACGTCCGTACGGCCACGCGCGCCGCCAAAGGCGGATCCTTCCCACTTGCGCCCGGTCACCAACTGAAACGGCCGGGTGCTGATTTCGGCGCCGGCTTCGGCCACCCCGATGATGATGCTGCGGCCCCAACCCTTGTGGGTACATTCCAGCGCCTGGCGCATGATCTTCGTGTTGCCGATGCATTCAAAGCTGTAGTCGGCACCCCCGTCGGTGAGTTGCGCGATCCGGTCGACGACATTCTCGCCGGCAGCTTCCAATTCTTTCGGGTTGATGAAATGCGTCATGCCGAACTTGCGTGCCATGGCTTCGCGGGCCGGGTTGATGTCGACGCCGATGATTTTGTCGGCGCCCACCATTCGGGCACCCTGGATCACGTTCAGGCCGATGCCACCGAGCCCGAACACGACGACGTTGGCACCTGCCTCGACCTTGGCGGTGAACAACACCGCGCCGATGCCGGTGGTCACGCCGCAGCCGATGTAGCAGACCTTGTCAAAGGGTGCGTCCTCCCGGATCTTGGCCAGAGCGATCTCTGGCACCACCGTGTAGTTGCTGAAGGTCGAGGTGCCCATGTAATGCAGGATCGGCTTACCGTCCAGGCTGAAACGGCTGCTGGCGTCGGGCATCAGGCCCTTGCCTTGGGTGCCGCGGATCAACTGGCACAGATTCGTCTTGCGCGACAGGCAGAACTTGCACTGGCGGCACTCCGGTGTATACAGTGGAATCACGTGGTCGCCCTTCTTCAGGCCGGTCACGCCAGGCCCGACATCGACCACGATACCTGCGCCTTCATGCCCCAGAATCGCGGGAAACAGCCCTTCCGGGTCGGCGCCGGACAAGGTGTAATAGTCGGTATGGCAGATGCCGGTGGCCTTGATCTCGACCAGTACTTCACCGAACTTCGGCCCTTCCAGGTCCACGGTCTCGATGGTCAGCGGGGCACCGGCTTTCCAGGCAACAGCAGCTTTGGTTTTCATGACGATGATCCTGTAGCAGTGAACAGGCTTTGACTATAAACGCCTGTGTCGATTGCCTCGGTCGTTGAGTCGCCGTCGCTATACTGGCAGCCGGTTCGAACAGCGCGAGGTTTGCATGGAAGTGTCGGCTGGCAATGTGGGTGCGACCCGGGTGCTGCAGGTGCGTGGGCGACTGGACCATGCGCAGGCGAAGGATTTCGAGGCTGCACTGGCGCCCCATCTGCTCGCATGTACGCCCGACGGTTCGCCGCTGGTGCTGGATTTTTCAGGCGTCGTGTACATCAGCAGCGTTGGTCTGCGCGTGCTGTTGCTGGCGGCCAGGCAGGTCAAGGCGCAGCAGGGGCACATCGCCATTGCAGCGTTGACGCCGATCGTCACCGAAGTGTTCCAGGTCAGCCATTTCAACCTGGTGTTGACGGTGTATCCCGATGTGGCCTCTGCAGTGGCCGCAATGGGCGCATGAGTCTGCCGAATCGCCCAAGGGCGAATATTGCAGTGCCAGGCACGGAGGTACTTCAGTGAGCCGCCGTGTCGCCGTCAGGATGCGTAGCGCAGCGCCGGATCCCACGACGCAGGTGCCTCGATGAAGCTGCATTGCTGGGGCACCCGCGGCTCGATTCCGGTTTCGCTGACGGCAGCCGACGTTCGGGCCAAGATCGTGCGCGCCCTGCAGGGTGCCGGTGGTGTCGATCTGGCCAATCCTGCCGCCATCGAGTCGTATGTGGATGGGTTGGGCTTCGATGTGGCTGGCACCTTTGGTGGCCATTCAAGCTGTCTGCAGATCGAGACTGACGGTTCGGAGCACATCGTGCTCGACCTGGGCACGGGCGTGCGGGCGTTGGGTCAGCAGATGCTGGCCCGGTTCGGGCCACAGGCGCCGCAGACCTACCATGTGTTTCTGTCGCATCTGCATTGGGACCACATCATGGGCCTGCCGTTTTTCACGCCAGTCTATATCCCGGGCAACCGCATCGTGGTGCACACCTGCCATCCGCACGCCGAATTCGCGCTGCGCCGGCAGCAGGCAGAGCCCTCGTTCCCGGTACCGTTCGAATATTTCTCTGCATCCTTCACTTTTCATGTCGCCACACCTGGGGTGCCGTTCGAGGTGGACGGAACGCAGGTGGTGGCGCATCCCCAGCGCCATGCCGGCGACTCGTACGGTTGGCGTTTTGATCGGGGCGGCAAGAGCATCGTGTATTCCACCGATTCGGAGCACCGACTGGAGGACGAGGATGAGCGTCAAGGTTTCATCGACTTCTTCGACCATGCCGACGTGGTGGTTTTCGATGCGATGTATTCGCTGGCCGATGCGATTTCGGTCAAGGCCGACTGGGGACACTCCAGCAACATCGTCGGCGTGGAGTTGTGCCAGGCCGCGAGGGTCAAGCGCCTGGTGATGTTTCACCATGAGCCAGCCTACAGCGACACCCAGATTGCGCAGATCCTCGACGAGACGCGACGTTTCGAGCAGATCACGCGTGATGGCCACGCACTCGAGGTGCTCTCGGCGTGGGATGGCCTTGAACTGGTGCTGTAGGACGCGGCGCAGCGTCACGGGCGGCTGATGGGCGAATCCGACAAGACGCTGTTCGCCCGAGTCGTCCTGTACCGTCGCGGACGTCTTGCAGCGTTGCTGCTGCTGCTGCTGTTCGCGGTGCTGATGATCGCCGGCACACAGACCGAAAACCGCCAACCGTCGGAGGGCGATGTGTCCATGGATTGGTCGATGCTGGGTCTGCCCGCAACCAGCGTGCGTCAGCTGTTGTTCGACGGTTACCAGCGCGCCTTGCCGCGCCAGCGTGTGGCGCAGCACGTGGCGGTAGTGGGCATCGACGAAAACAGCCTGAAGGCGATTGGCCAGTGGCCCTGGCCACGCAACCAGCTCGCCGATCTGGTTGCGACCATTGCGCGTTACCACCCAGCTGCGATCGGCCTCGATATTTTCATGCCCGAGGTCGATCAAACCTCGCCCGAACAGGTGGCGCTGCGCCTCGGCCCCGAGCAGGCTGGTTTGGCGCAAGCCCTGCGGGGCTTGCCGTCACACGACACGCAACTGGCGCAGGTCTTGCGCGCCGCGCCAACCGTGCTGGGCGCCGCCGGATTCAATTTTTCGACTTACGGCACTACCGCTGGGATGCGAACGGTACCACTGCTGGTACACGGAGGCGACGGCTTGGCGTACCTGAGCCGTTACCCGCAGGTGTTGGCCAGTTTGCCGCAGTTGCAGTCGGCGGCGCAAGGACAGGGGTTGCTGTCGGTGCGCGATGAAGCGGTTGTGCGGCGTATTCCGCTGGTTGCGGCGTTGGGTGAGGTCCCGGTGCCGTCGCTGGCGATGGAAATGTTGCGGGTGGGCTCCGAAAGTTCGGTCATCGATGTGTTCGTGGATGGGCATGGTGTGCGCGAGCTGCAAGTGGCTGGACTTGCGGTTGCCACCCAGTCCAGCGGAGATGTCTGGTTGCATTTCGCGCCGGATGATCAGGGTGCGCAATCGCGCAATATCTCGGCGGTCGAATTGCTCGCCGGCCGGGTTGCGGCCGACGCCCTGGAGGGCAAGCTGGTGCTGATCGGCCTGACCGGTTCCGGTCTGAACGACCGACGCGTCACGCCGCTGGGCGAGAGTGTCGCCGGCATCGAGATCCAGGCGCAGCTGCTGGAGAGCCTGCTTGACCGCCGCATGTTGCTGCGGCCCTGGTGGATGCCGCAAGTCGAGCTGGCACTATTGCTGGGCCTGGGTGGTCTGATGGTCTGGCTGGTCCCGCCGGCACTGGCCCGTACCGGTGCCGATGGAGCGCGTCGGCCGCGGCGGGTCGGCTGGTGGGTGGCGCTGGTCTGTGGTTTTTTGATCCTTGGTGGCTTCTGGCTGTTCCATGCAAAGGGCTGGCTGTTCGATGGCGCCGGCATGTCGATCGCGTTTGCGGGCGTGTTGGCCAGTCTGGTGTCGAGCTCCACGCTCGAAGTGCAGCGTGACAACCGGCGCCTCGCGGCGGCGGAGCATGGACTACGCGTGGATGCCGCGCGACTGGCTGGCGAAATGGAGGCGGCACGCCGGATCCAGCTTGGTTCTTTGCCCGATGCCGCAACCGCGTTTCCAGGCGAACAGCGTTTTGCCGTCAGTGCGCTGATCGAACCTGCGCGCGAGGTTGGTGGTGACCTGTTCGACTTCTTCATGATCGACGCACGGCGCCTGTGTTTCCTGATTGGTGACGTATCGGGCAAGGGTGTTCCGGCCAGTCTGTTCATGGCCGTTACCCGGGCGTTGTCGCGCAGTTTTGCCACCCGGTTGCCGGGTGGGCCGTCGGAAATCATGTCGGCGGCCAACCTGGACCTCTCTCACGGCAATGTCGAGTCCTTGTTCGTCACGATGCTGTTGGGTGTGCTCGATGTCGATACCGGCGAACTCGAACTGGTCAATGCCGGACATGATGCACCCTGGCGTCTGGGGCAAGGCCAGCCACCGCAGCAGATGGTGCCCGACGGGCAAACGGGCGGCCCGCCACTGTGTGTGCTGGACGATTTCACCTACACCGTGCAACGCATGCGCCTGGCGCCGGGTGATCGGCTGTGCATGGTCACGGATGGCATCACCGAAGCGGCCAATGGCGCGGATGCGTTGTACGGCAACGCGCGTTTGCGGGATGCCCTGGCGCGTTGCGGTGGCGGTGAGGCCGATGCCGACACGATCGTGCAAGTGGTACGCGAAGATGTCGCACAGTTTGTCGCCGGCGCGGAAGCCTCCGACGACATGGCGATCCTGGTGTTGTACTGGCGGGGACCCACCGTACAAGACCCGGCGTCAGCGGCGACCGGGATCAGCGCAGGTTGATCTCGACCCGGCGATTTTGTGCCATCGGAACCTCGTCAGGCGTAGGAACTGCGGGTTCGCGCTCGCCGCGACCCGCAATCGTGATCGTCGATGCGTTGACGCCTGCCTGGACCAGCAGGTCACGCACCGTCTGGGCGCGTTGCACGGATAAAAGGTCGTTGTCCTGCGTGCTGCCGACACGGTCGGTGTGGCCGATCACGGTGATTTCGGGTGCCGGATAGTTGACCAACGCTGCACGCAACTGATCCAGCACCGGTACAAAGGCTGGCGCGATATCGACGGCCGAACCAAACTCGAACACCAGCATGAACGATACCGGCGCCGCTGGCATGGCTGCCAAAGTCTGACCATACCGTTGTTGCACTGACTCCGCATTGGCGGTCTGCAAGACGAAGGCGCCACGGGTATTGCTGGTGGCGCTGGCATAGGCCGTGGTCAAAGACTGGTTTGCAGCGGCGCTGTGCAGATCGACCGCACCGACGTGGCCATCAGCCTCGGGCAACAAGACCACGGTGCTCGTCGGCTGGGCTGTCAGACCGAGGTACAGGATGCCAGCCA
>CAJDVP010000147.1_pt1 | contig 14792 bp, 14 predicted proteins | sample 7391311 | NCBI WGS metagenome assembly CAJDVP01 (sample SAMEA7055711, study PRJEB34461) | soil metagenome | biome: terrestrial ecosystem; feature: Peninsula; material: soil | place: Antarctica | collected 2016
TTGCGCGCCACCGGCGCGCAGGTGCTGGCGCTGCCAACCGACGTCACCGATGCAGCTGACTGCCAACGCGCGGTGGATGCCGCGCTGGCGCAATGGGGTGCGATCGATCTGCTGATCAACAATGCTGGCATCAGCCACCGCAGCCTGCTGGCCCAGACCGATGCGGCGGTGATCCGGCATGTGATGGAAGTGAATTTCTTCGGCGCGGTGAATCTGACCCGTGCGGCCTTGCCCCACCTGCTGGTGCGCCGTGGCGCCATCGTCGCGGTATCGAGTGTGGCCGGCTTTGCGCCGCTGATCGGGCGCACAGGATACAGCGCCAGCAAACACGCGTTGCACGGGTTTTTCGACAGCCTGCGCACGGAGGTCAGTGACGCCGGCGTCGACGTGACCCTGGTCTGTCCCTCCTTCATCCGCACCGGAATTGCCCAGGCTGCCAGCGGCGGTTCCGGCGCGGCGGTCTCCACGCCACGCGTGATGAGCGGCGGCGAGTCCATGCCCGAGGAGGTGGCGGCCCGCGTTTTCGATGCGGCCTGTACCGGTCAGGCCCTGGTGTTACCCGATGCCACTGCGCGCAAAGCCTGGTGGCTGAGTCGGTTCGCACCCGGCCTGTATGCCCGCCTCATGCGCCAGCGGGTCGGATCGGAGTTTGCCGGCCTGCCCGAACGGTGAGGGCGGCAGGACAGGTGCGGCGCGATGGATCCGTAAGACCGATCATTACGCCGGTTCGGTCGCGAAACTCCTGATCTGTCGCGCCAACCGGTCCCAGGCATGATCGACCTCGGTTTGCAGCTTGTCGGTCGTCGCTGCGTCGAGGTGCTTGTAACGCCGCTGCAGCGCAAGGTAGTCGGCCACCGGTCGGGTGCGCTTTGTATGGTTGAGCGTATAGCGCTCGCCGTCTTCGACCTCGTAGAGTGGGAACGCGCCGCTTTCCACAGCATAACGGGCCGCACGCAGGCCGCCATCGTCAGACAGACCCCAGCCAACCAGGCACGGCACCAGCAGTGTGATGATGCGAAAGCCGCGCATCGCCTTGGCTTTCTCGACCTTGCGCACCATATCGTCCAGGTAACCGACGCTGGCGGTGGCCGCGTACGGTACCTGGTGCGCAGCCATGATTTCGGTCAAATTCTTCTTGCGCGTGGTCTTGCCGGCGGGCGTCGAGCTGGTATGGGCATAGTGCGGGGTCGACGAGGACTTCTGCGCGCCGGTATTCATGTAGCCTTCGTTGTCCAGGCAGAAATACAGGATGTTCTCGTTGCGTTCGGCCGCCGACGACAGGCACTGGAAACCGATGTCGTAGGTGCCGCCGTCGCCGGCCAGCACGATGACCTGGGTCTCGTGGCGGCCTTGTGCGTCGAGCGCGCGCCGCAGGCCGGAGGCCGCCGCAGCGCTCGACTCCAGCGTGGGCTGGTAGACCGGGATACGCAAGGAACTGTAGGGTTGTGCCCCTGCGATGATGGCCATGCACGAGGGCGGAATCACCGCCATCGCATCCATGCCGATCACCGCCAGCAGGTGGCGCACCGACAAGGCTTCGACACAACCCGGGCAGGCGGCATGGCCCGAACACAACATCGGTGCGGCGGGCAGTTCGAGTTTATGCATGACAGGTTCCCATCCATTCGGAGTGCACTGGCGGCTCTTGTGCCAGCGCGGTTTGCACCATTTGTGCGATTGCTTCGGGAGAGACGTTGACACCGCCGACGCCGGCGAGAAAGCCGTGGATACGCGGCGCTTCGGCCATGCCGTACAACGCGGCGCGCAATTCCTGGTGCAGGATGCCGCCCAGTCCGGGCGAATGGTTGCGGTCCAGCACCACGACATCGGGTACGCCGGCCAGCGCCACTCGCAAGGCCTGCACCGGCAGGGGCCGCACCAGGCGTAACTTGAGCAGCCCTACTGGCTGACCGGCCGCGCGCATCGCGTCAACCGCTTCGCGTGCCGTACCGCACATGCTGCCGATGGCCAGGATGACGACTCGGGCGCCATCGCAGCGGTAACGCTCGACCAGGCCGTAACTGCGACCGGTGGCTTCGCTCCAGACGCGGTCGGCGTCCTGCGCCACGGCCAATGCGCGCGACATCGCGGCTTCGATGTCCTGGCGGTGGCTGCAGAACATGTCCTGGCTGACCACGTTGCCCCAGGACTGGACGAGCTCCGTTGAGAGCCGGTTCGTCGGCGCATACGGCGGCAGGTAGGCATCGACCTGTTGCTGGGACGGCACACACACCGGCTCGAGCGAATGCGACACGTAAAACGCGTCCAGATTGACCAGCACCGGCAATTGCACCTGCTCGCCGATACGAAAGCCCTGGATCACCGTGTCCAACGCCTCCTGGGCGGTCTCGCAGTAGAACTGGATCCATCCGGTGTCGCGTTGCGCCAGGCTGTCGGTCTGATCGGGCCAGAACGCCCACGGCGAGGCCACGGTGCGGTTCACATTGGCCATCACGATCGGCGCGCGGGCGCCACTGGCATAGTGCAGCAACTCGTGCATCAGCAGCAGGCCTTGTGACGCGGTGGCGGTGAACACGCGGGCGCCTGCCAGCGAAGCCGGTATGCAGGCCGACAACACCGAGTGTTCGGACTCCGGCGTCAGTATCTCGGCGTCAAACGTACCTTCGGCCTGGAATTCGGTCAGCAATTCGAGAATCGGTGTCTGCGGCGTGATCGGATACACCGGCACCACCTGCGGCCGGGCCAGTCGGGCCGCCCATGCCGTGGCATGGTTGCCGGTCAGCAGCATCGTGGTGCTGGCGCTTTCCTGGACAGGTGAAACGGGCGCGGGTTGGGTGGATGGTGTCATCGGAATTCCTCCTGCATCAACATGGAGCCGGTCGGGCATTCGGCAACGCAAATACCACAGCCCTTGCAATAGTCGCTGAGTACGGCGTAGTCACCATTGCTGCGGATGATGGCCAGGTCAGGGCAATAGTGCAGGCAATTGTCGCAATGGGTGCACAGACCGCATGAAAAGCAGCGCTCGGATTCGGCCAGCGCCTGCTCGATCGACAACGCCAACTGCACCTCGGCGCCACTGGCCAGGCGCTCGGCCGGAGCAAGCCGACCTTCTGGTACGCGGCTTGTCGGTGGATGGTAGGTGGTGGCGATACGCTCCAGCGTTACCGCTGCAATTGCCGCCGGGTCGTCTTGCGGGATGAACGCCAGCGCATCGGGTTTGGACACCAGACGGCGCGCGATGTCGTGCGCCGCATGTTTGCCCATGCCGACCGCCTCGGTGACGAAACGCGCCATGCTTGCCACATCACCACCGGCCCAGACGGCTGGGTCTGCAGTGGACTGGTTGCGACCGGTCTTGAGCAGTGCGCCGGCACGCGCCAGCCCGTCGGCCCAATCGTCCAGGTCCGGGTCCTGGCCGACTGCCGGGATGACCGCGTCCACGGTGACCGGGAACGGCGGCATTGCCAGCGGCGTGATGGTGAACTGGCCGCGGGCCGGTCCGGGTTCGAAATGGACCGGCTGGCATTCCAGCACCAGTTCCCCGCCGGGTTGTACTTGCACTGCGCTGAGCGTGGCGCTGTCAACCAGGGTGATGCCTTCCTCGCGTGCCTCGACCAGTTCCTCGGCTTGTGCCGGCATGCGGGCGGCGGCTTCCAGCGCGATGATGGTCACCTCATGGCCAGCGCGCCGGGCGCTGCGCGCGACGTCCAGCGCAGCGCTGCCGCCGCCGATCACGGCGATGTGTCGCCCCAACGCCGGTACGTCGCCGGTGTTGACCCGTGCCAGGAAGCTGGCGCTGTCCATCAGCCAGGGTGCGCTCTCGGGCAATTGCATCAGCCGGCGTGGTCGCTGGGCGCCGGGCGCCAGGTACACCGCGTCATGCTGCGCGCGGATCTGCGCCATTTCTTCGGGTGTGGTGATCGCGTGGTCGGTGAACACCTGTACGCCCAGCGCCACGATACGCGCGATCTCGCCGTCGAGTATCTCCCGCGCCAGCCGGTATGGGGGAATGCCATAACGCATGAGTCCGCCCAACGCGGGCCGGCGTTCGTACAGGCTCACCTGCAGACCCAGGCGGCGCAACTGGTAGGCCGCCGAGAGGCCAGAGGGCCCGCCGCCGATCACAGCCACCCGCGTAGGCAACTCCTGCCGCGGAAACGCAAATGCCCAGCCCTGCTCCAGCGCGATATCGCCCACGGTGCGTTCGAGTTTGCAGATCGCAATGGGATCGTCATAGCCGCCCCGGTTGCAGGCGGTCTCACACGGATGGTGGCAGATACGTCCGGCGATGGCGGGGAAGGGGTTGTGGATCGACAGCACATCCCAGGCGCCGCGCCAGTCGCGCGCACGCGCACGCCCGATCCAGTCGGCGATTTCGCCGTTGACGGGGCAGGCCTGGTGGCATGGCGCCGGCGCGGTGACGTAATGTGGCAAGGAGGCACGCCAGGTGCCGGTGTGAACGGCTTCGGTGCTGCCGGTGGTCCAGGTACTCGGTTGGCTCATGGTCAGACCTCCAGCGATGCGGCGTCGACAAATTGATAACCGGCGCGGCAGGATGCGACGTTTTCCTGCGGCAGCTTGGGTGACTGCTCTAGAAGAAGCTTCTCGAGCACGGGCAGCGGCGGGTTGCCGATCGCACGCGCGAAGCCACCGAGCAGCGCCGAATTGACGATGCGCCCCAGGCCGTTCTCGCGGGAGATCGCCAATCCGTTGACCGCGCGTCTGCGGATGCGCAGCAGCGAGCAAGCGACCCTCGAGCAGGCTGACATCGAAACACAGGATGGCGTCGGCCCGCTCGATGTCGCAGCGCAGGCGGATGGGCTGGTCGTCGACGCGCAAAAAGGAACTCACCGGTGTGCCTCGCCGTGCGCCACCATAGCTGGCAAAAGCCTGCACCTGCTGGCCGGCAGCAAAAAATGCGTGCGCAAGCAACTGCCCCGCGGTCTGCGCACCCTGACCGCCGCGGCCCTGGATGATGATCTGCAACATGTGATTTGCCTTCCTGGCCCGGCGCCTTGCCGTGCCTGCCTACTTTGCCCAGCGCCGGAAATCGGGCGCACGTTTTTCCTGGAACGCACGTACACCTTCGCGCGATTCCTCGGTTTCGTAATACAGCTTGAGCGCATACAGGCCCATGCCGGCGATGCCGCTCTGGTGAGCGGTGTCCATGTTGAACGACCGTTTGGCGATCGCCAGTGCGGTCGGACTGCGCGCCATGATTTCCTGGCACCAGACCTGTACTTCGTCATCGAGCCGCTCATGTGGCACGACGGTATTGACCAGGCCCATGGCCAGCGCCTCGGCGGCCGGGTAGCGGCGGCACAGGTACCACATTTCGCGCGCCTTCTTTTCGCCGACCACGCGGGCCAGCAAAGCGGTGCCGTAACCCGGATCGACCGATCCGACCTTGGGGCCTACCTGCCCGAACACCGCACGCTCGGACGCAATCGTCAGGTCGCACAAGGTGCAGAGCACGTTGCCGCCGCCGATGGCGTAACCCTGCACCCGGGCGATCACCGGTTTGGGCGCGTCGCGGATCGCGGCATGCAGTTCTTCGATCGGCAGCCCGATCGTGCCCCGACCGTCGTACTGGCCTTCGTGCGCGGATTGGTCACCGCCGGTGCAAAACGCCTTGTCGCCGGCGCCGGCGAGCACGATCACGCCGATGGCGCGATCACTGGCCGCGCGTTGCAAAGCGTGGATCAGTTCGTCGCAGGTTTGGCCGCGAAACGCGTTCATCCGTTCAGGCCGGTTGATCGTGATCCACGCCGCGCCGTCGCGGGTGTCGCAAACGATATCCTGGTAATCCATCATGGGTTCCGGGTCAGGCGGTGCACCTCACGCGGGTATGACCGCTGTGGCCTCAAGTTCGATGCAGGCCGGGTGATCGAGCAGGTCGGATACAAACACCATGCTCATCGCCGGGTAGTGCGCGCCCATGTGCTTGCGCCACACCGCCCCGAGTTCGCGCCGCGCGGCCAGATAGGCGTTGCGGTCGCAGCAATAGGCGGTGATGCGGCAGATGTGGTGTGCGGTACCACCCGCTTTGGCAAGCACCGCCAGCATATTGGCCAAAGCCTGGTCGAACTGCGGCAGGATCTGGTCCGAAGCAAATTGCTGCTGCGCATCCCAGCCGACCTGTCCGGCGATGAAGACGATGCGCCCGGGCGTGACTGCGATGCCGTTGGCGTAGCCAATGGGGGGTGCCCAACCGTCGGGCAACAAGGCCTGCATCATGTGCGACTCCTTATTCGGTGTAACGTGGCGGGTCGGGATCGACGGCCCAGTCGTCGTCGGGCTGCGGCACCTTGTCCAGCCAGGTGCGCACGAGCGCGACATGTTCGGCCTCTTCGGCCTGCAGTTCCAGCGCCGCCCGGCGTACCGCGTCTGTCGTCGCGGCGGCGGCGAGTGCGCCAAAAAAGGCTTCGGCACGTTGTTCGGCCGCCAGCGCCAACTGCAGCGCGTGCCATGGCTGCATCAGGTAGTGCACGGCGTCGATTGAAGCGGTCTCTGGCGCGTCGAAGCCCGACCACGCCTGGGATCCTGGCGGCAAGGCAGGGGCTTCAGTCCAGCCCATGTCCCGCATGATCTGCTCGGCATGTTTGGACTCGTAACCCGCCATGGTGCGGAACATCGAGGCCACCTCGAGGTTGTTGTGGGTCTCCATGGAGTCGGCGAAATCGGTGTAGCGTTCGACCGCCTCGAGTTCCATCGCCAGTGCCTGGGCCATGAACGCGTCCAGCGTCGGCGGCACCGTGGCAACGGCAGCTGGCGCGCCGATGGTTGAGGCTGGTTGGGCGTCATGGCTGGATGACGCTCCGGAAGTGGGGGCTGCACTCATACGGCAAATTCCTCTTCAAATTCGGCCACCGTGCGTTTGGCCGGCTTGGGCCCATTACGGTATGGCTCGCGGTCACCGGCATACAACACACCGATGTTGAAACCGTCGTCGGTCATGATGCGACGCGCGGCGCGGGCCGGATCGTCGGTCGGAGCCACAGTTGCGGGGTGCACTTTGTCTTTCCATTCGCGTTGCTCGGGCCGGAATGTGACGCAGGGACTGAGGATCTCGATGAACGAGAAGCCGGGATGCCGCACGGCTTGCGCAATCATGCTGGCGGTCCCGTTCTGGTCACCGGAAAAGGCCCGTGCAACAAAATTGGCGCCGGCCGCGAGGGCAATCACCAGTGGGTGGAACGACCGGATGCCGGTCCCGCCGGGCGACAGCTTGTTGTCCCAGTCGGGTTCGGTGGTGGGCGAAGCCTGCCCTTTGGTCATGCCGTAGACATGGTTGTCCATCACGATGTAGGTCAGGTCGACATTGCGCCTACAGGCATGCAGGAAGTGATTGCCGCCGATCGAATAGCCGTCGCCGTCGCCGCTGGCCACCAGCACGGTCAGTTCCGGGCGCGCCACCTTCAGTCCGGTGGCGGCGGCCAATGAACGCCCATGCACACCGTGAAAGCCGTAGCAGGAGGTGTAGGCGGGAATACGTGACGAGCAGCCGATGCCCGATACCACCGCCACTTCATGGACCTGCAGTTGCAGTTGCGCCATCGCGCGGGTGATGGCGCCCAGTACGGTGAAGTCGCCGCAGCCAGGGCACCAGATCGGCTTGGCGGCAGACTTGTAATTGGCGGCTGTCAGAAGCGGTGCCGGAGTACGGTCATTCATGCTGTTTCCTCGTGTACGGAGTTTTTGGGCATTTGCGTGGCGGACCATGCAAGGATGGCGTCACACAATTCGGCCGGCCGCAGTGGTAGCGGACCGGGGCGGTTGAAGCCGCTGGGACGACCGGGAAGGTCGAGCATGCCGCGCAGGTAGCGCAGCAGCTGTGCGCCGTGGTTCTGCTCGATCACCATCACCTGCCGTACGCCTTCCAGTGCCTGTGCGACCACATCGGGCTGCAGCGGTGCCAACAGTCGCAGCACGACCAGGCGAACCGGGACGCCTTGGCGTGCGGCGCGTTGCACTGCTTCGCGTACCGGGCCACTGGCCGAGCCAAAGGTGATCACGGCCAGCGCTGCGTCGCCCTCGACGTCGGCCCAGCGGCTACCGTAGTCATACGACATCAGCTTGCGTGCGCGTTTGTCCAGTTGCATCCGATGGTCGCTCGCCTGGCTGCTGGGCAGTGCCGATTCGGCATGTTCCAGACCGTCGGCGGTGTATTCGACGCCCGGGGTTCCGGGAATCGCCATCGGTGAGACGCCCGATGGGGTGTCACGGTAGCGTTTGTAGTCGCTGGTATGAGCCTCTGCCGTCAACCGCCGGGGTGCCGGAATATCGGCGCTAGGGCGATCGATGATGGCGCGCGACTGGCCCATGAACTGATCTGACAACACGATGGTCGGCGCTTGCAGTGCTTCAGCCAGTTCGACCGCCCAGGCGGTGGTGGCAAGGCAGTCGCCGATTGATGAGGGCGCCAGTACCAGCCGTGGCGCGTCACCGTGCAAGCCACTGACCGCGTAGGACAGGTCGCTTTGTTCGCTCTTGGCCGGGATGCCGGTGGAGGGGCCGCCACGCATCACGTCCACTACCACGATCGGTACTTCGGCGGCTACCGCCAGGCCGATACTCTCGGTCATCAATGCCAGGCCGGGGCCGGAGGTTGCCGTCAGTGATGGCACGCCGCCGTAAGACGCGCCGATGATCATGTTGATCGACGCCAGTTCGTCTTCGGCTTGAACTAGTGTGCCGCCGATTTGACCGAGTGCCGGCGCCATCCACTCGAGCAGTTCTGTGGCAGGCGTGATCGGATAGGCGGCGACGAAACGAATGCCACCGCGCAAGGCCCCATAACCGGCTGCCTCGTTGCCGCTGATCTGCCAGCGAGGGGACCGGTCCTTCGCGACGCCCTGCGGGACCGCCAGCCCTGGAAACCCGCTGATGTCGCCGGCGGCCGCCATGCCGGCGTGCAGTGCCTGCAGGTTGGCTTGCAGCGCCTCTTCGCCGCGCTTCCAGCCATTGCGCAATGCCGCCTCCAGGCTGGCCGCGGGCAGGCCGGCCAATGCACCGGTGAGCCCCAGGGCCAGCATGTTGATCCAGCTGCCAGGCACTGCCTTGGACATTTTCTTGAGCGGAAGGGAGACGGCGCGCGCTCCAGTCGACAGGAAGACCGGCGGCACATCTTCGCCTTCGGAGCCACCGATGACCAGACCGTCAGGATGCAGCGGAATCTCGTCGGCGAAACGATGCACGTTGAGCCAATCGATGGCCAGCAGCAGGTCGAACTGGTCGTCCAGCGACTCCAGCGGTGTATGGCCCAGGCGCAGCAAGGCAGCCGCCTCGCCGCCGCGGATCTGCGGGCCGCTGGTACGGACCATCAACCCATACAGCCCGGCGCGGGCAGCGGCATCCAGCAACAGGGTGCCGGCGGTCATCACGCCACTGCCGCCACTGCCGGCGATTGCGATTGATAAGCTGGTGCGGATTGCACCGGCGACAGGCTCCATGCTTGTCGTCGAGAATGTGTCGGTTCGTACTGGGGTGTCCACGTGTGGCTCCTGCGCTTCGGATAGCTTCTAGTAAACGATCAGAAAGCCTCACCGCCTCTGATCCAGATCAAAGGTAATGCGGGCTAATGGCCCTCACAATCCATAAAACACGCATTACGGTACCGATTTACGATAATTGCCCTAAACGATGCCTGCAACGGACTGATGGCAGATGCCCGAATACGGCGAAAAGGAGAATAAACATGAACATAAACGCACACCGATGGATGATGACCCAAGTTGCAGCGCCGATGGTGCGCGAAGCCTTCGAGCCACGCGCCGGCGACGGCGAGGTGGTGGTAGCTGTTGCCGGTTGCGGCGTCTGCCACACTGACCTGGGCTATTTCTACGATGGCGTGCGCACCAACCAGCCGTTGCCGCTGGCGCTGGGCCACGAGATCAGCGGTATCGTGGTTGCCGCTGGCGCCGGCAGCGAAGCCTGGATCGGCAAATCGGTGATCATTCCGGCGGTGCTGCCGTGTGGGCAGTGTGACCTGTGCCAGCGCGGCTTGGGCACGATCTGCCGCAGCCAGAAGATGCCGGGCAACGACATTCAGGGCGGATTCGCCTCGCATATCGTGGTGCCGGGCCGAGGCTTGTGCGAGGTGGATCTGACCCGGTTGGAAAAGGCCGGTCTGACCTTGCCCCAGGTGTCCATCGTCGCCGATGCGTTGACAACGCCATACCAGGCGGTGCGGCGTGCAGGTATCGGCCCCGGCAGCCTGGCCATCGTCATCGGCGCGGGCGGCGTGGGCGGATACTGCGTACAGATTGCGCGGGCCTTTGGCGCGACGGTCGTCGCTATCGACGTCGACGACCGCAAGCTCGCATCGATCGGCGAGCACGGCGCGGCCCTGACGATCAACAGTCGTACGCACGATGCGCGTGCGAGCAAGAAGATGATTTCCGACTTCGCGCGGGAGCAGGGTCTGCGCCAGACCGAATGGTCGATTTTCGAATGCTCGGGCACCGCGCCGGGGCAGTTGACGGCCTTCGGCATGCTGGTCCATGGAGCGACCCTGTCCGTGGTCGGCTTCACGATGGACAAGATTGAAATACGTCTGTCCAACCTGATGGCCTTCGATGCCCGCGCGCTGGGCAATTGGGGATGCCCACCCGAATACTATCCGGCCGCGCTCGACCTGGTGCTGGACGGCAAAGTGCAGATCGCGCCCTTTGTCGAGGCCCAACCGCTCGATGACATCAACCCGATCTTCGACGCCGTGCATCGCCGGGAGATCACCCGCCGTGTGGTGCTTGTCCCGTAATTTTCGATTTAACTGAGGAGAACCCATGAACGCCCCACTACCCCTGAACAGCATGCGCGACTTCAAGAACCATGATCTGGTGGACGACATCGCCAAACCCGGCGTGCGCTATGAGAAACGCCCGGCGCGCCGGCCCGATGGCAGCGAGGTTCCCGGCCTGTACAACGTCTGGATCCTGCTGGACAACCCCTCGCAGTACAACTCCTACACGACCGACATGGTCAAGGGTGTGATCCTGGCCATGCGCGCTGCGTCCAACGCCCGCGACGTGAGCTGTGTGGTCTTCACCGGGGTCGGCGACAAAGCGTTTTGCACCGGCGGCAACACCAAGGAATATGCCGAGTACTACGCGGGACATCCGCAGGAGTACCGCCAGTACATGCGGCTGTTCAACGACATGGTCTCCAGCATCCTGGCCTGCGACAAGCCGGTGATCTGCCGCGTCAACGGCATGCGAATCGGCGGCGGCCAGGAGATCGGCATGGCCTGCGACTTCTCGGTTTCTTCCGATCTGGCGCGATATGGCCAGGCGGGGCCGAAACACGGCTCGGCCCCGATTGGTGGCGCCACCGACTTCCTGCCGGTGGTGGTTGGCGCAGAGCGCGCAATGGCGGCCTGCGTGTTGTGCGAACCGTTCTCCGCGCACAAGGCCTATCAAATGGGCATCCTGACCGATGTGGTGCCGGCGCTCAAGGTGGATGGAAAATTTGTCGCCAATCCCTTGGTTGAAACCCAGCGTCAGTACGATGAATTTGGCCGCAACGCCTACGGTGAGCCAAAGACCGGGGATGCGCTCAAGGAAGGCAAGGCGGTGATGGCACGCGGCACCGTCGATTTGTCCATGCTTGATGCGCGTATCGAAGAGCTGTGCGCCAAGATCCTGCTGACCTTTCCCGATTGCACGACCAAGACGCTGGAGGAGTTGCGCAAACCCAAGCTCGAAGCCTGGAACCGCAACAAGGAAGATGCACGGGCCTGGCTGGCGCTGAACATGGTGACCGAAGCCCGCTCCGGCTTCACCAGCCCAAAGGCAAGTCCAAAGGCTGAATCATGGCGCCGCTCAAAGACTGGCTCGAACACGATGGCGGGTTGCTGCGCCTGCGCTTGGCGCGGCCCAAAGCCAACATTGTCGATGCCGAGATGATCGCGGCCTTGCACGGCGCCTTGCGGGCGCATGCCAGCCTGGCTCCGCTGCGCGCCGTGCTGCTCGATGCGGAAGGGCCGCATTTCAGCTTCGGCGCCAGCGTCGATGAACACCTGCCGACGCAGTGCGCCGCGATGCTCGCGTCGCTGCACGCACTGGTGCTCGCAATGGTTGAGTTTCCGGTGCCGATCCTGGTAGCAGTACGAGGCCAGTGTCTCGGCGGTGGCATGGAAGTCGCCTTGGCCGGTGGCCCCATCTTCGCGGCGCCCGACGCGCAGTTTGGCCAGCCGGAGATGAAACTCGGTGTCTTTGCGCCCGCCGCATCGGTGTTGTTGCCGTACCGTGTGAACCAGCCGGCCGCGGAAGACCTGTTGTTCTCGGGGCGCTCGATCGGCGCGGCCGAGGCTCACACCATCGGCCTGGTCCATACCGTATTCGAGGATCCGGAGATTGCCGCGCTGGCGTATTTCTCTGAACACCTGGCCAACAAGAGCGCCGCATCGATGGCCTGTGCGGTGCTCGCGGCGCGCGGCGCGATGCTGCGCGATGTCCGCCACCGACTCGCCGAAGTGGAACGGCTATATCTTGATCGTCTGATGCAAACCCGCGACGCCAACGAAGGTCTGGTCGCATTTCTCGCCAAACGCAAACCGCAATGGGAGCACCGCTGATGTCCGCTATTGCGTTCCGCCACGCGCGGCTGCAGGACATCGAAACAGCAACTTAGTTAGAAGGAGATTCACCATGGCTTTACTTATCAATGAAGACTGCACCGCCTGCGATGCCTGCCTGCCGATGTGCCCGAATGAGGCGATCAGCGTCGGAGACCCGATCTACGTGATCAATCCTTTGTCCTGCACCGAATGTGTCGGCGCCGAGGACGAACCCCAGTGCAAGCTGGTCTGTCCGGCGGACAGCATCGTGCAGCACCCGGACTTCGTCGAGTCGCGCCAGGAATTGCAGGCCAAGTACGAATCGTTGCACTGAGCCGCAGCGCGGTTCTGCGGCAGTCACGGCCCGGTAACCCGGGGCGGAGGTTGGCGAACTGACGATCCGTCAGGGTGCGGCGGACGGCGGCTCGTGATCGACGGCAAGACGTTTGTCCGCGATTAGCGGTTTTTTTCGAATCAGCCGTATTTCCAGAACATCGCCGCCGTCAGAACCACCGCCCAGACCAGCACCCCCTGGCGTATCACGTGTTGCGGGATACGCCGGATGAAAAACACCGCGCTGTAGCCACCCGCGCTGGCGCCGATCAGGATCGGAATCGCGTAGAGCCAGGCGATCTGTCCTGATGGCAGGAACAACACCAGGCCGGCGGCGCTGAGCACGATGACCATCAGATTCTTTTTTGCGTTGGCCTTGTGGATGGAGGTCTCGCCAGCTATTGCGAGCGCGGCCAGCAAGATGATGCCCAGGCCAGCCCCGAAATAACCGCCGTACACCATCAGTACGAACTCGAACACCAACAACCCCCGTTGCGAGGGGCGTCGGCGGGGTGGGCGCCAGGCATGCAGCCGCCGCTTGATCGCCTCGCCGAATGCGAAGAACAGCGTCGCGGTCAACATCAGCCAGGGAACCGCTTTCGCGAATCGGGCCTCGCCGGTCCACAGCAACAGCATGCCGCCGATGAATCCGCCCACCGCTGCGACCCACAGGTTGGCGCCTACCTCGTGGCGCATCTCGGCCAGTTCCTTGCGATACCCGGCCAGCGCCAGCAGGTTGCCAGGTATCAGCGAGACCCAGTTGGTGATGTTGGCCGAGATCGGCGGCAAACCAACCGCCAGCAGCATCGGAAAGGTCAGGAAACTGCCCCCGCCAGCGACTGCCGTGATTGCGCCCGAGACGAATCCGCCCGCCAACAACAACACCAGGGTGGCAATTTCCATCGCAAGCGGGCGGTATCAGGGGCGCGTGAGCATGCGCATGCGGCTATCGTATTCGACCCGGTCGACATAACAGCCGTGCAGATGCCGGTTGCCAGTGGCGGGGTTGAAGGCCTCGCGGCCGTGCAGGATGCGCCGGTTGTCGAATGCGGTCATTTCGCCGGCGGCCATTCTGAAGGTCAACCGGAACGATGGCTCGCGCGTCAGGCGCATGAACGCCCGGTAGGCGCGGTACCAGGCGTCCACCGTGTCCAGTGGCAGGTCGATCAGGTCGACCAAATGGGTGTTGTAGCGGATTTCCTGAATCGTGCCGGCGTGGTCGAGTGTGATCACCGGCTTGCGGATGCGGATGTCGCATTCGCGGTCGAAGAACCGGCACGGAATCAAGGTGCTGGCCAGCATCGCGAAGGCCTCGGGATTGCTGCCCTGCAGCACCCGGGCCATTGCGAAGCCGTCGGCAAAGACCGAGCCGCCGCCTTGTGCGTCATTGGTGATGCAGTGCAGGAACTGATAACCGGGCGGCGTCTCCTGGTTGGTCAGGTCGGTGTGCAGGTACAGCGCCAGCGCGGTATAGGCCAGGTTGTTCGGATCGGGCTTGTTGACGACTTCAAAGGTCTGGCCGAAGTTGGTCTCGCGCAGGAAACCGATGCGCCGGGCGATGGCCATGCTGGCTTCTCCCTTGCCATCGATGCCATGCACGATGGTCAGTCCGTATCTTTTGGTATCCGTCAACCAGGCCATCAGTGCCGCGTCGTCGTGCAATATGGCCTGGGCGGCATGGCGTGGCGCGCCGTTGGGCAGGTCGGCGGCTTTCCAGTATTGGTTTGCAACCGCCGCGCCGTCGCGCCGCTGCTCCCCAGGGCGGTGGCTGGCGAGCCAGCCGGCACCGAAACGGCTCGGCTTGGATGCATGCTCCCAATGTAATTCCAGTTGGCCATCGGCCAGGATCTGCGCCGACCGCAGCAGCGGAACTTCGGGCGCTGACAACAGGTCGAATTCGCGTTCGCCGGTCTGCGCATGAAAACCGCTCGGGCAG
>CAJDVP010000140.1_pt1 | contig 14736 bp, 16 predicted proteins | sample 7391311 | NCBI WGS metagenome assembly CAJDVP01 (sample SAMEA7055711, study PRJEB34461) | soil metagenome | biome: terrestrial ecosystem; feature: Peninsula; material: soil | place: Antarctica | collected 2016
GAGCGCAGCCAGTGTCTCGCGGCAATCAAAACGTGTCGGGTAGTTGACGAAGGTGAGCATTTCCTCGGGCAGGCCCAGGTCCTTCATCACCGCATTGCGCACCCGGCGCACCGGCGCCAGCGCCATCAGGCCCTTGGTCACGCTGCGCGGGATGAACCCGAGCAGCGCTGCGTTGATGAACAGGTTCATCTTGGGCGCGTGCGCCGCCTTGCTGAAGATATCGAGCACATCACCGACGCGGTAACCCACCGGATCGACCAGGTGGAAACATTTCTTCGAAATGTTGTTCTTGTGACTGATCACATCGAGCGCATCGACCACGAAATCGACCGGTACGATATTGATGCGCCCACCCTCGATACCGATCGAGGGCATCCATGGCGGCAACAACTGGCGCATGCGCTGGATCAGCTTGAAAAAGTAATAGGGCCCATCGATCTTGTCCATCTCGCCGGTCGTGCTATCGCCCACGACCATCGCCGGTCGGTACACCGACCACGGCACCTTGCACTCCTGGCGCACGATCTTCTCGCTCTCGTGTTTGGTCATGAAATACGGATGCTCGATGTTTTCCGCCTCGTCGAACATGTCCTCGCGAAACACCCCCTCGTACAGGCCGGCAGCCGCGATCGAACTGACGTGATGAAAATGCCCGGCGTCGATGGCCTTGGCCAATTCGACCGTGTTGCGGGTCCCTTCGATGTTGACCTCCATCTGCTTCTGCTCTTCCGCCGCCAGGTCGTACACCGCTGCCAGGTGGTAAAAATGGTCGATCGTCCCCTTGAGCGACTTGATCGTGCCGCTTGAGAGCCCCAGCTTCTTCTCGGTCAGATCGCCGAACACCGGCACCGCACGCGCAGTGCCGACGCCCCAGAACTCGCGCAGGGCCTTGACCTTGGATTCACTTTCCTTGCGGATCAGGAAATGCACGACAGACCCTTTGCGAGCCAGCAGCTTGCCGACCAGGCGCTTGCCGATGAATCCTGTTGCGCCCGTCACGAAATAGTGCATGTCCAATCCTCCCATGGCTTCTGCTGGTGTTGCTTGCAACGCATTTTTGCCGAAAACCCGCGCCCTGGCATTGGGCGTTTACCCTTCGTGCATCGCATCGTGCAGCATAATTTAGTGTCGCGCACCTACATCGCTGGCGCCAGGCTTCGTACAGTGCGAGGGTATCCATCTACAGCTTGTTGCCACGGCTACCGCATCGCAAGGAATCCTTCATGGTCAAGAAACTGCACAAATCGAGCCCGCCTCCATCAGACGATATTCCTTTGACCGGATCGGTCAAAGACTCTGCCCAGCAAATCTGGCAGGCCGGGCTCGGCGCATTCGCGAAAGCCCAGGCGGAGGGCACTCGCGCCTTCGAGGCGCTGGTCAAGGAGGGAACCGCTTTGCAGCGCAAGACCCAGGCGGCCGCCGAAGAACGCATCTCGGGAGCCACCAATCGCATGACCAACATGGCCACCGACATCAGCACCAAGGCGTCCGGGCATTGGGACAAACTCGAGAACATTTTCGAGGAACGCGTGGCCAAGGCGCTCAACAAGCTGGGTGTGCCCTCGGCCAAGGATGTCAACGTCCTGATTGCGCGCATCGACGAACTCAAGCAAAGCGTGCAAAAACTCTCCGGCGAAAAACCCGCATCCAGCGCCAAGGCGTCGGCAACGCGCCGAAAGCCCAAGACGGCCACCGCATCGCGCAAGACCGCGGCGGCATCAAAGCCTGCATCGAAGGCCGCATCAAAGGCGGCATCGAAGCCGTCGTCAAAGCCTGCATCAAAGGCGGCATCGAAGGCCGCATCGAAGGCTGCATCGAAGCCTGCGTCAAAGGCTGCAGCCAAGACGGTGAAGACCACGCGCCGAACCACGTCCAAACGCAAGTCGGCAGGCACGCCGGCTGCCCGCTGATTTGGCCACGCGCACGGCGGCACGCCAGACCACCGCTACGGCGAGGGGTCGCGGCACCAATGGGCGCACGGGCCCGCGCATCGCTCTGGCGCTGGCCGGTGGTGGGCCGTTGGGCGCCATCTACGAGATCGGCGCCTTGTGTGCGCTGGAACAATCACTGACCGGCCTGGACCTGAACCGGCTGGACCATTATGTCGGTGTGTCTGCCGGTGGCTTCATCGCCGCCGGTTTGGCCAATGGCATCACGGTCCGGGAGATGTGTGCATCGTTCATCGAAGGGGACACCGACGGCAATACGGTGATCGACCCGGCCTGGCTGCTGGAGCCGGCCACCGACGAATTGATCCGTCGCGTGATCCAGTGGCCGGGTTTGCTATTGGGTGCAGTATGGCGTGCCACCGCCGGCCGCAAATCACTGCTGCACGCTCTCGAACACCTGGGTGCGGCCCTGCCCACCGGGGTGTTCTCGAACCGCAACATCCACATTGAATTGGCGCGGCTGTTCGCGCGTGATGGTTTCACCAACGATTTTCGCCAGTTGCGGAGCCGGCTCACGCTGGTGGCAACCAACCTGGACACGGGCGACGCCGCACCGTTCGGCAGCCCGGGCTGGGACCATGTGCCGATCTCACAGGCGGTGCAAGCCAGCTCGGCCTTGCCGGGTCTGTACCCTCCGGTTGAGATTGATGACCAGTATTACGTGGACGGTGCGCTCAAGAAAACCATGCATGCTTCTGTCGCACTTGACCAGGGCGTCGACCTGCTGCTCTGCCTGAACCCACTGGTGCCGTTCGACGCCAGCGCGCCCAGCGCGCCGCGTGTCATGCAGCGCGGCCTGGCGCCGGAGTTGCGCCGCATTCCGCGTATCGTCGAAGGTGGTCTGCCATCGGTTCTGAGCCAGACTTTCCGCTCGATGATCCATTCGCGCTTGGCACTGGGCATGAAACATTATGAGCGGGCCTACCCGGATACCGACATTGTGCTGATTGAGCCCGACCACCGCGATCCGGAGCTGTACCTGGCCAATCTCTTCAGCTATCGCGAGCGCCGCCATCTGGCCGAACACGCGTTCCAGCAGACGCGCCAGATGCTGCGTTCGCGCAAGACCGGCCTGTCGGCCAAGTTGTCGCGCCACGGCATCCACATCAACCATGCGGCACTGGACGACACCAGGGTTCACCTGTGCGAACCCGCGAAGCCGCCCACCCGGGTCGGCCGCGCCATCGCATCTTTGCAGGAAGTGATGGATGATCTGGGGTATGTGGTCCAGCAACACCCGGTAGCGGCCTGATATGGTCAAAAAAGCCCCACGTCGCACCGCCGAGCGCATCCTCGAAGTCACGCTGGAACTGTTCAACCGGTTCGGCGAACCGAACGTGTCGACCACGCTGATCTCGGCCGAACTGAACAAGGACGAGCTGATCAATTCACTGTTCGATCGGTTCGAACGGTCGTTGACCGAATTGCTCAATGCCAGCGACAGCGTGCGCAACGTCGAGGACGCATGGTTCTTCATGCACAGCCTGTTCGAACTGATCTGGCAATACCGATTCCTGTATCGCGACCTCAACGACCTGTTATCCAAGAACCGACGGCTCGAAACGCATGTACAGACCGTGCTCAAGAACAAGACGCGCTCCATCCGCGCCATGCTGGACAGCATGAGCCGCGCCGGTGCGGTGAGCATCGATAGCCGCGAAGTTGAACCAACGGCCACCAGCATGGTAGTGGTGCTGACCTACTGGCTGAGTTTCGAATACGTGCGGGACCCGCGCAGGGCGCTCGAGCCTGAAAGCGCGCAGGCCGCCTTGTTGCGCGGCGCGCATCATGTACTCAACCTGCTCGTGCCTTACCTCGAAAAGGGTCAGCGCATGCATTTGCTGACGCTGGCCGGCGCCTACGACGGCGCATCCTGAACGCGGCGCCACGGGCTGCCGTCTCGGCCGGCCTCATTCGGACCATGGCAGCATCAAGGTCAGCAACGCCAACTTCGCAAACTCCGGCTCGAAGCCGTCAATGATGTTCTGCGGATCGGGGCACAGGTTGGTGTCGGAGATGACGCCGAACTGCACGCCACCGCCGTAACTGAGGATCGACACTCCGAGACCGACAGAACCGTTTTGCGGCACCCAGAACAGGCTTTGCTCCAGCGTGGACCCCAGGAGTTTGAGTTTTTTGCGCGGGCCCGGCACATTCGTCATCACCGCCGTTGTCTTGCGTGAGAACAGGCCCAGCAGTGCGTCCTGCACCGGCTTGATGACCAGACCGGCCACCGCCAGCAGGCCAAACGCCAGCAGGGGTTGCAAACTGCCCTTGAGCTGCCTCATGCGCCGACGAACCTCGTACACCCGCTCGACCGGATTCTCGATACCAATCGGTAACACGACCGGCGCCAGGCCGAAACGGTTGCCCAGCTTGTAGGCGTCCTCCATGTGCCGCAGGTTGACCGGCACCATGGCCCGGATCTCCTTGCCCTGGACCGAGTCACCATGTCCGCGCAGATACCCGCCAATGGCGCCGGCGACGCAACTGAGCAATACGTCGTTGATCGAGCAGTTCAGCGCCTTGCTGACGGCACGCACCTCCTCCAGCGGGATTGGCGCGCACCAGGCCACGCGTTTGTGACGACCCGGCGTGCCCTTGAGGCGGGTTGGCGAGTCATCGGACATCAGGGCCAGCGCCGCAGCGTCGCGCATCAACTGGTAAGCCAGCTTGGCCATATCGGCGCCACCCTCAATGCCTTTGACGACGCCCTTTTGCGGTTCGGCCAGCAGGTCAAATGCGCCGGCAATCCCGTCACCCGCACTGCCGATTGCCTTCACCGCCAGGTCAGTCACGGGTTTGATGAGGCTATCGGCGATCCAGTCCTGCGCGCCTTCGAGCCCCGCGCGCGGCTCGGACTTCATGCGCTGCTGTGGCGGTGGCGACCCGCCGTCCATCAACGACTGGATGACCGAAAGCAGTGCGATGCCGTCGCCAATGCAGTGGTGTATCCGCACCAAAATGGCGGAGCCTCCATCGTAGTGCTCGATCAGGTGGAACTGCCACAACGGGTAGCGCATGTCCAGCGGCGTCACCGCCAGTTCTGCCAGGCGGTCCTGCAGTGCCTCCTGCTCCCGGCCCTTGGGTTTGCGCGGCAGCTTTTCCACGACCACATGTCGGTCGATGTCAAAATCAGCGTCAAGGACCCAGCTGGCACCGGTTGCATCTTGTTCGACGCGTTGGCAAAAACGCGGGTACTGCAACATCCGTTCGCTGACGCGCTGGCGCAGGCCCGCGCGCCGGACGCCCGGCTTGAACACCCAGACACCGACAATCACCATCAGGTTGGACGCGCAATCCATGCGTAACCAGGCGGTGTCGACCTTGCTCATGCGCTCGTCGCCCATGCCCAGAGTGACAGCCACCGCAGCACCGAGGTTCTTTCGCACTGCGCCTGCCGTTTTACGCACCCGTTTCGCGGCAGGCTTGACCGAACGGGAAACGCCGCTGGCGGCTTTTCTGGCAATGATGCGAGTCACCATGAATGTCGTCTCCTGTCGCGCCGCGTGGCGCTGTTCCGTGACAAATCCAGGCTCCTAGGCCTGCCTGCTATTGTGGCGGCAAAAGCGGCCGTAAGATACCTGCCAAACTCCGCATGGCGCGACCCGCCGATGCAGTCCCTGCAACCGGTCCGACACCGGACACCCAAAGAAGGAAAACCCATGGCCGACCTGAAACAGAAATTCGAAGCTGCAGCCGCGAACTCGAAGAACCTGAGCGAGCGCCCGGACAACGCAACGCTGCTCAAGATCTACGGCTTGTACAAGCAAGGCAGCAACGGCGACAACAGCGACAAGAAACCCGGCTTCGGCGACATGGTGGCTCGCGCCAAGTGGGACGCCTGGAATGCGCTCAAGGGCACCTCGCAGGACGACGCGATGCAACAATACATCGATCTGATCGAGTCGCTCAGCTGAAGCGTCAGGCACGACGCACGCAACACCGTCAACCGCCGATCACGCCTCGCGCGCGCAGGGCCTGCAACTGCGCGTCGGTGATGCCCACTTCGCGCAGCACGGCTTCGGTATCCTGGCCCAGCGCAGGCGCGTTGCGCCGATGTGCGCCGGGTGTAACGGAGAGCTTGGGCACGAAACCCGGCACCGCCAACTCGGTACCGTCGTCCAGACGCACCGACGACAACATGCCACGCGCCGCGTAATGCGGGTCGGCTGCGATGTCGGCAATCGTGTAGATGCGCCCGGCCGGTACCGCGGCCTGCTCCAGCGCCTGCAAAAGTGCAGACGCGGGCAGTGTGGCGGCCCAGGCACCGATGGCAGCGTCGATCTCGACAACCCGCCTGACCCGGCCAGCGTTGTCCGACAAGCTCGGGTCCTGTCCCAGGTCATCGCGTCCGATCGCGTGCATCAGGCGCTTGAAGATGCTGTCGCCGTTACCCGCAATGATCGCCCAGGAACCATCCGCGCACTGGTAGGCATTGGTGGGCGCAATGCCCGGCATGGCGCCCCCCGAGGGCCCCCGCACCGCGCCAAACAGGCTGTATTCGGGCAGCAGGCTTTCCATGCAATTGAAAACCGCCTCGTACAGTGCTACGTCGACGACCTGCCCCTGACCTTTCGGGAACGCGGCGCTGACCGTCGTGTGCCGATGCTGCAACGCCATCAGGATGCCGATCACGCCGTGCAGCGAGGCCAAGGTGTCGCCGATGCTCACGCCCACCCGCACCGGGACGCGGCCGGGTTCGCCGGTGAGGTGCCGCAGACCGCCCATGGCTTCGGCAACCACGCCAAAACCGGGGCGATCGCGGTATGGCCCGGTCTGCCCGTAACCACTGATACGCAGCATGATCAGCGCCGGGTTGGCCGCCTGCAACACATCCGGTCCCAGACCCCAGGCCTCCAGCGCGCCAGGCCGGAAATTCTCGATCAACACGTCGGCCTCACGCGCGAGCTTGCGCACGATCTCCTGCGCGTCCGGCTGGCGCAGGTCCAGCGCCACTGAACGCTTGTTGCGCGACTGCACCTGCCACCAGACCGAGGTGCCATCCTTGAGGAGTCGCCATCCACGCAACGGATCGCCACCGGCGCCGCCCTTGCCGGACGGATCGGCCGGCGCCTCGACCTTGATCACGTCGGCACCGAAATCGGCCAGTGTCTTGGCCGCAAAAGGTCCGGCGATCAGTTGGCCGAGCTCGATCACGCGCAGCCCGTCCAGAGCCCCTGACGAAGAACTCATTTCTTGGCGGTCGCCTTGCGGCTGGCGGGTTTCTTGGCCACTGGCGTAGGGGTGTCTGCTGCAGGTTCGGGCACGAGATGATTGAGCATCTGCGTGATCTCGGTCTCAATCCGGCCCTTGAAGGCGCCGATCAGGAAACTGAGTTTCGCATCGAGTTCGAAGCTGTCCCGGGTCACCTGCAATTGCCCCTGCACACCCGAGCGGCTGAAACACACCTTGTCGGCACTTCGCCCCTCTTCGTAGGTGCAGTTCATGCCCAGGTCGCTCTCGACCTGTTCGGCCCAGTTGAACGCGATCTTGCGCGCAGCCGCCAGCCCCAGCGCATGCTTGCGCACGATATGTAAATCAGCCACCCCGGATCTCCCTGTTCATGGTGTTTCCCCTGCGTGCTCCAACGCTGTGCGTCGTTCGGCAGCCGGCAGTGCGGCAAGCTGCTTGACCGCATCATAAAACGCCGGCCAGTCCTGCCCCTTGCGCGCAAACAGCGCCTCGAACTGCGGCACCAGTTCGTCGTAGGCCGCCTGTGCGCCCAGGCTTGCATTGTTGGCGTGCGCAACCCAGTTGTCATAACCGGCATAACCACCCCAGCTGGACTTGAGCGTCGCGTAGCGCGCGCGAAAGTCCTGCATCACCGCCTGCTTGCGCTGACGCAGCGCATCGCGCTCCAGCGCGTCGGTGTTGCGGTACAGCTGCTGCAATTGCGCGCGGGTGGTCAACACCAGCACGCGAAAGTCGTGCCGCCGCGCGTCATAGGCCGCATAGTCCTGGCGCGCACTGTCGGAGGCCTGGGTTTCGAGCCAACGCGTGACGCCGAGGCGCTCGACCGCGGTCGCAAACGACTCGTTGAACATCGTGTCGTCGCGCGCATACAGAACCTGGTGCGCCAGTTCATGGAACAACAACCGGGCCAGTTCGCCTTCCGGATAGTTGATGAAGGTGTTGAGCAGTGGGTCGCCGCCGGCCCAGTTCATCCAGCCCAGCGTGGAATACGCCGGCACCCCATACACCGTCACCTCCAGGCCCTGCGCCCGCAGGTCACGCGCCTCCTGCTGTGCCTGCGCCTGGTCGAAATAACCGCGGTATGACACACAACCGAGGACAGGAAAACACCAGGTATGCAGCGTCAGCGACAACTCCGGCGCTGCCACGACGTTCCAGACCACGGCCGAGCGATGCAGGTCGGCGTAACTGCGGTAACTGGGGTTGTCCGGCAAGCCGAGTTCCGTCACCGCGAAGTCCCGTATGCGCTGGCTCAACCGCAACCGCTCCTTGAGTGGCGCTGGCGTCTGCGCATCGTTCAGCCACTGGGTCACCGGATGCGCTGCGTGCATCACCTGCAGGTGGCCACTGACCGACTGCCAGTAATAAGCTGTATCGGCACAACCCGCGAGCAACAGCAAGGCACCGATCAACGGCAGCAGCCGCAGGGCCGCCAGGCTGCGCCAGAACGTGGATCGGGTTGCGTCGGGAAGCGGTAGCATGCGCGCATTGTGCGATAAACACCGGTCAGCCCGTTGTGCGATATATCCGGCGGTCAGACGGCGTATCGTCGGCGGGGTTATGCTCAATCCATGCGCCGCCTGACCCAAGCACCCAACCTGGTCATCGCCACCTTGTGGTCCGACGCGCTCAATGCCGAGGGAATCGTGGCCACGGTACAGCGCCAGTACCTGGCCGGTGCCGCAGGCGAACTGCCGCCCGATCAGTGCTTGCCGGAAGTCTGGGTCACGCACCCGCAGCAGGAGGCGCGGGCACGCCAACTGCTGCACGATCTGCAGCATGTGCCGCAGCGCCGCTGGATGTGCAGCTGCGGCGAACTGGTCGAGGGCGGTTTCGAGCAATGCTGGAACTGCCAGGCGCTGATGCCGACGTGATCGCCAAGCTGGCGCGTTCGGCGGCTGACACCACCATCGCCGCGCGCGATCGGACCTGCATCACACAGGTTCAGTCCGGCAACACCGCCGTGACCTCAATCTCGACCTTGGCGCGATCCTCGACCAGCGCGGCCACCTGAACGCAGGTCATGGACGGGAAATTGCGCCCGATCACCTCGCGGTAGACCTGACCAAGCTCCTTGAGGCGGGCGTTGTATTCGACCCGGTCGACGATGTACCAGGTCATGCGCACCATGTGCGACGGGTCGGCACCGGCCTCCTTCAGGATCGCCACGATGTTGCGCAAGGCCTGCGCCGTCTGGACGATGAAGTCGTCGGACTCGAACTGCTGCTGTGCGTTCCAGCCGATCTGGCCACCGACAAACACCTGGGTGCCACGAGCGGCCACGCCATTGGCGTAGCCTTTGGCCGGCTTCCAATCGGGGGGTTGTAGAACTTTCATGGGGATTTGAGCCTAAAACGTTGCAATTTGCCGGTCTCGGTACGCGGCAACGCAGTGAGAAACGCGATTTCGCGCGGGTATTTGTAAGGGGCGATGCAGGCCTTCACATGGTCCTGCAGTGTCTTGATCAAGGCGGCATCACCGATGTTGCCGGGCCGGAGCACACAAAACGCCTTCACCCGCATGCCGCGGTCATCGTCCGGTACACCGATGACGGCGCACTCGGCCACGGCGCTGTGTTGGAGCAAAGCATCCTCGACTTCCGGCGCGCCAACGTTGTAGCCCGAGGTAATGATCATGTCGTCGGTGCGCGCCTGGTAGAAGAAATACCCGTCGGCATCCTGCAGGAACGCATCGCCAGAGTAGTTCCAGCCATCCCGGACATAGTCGGCTTGCCGCGCATCGTCCATGTACTTGCAGCCGGTCGGGCCCTTGACCGCGAGCTTGCCAACCACGCCGACCGGCAGGTCGCGTCCGTCGTCATCGACAAGCTTGGCCAGATACCCCGGCACCACCTTGCCGATCGCGCCACGCCGAACCGACTGCGGCGGCGACGACACGAAGATATGAAACATCTCTGTGGAGCCGATGCCGTCCAGGATTTCGATGCCGCTGGCGTCCTTCCACAACTGGCGCGTCGCATCCGGCAGCGCTTCGCCCGCGCTCACGCAGATGCGCAATGACGACTTTCCGCGCAGCGCGGTCTGCGCCTTCAGATGCGGCGCCATCTGGCGGTAGAAGGTGGGCGCGGTGTAACAAATCGTGGCACCCAGGTCAAGCATCAGCTTCGCCATGCCGTCCGGCGTATACGGCTTGCTGGCGAAATATACCGCCGCGCCAGCCCACATCGGGAAAATCAGCAAACCACCGAGGCCGAAGGTGAACGCCAACGGAGGCGAACCCATGACCACGTCCTCGGACGTGGCACACAGGACATGACGCGGCCATGCCTCGCAGGCCGCCAACACGTCGCGGTGGGTATGCACGGCAGCCTTGGGCTTGCCTGTGGTGCCCGAGGTGAAGGCCAGCAATGCGATGTCGGTTGCTGCGGTAGGCGTTGCGGTGAATGCGCCATGTTTGTCGGTGGATCAGCGTCTGCAACACCGGATGGTCGGCTTGCGCCAGTTGCAGTTCCTTGAGCAGCAGCACATCACACAAGGCCACCGCTGGCTCGGACTTGGCAATGATGTTACCCAGTTCACTGGCACGCAACAGCGGCATGGTCGCCACCGCGATCATGCCGGCCTTCATGACTGCCAGCATCGCCAATGCCATCGCGATTGAATTGCCGCCACGCAGCAACACCCGATTGCCCGGCACCAGCCCCAGATCCTGCACCAGCACATGGGCGATGCGATCGACACGTACCCGGGCCTCGGCATAACTGAGTGTCTCGGTCTCCGAACGCAACATCGGCCGATCGGCAAAACCTTTCAGCGGTGCCTTGTCCAGCAACTCCTGCACCAGGTTGATCTGAGGGGGAAACTGCAGTTCGGGCGCGTCGAACAGCAATTCGGGCATGGCGTCCGGCGGCGGCAATCGGTCGTGGACGAATCGATCGGTCTGGGCGGAAACGGTCACGGGCGGGTTCATGCTGCTCCTTTCAATACGGCTTTGCCGATGATGAGTTGCTGCACCTCGGTTGCACCTTCGTAGATGCGCAACGAACGAATGTCACGGTACAAATGCTCGACCGTGCTGCCGACACGTACGCCCTGGCCGCCATGCATCTGCAGCGCCATGTCGATCACGCGCTGGGCATTTTCGGTGGCGGCCATCTTGGCCATCGCGGCCTGCGCGGTGTAGGCCTGCGCCTGCTCGGCACTGGCGGTGCCGACGCAGTCACGCAACCAGGCGGCGCGGTAGGTCAGCAGCGCCGCAGCGTCGATGAGCGCAGCCATATCGCCGAGCCTGGCCTGGGTCAACTGGAAGTCGGCCAGACGCTGACCAAACATCGGTCTTTTGAGCGCATAAGCCACCGCTTCGTGCAAGGCGCGCCGTGCCATGCCCAACGCCGCGCCGGCCACCGATGCACGGAAGATATCCAGTGTCTGCATCGCCAGCTTGAAACCCCCTTCGCGCACACCGAGTTGCGCATCAAGCCCGACCCGGCATTGTGTGAACCGCACGCTGGACAAGGGATGGGGAGCCATCACGTGGATATGTTCGGAGTCGTCCAGCCCCGGCGTGTCGGCGTCGACAATGAAGGCGGTGATACCGCGGCTTCCCTTGGTCGGTTCGGTCTTGGCAAACACGCAGTAGTAGTCGGCGATGCCGCCATTGCTGATCCAGGTCTTCACACCATCGAGCACGAAGCCGTCGCCGTCAAGCCTGGCCTGGGTGGACATGGCGCCGACGTCGGAGCCGGCATCGGGTTCGCTGAGCGCAAAAGCGGCGATCTTCTCGCCCCGCGCCACCGCGGTCAGGTAATGGGTCTGCTGCTGCGCATTGCCCGCCAGCGTGATCGCGCCACTGCCCAGGCCCTGCATCGCAAAGGCGAAATCAGCCAGCGGCGAATGGAAAGCCAGCGTCTCGCGCAGGATCACCAGCGCGCGCGAATCGAGCTTGGGCAAGGCGCCGCCAAAAACAGCCGGCACACAATATCGCAACCAGCCGGCGTCACCGAGCAGTCGCACCCAGTGACGGCACGCGGCGCGATCATCGGACTCGTCAACGCTCTGTGTCGCCACCCAGTCCAATAGCTCGGCGGCCAGGCCTCGGTGCGCCTCGTCGAAAAATGGCACTGCGTAGTGCGCGGGCGTAGCGAGCATGCCTCAGTTTCCCGCGAACACGGGTTTGCTCTTGGCGGCAAACGCCTCGTAGGCACGGGTGAAGTCCTGCGTCTGCATGCAGATCGCCTGCGCCTGCGCCTCGGCTTCGACCGCCTGCTCGATCGTCATCGCCCACTCCTGTTGCAGCATGGTCTTTGTCATGCTGTGGGCAAAGGTTGGTCCGGCTGCGAGTTCGGCAGCAAAAGCCTGTGCCCTGGGCAGCAGCTCGGCACTCTCGTGCAGCGCGTTGAAGAAACCCCATGCCAGCCCTTCCTGCGCGGTCATTGCGCGGCCGCTGAACAACAGCTCACTGGCCCGACCGTGACCGATCACCCGTGGCAACAAGGCACAGGCGCCCATGTCGGCGCCAGCCAGGCCGACGCGGGTGAACAGGAACGCGGTACGGGTGGCCGTCGTGCCGTAACGGATGTCGCAGGCCAGCGCCATCATTGCGCCGGCGCCGGCGCAGATGCCATCGATGGCACCGATGACGGGCTGCGGGCAATTGCGCATGGTCTTGACCAGGTCGCCGGTCATGCGGGTGAACTCCAGCTGCTCGGGCATGGTCATCTTGGTCAGCGGGCCGATGATCTCGTGCACATCGCCGCCGGAACAGAAATTGCCGCCTGCGCCAGTGACGACAACCGCCTTGACATCGGTGCTGCGACGCAAGACGTCGAACAACTGGCACAACTCGGCATAGGAGTCGAACGTGAGCGGGTTCTTGCGCTCGGGCCGATTCAGCGTGATGGTGCCAACTCCGTTGCTGCAGGCCCATGAAAAATGGCGGGCCTGGAAAGCTGCAGTGGCGTCGTAGCGACCGCGCATCGGATTGGCGTCGCTAATATAGTGTTTCATGCGGTTTCCTTGTTGCTTGCGTGATGGTGTTGCTTGACCTTGCCCAGTAGCCGGTGCAAGGTGTCGATTTCGCGTTCACTCAAGGCCCCGAACGCGTCGACCACCCACGCCTCATGTTCATGGGCCATGGCCGCGAACTGGGTTCGGCCGCGCGGCGTCAACCGTACCCGGTAGGCCCGCCGGTCGCCGGGTACCTGCACCCGCTCGACCAGGCCTTCCTGCGCCAGTTGGTCGGTGATGCCGGTGACATTGCCGCCGGTGACCATCATCCGGCGCGACAGCTCATTCATCTTCATCCCATCGGGCGCACGCTCGAGTTGCGCCATCAGATCGAAGCGCGGCAGCGTCATCTCGAACTGATCCCGCAGTTCTGCGCGGATACGGGTCTCGACCAGATGGGTACAGGTCAACATGCGCAGCCACAGACGCAGCTCCTGCGGGTGTTCCGCCATGCTGGTGCCGATCAGGCGGGCTTCCTTGTCCATGGCTAGAAACCCTGCGCCCGGGCCTGGGCGTCGGCTTCGGCCACCGCGTTGCCTGGGCTGGCGGACTGCTGCAACTTGGCCGCCTCGCGGTACATCTGGTCGCGCCCGGGCCAATATTGCCTGGGCCACTCGACCTGGGGGGACTGCAGCGCCGCCGTCTCGTGCAGCGTCCAGGCTGGATCGGCCAGGTGCGGGCGTGCAATGGCACACAGGTCGGCACGGCCGGCCGCGATGATGCTGTTGACCTGGTCGGCCTGCGTGATGGCACCCACGGCGATGGTGCGGATGCCCGCTTCGTTACGAATCCGGTCGGCGAACGGTGTCTGGTACATGCGGCCGTAGACTGGCTTGGCCTCGCGGGTGGTCTGGCCGGAGGACACGTCGATCATGTCGCACCCTGCCGCCTTGAACAGGCGGGCGATCTGCACCGCATCGTCGGCGTCGGTGCCGCCATCGACCCAGTCGTGCGCCGAGACCCGCACACTCATGGGTTTGTCCTGTGGCCAGACCGCGCGCATGGCGCGAAACACGTCGAGAGGGAAACGGCAGCGGTTCTCCAGCCCCGCGCGGCCTTGTCCGCCATACGCATCGGTGCGGCGGTTGGTCAAAGGGCTGATGAAACTGGCCAGCAGGTAACCGTGCGCGCAATGCAGCTCCAGCCAGTCGAAACCTGCAGCTACCGCTCGGCGCGTCGAGGCCACGAAGGCCTCGCGCATCCGGTCGATGTCCTGCACTGTCATCGCAGTCGGGGCCTGGTTGTTCGGACCATACGACAGGCTGCTTGCTGCCAGCAGCGGCCAGTTGGCTTGGGTGTCGGCCAATGGTTCGTCGGCTGCCTCCCACCCCCGCTGGGTCGAACCCTTGGGCCCGCTGTGGCCGAGTTGAAGGCCGATCTTTGCAGTACTCTGCGCATGCACGAAATCGACGATACGCGCCAGTCCAGCCTGCTGCGCATCGTTCCACAAGCCGGTGCAACCGGGCGTGATGCGACCCTCGGGCGTCGGGCTGGTCATCTCCACCATCACAAGCGCCGCGCCACCCAAGGCCCTGGCACCCAGGTGCACCAAATGGAAGTCCTGCACCAGACCATCGACCGCGCTGTAGGTGGCCATCGGCGAGACGACGATACGGTTCTTGAGC
>CAJDVP010000043.1_pt1 | contig 14704 bp, 15 predicted proteins | sample 7391311 | NCBI WGS metagenome assembly CAJDVP01 (sample SAMEA7055711, study PRJEB34461) | soil metagenome | biome: terrestrial ecosystem; feature: Peninsula; material: soil | place: Antarctica | collected 2016
CGCAAGATGACACAGCCGAACCGCAGGTTGGCCTGCATGCGGAATAACACCGAGGCGTCTCCGTCGCCCAGCACACGGGTCCAGAACGGCATGACCTGCATGTAGCCGCGGGCGCCGACACTCGACACTGCGAATTTGCGGAACGCGCTTTCGACCTGGATCAGACCCAAAATCATGGTGGTGTCGAGACCGGCGCGCTTGGACTCATACCAGACGGTCTGCAGGAACTCAGTACGGGTATCGAAGTCCGTTTTGCGGTGCCGCAACCGTGTGCTCATGGCGCCCAACCAACGCAGGTAAGCAATACGCGATGCGGTATCGATGAACTCGGGTACTGGCGGCGCTGCGCTATAGATCGCCGCCGTCAGGGCGGTCCGCACCGAGTCGATCAGCGGCTCTTCCAACTGCCCGCCGGCCAAAGCCGTGTGGGGCAAACTGGCAGTCAGCACGCCACCGGCCAAGGCAAGGAGACAGCCGCGTCGCGAGTGACCAGGCGCGTCCGGCACGGTCAGTAGTCGACAATTCTCTGGCAAACCCCTCATTGCTCCAATCGGGCGGTCACAAATTCGAAAATGGCGTCCAAGGCGACTTTGCCGGACTCGGTATCGCGCCGATGCTGGTATTCGACCTGTCCGTCCTTGAGGCCCCGGTCGCCAATGGTGACACGATGCGGCACGCCAATCAACTCCCAATCGGCAAACATGGCGCCCGGGCGTTCACCCCGATCATCCAGGATCACGTCGACACCTGCGGCCAGGAATCGGGCGTAGAGATCATCGGCAGCGCGTTTGACCTCCGGGCTGCGATCGGGCCCGATCGGGCAGATCACGAGCGTGAACGGTGCAATCGCATCGGGCCAGATGATGCCGCGGGCATCGTGGTTCTGTTCGATCGCCGCGGCCGGCAGACGCGTGATGCCGATGCCATAACACCCCATTTCCATGAACTGGGGTTTGCCATTGGCATCCAGGAAAGTGGCGTTCATGGCTTGGCTGTATTTGGTTCCAAGGTAGAACACGTGGCCGATCTCGATGCCACGCTCGATCGCCAGCACACCCTTGCCATCGGGTGACGCATCTCCCGCCACGACATTGCGCAGGTCGGCCACGATTTCAGGCTCCGGCAGGTCGCGCCCCCAATTCACTCCCGTGATGTGGAAATCCGGTTCATTGGCCCCGCAGATCCAGTCGGCCATATGGGCCACCTCCCGATCAGCCACGACACGCACCGGCTTGATCAGGTTCAGCAGGCCGAGATATCCCGGCTTGCAGCCGAAGTGCTCATCGATCTCTTGCAGCGTTGAGAAACGAAAACCTGCTTCCAGCCCAGACACCTTGTTGGCCTTGATCTCGTTGAGGTCGTGGTCGCCGCGCACCATCAGCAGCCAGACCTGTGACTTCACCACGGCGCCCTGGGCATCCTTTTCCTCGGTCGTGACGACCAGCGACTTCACGGTCTGTTGCAGGGGAACACCGAGATACTGCGCGACGTCGGCACAAGTGCTCTTACCCGGAGTCGCGGTCTTGGCCATGGTTTGGGATGGACCTGGCCGGGCTTCCCGCGGCGCGAGCGCTTCGGCCTTTTCCATGTTGGCTGCGTAGTCGCTATCCGGGCAGTAGACGATGGCGTCTTCCCCTGTTGAAGCGATCACCTGGAATTCCTCGCTGAGGTCACCACCGATCGGGCCGCTGTCCGCCGCCACGGCACGGTAACGTAGCCCGAACCTGTCAAAAATGCGGCGGTAGGCTTGGGCCATCTGCTGGTAGCTCACCTTGGCGCCTTCGGCGTCACGGTCGAAGCTGTAGGCATCCTTCATGATGAACTCACGTCCACGCATCAGGCCGAACCGTGGCCGGCGCTCATCGCGGAACTTTGTCTGGATCTGATACAGGTTGCGCGGCAGTTGCTTATAGCTCTTGATGTCCTGACGCATGATGTCGGTAACCACTTCTTCGCTGGTTGGCTGAACGACATAGTCGCGCCCATGGCGGTCGCGTATGCGAAGCAACTCCGGACCCATCGTCTCGAAACGTCCCGTCTCTTGCCACAACTCGGCCGGTTGCACGACCGGCATGGCCAGTTCCACAGCGCCGGCGCGGTTCATTTCTTCGCGCACGATAGCCTCGACCTTGCGGATGACGCGCAAGCCCATCGGCATATAGCTATAGATGCCTGCGCCGAGCTTCTTGATCAGGCCGGCGCGCATCATCAGCTGATGGCTGGCGACTTCGGCATCGGCAGGGGCTTCCTTGAGCGTGGAGATGAAAAATCTGGAGGCTTTCATGAGGGTTGGACGCAAGGGCCATCGCTTTGCCGCGCACGGCTTGCGGGGCATAATGGACGCAGTTTGGAAATTGGGGTTTGATTATGCTTGACCGGGACGGCTTTCGGCCCAATGTCGGCATCGTTCTGCTCAACCAGAGGAACCAGGTATTCTGGGGCAAGCGCATTCGCACCCACTCGTGGCAGTTTCCGCAAGGTGGCATCGACAGGGGGGAATCCCCCGAGCAGGCCATGTTCCGGGAATTGCATGAAGAAGTGGGGCTCCATCCGGAGCATGTCTGCGTGGTTGCACGTACCCGTGACTGGTTGCGCTACGAGGTGCCGGATCGTTATATCCGTCGCGATGCGAGGGGACACTACAAGGGGCAAAAACAGATCTGGTACCTGCTGCAACTGACAGGTTACGACTGGAATCTGAATCTGCGGGCGACCGACCACCCCGAATTCGATGCCTGGCGTTGGAACGATTACTGGGTCCCGTTGGACATGGTGGTCGAATTCAAACGTGGCGTCTACGAGATGGCGCTGACAGAACTCTCTCGCTACCTGCCCCGACACGAGGTACGCAATCGTTATCTGCGCAGTGGCAGTCGCTCGCGCGACCATGACCCGTATCTTCTTATGGGCGATGGGTCCTCCCGCGCGGGATTTGAATTGCCCCCCGGTGCCAGTTTTCAGCCAGATCCGAATACCAACGTCGGACTTGACGAGCCCGACGAACCGTATGCGCCTTAAGACCACTGCGGCCATCATCATCAGCTGCCTTTTCATGACCAATGGGGCATTTGCGCAGCTGACAGACCTTGACGCCGACTGGAAGGAACTCCAGGTCCCGCCACCGGCCACATTCAGTACGGACAATCTGGTGCCGATCGAAATGCCGCGGTATGTGTCGGTCAAGATCGGCATAGACCCTGACAGTCTGACTGTCTCGCAAGACGGCATCGTGCGGTATGTCGTGGTGGCCCTGTCTGAAGGCGGCAACATCAATGCCGCCTTTGAAGGCATCTGGTGTCGTGCGGGGGAAGTCAAGACCTACGCGCGCGCGGGGAACGACCGGAAATGGGATGCCGTTGCCGATCCGCAATGGAAAAGACTCACCGACAGCCAGCCGTCGATGCACGCATTGGCGTTGGCACGGCAAGGCGTTTGTGATGGCAGATCCGCTTCCGGGCACTCGCCACAGTCCATCATCCGCCAGCTGAAGCAATCGCCTTCCGAGGGTTCGCAACGCTGAAATGCACAGCGATGGCGCGCTGCCGCGACCCCACGCCGGACCCCCATCGCAGCTGCAATCAGCGGGTGATCACAAGATTGTCACGATGCACCATCTCCGGTTCCGCGACATAACCCAGCACCCGCTCCAGTTCCGCTGACGGTTTGCGACAGATCAGGCGGGCCTCGAAACTGGAGTAATTGGCCAATCCACGGGCGATCTCGGCGCCGGAGGCCTCGCGGACAGCGATCACCTCGCCGCGCGAAAATTCGCCAACGACGCTGAGCATGCCAATCGGCAACAGGCTCTTGCCTTCAGCTCGCAGTTTGGCTGCGGCGCCTGCATCCACAGTGACCGCACCGCGCAGCTGAAGATGGTCAGAAATCCATTGCTTGCGCGCCTGCTTCTTATGGGTCTGCGCCACCAGCAAGGTACCGATCGATTCACCGGAAATCAGCCGTTGCAACACATCGGGCTCACGCCCCCACGCGATGATCGTCGAGGCACCGGAGCCCGCTGCCCGGCGCGCGGCAAGAATCTTGGTAAGCATGCCGCCACGTCCGAGACTCGAGCCCGCGCCACCTGCCATCAGTTCCAACGCGGCATCGCCAGCCTTCGCCTGATGAACGAATTGGGCGTCGGCACTCTTGCGTGGATCTGCGGTATACAGACCGCGCTGATCGGTCAGGATGATGAGAAGATCGGCCTCCACCAGATTCGCCACCAGAGCGCCCAAGGTGTCGTTGTCCCCGAACTTGATCTCGTCGTTGACGACCGTGTCGTTCTCGTTGATGACCGGCACGATTCCCAGTTTGAGCAAGGTCATCAGGGTTGAGCGCGCATTGAGGTAACGCTCACGGTCGGCCAGGTCGGCGTGGGTCAACAATACCTGCGCGCTGCCCAATCCATGGGCGCGCAGCTTGGACTCGTACATCTGTGCCAGCCCCATTTGGCCCACCGCCGCGGCTGCCTGCAGCTCATGGACCTCGCGGGGCCGCGTCTTCCAGCCAAGGCGCTTCATGCCTTCGGCGATGGCGCCGCTGGAGACCATGACCACTTCACGTTTGTCGCCGACCAGCGATGCCATTTGGCGACACCATTCACCGATCGCCTCTTCATCGAGTCCGCGCCCTTCGTTGGTCACCAGGCTGGAGCCCACCTTGACGACAATTCGCCTGGCCTGGCGCATTACAGGAGGTGGAACACTCTTGCTCATGGTGCAAAGACGCGTTTGCGAGGGAGACGAAACCTAGACCGCACCGCCGGACGTGAATCGCGGGTCGACAATCGGCTCGGCGTGTTCGGCCTGCTGCTGGAGTTGCACCTGCTTGAAAACAGCGTGGATCAGCGATTCGCATCCCTCACGGGTCAATGCGGAAATCTCGAATACCGGCCCCTTGAAACGCATGCGCCGGACAAACTCCGCCACCAGGGCCGCGCGTTTTTCGACGGGTACCATGTCCAGCTTGTTGAGAACCAGCCAACGCGGCTTGCGATGCAGCTTCACATCGTACTTCTTGAGCTCATTGACGATGGCTTTCGCCTGCGCGACCGTATCCACCGTGTCGTCGAACGGCGCCATGTCCACCACATGCAGCAACAGCCGTGTGCGTTGCAGGTGCCGCAGGAACTGATGACCCAGTCCAGCGCCCTCGGATGCGCCTTCGATCAGACCGGGGAGGTCGGCCACCACGAAACTCTGCGATGGGCCGACACGCACGACACCCAGGTTCGGGTGCAAAGTGGTGAAGGGGTAGTCTGCTATGCGCGGCCTGGCATTGGATATTGCTGAAATCAACGTTGACTTGCCCGCATTGGGCATCCCAAGCAGCCCGACATCGGCCAGCACCTTCAACTCAAGTTTGAGGCTCTTTTTTTCCCCTGGCCAGCCAGGTGTCTTCTGGCGAGGGGCACGATTGATCGCACTCTTGAACCGCATGTTGCCAAAGCCGCCATCACCACCCTTGGCAATCGTGATCACTTCCCCTGGCGTGAGCAACTCGTACAGGATCTCGCCTGTCTCTGCATCGGAGATGATCGTGCCCACCGGTACACGCAAGGTAATGTCATCACCCGCAGCACCAAACATGTCCGATCCCATTCCGTGCTGGCCGCGCTTTGCTTCATGCCGGCGCGAGAAACGAAAATCGATCAGCGTGTTCAAGCCAACATCGGCGACCGCGAATACATGGCCACCGCGACCACCATCGCCCCCATTGGGCCCACCGAATTCCTTGTACTTCTCGTGGCGAAACGACACGCAGCCCGCACCACCGTCACCCCCGGCAACGTCAATAGTGGCTTCGTCGACAAATTTCATGAACGGATGGAGGGTACAGGCCGAAGAAACAAATCAATCTGGCTACAAGTTCGAACGCCGAACGATATCAAGCGAGCCACGGGTACCAAGGACATACAAACGAAAAACCCCGCGCCAGGCGCAGGGTTTGGTTCCGGAGCAACGTCGAATCAGACCGATGTGACGTTGACCGTGTGCTTGTTCATTGCACCCTTGATTGCAAACGACACCTTGCCGTCCGCCAACGCGAACAAGGTGTGGTCTTTTCCAACGCCTACATTGACGCCGGGGTGGAACCGGGTGCCGCGTTGGCGCACGATGATCGAACCAGCCGAGACCGCCTCGCCACCAAACGCCTTCACGCCGAGCATCTTGGGCTTGGAATCACGCCCGTTGCGGGTTGAGCCGCCGCCTTTTTTCTGTGCCATCTAACTTCTCCAATCAGTATGCATGAAGCGGAATAACCGCATTCAATTGTTCATCAGGCTGCAATAGCGCCGATTTGCAGCTCGGTGTACTGCTGGCGATGACCCTGGCTCTTTTGATAGTGCTTGCGTCGGCGCATCTTGAAAATGCGAACCTTGTCATGCTTACCATGCGCCACGACCGTGGCTATGACAGTTGCGCCGGATACCAGGGGCGTTCCGACCTTGATCTCAGCGCCGTTTCCGACAGCCAGAACCTGATCGATGACAATCTCCTGGCCTACATCCGCAGCAATCTGTTCTACTTTAATTTTTTCGCCGGCAACAACACGATATTGTTTGCCACCGGTTTTTATGACCGCGTACATGTGGACCTCTCATCTAACGACGGCAAACGCCAAAGCGGTCAACGCGTCTTCGAAATAACCATGCGGACCCAATTCCGCACAGCCGGCGAGTATAGCATCCGCCCTGAACCCAGGCCAAGCTGTGACATTGAACACAATGAGCGCCGTGCCCGCTTCCTATAATGCTCCGCTCACTCCGATCTGCCGGACCTTGCAATCTTCTCCAACTCATCCAACCTCCGGCCTTGCCGTGATCGCTGCCGACATGCGCGAAGTCGATGCCGTCATATCGCGGCGACTGGACTCCGGCGTGCCGCTGGTGGGCGAAGTGTCGCGTTACATCATCGACGCAGGGGGAAAGCGCCTGCGTCCGGCGTTGCTTTTGCTGACCAGTGGTGCGCTGGGACACGTTGGTGTGCAGCGATTCAATCTGGCAGCCGTGGTCGAGTTCATCCACACGGCGACGCTGCTGCACGATGACGTCGTCGACGACTCCGCCTTGCGGCGTGGCAATGCCACTGCCAACGAGACTTTCGGAAACCCGGCAAGTGTGCTGGTCGGCGATTTTCTCTATTCACGTGCGTTCCAGATGATGGTGGAAGCGCAAGACATGCGGGTCATGGCCATACTCGCCGATGCCACCAATGTGATTGCCGAAGGCGAAGTGCTGCAGTTGATGAATATGCATAACGCGGGCCTCGACGAGGCCGGTTATCTGCACGTCATTCGGTCAAAGACTGCAAAGCTGTTTGAAGCCAGCGCACGCGTCGGTGCCATCCTTGCAGGAGCCTCGCCGGCAGTGGAAGAAACCTGCGCAATGTATGGCCAAGCCCTGGGTACCGCGTTTCAGGTCATCGACGATGTGCTCGATTACGCGGGGGACGCCGACTTGCTGGGCAAGAACCTCGGTGATGACCTGCGCGAAGGCAAGGCGACGCTTCCGCTCATCTGCGCCATGCAACGCGGTACGGCCGAGCAGCGGAACTTGATCGCCACGGCGATCGAAGCCGGCGCAGTCGAGAAGTTGCAGCAGATCGTCACTATCGTCAGGGACACCGGTGCGCTGGAATTTTCCCGCGACGCGGCCGCGCGGGAAGCTGCCCGCGCCACGGCGGCGGCGGAGCAATTGCCTGCGGGGCCCTACAGTGCTTGTTTGATACAATTATCGAGTCAGCTTTTGGCGCGTAATAACTAGGTTTCTCCTGTTGTTCGCCCGTAATCGGGGTGTAGCTTAGCCTGGTAGAGCGCTACGTTCGGGACGTAGAGGCCGGAGGTTCGAATCCTCTCACCCCGACCAAGACAACCGGTGTTGTCCATCAGTCTCCCCACATGTGTATTAGGTCCGCTTTCGATGTACATCGCTCAGGCAATCGGGAATGATTAGGCGATAAGCTAACGCCATAGTACATTTTCAGCCCATGTCCGCAGTCGATACAGCCCATCGCGAATCCTCCAGTGTCGCCCTTCCTGGTCTGGGCCGCGCGTTGATTCTTGCGGGAAAGCTGGGACAAAAATCTGCCGAAGACATCTATCGCAAGGCATCGTCCGGCCGAACCAGCTTCATTGCCGAGTTAACGGGCTCGGGCGCAGTTTCCGCATCCGATCTGGCACACACCATGTCGTCGGCCTATGCGGCACCCTTGATTGACCTGGATGCAATTGACCAGGGACGTCTTCCCAAAGGATTGCTGGACCCGAAAATTTGCCAGTCGTACCGCGTGGTGGTTCTGAGCAAGCGCAACAACCGCCTGACGGTTGCCACTGCAGATCCATCGGACCAGGAGGCGATCGAAAAGATCAAGTTTGCGACGCAATTGGGCGTCGATTGGGTGATCGCCGAATACGACAAGATATTGAAGCTGGTCGACGAGAACGCAACGTCCTCGACCGAAACGATGGAAGAGATCATCGGCGGCGAATTCGAGTTCGACGAAGCCGCTGCGGATGGCATCTCGGACAACGAACACGCAAGCGTCTCGGAAGTCGATGACGCCCCCGTCGTCAAATTCCTGCACAAGATGCTGCTCGATGCGTTCAGCATGCGTGCGTCAGACCTGCACTTCGAGCCCTACGAACATACCTACCGGGTTCGTTTCCGGATCGACGGGGAGTTGCGTGAGATTGCGGCCCCACCGATCGCCATCAAGGACAAGCTGGCATCGCGGATCAAGGTCATATCCAAGATGGATATCTCCGAAAAGCGAGTTCCACAAGACGGCAAGATGAAGCTCAAGATCGCGCCCAACAGGGTGATCGATTTTCGGGTCAGCACATTGCCCACGCTTTTTGGCGAGAAGATCGTGATCCGTATCCTGGATCCGAGCAGTGCCAAGCTGGGGGTCGATGCCCTGGGGTACGAACCGGAAGAAAAGCGCCGCCTGCTGGAGGCGATCAGCCGGCCCTACGGAATGATCCTGGTGACCGGGCCCACTGGCTCGGGCAAGACCGTTTCCTTGTACACCTGCCTGAACCTGCTCAATAAGCCAGGGGTGAACATTGCCACCGCGGAAGACCCATGCGAGATCAATCTGCCGGGCGTCAATCAGGTCAATGTCAACGAGAAGGCCGGACTGACCTTCGCAGCGGCGCTGAGGTCTTTCCTGCGCCAGGATCCCGACATCATCATGGTCGGCGAGATCCGAGACCTCGAAACCGCGGACATCGCCATCAAGGCTGCGCAGACCGGGCACCTGGTGTTGTCGACGCTGCACACCAACGATGCGCCGACTACGCTCACACGCATGCGCAATATGGGCATTGCGCCGTTCAACATTGCCTCCAGTGTGATCCTGATCACTGCGCAACGTCTGGCGCGGCGTCTGTGCCCCAATTGCAAGGCGGTGGTGGACATCCCGGAAAAGGCGCTGCTCGATGCCGGGTTCAAACCCACCGAGATCGACAGCAGCTGGACCACCTACCGACCGGTGGGCTGCTCAGCGTGCAATGGCGGTTATAAGGGTCGCGTCGGCATCTATCAGGTAATGCCGATATCGGAAGAAATCCAGCGCATCATCCTGCGCGACGGCAGTGCCCCGGAGATTGCGGCGCAAGCGGCCAAGGAAGGCGTCGAGTCGCTGCGGCGCTCCGGCCTGCTCAAAGTTAAGCAGGGATTGACCTCACTGGAAGAGGTCCTCGCTGTCACCAACGAATAGAAAAAGGGCTCCGAGACCATATGGCTACTGCGAAACCCAAACGCGCCAACGAGACGGTCTTCGAGTGGGAGGGCAAGGATCGCAATGGCAAGCAGGTCCGCGGCGAAACTCGAGCGGTCGGCATCAATCAGGTGCAAGCCACATTGCGGCGCCAGGGTGTCACGCCGACAAAGATCAAGAAGCGCCGCATGGGCGGCGGGAAGTCAATCAAGCCCAAGGACATGGCGATCTTCACCCGGCAACTGGCCACGATGATGAAGGCGGGTGTGCCGTTGCTGCAGGCCTTCGACATCGTGGGCCGCGGCAATCCCAACCCGCGTGTTACCAAGCTGCTCAGTGACATCCGTACCGACGTTGAAACCGGCACATCGCTCAGCGTGGCGTTTCGCAAGTTCCCCTTGTATTTCGACAACCTGTACTGCAATCTGATCGAAGCGGGCGAATCGGCCGGTATCCTTGACCAGTTGCTCGATCGCCTGGCGGTCTACATGGAGAAGACCGAGGCCATCAAGTCAAAGATCAAGTCGGCGCTGATGTATCCGGTCACGGTGCTGATCGTCGCTTTCGTGGTGGTGGCGGTCATCATGATCTTTGTTATTCCCGCCTTCAAGGAAGTCTTCTCCAACTTCGGCGGGGACCTGCCGGTACCGACCCTGGTGGTCATCGCGATGAGTGAATTCTTCATTCAGTACTGGTACCTGATCTTCGGTGGGATCGGGGGTGGTGTCTACTTTTTCATGCAAGCCTGGAGGCGCAACGAAAAAGTCCAGAACTTCATGGACCGTGTTCTGCTCAAGCTGCCAGTATTCGGCGTGCTGGTCGAAAAGTCCTGTATCGCACGCTGGACCAGAACCTTGTCGACGATGTTCGCCGCCGGCGTGCCCCTGGTCGAAGCGCTCGACTCGGTTGGCGGGGCGTCCGGTAACTCGGTGTATGAACGGGCCACCGTCAAGATCCAGCATGAAGTCTCCACCGGAACCGCGTTGACAGTCGCGATGACCAACGTCAACCTGTTCCCATCGATGGTGCTGCAGATGTGCGCCATCGGCGAGGAATCCGGCTCGATCGATCACATGCTCGGCAAGGCAGCCGATTTCTACGAAGCCGAAGTTGACGACATGGTTGCCGGTATTTCCAGCCTGATGGAGCCCATCATCATCGTCATTCTGGGTACCGTGATCGGTGGCATCGTCGTGGCCATGTATCTACCGATCTTCAAGCTCGGCGCTGTGGTCTGATGTGGGAGTTTCCCGGAGTTGACGTCGCCTTGTTCGGTGTGTTGGGTTTGCTCGTGGGCAGTTTCCTGAATGTGGTGATCTACCGTCTGCCCAAAATGCTCGAGGTGGAATGGGCCGACAACTGTGCGGAACTGGCCGGCACCGAACCACCGGTGCGTGAGCCCTTCAATCTCGCTCGACCACGTTCGCGCTGCCAGCAGTGCCAACACATGATTCGCTGGTACGAGAACATCCCCGTCCTGAGTTATCTGGCCTTGCGCGGTCGCTGCTCGAATTGCAAAACCGCCATTGGCATGCGTTATCCGCTGGTGGAACTGGCGACCGGTCTGCTTTTCGCCGCGCTGGCGGGCATGTATGGCCTGACGATGACAGGTCTGGTATGGGCGATTCTGGCTTGCCTGCTGGTGGTGCAGTTTTTCATCGACTTCGACACCCAGCTACTGCCGGACGACCTGAACTACCTGATCCTGTGGCTTGGCCTGATCGCGTCCGCCATGGGGTGGACCACCATTGCACTACCTTCGGCGGTTTGGGGTGCGGTATTGGGTTACCTGAGCCTGTGGACGGTCTACCAAGTCCATCATCGCCTGACCGGCAAACACGGCATGGGGCATGGGGACTTCAAGTTGCTCGCCGGACTGGGCGCCTGGTTTGGCGCCGAGTACCTCGTCGCCATCATCCTGTTGTCGTCGGTTGTGGGTTCGATCATCGGAGGTGGCTTGATGGTGGCGGGGCGCCTGGCCCATCGCGACATCCCCATTCCATTCGGCCCTTTTCTCGCAGGCGCTGGTCTGCTCGCGATGCTGGCCGGACCTGGTCGGCTGGAGAGCTTGGTGCCGTTCGCATTTCCGTTCTCGCATCTTGCCCGATGACTTAATGGTGCGATTGGGACTGACCGGCGGCATTGGCAGCGGAAAGACAACAGTGGCCGCCCTCTTCGAGGCGCGGGGAGCAGTGATCATCGACGCGGATGCGATCTCGCGCCAGGTGACAGCAACCGGGGGTCTGGCAATCACACCGATTGCGGACAGTTTCGGGCGCGACTACATCACGCGCGACGGCGCCCTGGACCGCGACCGGATGCGTCAGGCCAGCTTTTCCGATGCACAGGCGCGCGCGCGCCTGGAGGCCATCATCCACCCTCTGGTTGCGCAGGAGTCCGCGCAACGGGAGGCGGAAGCCATCGCAGCAGGCTCCCGAGCTATCGTTTTCGACATCCCCTTGCTGGTGGAATCGCGGCGATGGCGCCAACGCGTGGACCAGGTGCTGGTCGTCGATTGCCCACCCGAGGTGCAAATTGACCGGGTGGTGGCGCGCAGCGCCTTGTCACGTGGCGAAGTCGAACGCATCATTGCCAGCCAGGCGTCTCGGCAAAGACGTCTGCGCGCAGCCGATATCGTGATATTCAACGCCGGGGTATCGCTCAAAAATATCGCAGCCCAGGTGGAACAGTTGGCCGCTCGCTTCGGGCTATCATCGGTTTAATGGAAGCAGCTGTGTGATTCTTTACGAATACCCATTCAACGAGCGCATCCGGACCTATCTGCGTATTGAGCATTTGTTTCGTCGCATGGTGGAGTTGGTCTCACGCGACCATCCGCTCGATCATCATTACGCCTTGTCGACCATCTTCGAAGTGATGGACGTCGGCGCAAGGGCTGACCTCAAGTCGGATTTGCTCAGGGACCTGGAAAAGCAACGACAAACCCTGAACAGTTACCGTGGAAACCCCGCGATATCGGAAAAAGCGCTCGACGCCGTCATGGCCCGGGTCGACCATTGTTACAGCGGGTTGGGCAACGTGCATGGCAAGGCGGGCCATGCCCTGACGGAAAACGACTGGCTGATGAGCATCCGCAGCCGGGTCGGGATACCGGGCGGCACATGCGCGTTCGACCTTCCTGCCTACTATGCATGGCAACAACAGCCCGGAGCAGTACGCCGCTCCGACCTGCATCGCTGGGCATCGACACTGGCACCTCTGGCTGACTCGGTCAACCTTCTGATGAAAATGCTGCGGGAGAGCGGGTCGGCGCAGAAGGTGATGGCGCTCGCAGGCCAATACCAGCAAAACCTGCCGCAAGGCAAGGCTTTCCAGCTGCTGCGCCTGTCGCTCGATCAGGATCTGGCAATCGTGCCTGAAATCAGTGGTAACCGTCTGATGGTGTCAATCCGGTTCATGCGTCAGGAGGCGGACTACCGCCTGCATGCCAGCACCGATGATTGCGCATTCGAATTGACGCTGTGCGCATGAAACAACGACGCAAAGACAATCACACGCCCGACGCCAGCGCGCAACCTGCGGCGGCGGAAGTGCCACAGACAAAGGTCCGATTGGTGACCTGTCCGCAATGCGGCGGCGACTCCGTTTACGCAGCGTCGAATCCGTACCGGCCTTTCTGCTGCCAACGCTGCAAGAACATCGACTTCGGTGCCTGGGCGGACGAGTCATTCCGGGTACCGGACAAGACCGACCCCGATTCCCAGTCGACGGACGATCCCACGCGCCTGCAATAGGCGCTGCAGCGCCAGAAAAGCACGCGCCAAACCAGGTTCGATCTGATGCGCCGCGCCAACCACCTGTCAATAGGTCGGTCCAAGGTAGTCTCGTTCCGCAGCCAGCCAGTCCAACACCGGAATGGTTCCCGGCAACACCGGGGCCACATCGACAGGCAACTGCTGCCAGCTGCAGTGTTGTCCCTCTCGCATCTGCAGCTGGCCTGACCACGCCGTCACCTTGCAGAAATGCAGATGCACCAGCGCATGCGGGTAGTCGACCACCTTGGAATGCCAGGGTACGATTGCCTGCGCGTCGATTCCGAGTTCTTCATACAATTCGCGTCGCAATGCGCTGGTCACACTTTCATCGGTTTCCAGCTTGCCGCCAGGAAACTCCCAATACCCCGCATAGACCTTTCCAGGAGGTCGGCTGGTCATCAGAAATGAAGCGTCATGCGGCCGGATCAGGACACCCACAGCCACGTCGACCATCGGCCGATCGGCCCCACCTTCGCGTGCACGTTCTGGGTGCGCCCGCAGCGGCGCGTCGTCGGTCACTGTGATCGCGCGCGTCCGCTGAAATCGCGCGCGAACTGGAGGGCCACGCGTCCGCTACGGGAGCCCCGCTCCAGAGCCCACACCAATGCCTCGTGGCGGGCCGCGTCGATTTGTGGCTGGGTTATACCGAACGATTGCAACCACTGTGCCACGATGGTGAGATATTCATCCTGCGTAAACGGGTAGAAGCTGACCCACAGGCCGAACCGTTCCGACAACGAGATCTTTTCCTCAACCACTTCACCCGGATGCACCTCGCCATCGTCAGTGTGGGTGTAGCTGAGGTTCTCCTTCATGTACTCCGGCAGCAGGTGACGCCGATTGCTGGTGGCGTACACCAAGACATTTGCCGTGGTCTCGGCCACGGAACCATCGAGAATCGACTTCAGCGCCTTGTAGCCCGGCTCCCCTTCTTCGAAACTCAAATCGTCACAAAACACGATGAATTTTTCGGGCCTGTCGGACACGACGTCGACGATATCGGGCAGATCAACCAGATCGGCCTTGTCCACTTCAATCAAGCGCAATCCACGGGTTGAATACTCCTGCAGGCAGGCCTTGATCAGCGACGACTTGCCGGTTCCCCGCGCGCCGGTGAGCAATACATTGTTTGCGGTCTTGCCTTCGACAAACTGCTCGGTGTTGCGGCGGATTTTTTCCTTCTGCACCGCTATTTCCTGCAAGTCG
>CAJDVP010000045.1_pt1 | contig 14606 bp, 14 predicted proteins | sample 7391311 | NCBI WGS metagenome assembly CAJDVP01 (sample SAMEA7055711, study PRJEB34461) | soil metagenome | biome: terrestrial ecosystem; feature: Peninsula; material: soil | place: Antarctica | collected 2016
GGCGTAGTTCTGGAACACCATCGCGATGCCGCGTTGTGATGGCGGCAGGGCGGTGACGTCGCGGCCGTTGACGAACACCTGGCCGCTGGACGCTGTTTCCAGCCCTGCAATGATCCGCAGCGTCGTCGATTTGCCGCACCCGGATGGCCCGAGCAGAACGCAAAAACTGCCTTCATCGATCTCCAGTGTGATGCCGTCCAGCGCTTTGGTGGCGGCCCATTGCTTGGTGATGGACACAAGGCGTATCGATGACATTGCGCGAGTATATAGACGCGCGATGACTATGTTGCAGACGGTTCGCGACCCGTACGGGCGCGTTTTCGACAAGCAATCACAAGTCGATTCGTACAATCTGCCGACACAGTGCAGCACCCCAGGCAGTCTGGCCAAAGCCGGGGCGCCGGCACTGCCCTCAACGCTGGAGTTGCCCTTGCATACACCGTTTCTCGCCCGTTCACGTCGCACCCGCCGCACGCCGTTTACGGACAGGGTCACGGCAGCCGGTGTCAAGGCCTATACGGTCTACAACCATATGTTGTTGCCAGCGGTGTTCCGGTCGGTCGAGGAGGATTACCAGCACCTGAAGTCGGCAGTGCAGTTGTGGGACGTCGCCTGCGAACGCCAGATCGAATTGCGCGGGCCGGACGCCGAACGCCTGCTGCAGTTGACCAGCCCACGCGACCTCTCGCGCATGCAGGACGACCAGTGCTTCTATGTGCCGATCGTCGACGTCAACGGCGGCATGATCAACGATCCGATCGTGCTCAAGCTGGCCGCGGACCGGTTCTGGGTCTCGATTGCCGACAGCGACCTGATCTATTACTACAAAGGCCTGGCCGGTGGATTCGGCCTGGACGTGTCGGTATCCGAACCCGATATTTCACCGCTGGCGATCCAGGGACCCAAGACCGATATCCTGGTGGAACGACTATTCGGGCAGGCGATCCGCGAGACAAGATTCTTTCGCCACAAGACGATCCACTTCCAGGGGCAGGAGATGGTGATCGCGCGTTCGGGCTGGTCGCGCCAGGACGGCTTCGAGATCTACATGGACGGCAGCCAGCATGGCCCGGCGTTGTGGGACCACATCATGCAAGCGGGCGAAGACCTGGACATCCGCGCCGGTTGCCCGAACGGAATCGAACGCATCGAGGCTGGCCTGCTGAGTTATGGCAACGACATGACACTGGAGAACACGCCGTTCGAGGCAGACCTCGGCAAATACGTGCAACTTGATCGGGTGCCGACCTGCCGCGCACGCGCGGCCTTGCTGGAGAAGCAGCAACCCGAGCGGCAACTGCGAGCGATCGAGATGTCCGGCAGTCCGTTGCCGGCTTGCACTGAAACCTGGCCCCTCACTGCCGATGGTCAACACGCGGGGCAGGTTGGATCGGCCGCGTATTCGCCCGATTTCAACACCAACATCGGCATTGCGATGGTCGAGGCTGCGTATTGGGATGCGGGTACGACGCTGGTGGTGCAGACGCCCGTCGGTCCGCGCGACGTGCTGGTGCGTTCGAAATACTGGATCTGACGGGTGCGCGTCAAGTCACCTTGCGGGTGGGCGTGGGCAGCGCGTCTATTTCAAACTGCCTGACAGAAACTGCGCCAGCCGTTCGCTTTTCGGATGTGCCAGCACCTCGGCGGGAACGCCTTGTTCCTCGATGTGACCCTTGTGCAGGAAGATCAGGTGGTTGGCGACCTCGCGCGCAAAGCCCATTTCGTGTGTGACCACGACCATCGTTCGTCCGTCTTTTGCCAGAGTGCGCATCACCTTGAGCACTTCAGTCACCAGTTCCGGGTCGAGCGCGCTGGTGGGTTCGTCGAACAGCATCACCTCTGGCTCCATCGCCAGTGAGCGGGCGATCGCCACACGTTGCTGCTGTCCGCCGCTCATGTGGGCCGGATAACGGTCTTCCATGTTTGGCAGGTCGACCAGTGCGAGGTATTTGCGGGCACGGGCCACCGCTTCGTCGCGCGGCACTTTCATCACATGTACGGGCGCCTCGATGATGTTCTGCAACACCGTCAGGTGGCCCCACAGGTTGAAGTGCTGGAACACCATCGCCAGCTTGGTGCGCAGGCGCTGCAATTGTTTTGCGTCAACCGCATGCAATTCGCCAGTCTTGCCGGGCGCCAGTTGCAGCTCCTCGCCTGCCACCACGATACGACCCTGATTGGGCTTTTCCAGCAGGTTGATGCAGCGCAGAAAGGTGCTCTTGCCCGAGCCCGAACTGCCGATGATGCTGATCACATCGCCGCCGCGGGCTTCCAGCGACACGCCCTTGAGCACTTCGTTGGCTCCGAAACGCTTGTGGATGTCGATGGCCTGGAGCTTGAGCGTCTTGTCGTTGTTCATCAGGTTTGGGGCTGTTGGTGGTCGGTCGGCACTCAAGCACCCAACAGGTCGCCGGTGCGAAACGGAACCTTGCCGGCGATATTGGCCAGATCGTCACCGGCCAATGCGTAACGGTCGTTGGTGCGGGCATACAACACACCGGCGACTTCGGCGTGCATCGTCAAGGTGGTATCGGTGATCGGGTCGATGATCTCGACCACCGGGTCACCGATCCGAAGAAGGTCTCCGGGTTGGGCGGCAAACACCAGCAGACCGGCCACGGGTGCCTTGACCGTCTGCGCGCCGGCCAACGGCGTGGCATCGCATTGTGGCGCCGGCAGCAGTGGTGGTTCGCCTGCGATCACACCGGCGTGTTGCAGGTAAGCCAGGATGGCGTTGGCATCGGCGCGGGCCAGCGGATGACTGACCTCGGCTTCACCGCGCAACTCAACCGTCGTGCTGGCGCAGGCCTGCGGCAGCGGGCAATTGGCCATTGACGCGTCGTAGCCTAGCCGCTGCGAGAGTTTCCACCACAAGCCGGAACAACACTCGTCGAACGAAATGCCACCGGCATGTTGTGCCAGCAGCACCGCGCGGGCGCCCAGCAGGCGTGCCAAGGGTTCGACCTGCGGCCAGCACGGGGTTTCGGTGTACAGGTGCACTGCCGCCTCGCAGTCGCAATGCAGGTCAAGCACGATGTCGGCGTCGAACGCCAGCGCAACCAGTGTCTTGCGCAGGCTGTGCAACGCGTTGGCCGGCTTCCATTGCGCCAGCTGGGCCGCCACCGCGGCGCGCACCGTGGCGATATTGGCCTGTGGGTCATTGCCAAGCTGCGTGTGGACGATGTCGAACACCTCGCCAGCCAGATCGGGAAAATTGCGATTGAAGTTCTCCGAGCTGTCCAGTTCGAATCGACCCATGGCCTTGTGGTCCAGCCTTTGTGCCAGCCCGATCGGGTTGGCCACTGGCACCAGCACTACCTCGCCGCACAGCTGCCCATCGTCTTCCAGTGCCTGCAGCCGCTGGCGCAGATGGTAGGCCACAAGCATGCCGGGCAACTCCTCGGCATGCAGGCTGGCCTGGATGTAGACCTTCGGGCGCGCACCGCTGACGCCGAAATGCAGGCTGCTCACATGGGTCTGGCGGCCCAGGCTCTGAAGTTCCAGTGGATGGTCGGTGCGGCGCATGGTCGGTTGCTCCAGTATCAATCGCGACGCGGCGCCAGGTGCGCCAGGAAGTGGCGTTCGGCCAGTTTGAATATGCCAATCAAACAGAACGTCGTGCACAGATAGATCGCCGCTGCAGCCAGGTAAGCTTCGAATGGCAGGTAGAAGTCGGAGTAGATACGGCTGGCTGCGGCAGTCACATCCAGCAGGCCGGGAACCGCGCTGGCCAGGCTGGTGCTGTGCAGCATCATCACCACCTCGTTGCTGTATGGGGGCAGGGTGCGGCGCATCGCGCTGGGCAGGACGATACGCAGCATCACCTGCAGCCGGCTCATGCCGAAAGCCTGTGCCGATTCGATCTCGCCGGCATAGGTTTCCCGGATCGTGCCGGCCAGCATCTCGGCGGTATAACCGGCAGTGTTCAGACTGAAGGCCAGCAGTGCGCAAAAGGCGGGGTTCTTGAAATGGGTCCAGGGCCAGACGTCGTCCCAACGCGCCTGGATCCATTCGAGCTGGCCCAGGCCGTAATAGATCATGTAGATCTGGATCAGCAGCGGCGTTCCTCGGATCACGAAGGTATACGCGCCGACGATACGTTCGAGCCACTTCCAGGGGCCGGTCAGGGCCAACGCAAACAACACCGACAGCACGCCGCCCACCAACAACGACGACGACAACAGCCAGAGCGTGGTCATGAGGCCCTGGCCATACAGTGCCAGGCTCTCGGGGCGGAAGATGACTTCCCAATCCATTTACAACTCCCCGCGCTGGGCGCCCAGGCTGTAGCGCGCGTGCAACCAGCGCAGCGCGCTCAGCGAGACCCAGGTGTAGAGCAGGAACAAGGCGCCGGTGAACAGGAAGAACGCAAATGGCGAGCGTGTGGCCGCGCTGGCCTGTTTGGCCAGATAGGTCATCTCGTGCAGACCGATCAGGCTGATCAGCGCAGTGGCCTTGATCAGCACCAGCCAGTTGTTGGTGAAGCCGGGTAATGCATACCGCACCATTTGCGGCAAGGTGATTCGGATGAAGGCCTGCGCCGGCCGCATGCCGAACGCTTCGGCCGCCTCGAACTGGCCGTGCGGGATCGACAGGATGGCGCCGCGAAAGGTTTCCGTCATGTACGCGCCGTAAATGAAACCCAGCGTCATCACGCCGGCGCTGAACGGTTCGATGTCCAGCGTGAAACCGGTGCCCGACATCTCCAGCAAGGTGTTGATGCCGATGCTGCCACCGTAAAACACCAGCAGCATCAGCACCAGCTCGGGGATGCCCCGGATGATGGTGGTGTAGACGGTGGCAAGCCCCACCAGAGGCTTGCTACCGGAGAGTTTGGCCGCCGCCCCCATCAGGCCCAGCACGATGGACACCGCCAGCGCCGCCAGCGACACCCCCACGGTCAGCAGCGCACCGTTGAGGATGGACCAGTAGTAGTTGGACACAAACGCCGGGGTCAAGCAGAAAAAATCAGGTTGGCAGCCGTCCCGGGCCGCCTACCTGATGGTCGACAGCGGGAATCAGCTGCCGTAGACGTCGAACTTGAAGTACTTGTCGTTGATCGTCTTGTAGACGCCGTTGGTGCGGATCGCCTTGATCGCGCCGTTGATCTCCTTCTTCAGTTCGGGTTGGCCTTTGCGCAACGCAATGCCGACGCCGGAGCCGAAATACTTGGGTGTGAACAGCTCGGGGCCGACCACCACGTAGTCCTTGCCTTCGGGCTTGGACAGGAAACCGCCGGTGACTTCGAGCACGTCGGCCACGGTGCCGTCCAGACGCCCTGACTTGATGTCGAGGTAAACCTGATCCTGCGCCTCATACGACGTGATGATCACGCCGGCCTTCTTGAGTTCGCCATTGGCGTATTTCTCTTGCGTGCTGCCCTTGAGTACGCCGATTTTCTTGCCCTTGAGCGAAGCCGGACCGTCGAACTTGACGTCGTTCATGACGACGATCTTGCTTGGCGTGTTGTAGTACTTGTCGGTGAAATCGACGACTTTCTGACGGTCGGCGGTGATCGACATCGAGCTGATGATGACGTCGTATTTCTTCGCCTGCAGGCCGGGAATCATGCTGTCCCAGACCTGTTCGACGAACACGCACTTGCGCTTGAGCTGGTCGCAGATCGCGTTGGCGATGTCGACGTCAAAGCCGGCTGGTTTGCCGTCGGCGGTCTTGAAGGTGAAGGGCTCGTAGGTCGGATCGATCGCGACCTTGAGTTCCTTGTCTTGCGCCGACGCAGACAATGCAATGGCGCCCATGGCGAGCGCGAGGATGAGCTTTTTCATGAAGTTTCCCGTTTGAGTGGCCCGAGGAAAACCCGGGCGCTGATTGAGAGAGACGCTGATTCTAGGGCGACAGAACGGCGGTCTGGCTCAGTGTTTGCCCTTTGATTGGTCCTGCAATACCCGCTGATGTGGGTAAAACCGTACACTTCAGGGCTTCCCCCGGCCTGACCCATGAACGCAACTGTTGACGTTTCCCTGCTCGCGCGCGCCGCGAAACCGCTGACCAGCTATCGCAAGTACTGGGCAGGGCGTTTCGGCCCGGCCCGCTTTCTGCCGATGAGCCGCACCGAGATGGAGCAACTCGGCTGGGACAGCTGCGACATTGTCCTGGTCACCGGTGACGCCTACGTCGACCACCCGAGTTTCGGTATGGCCGTGATCGGCCGTACGCTGGAGGCACAGGGTTTCCGCGTCGGCATCATCGCCCAGCCGGATTGGCAAAGCGCCGATGCGTTCAAGGCCTTGGGCAAACCGAACCTGTTCTGGGGCGTGACCGCCGGCAACATGGATTCGATGATCAACCGCTACACCGCGGATCGCAAGATCCGCAGTGACGACGCCTATACACCCGGTGACCTGGGTGGCAAGCGGCCGGACCGGGCTGCCATCGTCTACAGCCAGCGTTGCCGCGAGGCTTACAAGGATGTGCCCATCGTTCTCGGCGGCATCGAAGGCAGCCTGCGCCGGATCGCGCATTACGATTATTGGTCCGACAAGGTGCGCCGCTCCATTGTGGTTGACGCCAAATGCGATCTGCTGCTGTTCGGCAATGCCGAACGTGCGCTGGTCGAGATCGCGCATCGCATTGCGGCGCGTGAGCCGGTGCATTCCATCACCGATGTGCGCGGCACCGGCTTTGTGCGCCGCACGGACGATCCGAGCGGGCAGGGATGGTCCGAGATTGATTCGACCAGTGTCGACCAACCCGGGCGCGTCGACGCACAGGTCAACCCCTACCAGACCACGGCCGAACAGGCCACTGGCGCAGGTGAGAGTTGCAAGCGGGAAGAGACGCAGACGCCCCAGGCCTCCCCGTCCACCGACGCAGGCGCGGGCGCCGCCAAGTCCCGCATCCAGCCATTGACTTTCATGCCGAACCCGGCGCTGCAAGGCAAGCTGCGGGTGCCGCCACGTGAGCGCACGGTGATCCGCTTGCCCAGCTTTGAGCAGGTACGCAGCGACGCAGTGCTTTACGCTCATGCCAATCGCGTGTTGCACCTGGAGACCAATCCTGGCAACGCGCGCGCCCTGGTGCAGGCCCATGGTGAAGGCGCCACCGCACGGGATGTCTGGCTTAATCCGCCGCCGATTCCGCTTACGACGGCCGAGATGGACCATGTGTTCGATCTGCCGTATGCGCGCGCGCCGCACCCCAGTTATGCTGATGAAAACGGCAGCCATGATGGCGCCACCAAGATCCCCGCGTGGGAGATGATCCGGTTTTCGATCAACATCATGCGGGGTTGCTTTGGTGGTTGTACTTTCTGCTCGATCACCGAGCACGAAGGGCGCATCATCCAGAGTCGCTCGGAAGACTCGGTGATTCGCGAGGTCGAGGCCATCCGCGACACCGTCCAGGGGTTCACCGGCACCATCTCCGACCTGGGCGGGCCGACCGCCAACATGTACCGCCTCGGCTGCAAGTCCCGCGAGATCGAAGCGGCCTGTCGCAAGCCGAGCTGCGTATACCCCGGCATCTGCAGCAATCTGCTGACCAACCATGACCCGCTGATCCAGATATACCGGCGTGCGCGCAGCCTCAAGGGCATCAAGAAGATCCTGATCGGCTCCGGGCTGCGCTACGACCTGGCGGTGCAGTCGCCCGAATACGTCAAGGAACTGGTGTCGCACCATGTCGGTGGTTACCTGAAGATTGCGCCGGAGCACACCGAGCAGGGTCCGCTGTCCAAGATGATGAAACCCGGCATCGGGAACTATGACAAGTTCAAGCAACTGTTCGATAAATTTTCGCTCGAAGCCGGCAAGAAGCAGTTTCTGATTCCGTATTTCATCGCTGCGCACCCAGGCACCAGCGACGAAGACATGATGAACCTGGCACTCTGGCTCAAGAAGAGCGGTTATCGCGCCGACCAGGTGCAAACCTTTTATCCCAGCCCGATGGCCACTGCCACCGCGATGTACCACAGCGGCCGCAACCCGCTGCGCAAGGTCGGGCGCGACACCGAGGTGGTGGACGTCGTGCGCGGCGAACGCCGGCGCAGGCTGCACAAGGCGTTTTTGCGCTACCACGACGCCAACAACTGGCCGTTGCTGCGTGAGGCTCTCAAGTCCATGGGCCGGGCCGACCTGATCGGGAACGGTAAACACCACCTGATCCCGACCTTCCAGCCGCTCACGGATGGCAACTACACCAGTGCGCGGCGCAAGAATTCGACCGGCGCCAGCATGAAGGCGGTGGTTCCGGTCAAAGGGCGTCTGTTGACCCAGCACACCGGGCTGCCGCCTCGGGTCACCGGCAATGCCAAACCAGGGCGCAAAAAGCAAGGCTGACCTGGGTGTGGCGGTTGTGGTCGTCCGGTTGCGGCAGGCTGACTGGTTTCCAGTCTGCGAGGCACCCTCGTCTTACGACTGTGATCCGTACTGATCAGTGTGTTATTTTTGTCCGGGTGTTATTGACACGGTAATTTAACCCGGGTATTATTCGCGCCTTTCCAGACATCTGAATGCCGCGCGATGCACGACCCCACTCCCCGTTCTTTTAGTTGTTTCGACGGTTTCCGCCGCATTGCATCTGGCGACTTGACCAAGGTCATGCCTCTCTGTCGGCGTGCGTTGTCACAACCCAAGCCAGGGCCGGTCTTGTTGTTTGATGACCGCACCGGCCGCACGATCGACATCGATCCCCGTGAACCCGGATCCTTTGTGACAGATCCGGGCGCCGAACCTGTTCCTGCCGATCCTGCTGATGCGGCGCCCGTGACCGACCCGCCGCGCGGTCGTGGCCGCCCAAAGCTTGGTGTGGTCGCGCGCGAAGTGACCTTGTTGCCGAGACATTGGGATTGGCTTGCCAGCCAGAGCGGCGGTGCATCGGTGGTGTTGCGCAGACTGGTCGAACAGGCGCGTCGCAGCGACTCGGACGACGCACGTCAGCGCCAGGAACGCGCCTACCACTTCATGTCGGTCGTGGCCGGCAACCTGCCTGGATTCGAAGAGGCGATACGGGCCTTGTTCGCCAATGACCTGGCCCGGTTCCGGGAACGGATGACCGATTGGCCTGTGGATGTACGCCTGCACGCGCTGCAATTGGCCTTTGGAGAAACAGGGCCACGCGAAGACATGGCGCCTGTCGCTCATGCGGTCGACACGCCAGGCAACCGGGCAGTGGCACCATGAACGACAAGCGCAAGCTGCGTGACGACTACAAGCAGTCGTTTTTACCGATCGGTGTTTATGCGATCCGCAACACCGTGAATCAGCGGGTGTTTATTGGTGGGTCGCGCAATCTGCACGGTGCCATGAACCGGCACCGATTCGAGTTGACCACCGGGGCACATCGCAACGCTGCGTTGCAGGCGGACTGGAAGCTTTTCGGTGCCTCGGCTTTTTGTTTCGAGGTGCTCGACCAGATCAAGGAACGCCAGGATCAGTCCGTAGACTACGACGCCGAACTCGCAAGCTTGCTGGCGTTGTGGGCTGATGATTTTGCGGATCGAGGCGAACAAGGCTACAACCTGCCGGCGTCCAGCGGCCCGCCCGGCAAGGCCAATGCATCCCAACGCCCCACTGGCGCGGCGCTGGATATGAAGGAGCAACTATGAAACCCGCACCGCAATCATCTACGCTGGATCAGTGTCTGCGCATCAGCGCGGCGCATGCGCGCCTGCAGCTTGCACTCGACGAAGAACTCGGCACATTCCATGGACTGAGTTATGCAGACTTTCTGTTGTTGCACCAACTCGCCGGCGCGCAGGGTCAGCGGTTGCCGATGGCTGAACTGGCCCCGGAGTTGGGCCTGCGTCAGTCCGCGTTGCTGCGGCAGATCCTGCCGTTGGAAAAGACAGGCCTTGTCGCACGCGACGGACTTGCGGGCCAGGGAGGCAGCCGCGATGTGCAATTGCGATCGGCGGGTCGTCAGGTCGTCTCAAATGCCAGTGAAACTGCGCAAGCGTTGTGCGAACACCTGGCGCCGTCGCTGGGCGTGGTGGTCGCTGCTGCGGATCTGGACCGCATGGACTGAAAGGCAGTCGCTGTTCAGGCTGCGTCCAGCGCGTTCACCTGGGCGAGCAATTGCGCGACGTACCGGTCCTCGATCTGCAGTGCCGTCAACTGCGCCGCGAGGCTTTCCAGGTAGGCGCGGTTGGTGCCCAATGGGCCACACGCCGTGGCCACCACGACTGCTGTTTCTCTCAGTGTCAGGTCACCGACATACTCTGGATGCGTGCAGTTGGCGGCAAATACCAGAGCTTCGACATCGCCTTGCGGTGTTGCTGCCGTTCGCCATTGAGGTGCATAACCACCACGGATCATTTCGCGGCTCCACAAGAGGTTCGTCTCCGCATCGATGTCTTCGGCGGGAATACGAAACACCAGCCCGGTGCAGCTGCCGGGCTGCGGCGCCAGGGTCAGCATCAAAGCAGGGTGTTGCGGCGTACCGCGCCCGGTGGTGATGCGGTAGCTGAAGCGCCGCTGATAGTGTTCGACCTGCGCCAGCCGCACCTCCGCGAAATGGATCGCCGGGTCCCACATCAACGAGCCGTAGGCATAAACCCACAGATCGCCCGGCCTGCTGCGGCCTTGCAGCGTGGCGTGGCGCATCGCCTCGCGATCGTGGTCGGCGAGTCGCCACTGCATGTCCAGGCCTGCAGCGCGGGCACGTTCGTCCCAGGTGGCCAGCCGTTGTGGCGTCATGCGCAGTTCCGAGACCTCACAAGGGGTCAGCCGGTCGCGCAGTTGCGGCAGATGGATGAACGGACTGGTGGACTCGGTCACATCAAGACGTTGGAACCCAAGGGGCGTTTATTTACGTAGCTGTTTCAGTGTGACAACAGCCCATCCGCAACAGGCGCTGGCAGGCTGGCATCGGCCAGTGGATGACGCAGCAGCAGCCGGTCGATCGCGTTGAGCGTATCGTAACTCTCCGCAAAGTCGGCGAACAGCGTTGCATCGTCCGGTGCTGCGGCCTTGCCATGCCAGTCACGGCGAAATTGGGTAAAAATCTCGCCAAAGCTGCGTCGGCCATCGATCAGGCGCAGGATCTGCGGGCCGTAACGACCCGGGTTGACGGTCACCACCAAACCCGAATGCTGGTGCTGCAACTGGAACGGCTGGCCCCGGTTGCTGGAAAACACCCGGGCGGCGGTTTCGCCGTCGAGCGGCTCGTGGAAGTAGAACGGGATGTACTCCGGGTCGCCATATGGGGCGGTGCATTGATGCCCCGCGGTGGCGTACAACACATGCATCGTGATGGTGCCCCCCAGCAATTCAGCCATCGCGTATTGCCGGCGCAGCGGCAGTGTGCGCCATGCGGCCATCATGTCCGGCGGTTTGACACCGAGCACCATATGCGGAAGGTACGGTGAACGGCCGCGCTGCACGTCGGTGAATTCCAGGTGCAGGCCGTGGCCCTTGCCGTTGCCGTCGTCGGACAACCAGTCGAACAATTCGTCGACCGAATAGGCGCGGTCCTGCGCGTGCAGCAAGAGGTCGGCCAGTCCGGCGTCGCTGTCACGGTGGTCCTGGTACAGGTCTTCGGCGCGACGGAACCAGTTGCCGGCCGGCAGCGATGCCAGAATCTGGCGCGTGTCGGCGATCTTGCGCTTGAGATCGGTTTCGTCGGCAAGGGCCATGCGCAGCAGCTCCTGCATCTGGTACACGCCGCTGCGCCCGGCACGCGCGTACACCATCAGGCCGAGTGCGCCCCCGGGTTTGAGCACTGCGCGCAAGGCCTGCAGCCCGGCGTCGGGGTCCTGCAGGTGGTGCAGGACACCGCTGCAATTGATGTAGTCGAACGGCTCCAGCGACAGCGCAGGCAACGACAGCAGCGAGTCTTCGATCCACTGGATGTTATTCAGCCCGCGCACCCTGGCGCGTTCGCGGGCGATTGCCGTGCTGGCAGCACTCATGTCCAGATGCACGATGTGTGCGCCATGCTGCTTGAGTTGTTCGGCCAGGTACACCGTCGCGTCGCCGGTGCCGCCACCGGCCACCAGCACCCGAAATCCCTGGCGGAACGACTGTTTGCCGGCAAAGCAGTAGTGGTTGATCATCGGCAGGTCGTCGAGCCAGGTCTGGACCAGGCGCTGTTGCTCGTCGGCCGGATCGCGCGCCGGGTAGGGCAGGGTCTCGTATTGATCTTTGACGGCGGGCATTGGATTTTCGGTGTCGCGCATGACGCTGTCTCGGGTGAATGCAGGCGGGGGTTGGAACACGCACGATTGCAGGTTTCGATGCCGCAAACGCGAGTATCCCACCCCCTTTTTGCCAACGTTCGTATGGCCGGTAATGCCGTGACGGGCGCGGCGCAGGACTGCGACGCGTTGCAAGCAACGATCGATCCGCGTATCGATTACGGTTGAGTGCCTACAGTGACGGTGCGGCGCCGTAGAGCGGTTGTGTCGAGGTGGTGCAGGACAGCGCGGTCAGGACGGATCCTTGGTGCGTGTCTTGCCGACAGCGGTGAAAATGCCGATTCCGAGCAGGATCAACGCACCGATTCCGATATACACATTCGGAATGCCGGCTACGACAGCGCCCCAGATCGCGCCGCCAAGAAAAATGATGAAACCCAGCATGTAAAGTGCAAACGACATGGCTGAACCCTTTGGAGAATGAGGATGCCGTCAGTGTCCACGCGCTGCAACGCATGGCCTATCGGCACCATGCCCGCGGGTGTGTAAGCCTTCGCCTACCCGGGATAGTCAAGGCTTGGGCGTCCGGCTCAAGGCGTTGCATGGGTGTGTCGCCCCGAGCACCTGCCATAGATTCGGCCCGCAAATAGATTGAACTCTTCAGGGAACAGTTTCTGGTTGTTCATGGATACCTCGTTTCATCACTAAAAACGAGACTATCAGGTGTCTACAAATCCCGGGTCGATTCATACCTCACCCGCTACAGCCCGGAACTCAACCCCAAGGAGCGCCTCAACGCTGACCTCAAGCACGTCATTCGTGCAAAGGTGCCAGTGCGTACGAAACTAAAACTCCAGGCCGCCTTCGTCAGGTACGCTGCCTGAAACTGTTTGCGGGCCGGATCAATAGGGATAGTGCACGCGCGCGCTGCGCTTAGTGCAGCGCGCATGGTCGCGAACACGTAACACCGTTCGCACGCGGCCAATCTCGTTTCGAGGACGTTCGCGTGCTTACCCCCTAATTCGAAGGATGCGGTAAACACACAAAGCGCTTTGGTGCGGCGCGAGGCAAGAGCATAATGAGAGTCTGAGATCTCCTCGTCGAGGATTTGAGATCTGAAGCGCAACCCGCAGGAGGCCGCATCATGTCGAAGTTCACCAAGGCAATTGCCGCAGCGATTGTGCTGGGCGCCGGACTTGGCGTTGCACAGGCGACGACGGTCACGTTCGCGTCGCTCACGAGCCCTGAATCAGGCCCGGCCGGCGACGGCACGACCTACCTCGAAGCGGGAATGACGTTCACCTCCAGCTATTCGACCCCGGAAGGGGACGCGCCAGCGCTGTACCACTGGGGCGCGCTCCAGTCGTATAACGCGGACCCTGGAGGCGCAACTCTGTTGCAGAATTGGCATTTTGGTGAGTCGGTGACTGTCACGCGGACGGGCGGTGGAAGCTTCTTCCTGCAGTCGTTCGATCTGGCGGACGAGTTCAACGTCGGCTATTCGACCGTCAGCGGCTTCATCTACACCGACGGCAGTGGCACGCACAACTCCGGGCTGGTCCTCGACGACGCAGTCGGGCTTCAGACCTTCGTGTTCGGCTATGCGGGTGTGACGTCTTTCTCGCTGTGGCAGGGATCGACAGGCCTCCAACTCGACAACGTGGTCGTCGCTGTCCCCGAGCCGCAGACGTACGCGCTGCTGCTCGCAGGCTTGCTGACCGTGGGTGCAGCGTTACGCCGTCAAAGGCGCGGCTCGCGAACCTGAGCACTCGTCGAAGCCACGTTGAAATGGCCTCGAAAGGGGCCATTTCGCGTTCGGCCTGCCTGCGATGCGTGTCGCGACGCTGAATCTCGGCGCTAGTCCCGACGCGCAAGTAATCGCCAGATCGCACCATGGAGATGTATGGCCCCGTTCAACCGCCCGCCCGAGGCGGCACACTCACATCCGTCAGCGGCCAGCGCCGCCGAACGTCGAACCTTTAGTCGATGCGTGCATCGGTGATGCCGAGCGCGGGCAGCACCCGGCCAGGCCTTTAGCCAGATCGAAAGGACCCGCTACATTTGGTTGTACTGGTAGACCCCCGTGTTAGTCCAACGGGGCAAGTCAATCGCTGCTCCCCGCCAAATCCGGTCGGTCACGCACTCGCGTTTGAGGGACTACCGTTGGCCATGGAGGTCGTCTGCGCAGCGCTTGAGCATGTCGCCGTGAAGCACCCGCACACCTTGATTGAGCGCCGCAGACAGCGGTTGTCCAGCTAGTCCTGAACCGCCGCGGGCGACTGTTCGTAGCCGTCTTCGTGACACGGGCATATCGATCTTCAAGCCAATTTGACCGCAGGCGGTAGCCAAACGACCGAGCCTAGCCGGCGCTCTGGTTCGATGAGGATCCAATGGTCGAGCTCGATACGACGAGCGCCAGCTACATCCCGTCACGCGGATCGAACCTGCGGCTGCATCGATAGGCGAAGGCGGTCAAATAGTGCCCGGCGTACTTACGGTAGTCCAGCGAATG
>CAJDVP010000104.1_pt1 | contig 14286 bp, 9 predicted proteins | sample 7391311 | NCBI WGS metagenome assembly CAJDVP01 (sample SAMEA7055711, study PRJEB34461) | soil metagenome | biome: terrestrial ecosystem; feature: Peninsula; material: soil | place: Antarctica | collected 2016
ACCCGGCACGCAGGTCAAGACCTGCAGCACCTGCGGCGGCGCCGGCGCGGTCCAGATGCGCCAGGGATTTTTCAGCGTGCAGCAGACCTGCCCCACCTGTCGCGGCGTCGGCAAGGTGATTCCCGAACCCTGCACGGCCTGCAGCGGCCAGGGCAAGGTCAAGAAGCAAAAGACGCTGGAAGTCAAGATTCCGGCCGGCATCGACGGCGGCATGCGGATTCGCAGCACCGGCAATGGCGAACCGGGCACCAACGGGGGACCGCCGGGCGACCTGTACATCGAGATCCGGCTCAAGAAACACGATATCTTCGAGCGCGATGGCGACGACCTGCATTGCTCGGTGCCGATCAGCATCATCACCGCCTCGCTTGGCGGCGAGATTGAAGTACCGACACTGGCCGGCAAGGCAGCCATTGATATACCCGAAGGCACGCAGACCGGCAAGCAGTTCCGCCTGCGCGGCAAGGGCGTCAAGGGTGTACGCGCCAGTTACCCGGGTGACCTGTATTGCCACATTCTGGTCGAGACACCAGTCAAGCTGAGCGAGGCGCAACGCAAGCTGCTGCGCGAGCTGGAAGAGTCATTCCAGAAAGGCGCTGGCAAACACTCACCCAGCAGCGACAGCTGGACCGATCGGCTGAAGAACTTCTTCACTTCTTGATATAAGCAGGAGCTCCACACCAGCGGCTTGCCCGCTGGCTTGGCCGCCCTGTGTCAGTGAGCCACAGAGCGTACGCAACTACCTGATTCCCGCGGGACAAACGTCGCAGCAAATTTGGCGCACTGCTGCGTCAGAAAGAAAGCGCGCTTCCCAGCAGGGTGAGACTGCGCGCGTATCGCGTCAGAACGCGTCCAGGGCCAACGCCGTGACGCTGTGCGCACCATCGACGATCGCATCGCGCATGCCAGGGGCCTTGGTGAGCAGATGATCCGCATAAAAACGGGCGGTAATGATCTTGGCCTGCATGAAGGCAACGTCGTCGCCGGACGTGATCTGCGCCTGCGCAACCAGCAAGGCACGCGCCAACTGCCAGCCCGCCATCAGGTTGCCAGCCAGCATCAGATACGGCACGCTGCCTGCAAACACGTCATTCGGCGCGTCCTTCGCCTGGTCGGCTACAAACCGCACCACATCTGTGAACGCAGCGCGTGCCGCAGCCAGCCGTGCGGCCACCGCCTTGGCATCGGGAGTTCCGCTGGCGAGCAGTTCGCGTTCAGTGTCCTCGATGCGCGCGGCAATCGCCATGGCGGTCTGGCCACCATCACGTACGGTCTTGCGGCCTACCAGGTCATTGGCCTGGATTGCGGTCGTGCCCTCGTAGATCGGCAGGATGCGGGCGTCGCGGTAATACTGCGCCGCGCCGGTCTCCTCGATGAAACCCATGCCACCGTGCACCTGCACGCCCAGGCTGGTGACCTCCAGGCTCATTTCGGTGCTGTAACCCTTGACCAGCGGCACCAGGTATTCATAAAAGTCCTGGTTCTGCTTGCGGGTGTCGGCATCGGGATGGTGGTGCGCAGCGTCGTAAGCCGCCGCGGCCACCGAGGCCATCGCACGGCACCCTTCGGTGTAGGCGCGCATCGTCATCAGCATGCGAGGCCCGCTCGGCAATCGCAATGCCCTGCACCCCAACGGCATACCGCGCCGCGTTCATCATGATGAACATGTACTCCAGCCCGCGATTTTCCTGCCCGACCAGATAACCGATGGCGCCTCCATGGTCGCCAAACTGAAGCACCGCAGTGGGCGATGCCTTGATGCCGAGTTTGTGTTCGATGCTCACGCAGTGCACGTCATTGCGCGCACCGAGTGAACCATCCGTGCCCACCATGAATTTAGGCACGACGAACAGGCTGATGCCCTTGACGCCTTCGGGCGCACCACTGACGCGCGCCAGCACCAGGTGCACGATGTTCTCGGCCATGTCGTGTTCACCGTAGGTGATGAAAATCTTGGTGCCAAACAGCTTGTAGCTGCCATCCGGTTGCGGCTCTGCCCGGCTGCGCACCATCGCCAGGTCGGAGCCGGCTTGTGGTTCGGTCAGGTTCATGGTGCCGGTCCACTGACCGCTGACCATCTTTTCGAGATAGACCGCCTTGAGTTCATCCGAACCGGCGGTCAGCAGCGCCTCGATCGCGCCATCGGTCAACAACGGGCACAACGCGAAACTCAGATTGGCGCTGTTCACCATCTCGATACAGGCAGAGCCGATCGTCTTGGGCAGACCCTGCCCGCCATGGTCGACCGGATGCTGCAGACCTTGCCAGCCGCCCTGGGCAAACTGCGCGAACGCCTCCTTGAATCCAGCGGTCGTTGTCACGACACCGTCATTCCAGGACGAAGGATTCTGGTCACCGTCCCAGTTCAGCGGCGCCAGCACTTCCTGGTTGAAACGGGCCGCTTCTTCCAGCACCGCCTGCGCCGTGTCGACACCCGCGTCCTCGAAGCCGGGCATCGCCGCAACCTGCGCCAGGTTGGCCAGATGCGTGATGTTGAACAACATGTCCTTGACGGGCGCGATATAACTCATGAAAGACTCCAAAAGGAAAAAGCCGCAGTGTTCCGATCGAGACCTGCGCCCGACAATCGCCTACAGGGCAGCGACCAGTTCTGGCACGGCGACGAACAGGTCTGCCTCCAGGCCATAGTCGGCGACGCTGAAGATTGGCGCTTCCGGATCCTTGTTGATGGCCACGATCACCTTGCTGTCCTTCATGCCGGCCAGATGCTGGATGGCGCCGCTGATACCGCAGGCGATATAGAGCTGTGGCGCGACGATCTTGCCGGTCTGGCCGACCTGCCAGTCGTTCGGTGCATAACCGGCGTCGACCGCCGCACGCGACGCACCCATTGCCGCGCCGAGCTTGTCGGCCAGCGGCGTCATGACTTCGGCAAATTTCTCGGCGCTGCCCAGGGCACGACCACCGCTGACGACGATCTTGGCCGCCGTCAGTTCCGGGCGGTCGTTCTTGGCAATCTCGCTGCCGACAAAAGTGGTCTTGTCGCTGGCCGCAAGAGCTGCCAGCGTTTGCACAGCTGCTGAGCCACCGTCGGCCGCAGCTGCGTCGAAACCGGTGGTGCGTACCGTCAGGACCTTGATCGCGTCCAGGCTTTGCACGGTGGCCATCGCATTGCCTGCGTAGATCGGACGCTCGAAGGTGTCGGCGGAGTCGACCCTGGTGACATCGGACACCTGCCCCACGTCGAGCTTGGCCGCCACGCGCGGCGCGATGTTCTTCCCGGAGGCGGTGGCCGGAAACAGGATATGGCCGTAGTCTTTGGCGATCGCCAGCACCTGGGCTGCCACGTTTTCGGCCAGGCCATGGGCCAGTCCGGCGTCATCGATATGCAGCACCTTGCTGACACCGGCGATCTTGGCTGCCTCGGCTGCAGCGGCGCCGGCATTGGCGCCAGCCACCATCACATGCACATCCTTGTCACACTGCAAGGCAGCCGTGACGGTATTGAGCGTTGCAACCTTGACGTTGTTGTTGTCGTGCTCGGCAATGACGAGTGCGGTCATGAATCAAATCTCCATTAATCGGTTGGGGTCAGAGCAAATCTGCTGCGCAAATCTTGGTCTGGCACACAAGGCAAACATCCAGTTTCCCGTTTCCAGTTGGTGCCAGAGCAAATCTGCTGCGCAAATGTTGGTCTGGCACACAATGCAAACATCCAAACTTCCAGACATCCTTCAAAGTGTTGGTGCCAGAGCAAAATTGCTGCGCAATTCTTGGTCTGGCACACAATGCCTCATATTACCTTCGCTTCGTTTTTCAGTTTGTCGACCAGGGTGGCGACGTCGGGCACAATGATGCCGGCCGCGCGTTGAGGGGGCTCGGAAACTTTGAGTGTCTTGATGTGGGACTTGATGTCCACGCCCAGGTCCGCTGGCTTGTAGTTGTCGAGCTGCTTCTTCTTGGCCTTCATGATGTTGGGCAGCGTGACGTAACGTGGCTCGTTGAGGCGCAGGTCGGTGGTCACGATCGCGGGCAGCGTGATGGAGATTGTCTCCGAGCCACCGTCGACCTCGCGGGTCACCCGGGCCTTGCCGTCAGCCACCTCGACCTTGCTGGCAAAAGTCGCCTGCGGCAGGTCACACAAGGCCGCGAGCATCTGGCCGGTCTGGTTGCAGTCGTCGTCGATCGCCTGTTTGCCCAGGATCACCAAGCCAGGCTGCTCTTTCTCGACCAAGGCCTTGAGCAGCTTGGCGACTGCCAGAGGCTGCAGTTCTTCTGCCGTCTCAACCAGAATGGCGCGGTCCGCGCCGATGGCCATCGCCGTGCGTAGCGTCTCCTGGCACTGCAATACGCCGCAGGAAACCGCGATCACTTCGGTGACAACGCCCTTTTCACGCAGCCGTATGGCTTCTTCGATGGCGATCTCGTCAAACGGGTTCATGCTCATCTTGACATTGGCGATATCCACGCCGCTGCCATCGGATTTGACCCGTACCTTGACGTTGTAGTCGACCACGCGTTTGACCGGCACCAGTACCTTCATTGCAAAAACTCCATGTGGATGGTTATTGACCTGTCGAATTCCACGCCGGATGGCCCACATCCGACGGTGATCGCTGCATTCTATGCGCCGCGCGGCTCCAATGACTTCGCGGCCGCGACCGTACGCGCAACGAAGGCGACAACGTCGCCAACTTAAACGAACGATCGTGTTATTAAATGATAGGCAGGCGACACGCTGCGCCGCCGCATCACACGTCGGCCAGCACGCGCAGGTGCGCCTCGACGCTGCGTCCCAGCGCGCTGAGGTTGTATCCACCTTCCAGACACGACACGATGCGACCGTGCGCATGGCGGCGGGCCACGTCCTTGAGACGCTGGGTGATCCAGGCGTAATCCTGCTCGACCAGGCCCATCTGGCCCATATCGTCTTCCCGGTGCGCGTCGAATCCGGCGCTGATGAAAATCAGCTCGGGCCGATGCGCCTCGAGCCGGGGAATCCATCCGTACTCCACCAACTCCCGCACTTCTGGACCTTTGGTGTAGGCCGGCACCGGCAGGTTCACCAGGTTGCCAGCATTGGACCGGGAGCCGCCATACGGATAAAACGGGTGCTGGTAGAAACTGACCATCAGAATACGTTCATCACCTGCGACGATGTCCTCGGTTCCATTGCCGTGGTGCACGTCGAAATCGGCAATCGCCACCCGCTGCAGACCATGGCGCTCCAACGCATATTTCGCGGCCACCGCCACGTTGTTGAAAAAGCAGAACCCCATCGCCTGGTCACGGCAGGCATGGTGGCCGGGCGGACGCACCGCGCAAAACGCGTTTTCCAGTTCGCCCGCGATCACCGCGTCGGTGGCGGCAATCGCGGCGCCGGCAGCATGGAGTGCGGCATCCCAGGTATGCAGGTTCATCGCGGTATCGGGATCGACCTGCGCAAGGGTCGGGCCACCCGCATCAATCTCTTCACGCAAACCTTCGGACAGGCCACGCAAACTGGCCACAAACATGCGCCCATGGGCCAGCTCGATTTCCGACAACGAGCAGGCGGTCCTCGATCGCGTCGAGCCGCTGTGGGCATTCCGGGTGGCCCTCGCCCATTTCATGCTGGCGGCAGGTGGGGTGGGTGTAGTAACCGGTCTTGCTCATGGGGTGAAGGTCCGAAGGGAAAATTCAGGTAACGTCATGCCATGCATCCATACGAAAAACTGCAAGGGGTTCTGGGCCAGCTTAACACGGTCATCGTCGGAAAATCGGCCCAGATTCAGGATTGTGTCGCTTGCCTGCTGGCCGGTGGCCACCTGTTGATCGAGGACGTCCCGGGTGTCGGCAAAACCACGCTGGCCCATGCGCTGGCACGTTGTTTCGGCTTGCAGTTCTCGCGCGTGCAGTTCACCTCGGACCTGATGCCCAGCGACCTGACTGGCGTGTCGATCTATGAGCGCGCCAAGGAGATTTTCGTGTTCCACCCGGGCCCGATCTTTGCGCAGGTGTTGCTGGCCGACGAGATCAACCGTGCCAGCCCGAAGACCCAAAGCGCCTTGCTCGAAGCGATGGAAGAAAAGCAGGTTACCGCCGAAGGTGAGACCCGTGCCTTGCCGGTGCCGTTTTTCGTCATCGCCACGCAGAACCCGCATGACCAGCTTGGCACCTATGCCTTGCCCGAGTCGCAACTCGATCGTTTCCTGATGCGTATCTCGCTGGGGTATCCCGATCGCGCCGCCGAGCGCGGTCTGTTGACCGGCCACGATCGGCGTGACCTGGTCACGTCAATGGACACACTGATGTCGCCGCAGGACCTGCTGCAATTGCAGCAGCAGGTGTTGAACGTGCACGCCTCCGAGCCTTTGCTCGACTATGTGCAGGATCTGATCGCCGCAACCCGCAGTGGCCAATGGTTCCTGCAGGGACTGAGTCCGCGCGCCGGCATCGCGGTGATCCGCGTGGCCAAAGCGCAGGCCTTGCTCAGTGGCCGTGACTATGTCGCGCCCGACGATGTGCAGGCTGTTCTGCCGCAGTCGATCGCACACCGCCTTATTCCGGTCGGCGATGCTGGTCGCGGCCCGATCGAACAGGTACGCGCGATGCTCCAGGCGGTGGCGCTGACCTGAGCAGCTGTGTGCAGACATGGGAACGGACCTGGCCCACCACCCCCTGCCCCATCCGTTAAGGCGCCCGGTTGCCTATCTGCGTGCCCGTTTGCGCCTGTGGTGGCAATCGCGCCTGCCGCCCCAGGACACCACGCTGCTGACCCAGCGCAACGTCTACATCCTGCCAACCCAACCCGGATTCATGCTCGCAGCCACCTTGCTGGTGCTGCTGGTGGCGTCGATCAATTACCAACTCAATCTGGGCTATCTGCTGACATTCTTGCTCGCCGGCAGTGCGCTGATCGGGATGCATCTGTGTCATGGAACCCTGCGCGGTCTGACGCTGCAGCTGCAGCCGGTGGAGGCCGGCTTCATGGGCGCCAGCACCACGCTGGACATTGACCTGGTGAGCACGCGCAAGCGGGTCCGCCATGGCATTGGCCTGAGTGTGATGGGCAGCGGACACTGGATCTGGACCGATGTACCGTCCCAGGGTCGCACCACCGTGCAGCTGGCCTTCCTGCCGCAGCAGCGCGGCCTGCAGCCGGTCCCGGCACTGACTGCCGAGACCCGGTTCCCGCTGGGCACCTTCCGGGTCTGGACCTTCTGGCGACCGGCAAGCCAGGTGTTGGTCTACCCCGCACCCGAAGTCTGGCCGGCGCCATTGCCCGAGGGGGAACCCCGTTCGGGTGGCGCCGCTCGCGCGCACATGCCGCGCGCCAGTGGCGAGTTCGACGGCGTACGCAGCTACCAGCGTGGCGATCCGATCAAGCTGGTGGTCTGGAAAAAGCTGGCCAAGGCCGACGAACTGGTGAGCCGCGATACCCACCAGGCGCAACGCCACGCGTTGTGGCTCGATCTGGCCGCCACCGGCGTACCGCTCGCGCAACGAGGTCCGGGTGAACCGCTGGAGCGCGCGTTGTCCCGCCTGTGTGCCTGGGTGCTGGCAGCCGAGCGGCAGGATCTCGACTACGGATTGCGACTGGGCCCACGCGAGATACCACCAGCCAGGGGCGAGGCGCACAAGCGCCAGTGCCTGGAAGCCCTGGCGCTGTACGGCACGCGTGCGTCAACCACCTCGTGATACCGATGCTTGAGCGATTGCGTCACCTGCCGCGCGACACCCGGGACACCTTGTTCCTGCTGCTGGTCATAGCCTGGGTGCTGGGGCCACAACTGGCTCGCTTGCCGCTATGGTGTTCCACGCTCGCGCTTACGGTGCTGTTGTGGCGCGGCGTGCTCGCGTGGCGCGCCCGGCCATTGCCCTCGCGCTGGTGGCTGCTCGGCTTGCTGGTGCTCACGATCGCGGCCACTTTGACGACCCACCACACCTTGCTCGGCCGTGACGCGGGAGTGACCTTGCTGGTCGTGCTGCTGACACTCAAGACGCTGGAACTTCGCGCCCGGCGCGACGCCTTTGTCGTGTTCTTCCTCAGCTTCTTCACGATGCTGACCAACTTCTTCTTCTCGCAGTCCCTGCTCACCGCTGCTGCCATGCTGATCGCCTTGCTGGGTCTGCTGACGGCGCTGGTCAATGCCCATATGCCGGTGGGCAAGCCGCCACTGCGCGAGGCTGCAACCACCGCATTCACCATGGCCGCATTGGGCGCTCCCATCATGCTGGTGTTGTTCCTGCTGTTCCCGCGCCTCGCGCCGTTATGGGGCATGCCGGGCGACGCGATGACCGGGCGTAGCGGCCTGTCCGCAACGATGGAGGTCGGCGCAATCGCCGAGCTGGCGCTCGACGACAGCATCGCGTTGCGGATACGTTTCGAAGGCCGACCACCCCGGCAAGCCGAGCTCTACTTCCGTGGGCCGGTGTTGTCGACCTTGCAAGGCCGGCAGTGGTTGCCACTGCGCTCGGGTTTTCCGGAGCGCTTGCAGGACCCGCTCAACCTGCAGGTGCAGGGTGACGCCATCCGTTACCAGGTCACGCTGGAGCCCAACAGCCGGCCCTGGGTCTTCGTGCTCGACGCCGCACTGGACAAGCCCACAGTGCAAGGCATGGAGCTGCATCTGTCACGCCAGCTGCAATGGCAAACCGACCGACCGGTGACCGAGTTGCTGCGTTACACAGCGCAAAGCCACACAAAGTTCAGCTATGGTCCGCTCAACCGCACTGCAGCACTGCAAGACTACCTGGAGCTGCCGGCGGGCCTCAATCCGCGTACGCTGCAGTGGGCAGCCGAGCTGCGTCGCGACCAGCCGCAGGGCGGGCAGCCCTCGCAGCTGATCGACGCGGTGCTGCAACGGCTGCGCACCGGCGGCTACAGCTACACCCTGGAGCCCGGGGTGTATGGAATGAACACCGCAGACGAATTCTGGTTCGACCGGCGCACCGGATTCTGTGAGCACATCGCATCGTCATTTGTGATCCTGATGCGCGCACTGGACATCCCGGCGCGTATCGTTACCGGCTACCAGGGTGGCGAAATCAATGCCGTGGACGGCTACTGGGTGCTGCGCCAGAGTGATGCACACGCCTGGACCGAGGTCTGGCTGGCCGGCCAAGGCTGGGTGCGCGTCGACCCGACGGCCTCCGTCGCCCCTGGCCGCATCGGCTCCTTGCAACGCCTGGTCGCGCCACGGGGGGTGATCGCCAACGCCATGGAGGCCGTCAACCCGGTGGTCTGGTTGAACCTGCGCGCCTCCTGGGAGGCGCTGAACAACCGCTGGAACCAGTGGGTGCTCAACTACAGCCAGAATACGCAGCTCGATCTGCTGAAGAACATCGGCTTCGAGACTCCGAGCTGGGAAGACCTCGGCATCGTGTTGATCGCCTTGATCGTGGCCGCCAGTTTGCTCGGCGCTGCATGGACCCTGTGGGACCGCAGCCGGCAGGATCCTTGGTTACGCCTGCTCGATGAAGCAGCGCACAAGCTCACCGCTGCCGGCCTGCTGGTCACACCGAACAGCCCGCCACGGACGCTGGCGCAACACGTGCGCCGACACTGGGGCCTGGAAGATGCGCAGGCACAGGCAGTATCCGCCTGGCTATTGCAACTGGAAGCGGTGCGGTACGCGCCACGCGCTGGAGCAGGAACTGGCGGGGCGACGATTTCCAGCTTGCGACGAGAATTTCGTCAACTACCATGGCCAAGCTGATGCATCCGATCACCCGAACCCTTCTGGCACTGTGTATCGCCTCGTGCCTGAGCCTGAGCAGCTGGGCCGCCAAGCCGACCAGCAAGCGCAAGGTCAGCAACGACGCCGCCCTGTATATGCACCGCGCCGACGCGATGCGCGCCGCAGACGAGATCGCCGAACGCCGGGGTCTCGACCGCAATTGGGTGCGTACAGTCATCGGCCAGTCCCGACTGTTGCCGCAGGTCACCCGATGGGTGTTGCCCGCGCCCAGCGGCACACCGAAGAACTGGCAGGTCTACCGCAGCCGGTTCATCGACCCGGTCCGGATCCGGGCCGGTGTGGCATTTTGGCAGGCGAACCAGGCGGACCTCGAACGCGCAGAACAGGCATTCGGGGTACCGGCCGAGATCATCGTCGGCATCATCGGCGTGGAAACGATCTACGGCCGCCAGGTCGGCGACTTCCGGGTCATGGATGCGCTGGCCACGCTGAGTTTCGACTTTCCCGATGCACACCCGCGTGCCGTCGAGCGACGTGCATTCTTTCAGCGTGAACTCGAGCAGTTGTTGTCGTTGGCACAACGCTCGGACACTGATCCGATGCAACTGCGCGGCAGCTATGCCGGCGCCATGGGTTTGCCGCAATTCATGCCATCGAGCTGGGTCAAATACGCAATCGACTTCGACGGCGACGGTCGCATCGACCTGTTCCACAGTGCGTCCGATGCGATCGGGTCGGTAGCCAACTACTTTGCCGCGTTCGGCTGGGTCAAGGGCATGCCCACACACTACCCGGTGCGATTTGACCGGGCGACGCTCGACCTCGATGCCTTGCTGGCCCCCGACATCCTGCCCACCTTCAGCGTGGCCTCGATGGTTGCCAAAGGCGTGGTGCTCGAGGGTGCGGCGCTGCAACACACAGGGCCACTGGCCCTGGTGGAGCTGCAGAACGGGAATGCCGAACCGAGCTACATCGCCGGCACGGACAACTTCTATGTCGTCACCCGCTATAACTGGAGCAGCTACTACGCGATGGCGGTGATCGAACTCGGTCGCGCGGTCGCGCAGGCACTGGGCCAGTGACTGCGCCCGTCGTCAACCAGCGCGCGCACGCAACCAGGCAATGAGATCATCGGCCGGCATCGGACGCGCGATCAGGAAACCTTGCACTGCGTCGCATCCCAGTTCGCGCACCAGCGCCAGTTCCTGCTCTGTTTCGACACCTTCGGCGACGGTGCGCAAGTCCAGCTTGGTGGCCATGGCCATGCTGCTCTCCAGAATCGCGCGCGCGGCCGCATCGTGGGAGCCACGTGCGACAAAACTGCGATCAAGCTTGAGTTCGGTGAACGGGATCCGGCCCAGTTGTTCGAAGGAGGAATAGCCGATCCCGAAGTCGTCGATGGACAGGCCAAAGCCCTTCAGGCGCAGGCGGGTCAGCACATCGAGCGCGGTGGCAATGTCCTTGGTCACCCCGGTCTCGGTGACCTCCAGATGGATGTCGGCAGGCTGCAGCCCCTGCAGCTGTGCGGTCTGCAAAAGCAGGTCGGGAAGTTGCAGGTCGTCCAGCCACAGGGCCGAGAGGTTCAAAGCGATGGTCAGCGGGAAACCCGCGCGATGCAAGCGGGCTCCGTCGCGCAAGGCGGTATCGAGCAAGATCGCCGACAACTTTCCGATGATGCCGGCGCGTTCGGCGGCGACGATGAACAGATCAGGCGACACCCAACTGCCGTCGGCCTGTTGCCATCGCGCCAGCGCTTCGACACCCACTGGCGCGAGTGTGTCGGCCCGGACAATGGGTTGGAACACGATGCTGAACTCGGCGTTGGCTATGCCAGCGAGGATGGCCTGCGGCGTCATCACCGAGGGTCCGCCAATCGGCCGCAGGGTGGCCTGGTTCGGTGACGGCGCCTGCAGCAAGGCCAGCATCTGCTGCGGCGTGGCCGGTTTGTGCACCACGCCCAGCACGCTGAGCCCCTGCATCTGGGCCAGATTGCTGACGGTAGTGAGCAACTGCTCGTTGGCACCGCTCATCAGGATCAAGGCGCCACGCAAGCCGCTTTGCCCAAAACGCCGGATCATCTCCACACCGTCCATCTCGGGCATGTTCAGGTCGCAGACCACCACGTCCGGCGGCACGCGTCGGTGGCTCACCTGCTGCAGTGCATCCACGCCGTTACGCGCCGTGAAGACATCGCCGATACCCAGGCCGGTGAGCATCTGCTGCATCTGCATGCGCACGACCGGGTCATCGTCGACGATCAGCACCGACCCCACCAGTTCACCGCTCGCCGATTCGGCGTGCAATGGCGCCGGCATCGATGTCGGCTCCAGCATGTCGAGTGCAGCCACATGCTGGCGCACCTGCTGCAAGGCCGCGCTGAGCGATTGCAGCGATCGCGCCAGTTCGGCCGGTCCCTGCGATGGCGCACCTTGTTCGATGGCCTGCGCCATCTGCGCATAAAGCAGGGCCCCCACGGTGCGCGCGGACGATTGTTGGCGGTGCATTTCGCGCACCAGCGCCGGTGCGTGCGGCTCGGTCTCGGCCAGGCGACGCAACCCCTGCTCGGCGGCATCGATGAAGGTTGCCAGCAGTTTGCGCGCCTGGGCGGTGCTGACTCGGCCCAGCACCGCATACAGCGCCTCGAGATCGAGCACCGCCGCAGCCGCTGGTGGTGTGGCCGAGCGCTCGGTGGTGACCGGCGCCGGCAACCGCGCATCCGCAGGCCTGGCAATACCTAACCAGCGCGTCAGCATGGCGTCCAGCGCCTCGAGCGAGATCGGTTTGGTCAACATGTCGTCCATACCCGCGGCGATGCAACGTTCGCGCTCGCCGGCGACGACAGCGGCACTGATGGCGACAATCGGGACCCGGCTTGCGCCGTGTGCCTCTTGCTGGCGAATCGTGCGGGCCAATTCCTGGCCACCCATGCGCGGCATGTCGAGGTCGCTGAGGATCAGATCGTAGGCCACCGTATTGCGACGGGCCAATGCCTCGACGCCGTCGCTGACGATGTCCACGTTGCAACCCAGGATGGAAAGTTGCTGCTGCAACACAGCCTGGTTCGGTCCGTAGTCCTCGGCCACCAATACACGGGGGCGGTTACGTTGGAGCAGCGGCTGCACGACACGGGCGGTCGGCTCGCTCGCCGCTGCAGCCGCGTCAACGGCACCCGGAATCAAGGGCGGCAAGTCGATCCAGAACGAACTGCCTTCATTGACACGGCTCTCGTATCCGATAGCGCCTCCCATCGCAGCAACCAGCCGACGCGAGATCGACAGGCCGATGCCGGTACCCTCGATAGCCCCGCGTTCCGCACCCAGGCGTTCAAAGGCCGAAAACAACCGGCTCGCCACCGCCGGCGAAATACCTTTGCCAGTGTCGGTGACCGCGATCCGGATGCGGGCGTCACTCTCGTCGCCATCGGGAGCGTGGCGCCGGCACGACACCCGCACGGAACCCTCGGGCCGGTTGTATTTGATGGCGTTCGACAACAGGTTGATGACCACCTGACGCAGACGAACCGCATCGGCGAGCACCACTGCGTTGCGCGCATCACCTCCTTCGAAGACGATACGGATGCCCCGGTTAGCCGCCAGCGGCGCAACCATCGACAGACTGTCGTTGATGACGGTCTCGATGGACAGGCGCTGCATCGTCAACTCCAGGTGGCCCGCCTCCACGCCGCCGAGGTCGATCAGGTCATCGACCAGCGACAGCAGATGCCGGCCGGCGCGCTCGATCTCACCGGCGTTGTCGCTGGCCGATGGTGAGGCCTGCGCATCCGCGCGCAGCAGTTGGGAGAATCCGAGGATGGCGTTGAGCGGTGTGCGCAACTCATGGCTGACACTGGCCAGAAAGGCGCTCTTCGCCCGGTCCGCCCGCTCGGCGTCGTCTTTGGCGGCGCGCAATGCAAGCTCGGCCCGTTTGAGCTCGGTGATGTCGATGCCGAACGCGTAATACCGTTGCAAGCCCCCCGCGCCTTTGGCACCCATCACCAGAGTCAGCTGCAGGTAGATTGCCGGCCGGTCGGCGGTGGCCTCGTACAGCCGCTCGACCGCCACCCGCTCGCCGGCCTTGATCCGCTCGACCAGATCCACATTGCGGCGATAGCTGGTCTCGCCCATCAGCTCCTGCATGTGGAGGCCGACGATGCTTTCGACCGAGCGACTGAACAATGCGGCCATGCGCGCATTGACGTAGGTGTAGACGAAATTCTGGTCGATCACGCTGACATAGCCGGGAAAGGCGTCCATCAGCGCGCGTTGCTGGCCCTCGTTATCACGCAGCGACTGCGCGACCTGCTCCTGCATCGTGATGTCGCGAAACGTCCAGACACGGGTCGGTCCCGAATCATTACGCATCGGAACGCAGCGTCGCTCGAACACGCGGCCATCTCGCAGCGTCAGGCGGTCCATGTGCGGCTCATCGATGGCCAGAATCGCCTCAATGCGCGCCAATTCTCGTGGCGTGTTGACAAACAACCCGGCCGCCGCGGCCATGACATCGGCCCATGTCGCCGGCTGCGCTGGACGCACCGGCATACGCCACATATCGAAGAACCGGTCGTTGGCAAACAGCAGCGGTCCCTCGGCATTTGCGTCATCGTGGGCGCACATGCCATCGGCCGTGGCGTTGAAGATAA